>Ga0065165_1003829_pt1 | contig 10019 bp, 11 predicted proteins | sample AraplaMF_Cvi_mMF_FD_63813 | JGI IMG/M metagenome (GOLD analysis project Ga0065165, IMG submission 63813) | Arabidopsis root microbial communities from the University of North Carolina, USA - plate scrape MF_Cvi_mMF (version 2) (version 3) | ecosystem: Host-associated > Plants > Roots >... | reverse complement strand
GCTTCAGGTCTGATAAGCCTTGCCTAAAAAAAATGGAATAAGTTATCACGTATTGCACATGAATACTTGATGTTAAAACGAACGATATTAATATTCGGGCGTACCAGGAAACGGGTTGTTCTCATAATTAACACATCCGTCCAGGAGACATGAGCCAACGGTTTGGGCAAGACACATCATGAATCTCATATAGCACAAACCCTTGTCCAGTCCATTCATCTTTTCAATGCGCCCGCCGGCGCAGTCGAATGCACCGCCACGTTGGGTTGCTCCCTTACAGCCAGCAAACGGAGGTGGCACTTCAGTTGGAGGGACGACAGGAAATGTGATCCTAGAATTAACGATCGAGATGTTTTCGTTTATTCCGCCATTTCCGTAAAAGTGCACCGTTGCATTGAAAGTTCCGGCCTGCAACTGGCTTTGCATCTGAGTAGGGGAGAGTGTTGTGTTAACCTCCATGACTTTGATATTCGAAAGCGTAGAGCCACTTGACGTACTTGCAAGTAATGCCTTTTTATGTCCTTGGTCTACAAATGGAATAACGAGTGTAGCTGGGTCTGAAGCAAGTGGCTCGGCCTGATCAATCGCCAGCGCTTGAGGCGTTATTCCAAGTTCTTGTAGATCGTCAGAGTTCGCGATTGCCGTCGCCAGTGTAGATATTGTTTTGCTAGATAGAAGTGGTTTTTCCTCCTGTAGGTCATTCTGCTCGCAGGCGGTAGCGAACATGCTTGATAGAAGAATTGAGACTGTGGCTTTTTTTAGAAAGTTTTTCATAATCAATTGGGTTTTGGTGTGATGGCATATCGATGATGTATACCAAGGTATCCAAATGATAATTGAAAGTGCAGGGAAATCGATACTAAAAAGGAGTAATCCAAAGGTAGTACTGAAGCGCGGTAATATAAAGTACGGCCTGTCGTACTAACGACAGGCCGATTTCTATTGCATGATTTGCCTCTCTTCGTGATTTTAATTAGTCGAATCAATGTATTGATTGTATGCCTTAGATAACTGATCAAGGAAGCTGGAAGGACCATTTTTGCGTAACTTGATATCGGCGAAAATCCGACGATAGTTTTCGAGGTCAAGTCCAGTTAGCTGTTCCAATACTGAGATGATTTGCCTAATGGATGTTTGGCCATTATCGAATACACGCGATGCATATAAGGCATACGCTAGTTCAACTAGCGAGACCTTTGATGCTGTCCAACTCAAAGCCGGCAATGCTGACATCATTTCATGTTCGTCTGAGCGACGGAGATTTTGAATATGTTGGCTTGCAAGCTGATAAGCGAGGAAACGCCCGAGTTTTTCATCGTACCCCGTGGTAAACGTTTCATCTTGATGGACTGTTCTTGCATTGCAGTCGCCGCGTGTAAAATAGAGACGATCAAAACGACTGTCTCCACTCATGCAGTACTGGAAAAACATAGCGTGTCTACGAACGAAACGTTCAAATTTCTTTTCGTATTTTTCATAGAATGTATCATTTTGTCCACCGTCGTAAATTTGGTGGAGTTGTATTTTGAAAAGGATCTTATAGAAGATAAGCTGACTTATAAATAGTGGCTTAACTTCCTTAAAAAAATGCGTTTCTTCGTCTATGGATATAAACGAATAACGGCGTGTAAACATCTTCAAATCATTCAGGATTTGATTTAAATGGTTTATCATTTTACTGATTTTGGTGATGTCGCTTAATTCTTTGCTGGCTTTCTCATTTTTAATCGTTTCAAGCAAAGTTTGAGCATAGTCTTGGATAGTCATATTATTTTTTCTTTAGGCCGCATGGCGCAGTTCATCGGACTCAAGTCTATCTTTAGCAATCCGGTGGATGTCCTCTTTTATGCGGTTGTAGTTACGTTGTATTTCTTCTGTTGATACTTTGCGCACTTCCGGAAGCGGGATGTAGCTATCCATTTCTTTTTTGAGCGCATCGTGGTCGTTGATGATTTCGGCGTGAAAAACTTTCAGATCGATCTTCTGATCGGGATTGTCGGCGACCATGCCTACGAATTCCCCGGAGCTTAACGAGCTTATCTTCGAGGGCGGTATTGCCGAATCGAGCTGGGTAGATTTGCTGATCGACGTATCATTTCGATTAATCGAAATGCTTTCGCGCTTCTGTACGATCTTCCCGAACCTTTCTGAGAGCAACTTGGCGGTATCGCCGGTCACTTGCCCTGAAATGATGTTTCCGACGATGTTGAATACCACTTCTGCTGATTCCTTCCCATAGTCCCGCTTCATCTGCGAATAATCCTGGATGCCCAGCGTCGAGGAAACGAGATTGCCTCGGGCAGTTGCTATCGTGGGGCTGATGTCACAATAGATTGTGGGATACTCATCGAAGATAAGGCTGCTTTTGAGTTTTCCTTTCGCGTTCACCAGTCGTAGCATGCGCGAGACAAAAAGCGAGAGTACCGCACCTAATATTTGCAATTTCTGCGGGTTGTTGCCCACGCATACAATCTTTGGCGCGTCGGGGTTATTGATGTCGAGCGTAAAATCATTTCCGCTTAACACGTAATACAGCATCGGCGACGACAGTCGGGCCATCCCAATTTTTGTACTGGCGATTTGTCCTTCAAGTTGCTCCCAGGCTTCATTGCGGTAAGCGCTCTCGAAAGGATTCATCAAAACCTGTATCTCGGGTTCTGTACTGAGTAAGGGAAACAAAATTTTATATTCGATCTGCATCAGTTCGATAGCGTGTGGTAGTGTACAATAAATTCCGTCGTTATATTTTCTCAAAAACCAGATGACAGCCGTTAAGAAGTTGAATCCACTTTCGACAAAGAAATCTCCTTGTTTTTTTATCCACTCCTTGTTCAATCCAAGTAGTATAGTCCGGCTTGATTCGGAAGCGTCGGTGATATCATTCATCGTTTGTGGATCAAGCGGATTGCACCGATGGTATATATGATCGAAGTCGATTACATAAAATTTCGGGACAGTCTTGTACTTACTTTGGTTTCGCAGCAGCGTGTTGAAGGCGATCAGCGTTAAGTCCGGGAACTTGAAGTCGTAGACGAACATCGTGAAACCCTTAGCAATGTGCTGCGTGATTACGTGACGTATGACAAAATATGATTTGCCGATTCACCCCCTTAGCCCGAGCCGGGACTGCCCAGTACGAGTAGTGACCGAAAGGGGTTGATAAATGAAATGAATGACTTTCGAGTGGCACCCCGGAAGCGATACTGAGCCGGTAGATTGATCGAATATTCATTTTCGATCTTGCGCTCTTCTTGCGGAAAGGTCTCATTCTCCTTATTGAAAATGTCCTGGCCAATCTTGACTCTGATAAGCCTGGAGAGTAGCGTACCGCCCGTCAGTAGCAGGATATAGCCGATTGTTGTAGTGGCGATGGTTAGAATCGTTGCCGGTTTTACGGCTTCCAGCATGAGCCAGCAGTGTCCGGAAAGAAATAGCAAAAGTCCGGAGACGATGTAGAGCACCGTTGCTCGTGCGCTGATCTCTTCGTCTTTTTTTCCGCGTACACCAATCAGCGAGACGACGAGTAAACAAAGTGCAAAGAGCTTTGATACCCATACCGATCCGAATAATCCGGCGCGTGATAGATTGAGCATAATACGGTCGATAAATTCGACCGTATAGCCCCAGGTGGTAAGCCCCAGGTGGCAGTAAACATAGAAGTGCATACCCAATACCAGGATGCTGGCCATGCGGATCATGTCGATGATCTTACGTAGTGCCTGTTCATTTTCTCCAGTTCCCATAGTGATTGTTGTTAAAGGTTTCGTTTTTTCTTTCTTCTCTTTTTTCGTCTTTGTCCACCATACGCTGCGGCTGGAGCTTGTCCGCCGTAGCCGCTACCGCTCAGGATATTGGCAAGGGGGTCGGGCATCGGTGTGCTACCGGTAGCGCTCGGCTTCTTCCAGTCGAAGTCACTGAAAGGGATTGATGATCGCCGTGTCACAGGTCGAACGGTAACGCGTTCCTTGTTTTCAATCCGTTTAAGTATGGCGCTTACGCTATACGCTTTTCCAAGTTCGCTTCCTTTGAAGCTTGCTTTTGATCGGTTATCCAGAAACGTAATCCCGAAGATTCGCCCTTCTGCGTTTTTATGGACGTGCGCGTCCACCTCGCGCAGCTTTAAGGCCGCAACGAGCGTGTCGAGGGAATCTATTTTCGGGTTTAGCAGTAATGCGTCGAGTAGCTTTTTGAGCGCTTTGCCCTGCGGCTCCTTCAGTAACTTTTTGAGTTTACCGCGTGCTTCGGCCTTCACCAGTCCGAACTCCTGTTCAATATTGCGCCGGGCTTTACTCGACTTATTTCGCCCGATGTTGTGGACATCCATGCGCCTGCCGCTCTCTTCGATTATCGAGGACACCAGGTGCAGGTGCTGAATCTTTGTGTCCTTATGCAGATATACCAGAAAAGGCTGCTCGCCGAATCCGATCTGTTCCAGGTAGCGCGATGCGATCTCGGTTAACTTCTCGCGGCTTAGGTTTTCCTCCGGACTAAACGAAACGAATGTATGCAGGGTATTCTTTTTTGTGCGTATGTTTTTCTCATGTAGCCGTTCGAACCGCGTTATCTTTTCCCTTACCGAGAGCCTCATTTCATCTTTCAAGAAACCGCTCGCCATGAGGCATTCGGCTTTGCCGCTTTGACATTTCCGCTCATTATAGCGAATGACTTCGCCAACGTTCTTGTCGATCTTTATCTTGGCGACCATTGGTCGGAGAAGTTCGAGATCGCTTCCAGTAGCGCGTCAACCCTGGTAGAGACGAGCTTGAATTCGTCCAGTATTTTGAGTGCGTCGTATAGCTTTTGCTGTGGAATGGTTGTGCTGTTAAAGTGTTTTGTGACCTGGTTTACATTTATCCCAATCGCGCGTAACTCACGTCTTATTCCGGCGAGTTCGGCCGCCGTAGCGTCCATGCGCGAGTCGCGGGTATACCATACGATGCGCTCTTCATAGAGTATCTGGCGTGCCAGCTCGGTGACCGATCGGCAGTTCGAATTCTCTAGCCAGCGCTCTAGTTTTCGGTAGTAATCTTCCGATACGCGCAGACCGATCTTATAGGTTAGCTGATTGGTTTTATCGTTGTTTCGCTTTTTCATAGGATGTTGTTTAAAGATTCTAAGGGGTGCCGAGTTCCGAGGCGCCCCCCGAGCGCACCGAAGGTGGGCGAGCAAGATGCACTTGCGCTAGCAAGTGTACATCTTGCTTGGGCCGTTAAACGGCCCAAGAGGGGTACAGCCTCAGTTAGCCCCATCGCAGGGACCTGTCAGCATCATTTTTGAATTCGGGATTTTCGCTTTCGCTCAAGTTTGGATCGGACTTGTTTTCTTTCCCGGAGAATCCGGTCTATGTCCTCCAGCTCGTAGAATATCACGCCGCCTATTCTGGAAAAGGGGAGTGTACCGTTGCGTCGGAAGTTTTGCAATGTTCTGGCTGATAATTCAAGTAACCGAACAACTTCGTGCGTTTTCAGCCAGCGGTTTCTTAGATCAATTTCCCTTTTGTTGAGCCTGGGAATAAGCTCTTCGAAAATCAGTTGCTTTAACGCTCTGACTTCTTCGGTCAAGGTCTTTATATCCGGGGTTGATACATTAGTGGTCGTCATGGTCGGTCTCGATTGTGTTGTTGCAAAGGACACGATCATACCGACACTGATTCAGTGGCATACTGTGTATTGGACCTTTCGCCACACTATCCACCCCCTCAAAAAACAGCTTTCCTGGCGCTCAATGCCATAAAAAAAAATATTTCGTTATTGTTGTTGCTGGGCTGTGAATTTGTGGGTAACGCTTCTTTAGCGTTATCCATAAATTCACGGCCTCCCTTGCCCTCTACCCACACTTAGGAGGCTCGTGGAACACTATGTGATAGGATATAGATGATCTTTTCGGGTCGCGCTTTTGCCTATTCACGCCGGCGGCTATACCGTTGGCTGGCGATAAATTATGGCCGGGACGCTTAAAAAATGTCGTGAAATAGAGGTCGGCGAAAAAAGATTGGCACTTTTTTTATGCATTTTGTTAGAAAAAGGCATCCTATACAATAATTCTCTCGTTAAGCGTTTTAACATATAAAGTGAGGTAGGAATGTGTAGTTGGATGTGATAAAATTTGCGGATGGTATGCTTAATCCACTTTCGGACTAGTGCATACACCGTTGGTTTGCATGATACTTTAGGCAGTGGCTTATATATTTATTGTTGTTGTTAACCTCGGAATAAACGACTGTTTATTTCGTGTGAATTGATATGCTCTGACCGAAAGCAAAGGCTCTAATCTACTTTTTGAGGGAAACGGTATGGAGGTTCTGTCTACGAACAATTATTTGACTATTAGCTACGAAGCATCGACGGGAATACTTTTTTGTAAGTGGCACGAGCGCCAGACAATTGAATCAATTCAGTCCAACGGAGAGTTAATTCTTGAAACATTTCAGAAAATGAAGGGCAGCAAGGTGCTCAATGACAACCTGGAAGTTGATGCGCAGTGGGAGAATGCGATCGAGTGGACGACTTCATATTGGTTCCCTGCAATGAACCGGTCGGGGCTTAAGTATTTTGCGTGGGTTCTTTCGCGCAACATATTTGCGCGTGCATCGGCCCGTGGTGCTGGTGAAAATCATATCGGTAGTGTACGTTATTTTGAAACGCACGATGAGGCTTATCATTGGCTCAGTCGAGTACAATATTGACGCGATCTTGGTTTCGTGAGGTCCTAGAGTTGTCAATCGCAGAAGCAAAACCATGATTTATGCGATCGAGGTCTGTTTGAACCCTGCTACTAAAGGTTCAAATGTTCAACACACAAAAGGATTACCATTATGGAAACACTTGGTTTTGAAAACGGAATGGTTGGATTGCAATCGGTGATCTGCAACGATGTCGAAAAATTTTTGTATGACGATTATCCGCTAACGGATACCCTTTACAAACGGTTTAATTATGAACTTGCACTCTTTGTTAAGCGTACGAAGAAGCAGATTTTTACAGGTTTAAAGGAATACCCTGACCCAGCAGATCAACGAAATTACGTCCTCTTCCATCAGCAAATTCTTCTTGATTTAGCCGAAAAACTTGCTGCATTTGCCGCCTATGAAGGTGTTGAGGGGCAACGCAAATATGAAGATACCAGGGCGCTGCTACGGTCGCTGTTTCATGGGCTGGATGAGCTTCTGGAATTCATGAATAAGTTCTTGATGGGGTCAGAACGTCCGAATACCTGGCTTCCGGCCGACTATTATAATCTGGTTTCCTATGAGGTAAGTGATGGATTACCAGCCCTACAGGAGAAATTAAAATCACTAAAGCTTCCCAGTGAGCTTGTCACGATCGCGCTTGCTCCGCTCTTAAAATTCGTTTACAGACCGACAGACAACGACTACACGTATCAGCGCCAGATCTTTATACGAAAACTTAAAGTCGCCTTACAGAAGCTTTTCGACGACCATGGAAAGAATCTGACCGAAAAGCATGTACACACGATGCTATTCACCCTGAATTGCAACTCCATGGCGTATCTGAATTACATTGACCGGGCTATCCGGGAGCATGTTGACACGCTTCCAAACATCGCGAATAAAATAGAAATGTTGCGTAAGATTCAGCGGGACGTATATCACATTGTGCAATTTCCGGACGCATTCTTCGATCGTGAAAACCCCCAAGTAAAGGCGTACACGATCGATTGGTTACACCAGGAAATACAGTTCTGGCAAGCAATTCAGCCTGAATTTGGAGTAGAAAACGTTGAGAAAAATGCTGACAAAACAACGCAAAACGCCCAGGATTTATACAAGGGATTGCCCCAGAAAAAAAAGATGAGGCTAAAAACAAAGGCGAATTTGTCGGTTAAGGTGATCGCCTTTTTTTGGCGTGTTTTAGTAGAGAATCACGTTATCGAAGACAGCAACATTAAGGAGTTGTTTCGTGATCTTTCCGCAATCTTCCGAAGCAAGCAGAGTGATTTCGTGTCGGCAAATAGCTTATATAAAAGGTATGGCGACATTGAGACCAGCACAGCAATATCGCTTCGGGATATGTTTTTAACCTGGGCAAGGTATATTGATTCAACGTATATCGACTTCAAGCAACGCACGAAGTGGAATAACTAATTTCGTGATCACCGAACAAAAAAAGAAGGGCTTTACACCCTTCTTTTTTTTGCTTATACGGCGTATTCATTCTGGCATCGCTTGCATAATCCGTAGCCAGCGTCTTGGTCAAAAGTCAATTGATAGGCGACATTCCCTAGGAAAACGTCTCCACAACAGCTACAGGTAAAGTATGCTTCGTCCTTCGGATCAGGCTCTCCGATGATTAATTTAACATTGCTGCGTATTACGCCCGATCCGATTTCGCATCGCCTGAGCATCTTTTCTAAATGTGACGTTCGCTTAATCCACTGATTGGTGAGCGAATCGATGTAATCACAGATGGTGTTGATTGCATCGGCTGGTTGCCTGAGTATCGCCAGTTCAAAGAGCATATTGTCGAGGTGCCCATCTGGAACGGCATACAAAAATGATTTGTGGTCTCTACTAATCCATCGTATGGCATGGTGACCCTGCATCTTTGCACTTCTGATCCATTGTGCTGCGGCAAATGCATCGTTGATAATAATAAGGTCGTGAACGATTGCTTCGTAATACATAGTTTTAAAATTTTGGTGAACCTATTTTTTGTTTCATTTCACTTCGGGCTTTTTGCAGACCGGGGAAGCGCGCCGGCTCGCGCGTGAAGCCATGGCCCGGGTGTATAAATGGAGGGGCCCCGTACGGGGAGGGGGCCGTTTATGCGCCTCGGTGCCTTGGCAGAGGTCTGCAAACAGGCCCGAGCTTTTCATGCAAAAAATAGTGAGGGGTTGTTCTAATAAGGAGTGTAGGGAGTCTATTTAAAACCGTCGTTACATATTGAATGCGAATAAAAAAAGGGCGTAAAGCCCCTTTTATTTAAAGTCCTGGATCTGCATCGCTCCAGCATATATCTCCATGTCCGGTCGGTCCGTTGTCGGAGGTATATCCCATATCGTCTTGGTGACTATTTCGAAATGAGGTACGTGACGGTGAGTATTTATTTTTTTTCAAGCGGCGTTTCGCCTGTTTATCCCAGTATTGGCATCCTTTCTCAAGTCGCGCCAGGTAACTGACATGGCGTTGGTTTTCATCGTCATAACTAAATCTAAGCTCGATATAGGTATTGTAATCTGTTGCGCTCCGGATTGTCGTTAATGTTGATCCCGTAGGGTTTTTTCCATAGGTTCGGAAAAGTTGTTCTTTAAAGGCTCGTCCTTCCAATCGTGCTTGACCGATATAGTTGTCGTCTTGAACTTGTACACCCGATTCCATTGCTGGTGTTGTGGAAAGCAAAAAGGTCTTTTTCATGTGATTTGGTTATTTTGGTTGAACATTTTTTACATCCAACCTCCCCGGCGGTACCGGGCCCGGTATGTGCGGTGGATCAGCGCGTGAAGCCAGGGACGCGCGGTATAAATGCGGCGGGCAGCGCCGTCTCGGCGTGTGGCAGGGCTGTTTATGCCGCTTGCGCCCCTGGCCAGGTACCGGCACCCGCCGGAACTTTGGAGGGCAAAAAATGATGCATTCTTCCTGCTAGCGTTAACAAAGCGAACAAAAAAAGGGGCGAAGCCCCTTTTCCAATTAAGCCGTATAACGTCCTTCTATAAAGAAATTAATCTCCTGAATTAGATCATTGTAGTGTATAGACGGTGTTTGATCTTTAACTACACCTGCTTCGTCTGTGAAGAAGGTATCAAATAGATCGCTACCGTTTATTCCGATCCATACCCGGCCTTCGAATTTCCGAGCGCGTACTGTAAAGGTTAAGAACTTGTTGCGGTAGTTTGCATAGTGCATTGTTTTCCAGCTTTGAACCTCTGGTACGAACTTCATCTGTTCCTTCAAATCTTCGATATTGAATTCTTTATATTCTCCGAGCGTAACGCCCTGTAATTTTTTATCTTCTAGCATTAACATAATTGTCTTGTTTAAAGTGGATTTTTTACTAGTTCAA
>Ga0065165_1003828_pt1 | contig 10020 bp, 9 predicted proteins | sample AraplaMF_Cvi_mMF_FD_63813 | JGI IMG/M metagenome (GOLD analysis project Ga0065165, IMG submission 63813) | Arabidopsis root microbial communities from the University of North Carolina, USA - plate scrape MF_Cvi_mMF (version 2) (version 3) | ecosystem: Host-associated > Plants > Roots > Endosphere... | reverse complement strand
CTGCGCACCGCCTGCGAGGACGTGATCCTCAACAAGGATCCCGAGGCCGGCGACCGGCTGGTCGCCCTCGCCGAGCGTTTCCGCGGCACCGATGCCGCGGCCGAGAAGCAGGCCGAGGAATGGCGCGGCTGGGCGGTCGAGAAGCGGCTCGAGCATGCGCTGGTCAAGGGCATCGACGCGCATGTCGTCGAGGATACCGAGGAGTGCCGCCAGGCCGTGGCGGCGCGCAGCGGTCGTCCGATCGAGGTGATCGAGGGTCCGCTGATGGACGGCATGAACGTGGTCGGCGACCTGTTCGGTTCGGGCAAGATGTTCCTGCCGCAGGTGGTCAAGTCGGCACGCGTGATGAAGAAGGCGGTGGCGCACCTGCTCCCCTACATCGAGGCCGAGAAGGAAGCCGGGTCCAAGGCCAAGGGCCGCGTGGTGATGGCGACTGTGAAGGGCGACGTCCACGATATCGGCAAGAACATCGTCGGCGTCGTACTCCAGTGCAACGGCTTCGAGGTGGTCGATCTCGGCGTGATGGTGCCGTGGTCGAAGATCCTCGAAAGCGCCAACGAGAATGACGCCGACATGATCGGCCTGTCGGGTCTTATCACGCCGTCGCTCGACGAGATGGTGACCGTCGCCGAAGAAATGCAGCGCGCGAACATGACGATGCCGCTGCTGATCGGCGGCGCCACGACCAGCCGTGTCCACACCGCTTTGCGCATCGAGCCGGCGTACAAGGGCCCGGTGGTGCACGTGCTCGACGCCAGTCGCGCGGTGGGCGTAGCGACGGCGCTGGTTTCGGACACGCAGCGCGACGCGTTCGTGATCAGGACCGCCGACGAGTACGCGCAGGTCCGCGCCGCGCGCGAGGGCCGCGGTCAGAGCGAATTGCTGCCGCTCGAAAAGGCGCGCGACAATGCCTTCGAGGCGGACATGAAGCTCAAGCCGGGCAAACCGCGCATGCCCGGCGTGCACGCCTTCCCCGACTGGGATCTCAAGGACCTGCGCGACTATATCGACTGGACGCCCTTCTTTCGCGCGTGGGAGCTGGCCGGCGTCTATCCCGCGATCCTCGACGACAAGGTCGTGGGCGAAAGCGCGCGCTCGCTCTTCGCCGACGCCAACAAGATGCTCGACAGGCTGATCGAGGAGAAATGGCTGACCGCGCGCGGCGTGGTCGGGCTGTGGCCGTGCCGCCGCGACGGCGACGACATCATCGTCCATGTCGAGGACGAGAAGCACGTCACCTTGCCGATGCTGCGTCAGCAGATCGCCAAGCGCGAGGGTCGGGCGAATATGTGCCTCGCCGACTTCATCGATCCGCAGGGCGACTGGATCGGCGGGTTCGCCGTCTCGCTCCACGGCATCGAGCCGCATCTCGCGCGCTTCAAGAACGCGATCGACGATTATTCGGACATCCTGCTCAAGGCGCTCGCCGACCGCTTCGCCGAGGCGTTCGCCGAGCGGCTGCACCAGTACACGCGCACCGCGCTGTGGGGCTATGCCGAGGGCGAGCAGCTCGACAATGCGGCGCTGATCAAGGAGCAGTATCGCGGCATCCGCCCGGCGCCGGGCTATCCCGCCTGCCCCGAGCACAGTCTCAAGCCGATCCTGTTCGACATGCTCGACGCGCACCACAAGACCGGCATCTCGCTCACCGAGAGCTTCGCGATGCTGCCGACCGCGGCGGTCTCGGGCTTCTATTTCGGCCACCCGCAGGCCGAATATTTCGGCGTGGCGCGGATCGGGCCGGATCAGCTCGAGGATTATGCCGTGCGCCGCGGCGTGAGCGTCGAGCAGGCGACGCGCTGGCTGCGGCCTAACCTGGACTAAAGTACAGGCCCATAATCGCCTCCGCCCGCGGTCGCCGCGGGCGGGGTCGCGACTCCGGCCGCATGGTATGATCGCGCTCCCATGTCGGGAGGACTGCATCATGGCGGACCGCGACCAGATTCTTCAGATGATCGACGACATCTATACGGCGCGCGCGGCGGGCGACCGCGACACGCTGGCCAAATGCTGGGCGAGCGACGCGAGCTTGCGCATCGCCGGCCGGATGGACCTCGCCAGCGGAGGCAGGGTGCCGCATGGCAAGGGCAACGCCAACGAGAATGTCTCGGCGCTGATCGACCTTTTCCAGTTCCACGATCTCAAGCGGCTGCATGCTGTGGTCGAGGGCGACACCGCCGCGGTGCACTGGCATCTGCGCGTGTCATCGGGCGGCGGCGAGCCGGTCGATACCGAGATCTACGATCTGTGGAAGGTCGGGCCCGACGGCAAGATCTGCTCGCTGGTGCAGTTCGTCGACACGGCGCTGATGAAGCATCTGCTCGACGGAGAGGCGCAGAAGTTGGAGATGACGATACCGGCCTGAACCCCAGGTCGGCCGTCAGGCCGTATCGCCACTGCCATAGGGCCGGGTGATCACTTCGAGCAAATGCCCGTCGGGGTCCTCGAAATAGAGGCCGCGGCCGCCGTCGTGGCGGTTGAACTGGCCTGGCTGGCTCTGCGCCGGGTCGGCCCAATAGCTGAGCCCCTGCGCCTCGATCCGGCCGAGCACGCCATCGAAGTCCGTCTCGGTGATCAGGAAGGCATAGTGCTGGCGCGCGACCGGACCTTCCTTCTCGTAGAAATCGAGGCTGACGCCGTTATCGAGCTCGACCACGAGGAAATGATAGAAAGGCTTTGCCTCGGGTCGGCCGAGGATTTCGGTGAGGAAGGTCGACGAGCGGTTTTTGTCGCTGCACCAGACGATCGTGTGATTGAGTTCGGCAGGCATTTCGCTCTCCTGCGCAGAAAGATACACCTAAGTTAAATCGGCCGGAACCCGGGTCGGGTGTGGGGGATTGCGCGAAATATGGCTGACATGGACCGCGGCGAACGCGCCGGCAAACCCACGCTGATTCACCGCATCCGTTCGATCGTGTCGGCCGAGCAGCTCGGCCCCGGTCTTGTCACCGGCGCCGCCGACGACGACCCCAGCGGCATCGCCACCTATTCGCAGGCCGGCGCGCGCTTCGGCTATGGCCTGCTCTGGACCATGCTGCTCTGCTATCCGCTGATGTGCGCGGTGCAGCTCGTCAGCGCGCATATCGGCCGCGTCACCGGCCGCGGGCTCGCCAGCAACATGCGCGACATGCTGCCGCGCTGGCTGGTCGCAGGTACCGTGCTGATCCTGTTCGTCGCCAACACGATCAACATCGGCGCCGACCTTGCGGCGATGGGCGACGCCGCGGCACAGGTGCTCGGCGGCGGCAGCCATGCGCTGACCTTCGGCTTCGCGCTCGCCAGCGTGCTGCTGCAGCTGTTCGTCTCCTATCATCGCTATGCGCGCGTGCTCAAATGGCTGACGCTGAGCCTGCTCGCTTATGTCGCGGTGGTGATGATCGTGCATGTCGACTGGGCCGCGGCGGCCACCGGGCTGGTCGTTCCGCGGATCGAGGGCAAGGAAGCGGTGGTGATGATAGTCGCGCTCTTCGGCACGACGATCAGCCCCTATCTCTTCTTCTGGCAGAGCGCGCAGGAGGTCGAGGAAGTCGTCGACCGCGACGACGCCAAGCCGCTGGTCGAGGCGCCCGAGCAGGCGCGCAAGGAATTCCGCCGCATCCGCACCGACACCTTCGTCGGCATGGCCGCGTCGAATCTCGTGGCGCTGGCGATCATGATCGCGACCGCCGCGACGCTCCACGTCTCCGGGACGACCGAGATCCAGGATGCAGCGCAAGCCGCGCAGGCGCTCGAGCCGGTCGCCGGCAAATTCGCCTTCGCATTGTTCGCGATCGGGATCATCGGCACCGGGCTGCTCGCCGTGCCCGTACTGGCGGGCTCGACCGCCTTCGCGATCGGCGAGGCGCTGGGATGGAAGACGGGGCTGGAGCACAAGGTGCTCGAGGCCAAGCGCTTCTACGCGGTGATCGCGGTGGCGACGATGATCGGCGTGGCGCTCGACTGGTCGCCGATTCCGCCGATCCAGGCGCTGGTGTGGAGCGCGGTGCTCAACGGCTTCGCCGCGGTGCCGATCATGGCGGTGATGATGATCGTCGCCGGCAAGAGCCGGGCGATGGGCCGGTTCACCGCCTCGCGGCTCGAACTGGTGCTGGGCTGGGCGGCGACCGCTGTGATGGGCGCCGCGGCGGTCGCGCTGGTGGTGTGGAACTGACAGACCCTTGCCGCTCCCCGCCGAGGCGCTACACCGTGAGGCGGTTGGGACAGGGGGAATTTGATGGCCACGATCGCGGACAGCGAGCATCCGCAAGCGCCGGAGCCGACGCGCGGCGAGATGCGGCTGGTGATCAGCGCCTCCTCGCTCGGCACGATCTTCGAATGGTATGATTTCTTCATCTGGGGGACGCTCACCACCACGGGTATCCTCCAGCGCACCTTCTTCCCCGCGAGCAACGAGGTGCTGGCGACCCTGCTGGCCTGGGCGACCTTCGCGGTGGGCTTCGGCTTCCGCCCGCTCGGCGCGGTGCTGTTCGGCTATCTCGGCGACAAGCTCGGCCGCAAATATACCTTCCTCGTCACGATCACGGCGATGGGCCTCGCCACGGCGGGGATCGGCCTGACCCCAGGCTATGCATCGATCGGCTCGACTGCGCCGATCGTGATCATCGCGCTGCGTATCCTGCAGGGACTGGCGCTCGGCGGCGAATATGGCGGCGCGGCGATCTATGTCGCCGAGCATTCACCGCCGGGCACCGCCGGCTTCCACACCAGCTTCATCCAGGCGAGCGTGGCCGGGGGCTTCATCCTCAGTCTGCTCGTGGTGCTGAGCTTCAAGGCGGCGGTGCCCGCGGGGGCATGGAGCGAATGGGGCTGGCGGCTGCCCTTCCTCTTCTCGATCCTGCTGCTCGCCGTCTCCTTGTGGATGCGGCTCAAGCTGTCCGAGAGTCCGGTGTTCCGCCAGATGAAGGCGGAAGGCCGGACTGCCGGCAATCCCTTCGTCGAGAGCTTCACCTATCCCGGCAATTGGCGGCGGCTGCTGGTGGCGCTGTTCGGCATCGCAGCGGGGCTCACGGTGATCTGGTACACCGCGATGTTCAGCGTGCTGTCCTTCCTGCATCAGACGATGCGCGTCGAGGAGACCACCGCGCAACTGATCACCGGCGCCGCGGCTTTGTGCGGGCTGGTCTTCTTCATCTACTTCGGCAAGCTTTCAGATCGGGTCGGGCGCAAGCCGCCGATCGTGATCGGCTATGTGCTGACGCTGGCATTGCTCTTCCCCTGTTTCTGGATGATCGGCGCGGCAGCCAACCCCGATCTCGCGCGCGCCGCGCGGCATGCGCCGGTGGTCGTGGCCGGTCCCGACTGCCGCTATGATCCCTTCGCGAAGCAGCAGCATGACGAATGCGGCCAGATCCTCGACTATTTCTCGAAGAAGGGTGTGGCCTATCGCACCCACCGCGCGCCGGCGGTCGCGGTGATCATCGGCAACGTGCCGGTCGACGATACCAGCCCAGCCGGGCTCGACGCGGCGCTGCAGGCCTCAGGCTACAAGCTGGGTCCCGTGGTGCCTTCGCCCAAGCGACTCGCGCAGATTTTCTTCGCCGTGTTGCTGCTGATGGCGCTGTCGGGCGCGACCTACGGCCCCGTGGCGGCTTTGCTCTCGGAGATGTTCCCGCCGCGCATCCGCTACAGCTCGATGTCGATCCCCTATCATCTCGGCACCGGCTATTTCGGCGGATTCCTGCCGCTGATCAGCCAATATATCGTCGCGCGCACCGGCAATCCCTATTCGGGCCTGTGGTACACTTTCGCGGTGGTCGCGGTGGCGCTGGTGGTGACGTTGCTCGGGCTCAAGGAGACCAACCCACCGGAGCGCTTCGCGCGCGAAGATGCGCAGGGGGTTCCCGAAGCGGAGTGAATTGCCTAGCGCTGCTGCGATGATTCCCTCGCCGCTCCGGCTGCGCCTCGATGGTGCGGCGCTCGTCCGCAACTGGCAAACTCTGGACCGCATGAGCGGTGCCGCCGCGGCGGGCGCGGCGATCAAGGCCGATGGCTATGGCACCGGCGCGCGCGACGTTGCGGCGCGGCTGGCGAGGGCGGGGTGCCGCGACTTCTTCGTCGCGACCTGGCGCGAGGCACTGGCGCTGGCCGATCTCGGCGTCTCCGTCTCGGTGCTCCACGGCGTGCGTGCGGCCGATATGGCGGCGGATGCGCCGGCGCATCTCCGCCCGGTGCTCAACAGCGCCGAGCAAGTGAAGCGCTGGCGTGCGGCGGGTGGCGGCGCGTGCGACGTGATGGTCGATACCGGTATGAACCGGCTGGGCATCGCGCCGCAGGAGGTGGCCGAGGGGCTGCTCGAGGGACTCCATGTCGAGACCCTGCTCAGCCATCTTGCCTCGGCCGATGAGGACAGCGCACTGAACGAGCGCCAGCGCACGGCCTTCGCGGCACTGGCGGGCAAGACCCCGGCGAAGCGGATGAGCCTCGCCAACTCGGCCGGCATCGCGCTGGGCGCGGACTATGCCTTCGACCTCACCCGCCCGGGAATCGCGCTCTACGGCGGCGTGCCGCGGCCCGAATTCGCGGGCCGCATCGCGCAGATGGCCTTCCCCGAAGCGCAGATCCTCCAGCGCCGCACGCTCCGTGCCGGCGACGCGATCGGCTATAACGCGACCTTCACCGCGACTGCCGACATGGAAGTGGCAATCCTCAATATCGGCTATGCCGACGGCTATCTGCGCTGCCATTCGGGCAAGGGTGCCGCACGCGTCGGCGATGCGGTGCTGCCGGTGCTGGGCCGTGTGTCGATGGACCTGACCGCGATCGGCGTCGATGCCGCAGCGGACCTGCGCGAGGGCGACTGGGTGACACTCGACTACGCACTGCCGGCGACGGCGGCCGCCTCGGGTCTGTCGCAATATGAGCTGCTCACCGGGCTAGGCAGTCGCTTCGAGCGGGTCTGGCAGGACTGAGCCGCAGTCAGCGGCTCAGATACCAGCCCAGCCCGAACAGCGCCCCGGCCACGAGAACGAGCATGCCGAGCAGCAGCCATTGCAGCTTTTCGGGAAGCAGGCCGAACAGCCAATCATAGATCAGATCGAGCATCGGCCTACTTCCCGGAGGTGCCGACTCAATCGCGCTCGACGCACATGGCGATGCCCATGCCGCCGCCGATGCAGAGCGTGGCGAGACCCTTCTTGGCATCGCGCTTGCCCATCTCGTAGATGAGCGTGGTCAGCACGCGCGCGCCGCTCGCGCCGATCGGATGGCCGATCGCGATCGCGCCGCCATTGACGTTGACCTTCTCGGCATCCCAGCCGAGTTCCTTGCCGACCGACAGAGCCTGCGCGGCAAAGGCCTCGTTGGCCTCGATCAGGTCGAGATCGGCGATCGTCCAGCCGGCCTTCTCCAGCGCTTTCTTCGACGCCGGGACCGGGCCGATGCCCATGATCGACGGATCGACACCGGCCGAGGCCCAGCTCGCGATCTTCGCCAGCACCGGCAGGCCGCGCTTGTCGGCCTCCTCGCGCGTCATCAGCACCAATGCCGCGGCGCCGTCGTTGAGGCCCGAGGCATTGGCGGCAGTGACGGTGCCATCCTTCTTGAAGGCGGGACGCAGGCCCGAGACGCTGTCGAGCGTCGCGCCGGCGCGGATATATTCGTCGTCCGCGACGATCGTGTCGCCCTTGCGGCCCTTGATCGTTACGGGCGCGATCTCGTCCTTGAAGCGACCCTCGGCGCGCGCCTTCTCGGCCTTGTTCTGGCTGGCGACGGCGAACTCGTCCTGCTCGCCGCGGGTGACCTGATATTGCTCGGCAAGATTCTCGGCGGTGATGCCCATGTGATAGCCGTTGAACACGTCGGTCAGGCCGTCCTTGATCATCGTGTCGACCAAAGCGACGTCACCCATCTTGGCACCCGCGCGCAGCGCCTGGGCGTGGTTGGCGAGCGACATGCTTTCCTGTCCGCCGGCGACAACGATGCTCGCGTCGCCATTGGCGATCGCCTGCGCGCCGAGCGCGACCGCGCGCAGTCCGGAGCCGCACACCTGGTTGACGCCCCAGGCGGGTACTTCCTTGGGCACGCCCGCGGCCATCGACGCCTGACGCGCCGGATTCTGGCCTTGCGCTGCCGTGAGCACCTGGCCGAGGATCACCTCGGAGACTTCCTCGCCCTTTACGCCGGCTTGCTCGAGCGCCGCAGTGATCGCGACACGGCCCAGCTCATGCGCGGGCGTGGCGCCGAATGCGCCGAGGAAACTGCCGACCGGCGTGCGCTTGGCGGCGACGATGACGATATCGGACATGAAAGGCTCCTGTTGGGGAATCGGGGAGAGATTCCGGCGCCTATCTAGGGAGGTCGGGGCCGGTTAGCCAGCGGGCGAGCGGCTCCCATAATTGCTCGCGTGCGCGGCTGCCCACGACCATGCCGACATGGCCTGCGCCGAGCTCCTGCCGGTTGGGCAGGCCGGCAGAGGTGGCGGTGGGGACGATGCGGTCGTTGAGCGAGACGAACTCGATCGCGGGGCAGGTGAGTGCCTCCGGCGCGACGGTGCGGCCCGCGACTCGCCAGCGGCCACTGCCGGGCAGATCGGCGGCGAAGAAATCGTCGAACATCTGGCGGCCCGCGGCCCAGGGCAGCGGCGCGCCGGCATTGGCCCAATCCTCGAGCGCGACGAAGGCGTGCGCTTCGGGGCCGTCGGGGACGAGTCTCGCGAAGCGCTCGTACTTGGCGACGGTGCGCGCCGGATCGAGCCGCCAGAAGCCGGACTGGAGCACTTCCATCGGCACCAGCCCCAGTTGCTCGCAGACCGGTGCTGCCTGGTCCCAGAGTGCGGCAATGTCGTCGAGCGCGGGGCCATAGCCCGCGAAGCGCCACGGCGCGGCGATCATCGCCAGCCCCGCGACCGGGCGTGCGCAGGCTGCGGCGAGCGCGAAGGTACCGCCGAGGCAATAGCCGGCGAGCACCGGCGGCTCGTCGAGCGCGTCGAGTAAGGGCAGCAGCATCGCCTCGACATGAGTCGCCAGATCCTCGCCGCGATGCTCGGGGCCGGGCGTGCCCCAGTCGACCATCAGCGGGCGCACGCCCTGTTCCGCCAGCCAGCGCAGCAGCGAATTGCCCGGGGCGAGATCGAGGATGTGCGGCGGATTGATCAGCGAGGGCACGAACACGATCGGCCGGCCGCTCCCGCCATAGTCGCGCAGCACCGCGCGTCCGGCGCTCGCGATCGCAGGGGCGGGTGGCTGGACAGGTGCGCGCGCGGCCTCCTGATAGGCGTGCAAACCTGTCAGTGCCGCGGCGCGGCGATCCGGCGATGCTGCGGTTTCGCTGCGCAGCAGATCGAGGAACAGCGGCAAGGGACGCGGACCGTGTTGCGGTGCAGAAGAAAACAATGTTAGGTGTGTGTCAAACACGTGTGAGGGGCCTCATGAAGAAGACTGCGAACGGGGGCGGACCGGTCATCATCAAGAAGTATGCGAACCGCCGCCTCTACAACACCGAAACCTCGTCCTACATCACGCTCGACCATCTCGCGGCGATGACGCGCGAGGGGCGTGACTTCAAGGTCGTCGACGCCAAGACCGAGGAGGACATCACGCACAATGTCCTCACCCAGATCATCATGGAAGAGGAACAGCGCGGCCAGACGATGCTGCCCGTCTCGTTCCTGCGCCAGCTGATCGCGCTCTACGGCGACTCGATGCAGGCGATGGTACCGGGTTATCTCGAGGCGTCGATGGAGAGCTTCCGGCGCAACCAGGAGCAGTTCAAGACCGCGGTCGAGGGCGCCTTCGCCAATTCGCCTTTCGCCGAGCTCGCCAAGCGCAACATGGCGATGTTCGAGGCGGCCACCGCCGCGTTCAAGCCGGGCGCGGCCGGTGCCCCCGGCGCCCCCGGTGCCGCGCCCGCCGCTCCTGCGGCCGAGCCTGCCGAGCCCGAAACCGACGTTGCCGCGCTCAAGGCCGAGCTGGCCCGCCTGCAGGACAAGATCGAGAAGCTGGCGAAGTAACCCATCTCCTCCCTCGACGCGCAGCGGCGGGGGAGGGGGACCGCGCGACGAAGTCGCGTGGTGGAGGGGGTTTT
>Ga0065165_1003827_pt1 | contig 10023 bp, 5 predicted proteins | sample AraplaMF_Cvi_mMF_FD_63813 | JGI IMG/M metagenome (GOLD analysis project Ga0065165, IMG submission 63813) | Arabidopsis root microbial communities from the University of North Carolina, USA - plate scrape MF_Cvi_mMF (version 2) (version 3) | ecosystem: Host-associated > Plants > Roots > Endosphere... | reverse complement strand
TTGATCGAGCGCGTGATCGCCTGCGTCAGCGTCACCGCGCCGGAATAGGAATGGCCATAATTCTGCGGGCACCAATTGCCGATGCAGACCGGGCCGTCGACCACGATCGAGTTCGGCGTGAAGCCGTTGAGGAGTGCGGTGGTGTAGACGTAAGGCTTGAACGACGAGCCCGGCTGGCGATAGGCGTCGGTGGCGCGGTTGAACTGGCTCGCGCCGTAGTCGCGGCCGCCGACCATGGCGCGGATGCCGCCGTCGAGATCGGAGACGACAGTCGCGGCCTGGGTGGCGTGATAGTCGCGGCCGAACTGGCGCAGCTGGTTCTCGATCGCGTCTTCGGCGGCCTTCTGCACGTTGGTGTCGATCGCGAGCCGCACCACGAAGACGCGCTCGGTGTACGACTTCGGGAAGGTGTCGACCAGCTTGCGCATCTCGTCGAAGGCGTAATCGAGATAATAGTTCGGCGACGCCTCGTCGCGGCGGTCGACGGCGAAGGCGGGATTGCGGCGGGCGCCGAACACCTGGCCCTCGGTCATGAAGCCAGCATCGACGAGGTTGTCTAGCACGACGTTGGCGCGGGCACGCGCCGCGGGCAGGTTGATGTGGGGTGCGTACTTCGTCGGCGCCTTGAACAGGCCGGCGAGCATCGCGGCTTCCGCCAGCGTCACGTCGCGCGCCGACTTGTTGAAGTAGAAATGGGCTGCGCCGTCGACGCCGAAGGTGCCGCCGCCCATATAGGCGCGGTCGAGATAGAGCTTGAGGATCTCGTTCTTGGTGAGGCGCCATTCCAGCCAGACCGCGAGGAAGGCTTCGTTGACCTTGCGCTCGATGGTGCGCTCGTTGCTGAGGAACAGGTTTTTCGCCAGCTGCTGCGTGATCGAGGAGCCGCCCTGGCGGACGCCGCCGGCCTGCGCGTTGGTGACGAGCGCGCGCGCGGTGCCGGCGATGTCGATGCCGAAATGCTCGTAGAAGCGGCGGTCTTCGGTCGCCAGCGTCGCCTTGATCAGGACATCAGGGAAATCTTCCAGCGGGATCGAGTCGTTGTGCTTGATGCCGCGGCTGCCGATCGGGTTGCCGTAGCGGTCGAGGAAGGTCACCGCCAGATCGGACTTCTTCAGCCAGTCTTCGTCCGCGGTCTCGCGGAAGGCGGGGATGGCGAGCGTGAGCATCAGCACCAGGCCGCCGAGGCCGAGGGTTGCCGCCTCCGACAGCGGTTCGATGAACACCCAGCGCTTCCAGCGGCCGACATAGAACCGGTCCATGAAGGTCGAGTAGCGCTCGTAGAGCTCGCGGATGCCCTTGGCCGAGGAGAACAGCGAGGAGTCGATGCGTGCGTCGAGGTCCAGAAAGAAATTCCGGACGCGGCTCTTCCAGTTGGATGGTGTATTCTGGACCACCTAGAACCCTTGAGGCTCGCTTCGACAGCGTTCAAGCACCCGGCCGGGGCGGCATCGGGACGTCTTGCGGGAATGTTGCGGCAAACCCAAGGCGCCCGGTTCGCGTCCTTTGGGGACTCCATGTTTCTTCTAGCCGAGCGGGCCCTATAAACCAATGGTCAGGCTCGCGATTTTGAACAACAGGCCTAATTGGACCCCGGTTCATTACGGGCCATGCCGGGGCCTTGCTTGCACCTTCACGGCCGCACGCCCTAGAAGGGCTGGCCGTAGCTCCTTCGAACCTTGTTGAGACGCATGACCGCAGCTCCCAAACGACCTTCAGACCAGGAAGGATTCTTCTGGAAAACCAAGACGTTGGAAGAGATGTCGGAGGGCGAGTGGGAAAGCCTGTGCGACGGCTGCGGCCGCTGCTGCCTGAACAAGCTCGAGGACGAGGATACCGGCCAGATCTATTTCACTCATGTCGGCTGCAAGCTGCTCGATGCCGGGACCTGCGGCTGCAAGGACTACCCGAGTCGGTCCGACAAGGTTCCGGATTGCGTCCGCCTGACCCCGGCCAATGTCCGCACCCTGAACTGGCTGCCGCCGAGCTGCGGCTACAAGCTCGTCGCCGAAGGGCGCGACCTCTATTGGTGGCATCCGCTGGTCTCAGGCGATCCCAATACCGTGCATGAGGCCGGCGTCTCCGTGCGCGGCCGGGTCGAGGGCAGCGAGGTCGAGATCCCGGACGACGAGCTTGAGAACCACATCGTGCAGTGGCCGGCGCAGCTGCCGAAACGGGCACGCCTGAAGCGACGCCCGAAGGACTGATCCGCCTGCGGCGTCAGATCACGTCATCGCGATGACCCGGGGGCGGGATGCACCCATGCGCCGCGGTGCCTGCCCGAGAAGAACTTTCCTCTCTACATTGCCTGCATAGAACGAATCCTTCGCGGCGTTGCGCCGCTTCACGGCTTCCGATCGAGATGAACAAGTTCGACCGGCAGAGCAGTTCTGCCGACATCCAGGCATTGCCCGACGACATCGCCGAAGAGCTGTCCCGCCTTCCGAGCGAGGTCATCAGCGTCGATGACGCACCGTCCATCGCGCCGCCCGTGCCGTTGTCGCAGGACGAGGTTCGCACCATCGTCATCAGCCTGATGCTGACGATGTTCCTGGCAGCGCTCGACCAGACCATCGTGGCGACCGCGCTGCCGACCATCGGGCGCCAGTTCCAGGACGTCTCGAACCTGTCCTGGGTCATCACCGCCTATCTGCTTGCCTCGACCGCGGTTGCGCCGGTGTTCGGTACGCTCAGCGATATCTACGGCCGGCGCGTCATGATCATCATCTCGCTCAGCCTGTTTGTGGCAGGCTCGGTGCTGTGCGCGGTCGCGCCGAATCTGCCGATGCTGATTCTGGCCCGCGGCCTTCAGGGGCTCGGCGGCGGCGGCATCATGCCGGTCGTGCAGACGGTGATCTCCGACGTCGTCTCCCCGCGCGAGCGCGGGCAGTATCAAGCCTATTTCTCCAGCGTCTGGATGGTCGGCGGCATCCTGGGCCCCGTCATCGGCGGCGTGTTCGCCGAACATCTGCACTGGTCGATGATCTTCTGGATCAATCTGCCGCTCGCCGCGGCGGCCATCGCGATGCTGCTGCCGAAGATGAAGAAGATCCCGGTGTTCCACCGCAAGCGCAAGGTCGACTGGCTCGGCGGCGTGCTGCTGATGGCCTCCGCGGTCGTCTTCATGCTGGTGCTGACCTGGGGCGGCACGCGCTATCCGTGGCTGTCGCCGACCGTGCTCGCGATGCTGGGCGGCGCCGTCGCACTCGCCGTCAGCTTCGTCTGGCATGCGCGCCAGGCCGACGAGCCGTTCCTGCCGCTGCCGCTGCTCGGCGGGCGCGTCGCTCCTTACGGCTTGACGGCGGGCGGCTGCGCGCTCGGCGCGATCACCGGCCTCACCGTGCAACTGCCGCTCTATTACGAGTCGGTCTATCATCTGAGCGCCAGCGAAGCCGGACTGGCGCTGATCCCGCTCGCGGCGGTCTCGACCTGCGGCGCGGCGATTGCCGGCCGCACCATGGCGCGCGCCAAGCACTACAAGCGCGTCGCCATCGTCGGCACGTCCTGGGCCGCGCTGTGCGGGCTCGGCCTCACCGTGACGACGCTGCCGCTGTGGGCCCTCCTGACGCTGATGGCCGCGTTCGCGCTCGGCCTCGGCACCACGTTTCCGGTCTGCGTGGTCTCGCTACAGAATTCGGTGGCGCGTCCCCAGGTCGGCACCATCACCGGCGCGTTGAACTTCTTCCGCTCGCTGATGTCCTCGTTCACGGTCGCCGCCTTCGCTGCCATCCTCATCATCGCGCTCGGCGCCGACATTCCGCTCGGCGAGCATCACGGCGTGGTCAGCGTGATTCCCACCGAGGACATGCGGCATGCGTTCCGCTACGTCTTCGGCGCGGCGACAGCGCTGATGACCGGCGCGGCGCTCTGCCTGATCATGATGGAGGAGCGGCCGCTCGCCGGGCCCACCGTCACCCAGCAGGTCGAGATGGCGGAGTAGCTAGCCGCCACTTCCATCCGCAAAGCGGCTCTTGCGCGGCAGCAGGATCGTGAATTCCGTGAACTTGCCCGGCTCGCTCGCGACGTCGATCGTGCCGCCGTGCTGTTTCACGACGATGTCGTGGCTCATCGACAGCCCGAGGCCGGTGCCTTCGCCGGCCGGCTTGGTGGTGAAGAACGGATTGAACATCTTCGCCTTCACCTCGTCGGGAATGCCGGTGCCGTTGTCGCGGATGCGGATCTCGATGCTGTCGCCGCGGTCGCGCGTCCCGGCGGTCACCACGGGCTCGTAACCCACCTCCGCCCTGCGCCTGGTCACCGCATAAAAACCGTTCGAGAGCAAATTCAGCAGCACCCGCGTGATCTCCTGCGGAAACAATTCGGCGGAGCCTGCCGAAGGATCGAGCTCGCGCTTCAGCGTCACGTCGAACAGCGGCGTCTCGGCACGTGCGCCGTGATAGGCGAGGTTGAGGCTCTCCTCGACCAGCGCGTTGATGTCGCTTAAGCGGTACTCGCCGCCGCCCTCGCGCGAATGCAGCAGCATGTTCTTGACGATGGAATCGGCGCGCCTGCCGTGCTGCACGATCTTGTGCAGGTTACCCTTGAGCATCTCGGAAAGTTCGTCGACCTCCTCGCGGGTCGTGTCGGTGAGCTTGGTGTCCGCAAGCGACTGGTTCAGCTCGTCCATCAGTTCCGCAGAAACTGCCGCGAAATTGTTGACGAAGTTGAGCGGATTCTTGATCTCGTGCGCGATGCCGGCCGTGAGCTGGCCCAGCGAAGCAAGCTTCTCGGTCTGCACCAGGCGATCCTGCGCGGCGCGCAGGTCGTCGAGCGATTTTGCAAGCTCCCGGGTGCGGGCCTGTACCTCCTCGAACAGCCGCACATTGCCGATCGCGATCACGGCCTGGTCGGCAAAGGTCTGCAGCAGAGCGACCTGCTTGTCAGTGAATGGATGCACCTCGTTACGGCGGAGCACGATCGCGCCGATGCTCTCGTTTTCCTGCAGCAGAGGCACGCTCAGAATGCTGCGGTGGCCCATGCGCAGCGCGTGCGCGCGGCCTTCCGGAAACTCATCGCTCTCGCTGAGATCGGCGACATGCACGGGGAGCCGGTCGACAAAGGCACGGCCCGCGGTCCAGCCGCGATTGATCGGCCAGTTTTCGATGTTGATCGGGATGGGCCCGTGGTGGGCGCTGAAGCGCAAGCTGTCGCCGTCCTTCAGCACCACGGCGGCGTCGTAGGCATCGCAGAGCTCGCAGGCACTCTCGACGATCGCCTTTAGCGCCGGCCCGACATCGGTCGGCGAGGACGCGATCACCTTCAGGATGTTGGCGCTGCCGGTCTGGTGTCTCAACGCCTCGGTCAATTCCTCGGTGCTCTCGCGCAATTCGCGGAGCAATCGGGTATTCTCGATGGCAATCACGGCCTGCGCGGCGAACTGCTTGAGCAGCCTGATTTGCCTGTCTGTGAATCGGCGCTGCTCGCGCCTGAAGATCATGACATTGCCGATGACGCCGCCGTCTTTGATCAGAGGTACGGTCAGCAGGCAGCGGGCGCCGCCGAGATCGACCAATGCCCGACAATCGGCGTCGCCGCTTCGATAGGCCGCCGTTTCGTGGAGATTGTCGATCTCGATATACGGCTCGCCCTGTAGCAGGCGGGCCGGCCCCGTACCCGGGCCATGCTCGAGCGGCTGCATGCGCCGGTATTCGTGGTAAGCGGGCGGCAAGGCGTAGGTCGCAGCGCTGTGGAACGACTTGCCGTCAAAAGTGTCGAGCACGCCGAAATTGGCGCCGCAGAGCTGCATCGCCTTGGCGAGCATCGCATCGAAGACCGGCGCGAGGTCACCGCCGGAGCTGGAGATGACGCTTAGGAGTTCGGCCGTCGCTGTCTGCTGCTCGAGGGCTTCGGTGAGCTCCCGCGTGCGGTCCTGCACCTCGTTGAACAGGCGCGTGTTCTCGATCGCGATCACGGCCTGGTCGGCAAAGGTCTTGAGCAGGCTGATCGCCTTGTCCGGGAAAGCGCCGGCTTCGGGGCGCGTCACGCCGATGGTGCCGATCGCCACGCCGTCGCGCAGCATCGGGATCACGAGGATGCTGCGATAGCCGCGCCTCCGCGCCAGTTCCCGCATGGCGTCCGTGAGATCCGGCTCGTTCTGCATGTCGCTGCGGAAGGCGTAATCACCGCTTGTCGCCACCCGGCTGTGAATGCCCGATGCCGCAAGCGGTGCCGGAAACGAGCTGAGCAGCTCCGCATTGCCGGCCTCGTTGTCGGTGGTGAATGCGGCCAGGTGCAGCATGCCGTCGATGACGCGGGTGACGGTGGAGGAGTGTCCGCCGACCAGCGCCTTGGCGCTGTCGGAGATCGCCTGGAACACCGGCGTGACGTCGGCGGGCGACGCCGCAATCACCTTGAGGATGTCGGCGGTCGCGGTCTGCCGTTCCAGCGCCTCCCTGGTGGCGTTGAACAGGCTGACATTCTTGACTGCGATCACTGCCTGGTCGGCAAAGGTTTGGAGCAGCCGCACGTGGTGCTCGGCGAACGGGCCGGTCGCGCGCCGCGTCGCGATGATGACGCCTTTGGCCTCGCCCTCGCTCATCAGCGGCGTGAACAGCATGCTGCGAAAGCCGCGGGCGCGTGCGATCTCGCGTGCGGCCGGCTCGAGCTCGGTGTCGGGTAGCTGCGCCGATTCACCGTGGGCCGTGAGCTGGTAGGCCGGAAATTGCGCGAACGGCACCGGGAACGAGGCTTGCAGCACGCGATCGCCGAAAGGATCGGTCGGCGTGAACGCCGCAAGGTGTGCCGCGCCGTCGACATAGCGCAGCACCGCAGTGGAGAATCCGCCGATCAGGCGGTTGGCGTTGGCGGCGATGGCGTCGAACACCGGCTGCATGTCGGAAGGCGAAGCCGCCATCACTCTCAAGATGTCGGCGGTGGCGGTCTGGCGCTCCAGCGCCTCCCGCGTCTCGTTGAACAGCCGCGCATTCTCGATCGCGATCACGGCCTGGTCGGCAAAGGTCTGGAGCAATTGCACGACGTCGGGCGCGAACGCGCCGGGCTTTTCTCGCGTGACGCTGATCATGCCGACGGCCGTGCCGCGGTTCATCAGCGGCATGAACAGCACGCTGCGAAAGCCGCGCAATCGCGCGAGGTCGCGGTTCAGCTCCGGGACGTCGTCGGCCTCGCTGTCGGGAAACTGGATCGTCTCGCCGCCACGCACCAGTGCAAAGGTCGGAAAATCCTCGATCCGCCGCGGGAACGACGTCTTCAACCCTTCGTCGGCTTCAGGGCTGGTCGGCGTGAACGCCACGAGGTGCAGCTCGTCCCCGATGAACTGGAGCACGGTCGCGGAGAAGCCGCCGAGCAGGCGTTTCGAGCTGGACGCGATCGCAGCGAACACCGGCCTTGCATCGGAGGGAGACGCCGCGATGGTGCGCAGGATCTCCGCGCTCGCAGTCTCGCGATCGCGCGCGATCGCGAGCGCGCTGCGCAATCGCGCATTCTCGGCCGCGAGCCCGTCGGCGACATCGTTGGAGGGATCGGTCATTCGCAATCCGGCTTGATGCCGCGACGGGCGCGGCACAGGGCCGGATTATCACACCTCTTGCGGCCGGAGCCAGCGCCCTTGCTGAAACCCGCCCCGGTTCACGTCCCGGGCCGCGACACCTCGGTTTCCTTGCTGGTGATGAACTCCAGCAGCACGGGAATGCCTTCTCTCGTCTTCTGGATGCCGCGCTTGATCGCGGGGATGATGTCCTCGGGCCTGGTCACGCGCTCGCCATGGCCGCCGAAGGCGCGGGCCATCGCCGCATAATCGCCCGAAATGTCGGTCGAGCGATATTTTTCGGTCGAGATCGGCATCACCTTCAACTCGATCGCCATCGAGAAATTGTTGAGCAGGATCGACATGATCGGGATTCGCTCGCGCACCGCGGTCTCGAAATCCATCCCCGTGAAGCCGATCGCCGCATCGCCCCAGACATTGATGCAGAGCTTGTCGGGCTTGGCGAGCTTCGCGCCCATCGCCAGGCCAAGGCCGTAGCCGAGCTGCGTGGTCTTGCCCCAGCCGAGATAGGAGAGGGGCGTCACCGCCTTCCAGAACGGCGAGAGCTGGTCGCGCGTGCTGCCGGCATCATGGGTGATGATGGTGTTGTCGATGTCGACGGTGTGTTGCAAGTCCCACAGCACGCGATAGGGGCTGAGCGGCGCGTCGTTGCTGGTCAGCTTCGGCATCCACTTCGCCAGCCACTCCTCGTGCGAGGCGGCGATCTCTGCCGCGACCGCTGATGCGTCGCGATCTTTCGCGACCGTTTTGCCGATCTCCTCCAGCAGCGCATCGAGCACGAGCCCGGCGTCGCCGACGAGACCTATTCTGGCTTCCACATCCTTGTTGAGATGGTTCGGGTCGAGCGTCGAATGGATGATGGTCTTTCCTTTCGGCATCGCGATGCCGAAACTGGTTTCGGTGAAAGAGCAGCCGATGCCGAAGATGACGTCGGCCTCGGCAAGGAATTTCGGCACCGCGCGCGGCACTGCGAGGCCGCCCGAGCCCAGCGACAGCGGATGCGTTTCCGGAAACGACGATTTGCCGCCGAGACTGGTGGTCACGGGAATGGCGAGCCGCTCGGCCAGCCGCTTCAGTTGCGGCCAGGCCTGCGCGTAATGCACGCCCTGGCCGGCATAGATCACCGGCCGCTTTGCGTTGACGAGCAGGGTGGCCGCTTCTTTCACGTGCACAGGGTCCGCGCCGTAGCGGGTGCGCAGCACCGGCGTATAGTTCAGCGGCTCCGGCACTTCTTCGTTCCACATGTCCGCGGGGATCTCGACGATGACGGGCCCGCCGCGGCCGTTCTTCAGCTTGGTGAAGGCGCGGCGGAAGATGTTGGAGACCTCGGCGGCCAGGATGATCGGCTCGGACGATTTCGAAAACGGCTTCATCGCCTCGCTGGAATTGAAGTTCGGCTCGATATGCGCAAGCCGCCGCTGGTACCCCATCGGCAGCACCAGCACGGGCACGGATTCGCCAAAACACTGCGCGACGCCGCCCATTGCGTTCTCCGCGCCGGGTCCGTGCTGCATGCAGAATGCGCCGATCGTGCGCCCCGACGTCACCCGCGAGATCGCATCCGCCATGTGCACCCCGACGCGCTCCTGCCGCACCATCACGGGCCGGATCTCGGCCTTCGCCGCGTGTTCGATCAGGTGGTTGACGGGATAGCCGCAGAGGATCTCGATCCCCTCGCGCCGCATGATTTCCGCAATGGCGGTGCCGAGCTTCATGGCGTCTCTCCCTGGCAAGGCCGGTTGATCCCGGCTGGTTGGGGGAGAGAGGATCAGGAAATGGCGGGAGGGTAAAGCACGGGGGCTCGCGCGGGCGGGTAGGGCTGCTATGCAGCGAGCTCCATCCGCGCTACGTGCCGTCATGGTTCGTGGCGCAAGACCGATGGTTCGGCAGGAATTTTGCAACGTGGTGCATGATAGCCGGGCAGAATTCTTCTGGAGGTGACATGAGCGATAGCGTGAGCGCCCTCTTCGATCGTTGGGAGCGGGTTTGGCATCAAGGCGAATATGAGCTGATCCCCGATTGTGTGGGGTCGCATTACATTCGCCACGACGAGAAGGGCGACCGGGCCGTGACGCGCGACGAGTACACCGCGGAATTGCAGGTGGTGCACAAGGACCGTCCCGGAATCCGCGTCGTGGTGTACGACCACTCCTTTACGGCTGATCGCGCATGGTTCCGTTTCGCATTTGTCTGGGCTGATTCAGCGACCGGCGAGAAGCGCAGCCGTGCCGGCATGCAAGCCTACCGCATCGAGGACGGCAAGCTGGCCGAGACCTGGATCACGATGCTTGGTCTCGGCACCACATGGACCGACGAGCCGCAGGAGCGGTGGACCCGCCGGAAGGTGTGAGGGCGGACGAGGAAGACAGTTCGGGTTCAGCTAGCGCGACATTTCTCCGCACCGTAGATGGGGTAACGGGCCCCGCGAGGCCTTCCAGCCAAGCCGCGCTAGCTACGGCGCTGTATGTGGCGCGCGTCGCGCGGCCAGGCTGGAAGGCAGGCGGTCGTCCCTCACATTGATG
>Ga0065165_1003825_pt1 | contig 10028 bp, 8 predicted proteins | sample AraplaMF_Cvi_mMF_FD_63813 | JGI IMG/M metagenome (GOLD analysis project Ga0065165, IMG submission 63813) | Arabidopsis root microbial communities from the University of North Carolina, USA - plate scrape MF_Cvi_mMF (version 2) (version 3) | ecosystem: Host-associated > Plants > Roots > Endosphere... | reverse complement strand
GTTCAAAAGTGTTTTCATTCTACCGGTGTACTAGAGGCTATTGGAATCAAGCTCAGTCATTTCCTCGAGCACTGATTCGAGGGCGGCGCTGTCGGAGGTGCTGAGGGTGTATACGGATTGCTGGATGCGGTGGGCATCGAAGTCGTCGAGTGTTACCTGGTCGAGCAAGTCATCAAGTGTTACCTCGTCGTCGCGGAGGTAGGTTACGAGGTCTTGTGTGTCAATGGCGGCCAGCATACCTTCGGGTGACGGGGTGGTGTTCGGGCGGAACCATATGATCAGGGCGGCCATGATAATCCCTACGGGAAGTGCGTAACGCACGGCGTAGTAAGAGAAGGTGTTGGCTGACCGGGTCTTTTCTTTGGCAACACGCGACTGAATGACACCAGGAAGTTTATCAAAGTACCCTTCCGGTGTTTTGAAAATCGTTTCTTTCGGTATGTCTTCCAGTTTCTTCATACTTGGGTATTAGACGTGCTCGGATTTTAAAAGTTTAATTCGCCTCTAGGTATTCTTCTATTTTCTTTACGGCATGGTGGTAGCTGGCTTTGAGTGCCCCGACGCTGGTGCCCGTAATCTCGGCGATCTGTTCGTAGGTCATGTCGTCGCTGTATTTCATGTTGAAGACGAGGCGTTGTTTGTCGGGTAGATGCAGGAGGGCCTTCTGGAGTTTGCGCTGTACTTCATCGCCCGAAATGTGCGGTGAGGTGTCGATCTTTTGGGCGAGCTCGCTTTCGATGTCTACGATGGGGAGGAAGAACCGGCGCTTCTTACGTTGCAGAAAGGTGAGGCATTCGTTGGTGGCAACGCGATAAATCCACGTGAACAGCTGGGCGTCTTCGCGAAAGTTCTGGATGTGGCGGTGGATCTTAATGAAGATTTCCTGGGTAAGATCGTCGGCATCGTCGTGATCGATTACCATTTTACGAACGTGGCTGTAGATACGCTGTTGGTATTTGCGTACCAACAGGTTAAAGCCATAGTTCCGGGTTTCCGGATTACTTATTTTGTCTAACAGTTCTTTATCTTCCAAAAGGCGCAGCTTAAGCCATGTACAAAGTAGACATTTTGCGGCGACAAAGGTTTAACCGTGCCGATGATTTATTTGGGATAAGCTGTGCTACAGGATATAGTTATGCTGTATAGGATGTAAGGTTGTCTACCAGGGCTTCGAACTGTTCTTTTGAATGTGCGGGGAAGTTGGCGAACCGCAGGTGTTGTTTTTTGAATGGGCCGTAGCCATCGCCTGGGTAGAGGCCTTTTGCTTGCAGGTGTTTTACGACATTTTCAGTATGGCTGCCGCAGTCTGCCACGATAACGGTTTTTGATTGGAAGGTCTTGTCGTTTACGAAGGTGTTCAGTAGCGGGTGGTCGGCCAGTGTTTGGTAAAGTATGGCGGCTTTGTATTCGGTTTCTTTGCGGATTGAGTGGACGGTGCGGCGTAACATGTCGCCGACTACTTTGGAGAGCAGGTATATGCCGAGCACGTTTGGTGTTTCGGGAGTCTGATCTTTGAGCGCGTGTGTGTGGAGGCTCGGCAGGTTGTGGTATGAGCCGATGGAGATTCCTTTGGCGAGCAGCTGGTCGGCTTTGGCAAGACAGCGGTCGTTTACAATCCAGACGCCGAGGCCGGCGGGCAGGCCGAATCCTTTTTGTACGGAGAAGAATACGGAGTCAAGCTGGCTGTAGTCAAAGTCCGGGTAGGGTAGTGCCGATACGGCATCGACGGCTATAAGGGCCTGGGGGTTCTGCGCCCGGAGGTCGTAAATCTGTTGGAGGGGTAATGCTACACCAGTGCTGGTTTCGTTTTGTGTTACAGCAATCAGTTCGGTGTCTGCGGGAACGACTATGTTGGTGAAGCCTTTACCGAAATCAACTTCAAGTTTAACGGGTTTCTTGTTGAGCTGCTGGCCGATCTCGAAGAAGCGTTTGGAGAAAGAGCCGTTCACCAGGTGGAAGGATTTTTCTTCTACCAGGTTCTGTAAGATACGTTCCCATATTTCGGTGGCCGATCCGGTAAAGAAGATGTGGTACCCTGCAGGAATGTTCAGTAATTCACGTAAGCCATTGGCCGCTTCGCGGTATATCGATTCGAATTGTTTTGTACGATGCGACAGTGACGGTATGCCTTCGCGAAACGCGGTGCGCATGTGGTCTTCTACTGTGAAATAAAGTTGGGCCGGGCCAGGCGTGAAGTTCGTGATGTGATTTTTCATACAGAGGTGCGGCAAATGTATAATTCTTTACGCAAAGTTTACTTCTGAAAAAGTGATAATACAGGTGTTCTTTGAAACGAGCTAACTTCCAAAATAACAATGCATTAACGTGCTTTTGGCGGGCGGTACCGTTTACTAAAAAAAATGTTTCGGAGCAAGGTTGATGCGTGTCTGTGTTTTCTATACGTTTGCATCATCCCCTGGATTTGGGACACGTTTGCTGAACCTAACATTTATAAACAATACCGAGTGAAGCTTCTAACCGAAAGCAGGCCTCATCCAGACATTCGTCCGGACATCGCCCAAAAAGCATGTTAACGGTGGAAGTTTGAGGTTAGCGGCAGCTCAAAACTTGTCTTTATCGGGGTTCAGAAACACCTCACCAAATCCAGTGGGTTCTTTTCCTCCCCCCAATTCCATTTCTTATTAGTACAGCATCCGGAACTTGATCGTTTGATCGATTGCCCGCAGTTTGGTAATTACTTCTTTGTCGTAGTTCTTGCTGATGTCAGTAATTACGTAACCCACTTCTTCGTTTGTTTTGAGGTATTGGCCCATGATGTTTATGCCATGGTCGGCCAGCGTCTTGTTGATATTCGCGAGTATACCCGGTACGTTTTTGTGAATGTGGATTAGGCGGTGCGCGTTTTCCAGTATCGGCAGGGTTAGATTCGGGAAGTTAACGCTGTTGGATGTACTGCCGGTATTGATATAGTCGGTGATCTTGCTGGGCACGAAGTTGCCAATGTTCTCCTGGGCTTCGAGCGTGCTGCCACCGATGTGTGGCGTGAGGATGGTGTTGGGTAAACCTCTCAGTTCGGACTTGAATTCTTCGTCATTGCTTACGGGTTCGTATGGGAATACGTCTACGGAGCAACCGGCTACTTTCCCGCTCAGGATGTTTTCGCGAAGTGCCTGTATGTCTACGACGTGACCACGGCTGAGGTTCATGAAGATGACACCTTTCTTCATCCACCCGAATTCCCGGGCGCCGATGAGGTTGGTATTTGATTCGCGGCCGTCTACGTGCATGGATACTACATCGGACTGTTCGAGTAGTTCTTTCAGTGACTTGCATTTTACGGCGTTGCCTAGTGAGAGTTTTTCTTCGGCATCGTAGTATAGTACTTTCATGCCGAGCGACTCTGCAATTACGGACAACTGTGTACCGATGTTGCCGTAGCCGACGAGACCCAGTTTTTTACCGCGTACTTCGAAGCTGCCTTTGGCTGATTTGTCCCATACACCGTTGTGCATTTTGTTGGACTTATCGACGATGTTCCGGATGAGTATGATCATCTGGGCAATAGCAAGCTCTACTACGGAGCGGGTGTTGCTGAAGGGAGCGTTGAATACGGCGATGCCACGACGGGTCGCTTCTTTGAGGTCGATCTGGTTTGTACCGATACAGAATGCGCCGATGGTCATGAGGCGCGGGGCGTTCTCGAGAACTTTGGCGGTAACCTGTGTTTTGGAACGGATGCCGAGTACGGATACGTTCTTTATACGTTGAATGAGTTCTTCTTCGGTAAGTGCGGCGTGGTAGGTTTCGACGTTGAAGCCTTCGGAACGCATAAGCTCAACGGCCACCGGGTGTACGTTCTCTAACAGGAGTACATTGATCCGGTTTTTCGGGTAGGAGATGGCGGTGTTGAGTTTGTTGAGATACAGAAACTCGTCCAGGCTGGGCGTTATGTGGTCGGCCTTGGTGGTTACGTTTTCGCGTTCTACGTTTTCGGTGAAGGCGTAGAATTTATTGGCCAGGCCGGCGTGTTTGATTTCGTAGTCGGTGTAGCCGTCGCCGATAACGTATACGTCGCCGGGAAGGTTGAGCTTCTTGAGTTGCTCTACTTTACCGCCGTTGGCAGACAGGGGGTTATCGATGTCGAAGCCGGATACGTGGCCATCGTTATCGAAGCGGAATTCGTTCGCCAGGATGTTTTCGGCTTTGATGCCGAACTCGGTTACGATGGGTTCGATGAATTCTTTGAACCCGTTTGATATGATATAGATGTTGTCAGCGTATTGTTTGAAGAAGTCCTTGTTTCGTTTGAAGGATTCGGATACGCTTTCTCTGAGTTGAGCGATGAGCAGGGGTAGGTGCTGGCGGCTTGGGGCCAGGAGGTTAAGCCGACGTTCCAGCGATTCGCGGAAGGATATTGATCCGTCCATGCCCTGGTTTGTGATCTGTACGATCTGTTTTTTACGTTCTTCGCGTTGGGGGTGATCTTTTAACGATATGTCAGCAAGGACATCAAAGGCTTCAACTTTGGTAAAGGTGCTGTCGAAATCGATCACGAAATACTTGTTGAGCTTCATAGGGTAATTTTGCGATGGCAAATGTAATAAAAGTCTACAGTGATTGTAGAGTAGACACGCATCATCGCATGATTTAATTCGGCTTTGTGAGGCTAACAGATGCTTGTATGTTAGCCTGTTACATGGAACGTCTTAGAGGGAAAGAGACATTACCGACGCCGACTCGGGACATACGCCAGCGAATTCAGATGAGGCGTTAAGTTCCTGGGGTACAGCATCGCGTGTGGTATCGGTAAAACCTTTTTTGAGGAAGAACTCCCGTGCCTTTTCGGTTAATAAATATATTGCTTTGATGTTACGGGAGCGCGCTTCGTCGATGAGGTATTCGGTTATGGTTGTTCCTACGGCTCTACCGCGGATGCCGAGTTTAACAGAGAGCGAGCGGAGTAAAGCATAGTTGCCATAGATCTCGAGTGCGCCGGTGCCGACGAGTTCGTTTGCTTCGTAGTATCCTACGAGCAGGTCTTTCTGGTAGTTCAGATCGTCAGCCGGGAGACCCGATGCTTTGAGGAGTGTGCGGAAGGTTTCGAAGCTATCGGCGTCAGTGATGGTTTTGTATGTGAGTTCCATAGTTGATCCGTTGGTGTGTTGTTCAAATAAACGGATAAAAGGAACGTGGTGCAAGGTTATATAAAAGGAGGGGGAATGGGTATTAAAAAAGCCCCTCCGGTGTGGAGAGGCTTTTTGCTGTATTTCTTATTTCTTACGCTTGATTACTTTTTCTACGGCGGCTACGATGTTTTCAGGGCCGAGTCCGTATTTCTTAAGCAGTTGCGTTGGTGTTCCGCTTTCGCCGAAGGAGTCGTTCACGGCAACCATCTCAAGGGGAGAAGGGTTGAAGCGGGCCAGTACCTGTGCCACGCTGTCGCCGAGGCCACCGTTGATCTGATGTTCCTCACATGTAACCGCGCATCCGGTTTTTTGTACGGAGGTGAGTATCGCTTCTACATCCAGCGGCTTGATGGTGTGGATGTTGATAAGCTCAACGCTGATTCCTTTTTCGGCCAGGATCGCTTCGGCTTCGACAGCCTGCCATACCATGTGGCCGCAGGCGAAGATGGTTACATCTTTACCGTCGAGCATTTTATCGGCTTTGCCGATGGTGAAGGGACGATCGGTTGTGAAGATAGGCCATACGGGACGACCGAAGCGCAGGTATGCGGGGCCATGATGATCGCCCAGGGCGATGGTGGCTGCTTTGGTTTGTGCGTAGTCGGCAGGTACGATAACGGTCATGCCCGGAAGCATTTTCATCATGCCGATGTCTTCGAGGATCTGGTGGGTAGCGCCGTCTTCGCCAAGGGTAAGGCCGGCGTGTGATGCACAGATTTTTACGTTTTTATCTGAGTAGGCTACAGACTGACGAATCTGGTCGTAAACGCGGCCGGTAGAGAAGTTTGCAAATGTGCCGGTGAAGGGGATCTTGCCGGTGATGGAAAGACCTGCTGCGAGGCCGATCATGTTGGCTTCTGCGATACCGGTCTGGAAGAAACGCTCGGGAAAGTCTTTTTTGAACGCATCCATTTTCAGTGAACCTGTAAGGTCGGCACAAAGGGCCACTACGTCAGCGTTAGCTTTTCCCAGTTCATGTAAGCCTACGCCGAAGCCTGAGCGGGTATCTTTCTTTTCAGTAAAGGAGAATTTTATCATGGATATTATTGGTTCACTGTTTCAGGTTATACACGGCCGCGGGGCCGGGTTGTGTATTGAGTGCTGCGAAAGTCGTAAAAAAAGTATTAACAGACCACTGATTTTTATGATTTCGGGAGGTTAAGTTGTTGTGAATGTACGTCAGTTAAAGACATTGAGTGTTAGTGTCTTGCCTGACTGCACCCGAAATGTTTTGAAGACTGTGTACTTACTTCCCTTTGTATTTTTTACCCGGAACACGATTTTATACCACCCCGGCAGGATGTTGAACGAGAACTGTGGCTTGAGCTCGTTGAGGTTACAGACCCATTCCTGGGTGCCGCCTTCTTTGAGTTCGTACAGGCTGCCGTAGCCGGTAGCCGTGGTGTTAAAGTTTACGGTGCCGGGTGGTGGCAGCAAAACGGTTTGGGTTTTGTTGGGTTGAATTTCTACCTGGAAGGTGCGCCGCGGCAGGGTGAGTGTTTCTACTTCGTATTTGCCGGTGAGGTAGCGGAAGGTTTCCTGCTGCCGCTGAAGGTTGAGCGTGCCGGCTTTTCCTTTCTCCCGAACGATGGCTTCCAGGTCTTTACGGCCTTCCTGCTGAAGCGCCAGGTTACCTTGCGGTGCCGGTATGCTGATGACGTTGTGCTTGCCGATGTTGAGGGCGACGTTGCGCTTGTAAACGGGGGGCACGGTGTTTACGACGAGGTCGTAGTCTACTACGGGGTCGATCTGTACGGTGTCGGGTTTGCCCTGACTATTCCGGTAATGAACGAATTCATAGAGCGGCACGCCGGTTAGGGAGTTGTTGAAGGTTACGTTTACGTTGGTTTCGGTTGGCTGCCCGGAGGCGTCGAGCAGTTCTATGCTGACGGTTGTTTTGGCGAACGAGGATTCGATGGCGTGGTTGAGCACGTCGTGGAACTTGCCGGGGGTGTCGGCGTCGATGAATTTGCCGGCGCACTCCAGGGTTTTCTCGGCTTTCATGCCCAGGCCGATGATGTAGGGCCGGAGGAATACTCCCTTCTTCTGGAGTTCGCGTGAGATGGCACAGACGTCGCCGCCGCAGGATTCGATGCCATCTGTTATCAGGATGATGATGTTGCGGTAGCCGGCATTGTTGGCCGGGAAGTCTTTTGCCGACTCCAGCAAGGAGTAGGCGATGGGGGTTACGCCCTTGGGTTTGATCTCGTTAATCTTCTGGATGATCAGGTCGTGATTCTTTGCCTTGAACGGTACTTCGAGCCACGTGTCTTTACAGTTGTTTATTTCTTTTGGGGATCGGTGGCCGTATATGCGCAGGGCCAGCTCCAGTCTGTTGTTCTGTTTTAGCGAGTCGATTATCTGTGTGAGGATTCTTTTGGCGATGTTGACTTTGGGCTGGTTGGGCCGGGACCAGTTTTCGAGCATGCTCCCGGAGCCGTCGAGCAGGAAAAGAATGCGGGTCTTTTCGGGAATCTTCTGCTGGACTTTGTTCTGGGCCAGGATCGGTCCGGCCATGAGGGTGAGGAGGAGAAGAAGCTTCAGAACTTTCATGGGGAGTAAATATAAGAAACAGCAGGAGTGAAATGTGGGCGATCGGGGAAATGCGGTAAGCAGGAGTTTGCTGGTGGGACATGCTCTTGTGATGCCCTAACCCTGCTTTAGCAATGCTTTAACCGTGCTGTATCTATGCTCTAGCTCGGATGTGTGGGGATGGATTACGAGATGGTAGTGTTGATTTAGTGGATTATTGTTAACTGATTGATTTAATGTCGTTTATGTGATTGGTGGTATAATATTAGTAACGCCGGGTTTTTGAACGATGGGCGTGGCTTTGTTGGATGGGTTTATATTATTGATTTTTAGATTGTTATGACCTAGTTAGCAGGTTTGTGTTAAAATTTCGTGTGGTTTGGATGATTTATTTTAACGTTTTATAAATCAATTCTTTATGTTATTTTATTTGAAGTTGTTTTGGTGTGGAAGGTAACAATTTGCTACCAGATTGATGAACACTTTTGCGGGATAGGTGGGATGGTGTTTGATGCGTGGCGTCATGGGAGTTACGAGCATGGTGCATTCGAGCTACTGCAGGATAGTCCTGAGATGTTTGTGGTGAGTCCTTTCTGAGCCCGATCCGAGTCCGGTCAAGGGCGTGGCTGGGCTTTTTGGCGATTTGTTGTGACGAGCAATTTGGGCACCACCGAACGTCTCGGGGCGCGGCAAGTCTTGAGGGAGGGGTACAACAAAAAAGGCGCAGCTAGAAAGCGGCGCCTTTGATATGTGAGGTCGGGACAGTTAGTAGTCTCCGAGGGTGAGTTCGAGTTGGCCGAGGGCTTTTTGGAGTTCGTCGTCGTTGGGGGCGACGCCGTGCCATTTATGTGAGCCCATCATGAAGTCTACGCCGAAGCCCATTTCGGTTTTCATGAGGTTAAGGACGGGCTTGCCTTGTTTGGCAAGCTTTTGTGCTTTTTCGAGTCCGGCTACTACGTCTTCCATTTTGTTACCGTTGAACTCCTGGACGATCCAGCCGAATGCTTCCCACTTGGCTTTGAGGTCGAGGAGGGAAAGGATTTTGTCTACGGGGCCGTCAATTTGCTGGCCGTTGTAGTCTATAGTTGCGATGACGTTGTCAAGTTTGTTGTGGGCAGCGTACATGGCTGCTTCCCAGATTTGTCCTTCCTGTTGTTCACCGTCGCCCATAAGGACGTAGATGAAGCGGTCGTCGCCGGTGAGTTTTTTGCCTTGTGCTGCGCCGAGGGCAACAGAAAGTCCCTGTCCGAGAGAGCCCGACGCGATACGGATACCGGGGAGGTGTTCGTGGGTAGCGGGGTGGCCCTGGAGGCGAGAATCAAGTTTACGGAAGGTAGCCAATTCTTTTACATCGAAGTAGCCAGAACGGGCGAGTGTTGAATAGAATACGGGAGAGATGTGACCGTTCGAGAGGAAGAAGAGGTCTTCGCCTTTGCCGTCCATCTTGAATTGTGGGTCGTGCTTCATGATTTTAAAATAGAGCGCCACGAGGAGGTCGGTGCATCCGAGTGATCCGCCCGGGTGTCCTGACTGGCATGCGTGTACCATGCGCACGATGTCTCTGCGGATCTGGGAGCTTATTTTTTTAAGTTGTTCAAGGTCTGCGGTCTGGCTCATATTATAGCGTTATCGTGAAGTTTTGCTGGCGAATATAAACAGGATTTTTGAATCAGCGCGTGGGCGAAGTGTGAGAGCGGGAAATGCTGTGTGGGAAAGGGTGTGAGAGCTATTTAATCTGGCTACATCGGACGGTTGCCGGGGCGAGCGAGAGGCAGTATAATCAGGCGGCATTTAACTGTGTGTAAAAATGCAGTATTGATTCTTTAAAGAATTCATAGTGGCGGCTACAGTATTATACCGTAGTTTGAAAACTGCGCCATCGAAGCTCCAAGTCCCGCCCGAAACGGGCTCAGACGTGGACCAAAAGGTTATTTCTTTTTGGCTGTTTTCTTGGGAGCGACTTTGGCAGAGATCTTTTTTAGAGCGGCTTTTTTTGTAGCTGCGACTTTCTTTGGTGCTGCGGCTTTTTTGGTGGGGGCAGCTTTTCTAGGAACCTCGGCTGTTTTGGTGGTGGGTGTGGTGTTGAGGATCTGGGCGGTGTGGTCGGCGGTGTTGACTTTTTGGATGATTTCTTCGAGGATGCCCTGTTCGTTGATTATGAAGGTTACGCGGGCGGTGCCCATGTATTTGCGGCCATACATGTTTTTTTCGACCCAGGTGCCGTAGGCTTCGTGGAGAGATTTGTCGGTATCGGCGAGGAGGCGGAAGGGGAGTTTTTCTTTGGCGATGAATTTCTGGTGAGACTTTTCATCGTCGGTGCTGACGCCGAGGACTTCGTAGCCTTGTTTC
>Ga0065165_1003824_pt1 | contig 10032 bp, 6 predicted proteins | sample AraplaMF_Cvi_mMF_FD_63813 | JGI IMG/M metagenome (GOLD analysis project Ga0065165, IMG submission 63813) | Arabidopsis root microbial communities from the University of North Carolina, USA - plate scrape MF_Cvi_mMF (version 2) (version 3) | ecosystem: Host-associated > Plants > Roots > Endosphere... | reverse complement strand
ATCTACACGCGCCAGTTCGCCAAGGGCGCCTTCACTAATCCCGATCCCGGAGTCCGCCGTCTCGCCAACGAGATGTGCAACGACGCGGCGAACGTGGTGCGGCGCTTCGGCGCCAGCTACGTCAAGCTGTGGCCGGGTCAGGATGGCTGGGACTATCCCTTCCAGGTCGATCACCGGAAGCTGTGGCAGCAGTCGATCGAGGGCGTCGCTGAGCTGGCGCAGCAAAATCCCGACCTCAAATTCGTGATCGAATACAAGCCGCGCGAGCCGCGCGTGCACATGAGCTACGACAGCGTCTCGCGTACCCTGCTCGGCATCGAGAAGATGGGCGTGCCCAATGTCGGCATCCTGCTCGACTTCGGCCATTCGCTCTACGGCGGCGAGAGCCCGGCCGACGCGGCGCAGCTCGCGATCGATCACGGCAGGCTGTTCGGCATGGACGTGAACGACAATTTCCGCAGCTGGGACGACGATCTGGTCGCCGGCTCGGTCCACCCGATCGAGCTGTTCGAATTCTTCTACACGCTGCGCAAGAACAAGTGGGAAGGCGTGTGGCAGCTCGACCAGTTTCCGTTCCGCGAGGATAGCGTGGCGACGGCGAATTCGGCGATCGACTTCCTCAAGGGGATCGAGCGCGCGCTCGACAAGCTCGATTTCGAGGCGATGCAGAAGGCGCAGGACGCGCACGACGCGATCACCGCACTGAAGCTCGCACGCGAAGCGCTGTTCACCTCCTACTGAGCATGTGATGCGGACCAGTCTGACCTTTGCGGCGACGCTGCTCTGCGCGGCGTCGCCCGTCGCCGCGCAGCAGCTTGCCTTTCCCGGCGCGGAAGGCGCGGGCCGCTTCTCGGAGGGCGGGCGCGGCGGCCGCGTGATCGCGGTCACCAATCTCGATGACTCGGGCCCGGGCAGCTTGCGTGCCGCGGTGGAGGCGGACGGGCCGCGCAACATCGTGTTCCGCGTATCGGGCACGATCGCGCTCAAGTCCGATCTGCGCATTACCGAAGGCCGCGTGACCATTGCCGGCCAAACCGCGCCCGGCGACGGCATCACGCTCAGGGACTATACGCTCGACATCCACGCCGATGACGTCGTCGTCCGCTATATCCGAGCGCGGCTAGGCCATGCATCAGGCGCGCAGGACGATGCGCTGACCATCACCGGTGGCCGGCGGATCATCATCGACCATGTGTCGGCGAGCTGGTCGGTCGACGAGACGCTGTCGAGTTCGTCGCATTATGACGAGCCCGGCGAAGGCGTGCGGGATCTGACCGTGCAATGGTCGATCATCGCAGACTCGCTGCGCCACTCGATCCACACGAAAGGCGATCACGGCTATGGCAGCCTGATTCGCGCCGCGAAGGGCGCGAAGATGAGCTATCACCACAATCTCTGGGCCAATCACCTCGACCGCATGCCCCGCCCCGGCAACTACTCGTTGCCGAGCGAAGACGATACCGGCGGCATGCTCGATTTCCGCTCCAACGTCTTCTACAATTGGGGAAAGGATCGCGCGGGCTATAATTACGACGTATCGACCGCGATCCAGTATAACTTCGTCGACAACAGCTATGTCGCTGGGCCCGACAGCAAGGGCAATTTCGCGTTCGACGAGAAGAACCAGCTCGCGCGCGCTTATTACGCCGGCAACAGCATGAATGGCACGATCCCGGCCGACCAGAAGACCCTCGTCGAAGGCTATATCCCGACCGGCTATTGGCTCGCGGCGCCGATCGATGTTGGCTCCGTGGCGCACGATCCGGCGGCTCGAGCGTATGCGCGCGTGCTCGACAGTGCCGGCGCCTCGCTGGTGCGCGACGCGGTAGACCGCAAGGTGGTCGAGGGCGTACGCACGCGCACCGGGCGGATCATCGACAGCGAGACGCAGGACGGCAGCTGGCCCGCGCTCAAATCGCTTCCCGCGCCCGTCGACAGCGACAATGACGGCATTCCCGACGATTGGGAGCGCGCTCGCGGACTGGATCCGGCCCGTGCCGACGGCGCGGCAGACCGCAATCATGACGGCTGGTCGAACCTCGAGGAATATTTCGCCGAGCTCGCCAACCCGCGCGGGCCAAGGCCGTGATTATTTCCTCGACCAGTGATTTTCGCGAGGCAGCGCGCCGCCGCCTGCCGCGCTTCCTGTTCGATTATGCCGATGGCGGCGCTTATGCCGAGGAGACGCTGCGACGGAACGTGAGCGACCTTGCCGGCATCGCGCTGCGCCAGCGCGTCCTCAAGGACGTCGCCTCGATCGACCTCAGGACCAAATTGTTCGGCCGCGAGATTGCGCTGCCGGTGGCGCTGGGCCCGGTGGGGATCAGCGGCATGTATGCGCGGCGCGGCGAGATGCAGGCGGCGCGTGCTGCCCGCGAGGCGGGCGTGCCGATGTGCCTCTCGACCGTGTCGATCTGCCCGATCGAGCAGGTCGCAGAGGCGGCCGACCCCTTCTGGTTCCAGCTCTACGTGATCCGCGACCGCGCCTTCATGAAGGACTTGATCGCGCGGGCGAAAGCCGCCGGGGCGAAGGCACTGGTGTTCACCGTCGACATGCCGGTACCCGGCGCGCGCTACCGTGACGCGCATTCGGGCATGTCGGGGCCCAATGCGCCGCTGCGCCGCGTACTGCAGGCGATGGGCAAGCCGGGCTGGTCTTGGGACGTGGGTCTCCGGGGTCGCCCGCACACGCTCGGCAACCTGCTGCCCGTGCTCGGCAAGGACAGCGGCCTCAACGATTACATGGGCTGGCTCGGCGCCAATTTCGATCCGTCGATCCAGTGGCGCGATCTCGAATGGATCCGCTCTGCCTGGGACGGGCCGCTGATCATCAAGGGTATCCTCGACCCCGAGGATGCCCGCGAAGCGGCGGCGATCGGCGCCGACGGCATCGTGGTTTCAAACCATGGCGGCCGCCAGCTGGACGGCGCCCTATCGAGCGCCCGCGCGCTGCCTGCCATCGCCGATGCTGTGGGCGATATGCTGACCGTGCTCGCCGATGGCGGGGTCCGCAACGGGCTCGACGTGGTGCGGATGCTCGCGCTGGGCGCGCGCGGCGTGCTGCTCGGACGCGCGTGGGTCTATGCGCTCGCGGCGCGGGGCGAAGCCGGTGTCGCAATGCTGCTCGAGCTGATCACGAAGGAGATGGTGGTCGCGATGACGCTGACCGGCGTCAACCGCATCGATGCGATCGACCGCTCGCTCCTCGCCGAGCCGCGGGGGCGCTGATGTCGATCTGCATGCCCGAACCCGATGCCGGCGTGCTCGCACGCCGCGCCGCGATCGTTGCCGCGATGCGTGCGATCGTGCCGGGCGAGGGTGTGATCGACGATCCCGACGGCCTGAGGCCCTATGAATCGGACGCGCTCACCGCCTACCGCCAGCCGCCGATGGTGGTGGTGCTGCCCGAGACCACCACGCAGGTCGCAGCGGTGCTCGCCTGGTGCCACGCGAACCGCGTCAAGGTGGTACCGCGCGGCGCCGGCACCTCGCTCTCGGGCGGGGCGCTGCCGCTCGCCGATGGCGTGTTGCTCGGAATGGCGCGGTTCAACCGCGTCCTCGACATCGACTATGCCGAGCGCGTGGCAGTGGTGCAGCCCGGGGTCACCAACCTCGCCATCACCCGTGCGGTCGAGGATGCTGGCTTCTATTACGCGCCCGATCCGTCGAGCCAGATCGCGTGCACGATCGGCGGCAACGTCGCCGAGAATTCGGGCGGCGTGCACTGCCTGAAATATGGCCTCACCACCAACAATGTGCTCGGCGTCGAGCTCGTCACGATCGAGGGCGAGGTGCTGCGCCTCGGCGGACGTGGGCTGGAGCCGCAGGGGCTCGACCTGCTCGGGCTCGTCGTCGGCTCCGAGGGACTGCTCGGCGTGGTGACCGAAGTCACCGTACGCATCCTGCCGCGACCCGAGACGGCGCGGGCGCTGCTCATCGGCTTCACCAGCGTCGAGGGCGCAGGCAAATGCGTCGCCGACGTGATCGCGGCCGGCATCATCCCGGCGGGGATGGAGATGATGGACAAGGCGGCGGTCCACGCCGCCGAGGCTTTCGTGCAGGTCGGCTACCCGCTCGACGTCGAGGCGCTTCTGATCGTCGAGCTGGACGGCCCGGCGGCCGAATGCAGCCATCTGCTTGGCGAGGTCGAGGGGATCGCGCGCGCCAACGGCGCGGTTTCGCTGCGCACTTCGATCGACGATGCCGAGCGCGCCGCTTTCTGGGCCGGGCGCAAGGCCGCCTTCCCTGCCGCGGGTCGCATCTCGCCCGACTACTACTGCATGGACGGCACCATCCCGCGCCGCCGCTTGCCCGACGTGCTCCGACGGATGCGCGCATTGTCCGAACAATATGGGCTCGGCGTGATCAACGTCTTCCACGCGGGAGACGGCAATCTCCACCCGCTGATCCTCTACGACGCCAACCAGCCGGGCCAGCTGGAAAAGGCCGAGGCGTTCGGCGCGGACATCCTCAAGCTGTGCGTCGAGGTGGGCGGCGTGCTCACCGGCGAGCATGGGGTCGGCGTCGAGAAGCGTGATCTGATGCCGGTGATGTTCACCCCCGTGGACCTCGCGCACCAGCAGCGCGTGAAATGCGCGTTCGATTCCGAGCTGCTGCTCAACCCCGGCAAGATGTTCCCCGAACTGCACCGCTGCGCCGAACTTGGTCGGATGCATGTTCACAAGGGGGAGCTCCCCTTCCCCGAACTGCCGCGCTTCTAGATGTTGCGCCCGGCCAACATCGACGAACTCTGCGCGATCTTCGCGAACGGCGGGCCGTTGCGGCTGCGCGGCGGCGGGAGCAAGGACGCGATCGGCGCGGAAACCGACGCGATTGTGGTCGACATGCGCGGTTTCGCCGGGGTGGTCGACTACGATCCGCCGGAACTGGTGCTGACCGTGCGTGCAGGAACGCCGCTCGCCGAAGTGCAGGCCCTTGTCGCGGCGGAAGGCCAGATGCTCGCCTTCGATCCGTTCGACCATGCCGCATTGCTCGGCGGCACGCCCGGCCAGGCGACGATCGGCGGCGTGATCGCGGCGGGCGTCGCCGGGCCGGCACGGCTCAGCCGCGGCGCGGCGCGTGACCATCTGCTCGGTTTCACCGCCGTTTCGGGGCGCGGCGAGCGCTTCGTCGCGGGCGCCAAGGTGGTCAAGAACGTCACCGGCTACGACTTGCCCAAGCTCATCACCGGCAGCTGGGGCCGGCTTGCCGCGATCACCGAGCTGACGCTCAAGGTGCTGCCAGCGCCGCAGACACAGCGGACGCTGGTTGCGCGCGGGCTCGATCCCGCCGCGGCGGTCGCGGCGATGGCGCGCGCGATGGGCTCGGCGGCCGAGGTATCCGCGGCAGCGCATCTGCCCGCCTGGCAGGGTGGCCCGGTCACCGCGCTCCGGCTCGACGGCTTCCCCCATTCGGTCGAGGCGCGCACCGGGACCCTCCGCCAGTTGATCGGTGGTCTCGAAATTCTCGATGACGGCGCGCGGCTATGGGACGCAGTCCGCCACGCGGCGCCACTGCCTGCGGCCAAGCCGCTGTGGCGCGTCATCATCCCCGCGACACGCGCGCCTGCGCTGGTCGCCGCCTTGCCGGAGGCGGACTGGCTGTTCGATTGGGCCGGCGGGCTGGTCTGGCTCGCTACCGACGCCGATCCGCAGGTGCTCCGCACCATGACGGCTGCAGCGGGCGGCCATGCCTTGCTCGTCCGCGCCGACGCGGCACTGCGCGCGGCGGTGCCCGCGCTCCACCCGCAGCCTGCCCCGCTCGCCGCTCTCGAGGAAAGAGTGCGCCGCGCCTTCGATCCGGCGGGCGTGTTCGAGACCGGGCGCTTCTAGATGCAGACCAGCTTCACTCCAGCCCAGCTGACCGATCCGGCGATGGCGTCCTCCGAAGGCGTGATCCGCAAATGCGTCCATTGCGGCTTCTGCACCGCCACCTGCCCCACCTACGTCCTGCTCGGCGACGAGCTCGATAGCCCGCGCGGGCGGATCTACATGATCAAGGACATGCTCGAGAACGAGCGCGCGCCGAGCGCCGAGGTGGTCAAGCATGTCGACCGCTGTCTCTCCTGCCTGTCGTGCATGACCACCTGCCCCTCCGGGGTGAACTACATGCACCTGGTCGATCATGCCCGCGCCTATATCAACGACCGGTACGAGCGGCCGTGGCGCGAGCGCGTGCTGCGCAGCATGCTCGCCTGGATACTGCCGCATCCGGGCCGCTTCCGGCTCGCCGTCGCCGCGGCAAAACTGGGCCGGCCGTTCGCGCCGCTCTTCGCCAGAAGCGATGCGCTGAAGCCGCTCGCCGCGATGCTTGCGCTTGCCCCGCGCAGCCTGCCCGCGCCGGCGAGCGCGGAACCGTCGTCCGTGCCCGGCGCCCGGGGGCGTGTTGCGTTGCTCCAGGGGTGCGCCGAGCCGGTGTTGCGGCCCGAATTCCGTGCCTCCGCCGTACGACTGCTCAACCGCGCGGGCTTCGACGTGGTGTTCGCCGCCGGCGAAGGCTGTTGCGGCGCGCTGGTCCATCACATGGGGCGCGAAGAGGACGGGCTCGCCGCCGCACGCCGCAATGTCGATGCGTGGACGCGCGAGATCGAGACCGGCGGGCTCGCCGCGATCATCGTCACCGCATCGGGGTGCGGCACGACGATCAAGGATTACGGCTTCATGCTGCGGAACGACCCTGCCTATGCCGAGAAGGCGGCGCGGGTCTCGGCACTGGCGAAGGACATTAGCGAGCTGCTAGCCGAAGCCGAGCTGCTGCCGGGCGACGGGCGCGGGCTCACGGTTGCCTATCACGCCGCCTGCTCGCTCCAGCACGGACAGAAGGTGACCGACGCGCCGAAGCGGTTGCTCGCGCACGCCGGCTATGTCGTACGCACGCCGGTCGAGGCGCATCTGTGCTGCGGCTCGGCGGGAACCTACAACATCCTCCAGCCCGAAATCGCGGGCAAGCTCGGCGACCGCAAGGCGGCCAATCTCGCGCGCCTCGACGCCGATGTGATCGCGACCGGCAATATCGGCTGCGCGATGCAGATCGCCCAGCGCTCCGGCATCCCCGTGGTCCACACGATCGAGCTGCTCGACTGGGCCACCGGCGGCCCGATCCCGGCACAATTGGCCGCACTTTCACGAGAAGGAAAAGTCTGATGCACGCCGGCTCGATCCTGCTGGCCGCGCTCGCGGCCGCCGTGGCAGCGCCTGCTGCGGCGCAGACGCCGCCGCTCTCGGTGGCGCCGGGCGGCCATTATCTGCTCGCGGGCGGCAAGCCCTTCTTCTGGATGGGCGATACCGGCTGGCTGCTGCTCAGCCGCGTGAACCGCGCCGAGGCGGAGCAGTATCTCGTCACGCGCAAGCGCCAAGGCTTCAACGTGGTCCAGGTGATGGTGCTCCACACCGCGAAGATGGCCAATCCGATGACCGGTCCGGCGCTGGTCGACGGCGACCCCGGCCATCCGCGCACCACGCCCGGCAATGATCCCGCCAAGGCCAGCGAATATGATTATTGGGACCATCTCGACTGGGTCGCCAGCCGCGCGGAGGAGCTCGGCATCTATCTCGCGCTGGTGCCGTGCTGGGGCTCGATCGCGGACGCGGGCACGCTCAACGAGCAGAATGCAGCCGCTTATGGCCGCTTCCTCGCCGAACGCTACAAGGACCGGCCCAACATCATCTGGCTCAACGGCGGCGACACGCGCTCGGAGATGCGCAGCGCGGTGTGGGAGGCGCTGGGATCGACGATCAAGCGCTACGATCCGAAGCATCTGATGACCTTCCACCCGATCGGCCGCACGGATTCGGCGTGGCAATTCCACACGGCGCCGTGGCTCGACTTCAACATGTTCCAGTCGGGGCACCGCTCCTACGCCCAGGAAGGGCCGAGCGCGCATGGCGAGGACAATTGGCGGTACGTCGCCGACGACTGGATCCGCCTGCCCGCGAAACCCACGATCGACGGCGAACCCTCCTACGAGAATATTCCGCACGGCCTGCACGAACCCAACCAGCCCCGCTGGCAGGCGCCGGACGCGCGCCGCTATGCCTGGTGGGCGGTGATGGCCGGCGCGTTCGGCCATACCTATGGCGAAAACCACATCATGCAGTTCTTCACGCCGGGGGCGGACACGGCCAATTTCGAGCCGGTCACACCCTGGACCGAGGCGATCGAGGCGCCCGGCGCCAACCAGATGCAGTATCTGCGCCACCTGATCGAATCGCGCCCGATGCTGGAACGCGTGCCCGATCAATCGCTGATCGCCGGCAATGGCGTGCGCTACGATCGCGTGCTGGCGAGCCGCGGCAAGGGCTATGCCTTCGCCTACACCTATACCGGCCGCCCGTTCACGCTGCGGCTCGGCGCGATCTCGGGCAAGCAGGTCCGGGCGAGCTGGTATTCGCCGCGCGACGGCAAGACCGTCGCGATCGGGACCTTCGCCAACAAGGGCCAGCACCTTTTCGATCCGCCGGGCGAGACCGCGCCGGGCAATGACTGGGTGCTGGTGCTCGACGACGCCGCTCGGGCGATTCGGGAGTAGAAAATGCGCATCGTCGACCTCCGCACCGAGTATCTCGTCGCTCCGCTCGGCATCGAGACGCCACGTCCGCGGCTCTCCTGGCGGATCGAGAGCGATGCGCCTGGCGCGGTGCAAACGCGCTATCGCATCCGTGCCGCGGCGCGCGCGGAGGCGCTCGTGGGCGGAGCATTGCTGTGGGACAGCGGTGATGTCGCGGGCGATGTGAGCTTCGACATCGCCTATGGCGGGCCTGCGCTCGGATCGATGCAGCGCATATGGTGGTCGGTCGAAGCAACGGACGGTGACGGCAATGTCGCGCAGTCCGGGCCCGCGTGGTTCGAGACCGGCGTGCTTGCGCCTGCAGACTGGCGTGCGGACTGGATCGAGGCTGAGGACGCATTCGCGGCCGCCGAACGCGCCGCGGGCGTAAGCTGGGTGTGGAGCGAAACCGCGCTCGACGCGCGCCCGCACGCCTTCCGCCTCGATTTCGACGCCCCTGCCGATCTGGTCCGCGCCGAAGTGCTGGTCGCCGGCAAGGACCATCTGCGCGGCGTGTGGGTCAACGGCATCAAGTCGCCGCTCGACTGGCATTTCGACTGGGATACCTATCTGCCCTTCTGGGGCACGCTCGCGCCTTATGCGGGCGAGGTGAAGCCGGGGCGCAACAGCGTGTGTGCGCTGGTCGAGGCCGATACCGTGGGCTTCTTCCCCGTCGATGGCGGTGCATTCGCGGCGCTGATCCGGCTGTATCGCGCCGATGGCAGCGTCGAGCGGATCGTCAGCAAGGCGTTCCGCGTGATGCCGTCTCCACCGCAAGGCTGGACCGAGCCCAACTTCGACGCCAGCGGTTGGACGGCTCTCGTGCCCAGCGGCGCCAATGTCCACAATGATCCGCGCCCGAGCGAGCCCGCAATGCTGCTGCGCACCGAATTCGCCGTCGAGCGACCGGTAATCGCGGCGCGGCTCTACGCGACCGCGCTCGGCGCCTATGACGCTCGGATCAACGGCAAACCCGTGTCCGGCGCGATCCTCGCTCCCGAAATCAGCGTCGCGCGCGATCATGTGCTCTACCAGGCGTATGACGTCACCGATCTGATCCAGCCGGGCGCCAACGCGCTGGGCGCGACCGTCGGCGACGGCTTTTATGCGAGCCCGTTCGGCTGGCGGATCGAGCGCTACGGCTTCGGCCCCGCCCCCCGCCGCTTCCGCGCGCAGCTGCGGCTCGATTATGCCGATGGCGGCAGCGAGTGGGCGACGACCGGCCCCGATTGGCGTCTCGCTCCCTCGGCGATCGAGAAGTCCGAGATCTACGACGGCGAGACCCGCGATGCGCGGTGCGAACAGCCGGGCTGGGACTTGCCCGGTTTCGATGCCTCGGACTGGGCCGAAGCCAAGCGCGGCGAAGCCCCGGATACCCGCCTCGTCGCCCAGACCTCGCCGCTGCTCGAGCGTACCGGTAGCCTGCGCGCGCTCAACGTCAGCGAGCCGCTGCCCGGCCGCTATGTGTTCGACTTCGGCCAGAACTT
>Ga0065165_1003823_pt1 | contig 10033 bp, 6 predicted proteins | sample AraplaMF_Cvi_mMF_FD_63813 | JGI IMG/M metagenome (GOLD analysis project Ga0065165, IMG submission 63813) | Arabidopsis root microbial communities from the University of North Carolina, USA - plate scrape MF_Cvi_mMF (version 2) (version 3) | ecosystem: Host-associated > Plants > Roots > Endosphere... | reverse complement strand
TCGCCGGTGTCGGGCGTCGGCATCCTCGCGGTGCTCGGCGCGTCGCTGCTGCTGGTGGCCTTTTTCGGGCACAGCACCGATCCGGAGCATACCAACGCGTTGATCGCCTTCGCCTTGTTCACCACCGCGATCGTCTTCTCGGTCGCAACCATCTCGAACGACAATCTCCAGGACCTCAAGACCGGCCAGCTCGTCGGTGCTACCCCCTGGAAGCAGCAGGTGGCACTGATCCTCGGCGTGATCTTCGGCAGCCTCGTCATCCCGGTAGTGCTCGACCTGCTCAAGGACACGCTCGGCTTCGTCGGCATGCCCAACGCCGGGCCCAACGCGCTCTCCGCCCCGCAGGCGGCGCTCATCTCGAGCCTCGCCAAGGGCGTGCTCGGCGGCGACATAAACTGGAATCTGATCGGCGCCGGTGCGCTGATCGGCGCGGTGGTGGTCGCGATCGACGAAGTGCTCGGCAAGACCGGCAAGATGCGCCTGCCGCCGCTCGCGGTGGGCATGGGCATCTACCTGCCGATGTCGCTCACCCTGCTCATCCCGGTCGGCGCGCTGATCGGCCATTTCTACGACCGCTGGGCGAAGCGCTGCCCCAATCCCGAATTCGCCGAGCGCATGGGTACGCTCGCTGCGACCGGGCTTATCGTGGGCGAGAGCCTGTTCGGGGTGGTGTTCGCCGGCATCGTCGCCTGGGCCAATCGCGGCTCGCCGATCCCGCCGGTCGATGCGCCGCTGGCCGTGGCGCCGGCCAGCTTCGCGACCATCGCGGGCTGGCTCGCGCCGTTGCTGTTCGCCGGGCTGATCGCGTTGCTCTACACGCGCACCAAATCGATGGTGCAGGGCGCGCCGGCCACGCCAATGCCCGAACCAGAGGTCGAGAATCCGGCGACCTTCCGCTGATCCGCGGAAGGCGCCGGCGGCGCATCACATCTGCGCGAGCAGGCTGCTGATCGGCATGAAGGCGAAGCCGATCGAGCTGTCGGCGATGCCATAGGGGATGAACAACTTGTCCCCGTGCTTGATGCCGCCGCAGGTGTAGACGACGTTGGGCACATAGCCCTCACGGTCCTGATCGGCCGCGGCGAGGATCGGCTCGCGGGTGCGGCCGATCACCTTCGACGGGTCCTTCTTGTCGAGCAGGGCCGCGCCGATCGAATATTTGCGCATCGCACCCACACCGTGGGTGAGCACCAGCCAGCCTTCCTCGATCTCGATCGGCGGGCCGCAATTGCCCATCTGCACCAGCTCCCACGGATGGACCGGGGTGATCAGTTTCTCGCCCTCTTCCCAATGGGTGAGGTCGTCCGAATGGTGCAGGAAGATATTCTCGCCGTCCTGTCGCCCGATCATGAAATAGCGCCCGTCGATCGTGCGCGGGAACAAAGCCATGCCCTTGTTGCGCGACGCGCGGCCGCTCATCGGCACGAGATCGAACTCGCGGAAATCGCGCGTGCGCATCAGCTCGGACTGGATCACCGAGCCGTTGTACGCGGTGTAGGTGCCGATCCACTCATAACTGCCGTCGTCGTGCCGGAAATGGCAGATGCGCAGATCCTCGAGCCCGTTCGACTGCGCCTTGGTGATCGGGAAGATCACCGTGCCCGACAGCGTGGAGTCGCGGTGGCGGTAGACCGTCACCGGTCCCTCGGGGATGCGCTCCTCGCTCTCATGCGCGTCCGCCGCGGTGGCGAAGGGCGGCTCGGGCGCGAGCTTCATCTCGTTCTTTTCGGTGATGATGCCCTCGCGGAAGGCGATCGACGAGATATGGCCTTCGCCCACCGCCCGCATCGACATCAGGATGCGCATCGAGCCCTTGGGCATGCCCGACTGGTCGTAATGCGGCACCGCACTGGGGTTCATCAGCGCGGCGGCGGCATAGCTGTATTCGTGGCAGAAATAGGCGCCGATCAGCTGACGCTTCTCGTCGCCGATCGTGCTGCCGTCGAGCCCGAGCTGCGCCTCGATCTCGTCATAGCGCGTCATGAACACGCGCCGCGTCTGCCAGTGGCGCGCCTCGAAATCCTTGAGCACCAGCTCGAGCTGCGCGCGTGCCTCGCCCGGCGACATCGCCAGCACCTCATGCACCAGCCGCTCGGTGCGGCTCGGCGCCGCTCCGTTGCCGCCCGCCCAGGCGATGTGGAAAGGCCGCACCACCACTCGCGACGGATCAGCACGCAACCGCAGCGAGTGGATGAACAATTCCAGCATTCGCGCTCGTTCCCCGCGGTAATCAACTCATGGTGCGCTTGATCAGGGTCAAGCCACGGCGAGTCGCGGTCCTGCCACGTTTCCGGCGGCCTTTGAAAGAGCGGAAATCGCGCAATTCGCCAGCTGGAGCGCCAAAATCGATTCGGCGCCCTGGTTGCGGTTGACGCCGGTCGGCATCAGTCCGTCGAAACAGCCGCCATCCTGCGCCGTGGCGAGGGGGATATCGAGGTCGTTGGCACCGAGATACCAGCGATAGGCGCGCGCCGCCTCGTCGAGCCAGCGGCGATCGCGCGTCACGGCATAGGCCGCGGCGCACGCCTCGATCGTCGCCTGCGCCTCGAGCGGTTGCTGGTCGAAGGGCAAGGGGTCCGAATAGGCCCGGCCGAAACTGTCGGTGCCGACCGCGCGGAACCGCCCCTCGGGAGAGGTCTGGCGCTGGCAGACCCAGTCGAGCGTCTCGAGCCCGGTCCGCAGGAAATCGTCGCGCCCCAGCACCGTCCCCGCGCGCAGCAGCGCCTCGGGCAGCCGGGCATTGTCATAGGCCAGCACGATCTCGAACCAGCTCCATTCGGGCCGGCGCGCGATATCCAGCAAAGTCACCAGCTCGTCGCCGAAGCTGGTGAGCAGCTTGCGCGCCAGCGCATGGCCCGGCTGGGCCTCGAGCATCGCCGCGGCGCCGAGCATGGTGAAGGCATGCGCGCGCGGGCTACCGAGTTCGAAGGCGAGGCTCGCGGTCGAATCGAACAGCCGCACCGCCCAGTCGCGATGCTTGGCCATGCGGCTGTCGCGCGCGGTGACCCCGAGCGCCCAGAGCGTGCGCCCGTTCGAATCCTCCGAACCGCATTCCTCGCACCAGGTCCGGTCGAAGTTCATGAAGTTGCGGAAGCGGCGAATGTCCGGGTTCCACGCATGCTGCACGAAGGCGGCATAGATGGTGGTCCATTTGTCGCGCGTGCTTTCGTTCAGCCGCTCGACCTGGCTCATCAGGATCAGCGCGCGGGCATTGTCGTCGATGCAATAGCCGTGGCGGCGATCGGGCACCGAATAGATCGAATGCTGGAGCATGCCGGTGGCATCGCTCATCCGTTCGACCGCGGCGATGTCGGCCTCCAGCGGGGTGAGCTCGGCCGGCGTGCGCACGGTGCGGCGCGGCTTGACCACGGTCATCGCCTCGATCTCGGCCATCGCGCTCTCGGCGAGCACCGGCCAGATCATCGTGCGGCCGCGGGCATAGGCGCGCTCGGCCAGCGCGTGGCGCGCGGCATCGTCGCGCAGCAGCCGCCCGATCTCGCGCGCGAATGCCGCGCTGTCACCGAAATCGACGATCACGCCATGGTCCTCGTCGAGGATCTCGGTGGCATGGATATAGGGGGTGGAGACCACCGGCTTGCCCACGCCGATGGCGTAGGAGAGCGTGCCCGAGGTGATCTGCGCGGGGTTGGTATAGGGCGTCGTATAGACGTCCGCCGCCTGCAGATAATCGATCAGCTCGTTATGCTCGAGAAAGGCATCGACGAACTGGACATGGTCGGCCACGCCCTTCTCGGCGGCGAGCGCGATCAGCCCCTCGCGATAGGCCTCACCCTGCTGCGCGACGAGATTGGGGTGCGTCGCACCAATCACGACATAGAGCGCATCGGGCTCCTGCGCGACGATCTCGGGCATCGCCGCGATGATCGTCTCGATGCCCTTGTTGGGCGCGAGCAGGCCGAAGGTAAGCGCGACCTTGCGGCCTTCCCAGCCGAAGCGCGGCTTGAGCGCGTCCGGATCGGTGAAGGGCCGATCAGGCACGCCGTGCGGGATCATCACGACCTTGCAGTCGTCGACCCGGTGCACGCGCTCGAGGATCTCGCGGCCCTTCTCGGCCATCACGATCACCTTCGCGCAGCGCCGCAACAGTGCGTCCATCACGCGCCGCTCGTCCTCGCTCGGCCGCTCAAGGATGGTGTGGAGCGTGGCGATGACCGGAATCGACAGCCGATCGAGCAACGCGATCAGATGCTCGCCCGCCGCGCCGCCGAAAATGCCATATTCGTGCTGGACCCAAACCGCCTGCGCGCCGCTCGCCTCGATCGCGCGCGCGGCGTCGAAATAGGCGGCCCGGTCCTGCTGCGGGATCGAGCGCGTCACCGCGTCCGGATAGTCATAGCTCTCGGGCCGATCGTCCATCGCATAGACGTCGATCTGCATTTCCGGGAAGCGATGCTTGAGCGCGGTGTAGGTATCAGTCGTGTAGGTCGCGAGTCCGCACTTGCGGGGGAGAAAATTCCCGATCAGCGCCAGATGCCTGATGTTGCCTTTGAGTTGGGGCGCCATCCGAGTCCTTTCGCTAACGCAAATTAAACTGGGCCTTGTCAGGCCCTTATCCCCCTCAAACTCGCGGTTCTCGATAAGGTTTCAATCATGCTGCATCGCAACATGAAGAGTCAAGCCAAAGCGATATTAATCTGGCGTTCAGCCGCGCCCGCGGTAGCCGGGCACATCCTGGGCCGGGATCCAGACGTCCGCCGGGGGCGGTCCCGACTGCCAGAAGACGTCGATCGGAATGCCGCCGCGCGGATACCAGTAACCGCCGATACGCAGCCATTCGGGCTGCATCTCGCGGAACAGCCGCTCGCCGATACCGACGGTGCAGTCCTCGTGGAACGCGCCGTGGTTGCGGAACGATCCGAGGAACAGCTTGAGCGACTTGGATTCGACGATGGTCGCGCCGGGCACATAGTCGATCACCAGATGCGCAAAGTCGGGCGCGCCAGTGATCGGGCAGAGCGAGGTGAATTCGGGCGCGGCGAAGCGCACCAGATAGCGCGTGCCCTGGCGCGGATTCGGTACATAATCGAGCACCGCCTCTTCGGGCGTCGCGGGAAGGCTGCTGGTCTTGCCGAGATGCAGCGGCGTGCCCGGCCCCACCTGCGAAGGGGCGGCCACTGGACGGCTATTCGCGCGTTCAAAGGTCACTTTTTTGCCGCTGATGTCCAAATCGCAAGTGCGCCAACCAGCATCTTGCCAAACTTGGGAATGGCGATGAGTACGCTCATCGGATTGATTGGACCACCACGCTTGATGCTCGTAGGCGCTATTGGGAAGCGAAAATCCCACGATGCCTTCAATCTCCGCGAAACTTGCCGTCCACCGATCGCCGGCCAGTGCCGACAGATGCTGGCCCAGATGGCTATACTTACTCATTTGCACGAATCTCCAAGGTATATAACAGTTATATACCTTTTTTGCTCAAATGCAAATCTCTTGGAACCGGTGCGCGGGCGGAACGTCTCGACGGCATCGGCATCGCGTCCTAGAGCGGGGCCGAGGGAGTGACTGGAGTATCTATGGACGCGTTGGTGACCACCGAATGGCTGGCAAGCGAATTGGGGCAGCCCGGGCTCGTCGTGCTCGATGCGAGCTATACCGCGACGCTTCCCGGCTCACCGGTACGCGAACCGCGCGCCGAATATGATGCCGGACATATTCCCGGCGCGCGTTTCCTCGATCTCGACACCTTGGCCGATCTGGCGAGCCCGCTTCCCTCGATGCTCCCGCCGGCCGCGCTATTCGTCGAGCGGATGCGTGCGCTGGGCGTCGGCAATGACGACCGGGTCGTGCTCTACGACGCCGGGCTGCACCACACCGCCTGCCGCGCCTGGTGGGTGTGCCGCATGTTCGGACTGGGCAATGTCGCCATCCTCGACGGCGGGATCAACAAATGGAAAGCCGAGCAGCGCGCGCTGTCGGACAAGGCGGAGACGCCCGCGCCTTCCAGCTTCGAACTGCGCCCGGCGCTCGCCGAGGTGCGTACGATGGCCGATATGCATGCCAATATCGAAAGCGGTGCCGAGCAGGTCGCCGATGCGCGTTCGGCCGCGCGCTTCACCGGCGCTGAGGGCGATCCGCGCGGCATCTGCGCGCCGGGCCATATTCCGGGCTCGCGCAACATCCCCTCGGGCAGCTTCTTCCACGCCGACGGGACGTGGAAGCAGGGCGACGAGTTGCGCGCGGTGTTCGATGCCGCCGGCGTCGACCTCGCGCGCCCGCTCGCCGCGACCTGCGGATCGGGCATCACCGCCGCGATCATCGCCTTCGGTGCGCATCTGCTCGGCCGCGACGCCGCCATCTATGACGGCAGCTGGACCGAATGGGGCGCGGATCCCGCCACCCCCAAGGCGCTGGGTCCGGCATGAGCGACGCGAAGGAAAAAGGCGACGGCACGAAGGTCGTCACCGCCGGGCGCCGCGAGGAATGGACGCAGGGCATCGTCAGCCCGCCGGTGTGGCGCGCCTCGACCATCCTCTACGATTCGGTCGCCGAGCTGCGCGCACGCGGCGCGCGCGACACGCACCACCGGCTCTTCTACGGCCGGCGCGGCACGCCGACCCAATGGTCGCTGGCCGAGGCGCTGACCGAGCTCGAGCCGGGCGCCGAGGCGACCCTGCTCTATCCCTCTGGCGTCGCGGCGATCGCCAGCGCTTTGCTCGCGGTGCTGCATCCGGGCGACGAATTGCTGCTGGTCGACAGCACCTATGATCCGACGCGCAATCTCGCCAACGGGCTGCTCAAGCGCTTCGGCATCCACACCACCTATTACGACCCGCTGATCGGCGCGGGGATCGCGGACCTCGTCACCGAGCGGACCAGGGCGATCTTCCTCGAAAGCCCGGGCAGCCTGACCTTCGAGGTGCAGGACATTCCGGCGATTGTCGGCGTGGCCAAGGAGAAGGGGCTCGTCACCTTCCTCGACAATACCTGGGCGACGCCGCTGCTGCTGCCCGCAATCGAGATGGGGATCGACTATTCGATCCTCGCCGCGACCAAATATGTCGGCGGCCATTCGGACGTGATGCTGGGATCGGTGACCGCAGCCAAGGGGCGCTATGACGCGCTGCGCGCCACGACCTACCAGCTCGGCCAGACCGCCAGCGCCGACGATGCATGGCTCGGCGCGCGCGGACTGCGCACCATGGCGGTGCGGCTGAAGCAGCACGGCGAATCCGCGCTGAAGATCGCGCGCTGGCTCAAGGAACAGCCCGAGGTGGCGCGAGTGCTCCACCCGGCGCTGCCCGATTGCCCCGGCCACGAGATCTTCCTGCGCGACTTCAAGGGCGGCTCGGGGCTCTTCTCCTTCGTGCTCGCGGGCGGCGACGACACGGCGCGCGCCGCGCTGATCGACGGCCTCGCGCATTTCGGCATCGGATACAGTTGGGGCGGGTTCGAGAGCCTTGCCATCCCGATCGATCCGGACCGCTACCGCAGCGCGACCAAATGGGAGGCCGAGGGGCCGGCGGTGCGGCTGCAGATCGGGCTCGAGGATGCCGACGACCTGATCGCCGACCTCGAAGCGGGGCTCGCCCGCTTCCGCGAGGCGCGGGGGTGAACGAACTCCTCGCCTGGCTCGCGGAACGGGGACTGGTCATCCATCTCCCCGGCACGCCCGAGCTGATCGAGGCCGCAATCGCATTCGTCCTGACGGTTCTCGCGCTGACTTTGGGCTGGCTCGCCGGCAAATATGGCGGCGGCCGGCTCTCCGACATGTGGGATCAGTTTGCGGGCACCCATGCCGGCGGGATCAAGCCGCGGCTGTGCCGGATTACCCAGCATGGCGTCGCGGCGCTCTTGCTCGCGATCATCCTGAAGGCCGCGCCGTGGCACCAGCTCGCCGCGCTCGGACTCGGCTTCGCGCTCGGCTCGGCCGCGGCCCTGGGCATCGTCGCGATATTGCGCGGGCTCGGCGTGGCGCGCTCGGGGGCATGGCTCGTGGCGAGCGTGGCCTTCATCTCGATCCTCAGCCACGCGCTGGGCGGGCTCGGCAAGGTCGAGGCACTGCTTCAGGGCATCGCGCTGCCGATGGGCAGCCACGAGATCACCGCGCTTTCGGTCGTCCGCGCCGCGATCACGGTGATCATCCTGTTCGCATTGGTGCGGCTGATCGCGCGGCTGCTCAGCCACGCGATCGGCAAGGCGCGCGGGCTCGACCCGACCCAGAAATTGCTCGCCGAGAAATTGTCGTTGATCGGGCTGGTGATCCTCGCCTTCTTCCTCGGCATCGACCTGCTCGCGATCGACCTGACCAGCCTCGCCTTCTTCTCGGGCGGTCTCGGCCTCGCGATCGGCTTCGGGCTGCAGAAGACGATCGGCAATCTGATCGCAGGAATCATCCTGCTGATGGACCGCTCGATCAAGCCGGGCGACGTGATCGTGGTCGGCGAGAGCTTCGGCTGGGTCAACAAGATCGGCGTGCGCGCGGTCTCGGTGGTGACGCGCGACGGCAAGGAGCATCTGATTCCGAACGAGAATCTGATGACGCAGGAGGTCGAGAACTGGTCGTACACCGATCGCAACGTGCGCGTGCGCATCCCGGTCGGCGTGGCCTATGACTGCGACCTCAAACTGGCGCAGGAGCTGATGCTGCGCGCCGCCAGCGAATCGCCGCGCGTGCTCGACACGCCGCGTTCGAACGTGTGGCTCACCGAGTTCGGCGAGAATGCGGTGCGCCACGAGATCCTCGTGTGGATCAACGACCCCGAGAGCGGCGTGGGCAGCGTGAAGAGCGACGTGCTCAACCGGCTCTGGGCGCTGTTCAAGGAGCATGGCATCCACGTCCCCGCGCCGCAGCGCGAGGTGGTGATGCGGCCGGATCTGGGCCCCCGGCCGGGCTAAGCGCCAAGGTTAACGCACTGCACCATTGCCCCGGGCGCCCCGCAATCCCTACATTCGCTACGTGACCTCTCTCCCGATCACCGCGCGTATCGCCGATGGCGTCTCTTCGATTCCGGCGGAGGAATGGGACGCCTGTTCGGGCATCGGCAATCCGTTCGTGAGCCACGCCTTCCTGTCGATCCTCGAGCGCTCGGGCAGCGTCTCGCCGCGTACCGGGTGGCAGTCGATTCCGCTGCTGATCGACGGGCCCGACGGCTGCGCCGCGGCGATCGCACCGGCCTATGCCAAGAGCCACAGCCAGGGCGAATATGTCTTCGACCACGCCTGGGCCGACGCATGGGAGCGCACCGGCAACCATTATTATCCCAAGCTGCAGGTCGCCGCTCCCTTCACGCCGGTGCCGGGCCCGCGGCTGCTGCTGCGCGATCCCTCGGACGAGCGCACCGCGCTCGGGCTGATCGCAGCGATCGAGGCGGTGACCGAGCAGAACAAATTATCCTCCGCCCACGTCACCTTCCTCGCCGACGAACAGCTTCCCCTGTTCGAGCGTGCCGGCTGGCTGATCCGCGAGGGCACGCAATTCCACTGGCAGAATCGCGACTATCGCAGCTTCGACGATTTCCTCGCCGACCTTGCCTCGCGCAAACGCAAGGCGATCCGCAAGGAGCGCGCCGCCGCGATCGAGGGGCTGACCATTCGCCACCTCACCGGCACCGAGATCACCGAGGCGCAATGGGACGCCTTCTGGACCTTCTACCAGGATACGGGCAGCCGCAAATGGGGTCGGCCCTATCTCACGCGGCTATTCTTCTCGCTGCTCGGACAGGAAATGGCCGACCGCACCATCCTGATCCTCGCCGAGCGCGACGGCCAGCCGATCGCGGGCGCGCTCAACCTCGTCGGCGCCGACGCGCTCTACGGCCGCTACTGGGGCTGCACCGAGGAGGTGCCCTTCCTCCATTTCGAGCTGTGCTATTACCAGGCGATCGACATTGCGATCGCGCGCGGGCTGGCACGGGTGGAGGCGGGCGCGCAAGGCGAGCACAAGCTCGCGCGCGGCTATGCCCCGGTGCCGACCTGGTCGGCGCACTATCTCCCCGATCCCGGCTTCCGCCGCGCGGTGCGCGACTATCTTGCGCGCGAACGCCACGCCGTGGCCGCCGAGCAGGCGATC
>Ga0065165_1003822_pt1 | contig 10035 bp, 9 predicted proteins | sample AraplaMF_Cvi_mMF_FD_63813 | JGI IMG/M metagenome (GOLD analysis project Ga0065165, IMG submission 63813) | Arabidopsis root microbial communities from the University of North Carolina, USA - plate scrape MF_Cvi_mMF (version 2) (version 3) | ecosystem: Host-associated > Plants > Roots > Endosphere... | reverse complement strand
TCACGGCCTTCTACATGGCGTGGTTCACGCTGTTCTTCACCGCAGTGCTGGCATTGTGCTGGCTATTCACCTCCGGGCCGCGGCCGCTGCATCGCGCGGCGGGGCTGGTGCGCGCGCAATTCGTGACGCTGGCGGTGATCGGTGCGGTTTTCCTGCTCTGCGCCCTGCCGTTCCTGCTCGTCTATCTGCCCAAGGTCCGCGAGACCGGCGGGCAGAGCTATTGGAAGATGCTCGGCTATCTCGCGACTCCGGGCATCGACTGGATCAATGTCGGCACGGACAATTATCTGTGGGGCTGGATCTTCCGTCTCCTCCACGCCCTGGTAGGCGCGATCGCACCCAGGGACCCCGCACTGCCTGGCCGCGTGCTCGCCAACGAACATGATTCGGGTTTCCCGCTGATACTATTCGCGCTGGCCGTGACGGCGCTCTGGCGCGTGCTCCGGCGTGGCGCGGATCAGCCGCGTTTCCTGCGCGCCTTCGCGCTGGCGGTCTTCGTCAGCTGGCTGCTCACAATCCAGCTCTGGGTGCTTTCGCCCTGGGGCCTGGTGTTCGAGCTGGTGCCGGGTGCCAAGGGCATGCGCGTGGTGCTGCGCTATCAGCTCTTCCTGGTGCTTCCGGTATTGCTGCTCGTGTTCGCCGTCTATCGCGAGCGGGCGATGGAGCTGTTGCGAACCCGCCCGGTGCTGGCGGTCGCGGCGGCGGTGCTGCTGCTGGTCGAACAGCTCAACGGATCGGGCGCAGCGCAACTGCGGCGGTCCGAACATCTCGCCGCGCTCGAGGGCATTCCCCGGCCGCCGGCAGACTGCGCAGCCTTTTACGTCGTCGCCACGCGCGTTGGCGAACCGCTCTACCGCAACGAGGAGCAGAACGGGAAATATCCGCACAATGTCGATGCCATGTTCCTCGCGCAGCGGTGGCGGATACCGACGGTCAACGGCTATTCCACCTTCACCCCGCCGGGTTGGGATTTCCGCAACCCGCTGGCGCCCGATTACGAGGCACGGGTGGCGACCTATGCCGCGCGATACCATTTGCCGCAGCTCTGCCGGCTCGACATGCGCGACGCCCAGCCCTGGCAGCTTCGCCAGTTTCCGGCCCGCTGATATCGTGCCATGGCTGGAAATTCCTGCGGCGACAGGTTAGGAGGATCGGCCATGAGCTCCAGCGATACCGCGCGCCCCGTCGATTATTCGCGCGTCTTCACGCAGGCGATCGACCGGCTGCACGCCGAAGGACGCTACCGTGTGTTCATCGACATCCTGCGCAACAAGGGCATGTTCCCGAACGCACGATGCTTCGCCGGGCATAACGGGCCCAAGCCGATCACGGTGTGGTGTTCGAACGATTATCTCGCGATGGGTCAGCATCCCGCGGTGATCGAGGCGATGGAGGAAGCGCTCCATGACGTCGGCGCCGGCTCGGGCGGCACGCGCAACATCGGCGGCAACACGCATTACCATGTCGATCTGGAAGGCGAACTCGCCGACCTGCACGGCAAGGAAGGCGCCCTGCTCTTCACGTCGGGCTATGTCTCGAACGAGGCGACTTTGTCGACGATGGCGAAGATCCTCCCCGGCTGCATCATCTATTCGGACGAGCTCAATCACGCCTCGATGATCGCGGGCATCCGTAATTCGGGCTGCGAGAAGCGCGTGTGGCGCCACAACGACCTTGCGCATCTTGAGGAGTTGCTTGCGGCCGACGATCCGGCCGTGCCGAAGCTGATCGCGTTCGAGAGCGTCTATTCGATGGACGGCGACATCGCGCCGATCGCCGAGATCTGCGACCTCGCCGACAAATATAATGCGCTGACCTATCTCGACGAGGTCCACGCCGTCGGCATGTACGGCCCGCGCGGCGGCGGCATCTCCGACCGCGACGCGGTCGCGCACCGCCTGACGATCATCGAAGGCACGCTGGGCAAGGCCTTCGGCGTGATGGGCGGCTATATCGCCGCGGACACGATGATCATCGATGTGATCCGCAGCTATGCGCCGGGCTTCATCTTCACCACCTCGCTGTCGCCCGTGCTGGTTGCCGGAGCGCTCGCCTCGGTCCGCCACCTCAAGGCCTCCAGTGCCGAACGCGAGGGCCAGCAGGCGGCTGCGGCGCGGCTCAAGGAGCTGATGCGCGAGGCGGGGCTGCCGGTCATGCCATCGACCACGCATATCGTGCCGCTGATGGTCGGCGATCCGGTCAAGGCCAAGAAGATCAGCGACATCCTGCTCGCCGAATATGGCGTGTACGTCCAGCCGATCAATTACCCGACCGTGCCGCGCGGCACCGAGCGGCTGCGCTTCACTCCCGGCCCGGCGCATGACGAGACGATGATGCGTGAGCTCGTTGACGCCCTGGTCGAGATCTGGGGCCGACTGGAACTGGAGCTGCGGCTGGCCGCGTGACCCACGCGGTGCCCGACGCCGCGACCAATCACGAGCTCTATCTTCATATCCGCGTGATCATCAGCATCGTGCTGGGGATCGCGATCACGCGTATCCTCTCGGGTTTCGCACGCTTCGTGCAGCATCCGGGCAAGCTCAAGGTCTACCCCGTCCACCTGCTATGGGCGCTGATCGTCCTCATCTCCGCGATTCATTTCTGGTGGTGGGAGTTCGGCCTGTCGGTAGTGAAGGTCTGGCGGTTCGAGCTGTTCCTGTTCGTATTGTTCTATGCCTTTCTGTTCGCGCTGATGGCAAACATCCTCTTCCCCGACAATCTCGAGGAATATGAAGGCTATAAGGACTATTTCCTATCGCGGCGCGGCTGGTTCTTCGGCCTGTTCATCGTCTCGCAGATCACCGACCTGTTCGACAGCCGGATCAAGGGCGGTGCCTATCTCGCGGCGTTTGGCGCCGAATATCCGATCCGTATCGCATTGGTCTGCCTGCTCGCCCTGATGGCGACCCGCACGCGAAACCCGCGCTACCAGCTCGGCTTCGCCCTGCTCTACCTCCTCTATTACATCGCCTGGATCATCCGCGTGTACGATCCCGGCCGCTGAGGCTGGAAGCCCGTCTATCACGCTGATATGTCCCGCTTTCCGGGGGAGACGGGGCATGGCGGATTCTGGGGACATGGCGAAGCGGCGCGCGCTGCCGCCGGGGCGGCTGCGGCCGGTGCCGGCACGGCTTCGGCTTCCGGTGGTGCTGCTTTGGGTTTCCTTCCTGCTGCTGGCGATCGGTGCGCAGGCCGGCGGCATCTGGCGCGGCTTCGTGCAGAGCGCGGTGATCGACCAGCGTTTCGCGGCGGTCGGATTGGTCACATCCTATCATGACGATGATTCCGGCTTCGACGTGCATCCCGCGACCGGGGCGGCAGCACATGCCGGGGTGCCCGAACGCGGCACGATCGTCGCGATAAACGACCGCCCGGTGCCGTCCGGACTGAGCGAGGAGACGCTGGCCGCACGGCTCGCCGGCCCCGAAGGCACGATCACGCTCACCCTCCGCGACGATAAAGGCACGTTGCACCCGGTCCGGCTCCAGCGCGGCGAGAAGGTGCGGCGCATTGCGCTCGACGGACCGATCGGCCCGGTGGCCTATGCCGGCCTCCTCAGCGGCTCCGGGCTGATCGGCGCTGGCGCACTGATCGCTGCGGCGATCCTGCTGCGCCGCCGCCGCCGCGACGATCCCGTAGCGCTTTTGCTCTCGCTCTGCTTCCTCGCCGGCGCGGCGTCGCTACAGCGCCCGATCGAATTCTATGACTGGCTCGGCCTGCCGTGGCTCGGCTCGGTGATCCCGTCGCTGTGGATCGGATTCCTCGCAGCGGCCTTGCCCGCTTTTCCCGACGGACGCTTCGTACCGCGCTGGGGCGGCTGGCTGGCGGTGCTCGCATTGCCGCTCGCAACGCTTTCGATGCTGGACGACTGGATCGGCGACTTCACCTCGCTGATCGCCTTCCCGACCGCCCTGGCCGCGATCCTCGCAGCCGTGATCCGCTACCGCCGCACACCGCCCGGCCTCGAGCGCCAGCAACTCAAATGGGCGGCCTCGGGCTTTCTCGGCTCGATCCTGATACTGGCCGCGATGTTCGGCTTGTTCGAATTGCAGGGTAGCGGCCTGCTGTCCCCGCGCACGAGCGCATGGCTCCAGCTCGGTATGCTCGGGATCTTCAACCTGAGCTTCCTCGTGCTCGCCGCGGGCGTGCTGGTTTCGCTGCTGCGATTCCGGCTGTGGGATGCCGATGCCGCGATCGGACGCTCGCTGAGCTTCGCCGCGCTCACGCTGGTGCTCGGCGCGACCTGGGCCGCCGCGGCCAAGGGTATGGAGGAATTGCTCAAGGCGCAGGTCGGCGGAGCGAGCGAACCGGTCATCGCCGCGATCGGCACGGTCGCCGCGGCATTGGTGGTCGGCCCGGCGCGGCATCGTATCGGCGGCTGGATTGACCGGCGCTTCCGGCCGGGCCTGTTGCAATTGCGCCATCTCTCCACCCAGCTCACGCTCTGGCAGCATAGCGACAGCCCCGCCGACGTGGCGCAGCGCGTCGTGGCCGCTGCGGTGCAGTCATTGCGTGCCGACCGGGCGGCTGTCTTGCTCTACCGCGCCGAAGGCTCGGTGCCGCTCGCGGTCTCAGGAATCGGCGAGGCGGAAGTCGAGGCCTGGCTCGCCGGGCATGAGGGCGATGGCGCGCTGGCCGTGGATAATGTCGACAAGCGCGACCCGCTCTTCCCCTTCCGGCTGCGCCTCGCCGACGGCGACCGACCGATCGGGGCGCTGCTGCTCGGCCCGCGCAGCGACGGCAGCCTCTATGCCGGCGACGAGCGCGCGGCGATCGACGCGATCGAGCTCCCGCTGGCGGTGGCATTGCGCGCAGCCGAAGCACGACGCGCGCGCGATACTCGGCTGGGGGAAGCGCTGGCAGGGCTCGACCGACGGCTCGATGCGCTGGAACGCGGTCCACGTATCGAGGCGGCGTAAATCAGGCCGGTTCGAGCGTTATCGACACCGAGGCCGGTCAGTCGACCGGCGTCCCGAAGGGAACCACTAGGCCCGGGTAAGCGTCGCCCGCCAGGTATAGCCGCGCCACAGCGAGCGGAACTCGAGCATCATGCCCTGTTCCTCCGCGATGCGCTTGAGCACCGCGGGCAGTTCCGCGCGCGGGAAGACGTGGAAGTCGTTGAGCGACTTGAAGTGCAGCTTCCTGGCGAAGCGCGGCAGCCGCTCATATTGCCCGAAATCGACGATATGCAGGCTGCCACCCGGTGCGAGGCTGGCAGCGGCGCGCTCGATCGCATCCTGCCAGGGCGGGATCATCGAGATGGTGTAGCTCATGAAGATCCGGTCGACCTTGTCGAGCCCGAACAGCGTCTGGGTGTCGAAGCTGCCCGCGTCGCCCTGCGCCAGCGTGATCTTGCCGTCGAGGCCACTTCGCGAAACCGATTTGCGTGCGGTGTCGAGCATCGCCTCGCTGATGTCGAAGCCATGATAGCGCGCATCGGGCCAGCGCTTCGCCGCGACGATCAGGTTGCGCGCGGTGCCGCAGCCGACCTCGAGCACGCTGCCGCCCGAAGGCGGCGCCAGCTCGCGGATCAGCAGGTCGCGCCCGAACAGGTAGAACTTCCGGGTGAAGTCGTAGATGTGCCTATGGAAACCATAGACGCCATCCATCAGGCGCTTCTGCTCGGCGCCCGATGCCTCCGCGGTACCGCTACTCATGCGTGCGGCTTCAGCGTCCAGAGATGCGTCGCGCCATAGACCGAGGAGCGGTCACGCTTCGTCCAGTCGTCGAGCTTTTCCTGCGGCGCCTTTTCCCACTGGCTCATGATGTCGTCGGGGATATGGCCCTCGACCACGTCGGGGATCGCCGCGGTGCGATAGAGCACGCGCGCGCCGGGCTTGGCGGTGCGGGTGATCGCCGACCACAAACGGGTCAGCTGCTCGTCGGTCATCCAGTCCTGCGCGTCGAGCAGGATGTAGCGGTCGAGCGACTGGGCCGGCATGGATTCGAGATAGACCGCCATATTCTCGTGGCGCACCTCGACGCGGCTGGCGCGGTCGACGAGGTCCTTGTAATTCTCCTCGCGCAGATAGGGCGGCACCGGCGCGTCGGGCTGGTCACCATAGCCGCGGCCGAAGGCCTGCCAGGCGAAATAATTGTCGCTGAGCTCGAAGTCGCAGGCGAGCTTCTCGAGCCGCACCTTGAGCGACTGGGTGATGCCTTTTTCCTCGTCGGCGGCGAGCAGGTCATATTGCACCGGCGGGATGCCGAAGCCGAACAGGGCGGCAGGCTGATCGACGAGCCAGCGCAGGAACTTCTTGTCGAAGAAGGGCGCGAACTTCGTCTCGAAAATCTCGCGCTGCTCCTCCTTGGTCCTGGCCTTGAGGATCTCGGTCGGATCGATGCGGTAGATCTTCGCCAGCAGGTGGACGAAGCCGATCAGATTGCCGAGCAGCCCACGCTTGTAGAAGCCGGTCTTGAAGCCTGAGATGCGACGGCGCCCGCTGAGGTCGCGGCCTTCCCAATAGCGGCGCGACGTGTCGTCGAGATGCGGGCGGATATATTTCTTGTAGGCCTCGATATTCTCGGGGCGATCGGCTTGGCCGAAGAAGCGGTAGAAATGCGCATGATCGGGCAGGTGGAGCGCCGCCTGCTGCTTGAGCTTGCTCAGCGCGATATGCGCGGTGTTGAGGTCGACCGCGGTGATCTTGCGGGGATTCGCCGTCAGGTAGGACTGCACGTTGCAGCCGCCCGAGGCGATGGTGACGAGGTGATGGTCCGGCCCGAGCTCGAGCGCTTCCATGTCGACCTCGGGATCCTCCCAGATCTGGGCATAGACCAGCCCGCGGAAGGCGAAGGTGAAGGTCCGCTCGAGCAGCCCCTGTTTCGACCCATGTTCATGACGATGCACCGCGTCGCGAACCGCGACATTTTTCGGCGTCTTGGCAATCGAACCCATCACTGACCCCCGGGATACGGCCGCGCACCCGCAATTGGGGCGCGGGGCCGCGCATATGACTTTAGGGTGTCAGTCTGGTGACAAACCAAAAATCGGTCAATCAGGCCCGACACCTCCCGCCTCGGGCCAGTCCGTATCGCCAATCCGCGTCAGCGTCATCTCGAAAAAGCGCTGCGGTGCGGCACCTGCGACGATCCGATCGCCGACCTCGTGCCAGGTCTTGCCGTCGAGCGTCGCGGTGTAGCGAATCACCGCGGGGCCGGCAGGAATCTCCCAGACATAGCCGTTGCCCGTCGGCGTGAGCGCGAAGTCGCCGCGCCGTCCCTGCGCGCTCGAGCTGAGCGTATATTTGCCGCTCGCCGGATCGAAGCTGAGCACGCCGAAGGCATGGAAGCCGGTGCTGCCGTCGGGGTTGTAGCCCTTGCCCTCCATCAGCGTGAGCGTGCCGTCGAGGAAGCTGCCGATCCGCTCGGTCTGGGTGACGCGGTGCTCGCCGCCCGGGCCGCGCGTCACCGCGGGCCCGCGCCAGACCCCGCGCATCCAGGCGAGCCTGTCCATCGCCGCGCGCTGGGCCGCGAGCGTCGCCGGATCGGCGACCTGCGCCGGGGCGGCGGCGGGAGCGAGTAGCGCCGCTGCGAGCGCGAGCGGGACGAGACGGAACATGGCCAACCTCCTCGATTGCCTTGGCCGGTGCGCGGTGGCAGCCTCCTGCCATGCCCGCCCGGTCCGAAAGCCTGCGTCGCACGCCATCCCGGCCTTACGGCAAGCGCGATTTCGCGAACCGTGTCCATGGCTTCGCGAATCATGTCGCGGCGCTGCCCGGCTTCCCTTTGCTATGGATGGTGAGCCTCGCGGTCGCCGCGCTGATGACGGTGACGGGCGGGTTCAACACCGTCGCGCTGCCGCTACCGGTACGCGCGGGCTTCTGGCTGCTGCTGATCGGGTGGAACGCGCTCAAATGGCAGCTCTGGTTCGCGCTCACCGTACGCGGCGACCGCGACTGGATGCGCGCGGCACTGCTCGGCGCGATCCCGATCAATCTGCCGCTGCCGCTCGAGATCGCCGCGGCACTCGCGCTATTCGGCTACGATATGGAGCCTGATGCGGGCGACATCTGGCCGCGCGCGCTGGCGATCAGCGTCGGCATATTCCTGTTCATGCTGTTGGTCGGACGTCGAATGGCGCGGAGCGGTGCGAGGGAAGCGGCTCCTGTTGCCGCGCCGCCCGTGGATGGGCTGCTGCATCGCGCCGGCATCGCCCCTGGGACGGTGCTGACGATCGCCGCCGAGGACCATTATTGCCGCGTGCGCGCCACCGGCGGCGCGAGCGCGCTGGTCCATTACCGCTTTGGCGACGCGCTAGCCGAAATGGCGAGTCTCGACGGCACGCAGGTTCGCCGCGGCTGCTGGGTCGCTGCGCAGGCGGTGACCGGCGCGCGCCGCGAGGAGCGGCGCTGGCGCCTGCTCCTCGTCGACGGCAGCAGCGTGCCGGTCAGCGCCGCCCACCTCGCCGAGGTACGGCGGCGCGGATGGCTCAGGACACCGCGGCCCTGATCAATCGCGGCAATAGCCCTCGCCGTCCTTCACCTTCAGGCAGTCTTTCTTGCCCGCGAGATATTTGAGCCCGATCGAATCGCCGTCGCTCGCGGTGAGCACCTGCTTGCCGTCGGGGCGGGTGAAGACGATGCCCTCGACGGTCGAATGGCCGTCGAACACGCCCTTGTCGTCGAGCGTGTACTGCATCGTCAGCTTGTAATGGCCGGGCTCATTGCCCTTGGCGATGGTCAGATGCGTGCCCTCGACGCCCTTCCAGCGCCCGACCCAGCCATCGTGCGAGACGATGTCGGCGGTAGCATTGTCGAGATTGTTGCCGAGATTGTCGATGCCGCGTGAGAGCGTGTCGCCGGCATCGTTCGCGGCATTGCCGACATCGGCGGCGGCGTTGGACAGGGCCCCACCGGCCGTGTCGGCGGCATTCTGCAGGTCCTTCGCCGAGCGATCGGCGCTGTTGCACGCGGCAAGCGCGAGGACCGCGGGGAGGATGAGGACGGGTGCGCGCATAATTCGGTTCCATTGCTGTCTGGTCATTGCGGCCCGGTCCGCGTAGGGAGCGCGGCATGCCGCACATCATCGCCATCGCATCGGACCATGCCGCGTTCGCCATGAAGGCAGAACTCGCCGAATGGTTGCGTGAACAGGGGCACGAAGTGCTCGATCTGGGCACCAACGGGCCCGAAAGCGTCGATTATCCCGATTATGGCTATCGCCTCGGCAAGGCCGTCGCCGACGGCGAGGCACGCTTTGGCGTTGCGCTCTGCGGATCGGGCATCGGCATCTCGATCGCGGTCAACCGCAATCCCGCCGCCCGCTGCGCGCTCGTTTCCGAGCCGCTCTCGGCAAGCCTCGCCCGCCAGCATAACGACGCGAACGTGGTCGCGCTCGGTGCCCGCCTGATCGGCATCGAGATGGCCAAGGAATGCGTCACCAGCTTCCTCACCACCGATTTTCTCGGCGACCGCCATGTGCGGCGCGTCGACAAGCTCAGCCATCCCGAAGGAGTCCCCGCATGAGCACCAATCCGCAGAGCATCGCGGGCGTGCAGCCCGACGGCTTCTTCACCCGCGGCCTCGCCGACGCCGATCCGGCGGTCTTCGCCGGCGTGCGCCACGAGCTGGAGCGCGAGCAGAACCAGATCGAGCTGATCGCCTCGGAGAATATCGTCTCGAAGGCAGTCCTCGAGGCGCAGGGCTCGGTCTTCACCAACAAGTACGCCGAGGGCTATCCCGGCAAGCGTTATTATCAGGGCTGCCACCCCTCGGACGAGGTCGAGCAGCTGGCGATCGACCGCGTCAAGCAGCTGTTCGGCTGCGAGTTCGCCAACGTCCAGCCGCATTCGGGCGCGCAGGCCAATGGCGCGGTGATGCTCGCGCTGACCAAGCCCGGCGACACGATCATGGGCCTCAGCCTCGATTCGGGCGGCCACCTTACCCACGGCGCCAAGGCGGCGATGTCGGGCAAGTGGTTCAACGCGGTGCAATATGGCGTCACCCCGGACACGCACCTGATCGACTATGACCAGGTCGAGCGGCTCGCCAAGGAGCATCGGCCCAAGCTGATCATCACCGGCGGCTCGGCCTA
>Ga0065165_1003821_pt1 | contig 10045 bp, 9 predicted proteins | sample AraplaMF_Cvi_mMF_FD_63813 | JGI IMG/M metagenome (GOLD analysis project Ga0065165, IMG submission 63813) | Arabidopsis root microbial communities from the University of North Carolina, USA - plate scrape MF_Cvi_mMF (version 2) (version 3) | ecosystem: Host-associated > Plants > Roots > Endosphere... | reverse complement strand
CGGCATCCCGCTCGAACGGATCGCCGACGGTGCGATGCTCGCCGGCCGGATCGACGGCGAAGACGCGCTGCTGGTGCGCCAGGGCGATGCGGTCTACGCGATCGGCGCGCAGTGCAGCCACTACCACGCGGCGCTGGCCGACGGCCTGCTCGACGGGCACGTGCTGCACTGCCCGATGCACCATGCGCAGTTCGACATCCGCAGCGGCACGGCGCTCTGTGCGCCGGCGCTCGACGACCTGCCGTGCTGGCGCGTCGAGCAGCAAGGCGGCCAGGTGTTCGCGCGCGAGCGCATCGTCGCCGCGCCGCGGTCTCGCCGGCAGGCACCGTCGGACGCGCTCGACGACGTGGTCATCGTCGGCGGCGGCGCGGCCGGCCTGGCCGCCGCCGACACGCTGCGCCGCGAGGGCTACGACGGCCGGCTCGCGATCGTCAGCGCCGATGCCGACCCGCCGGTCGACCGGCCGAACCTGTCGAAGGACTTCCTCGCCGGCACGGCCGAGGCTGACTGGATGCCGCTGCGGCCGGACAGCTGGTACGCCGAGCGCCGCATCGAGCTGCTGCTGGGCACGCGGGTCGACGCGATCGACGTGGCCGCGCGCCGGCTGCAACTGGCCGGCGGCGCGACGCGGCCGTTCGGCGCGCTGCTGCTCGCCACCGGCGCCGACCCGGTGCGCCTCGACGTGCCCGGTGCCGCGCCCGGCCAGGTGCTGCGCCTGCGCAGCTTCGCCGACAGCCGCGCGATCGTCGCGCGGGCGGCGTCGGCCCGCTCGGCGCTGGTGATCGGCGCGAGCTTCATCGGCCTCGAGGTCGCGGCGTCGCTGCGCACGCGCGGGCTGGCGGTGCACGTCGTCGCGCCCGATGCGGTGCCGATGCAGCGCGTGCTCGGCCCGGACCTCGGCGCCTTCGTGCGCGACCTGCATGCCTCGCACGGCGTGGTGTTCCACCTCGGCACGACGCTGGACCGACTCGACGGCACGCAGGCCCGGCTGGCCGACGGCACGGTGCTCGCGGCCGACCTGGTAGTCGCCGGCGTCGGTGTGCGGCCGGCGCTCGCGCTGGCCGAGCAGGCCGGGCTCGCCGTCGACCGCGGCGTCAGCGTCGACGCCTGGCTGCAGACCAGCGCGCCGGGCATCTTCGCGGCCGGCGACATCGCGCGCTGGCCCGACCCGCATTCGGGCGAGCGCATCCGCGTCGAGCACTGGACGCTGGCCGAGCGCCAGGGCCAGGTCGCCGCGCTGAACATGCTCGGCCGGCGTCGCGCCTTCGACATCAGCCCGTTCTTCTGGAGCCAGCACTACGACGTGACGCTGCAGTACGTCGGCCATGCCGAACGCTGGGATGCGATCGAGATCGACGGCTCGCTCGCGCAACACGACTGCAGCGTGCGCTACCGCCTGGGCGGCCGGGTGCTCGCGGTCGTGACGATCGGGCGGGACCTGGAAAGCCTGCGCGCCGAGCGCGCACTGGAGGCCGACCGGGTGCCGGTGGGCTGAAGCGCGTCGAGCGCTACTCGTGGTCGGCCGTCGTGCCGCCGGCCGCATGGCGCAGTCCGTCGAGCGCCGGCTGCACGACCGCCGCATCGGACTCTTCGGCGAACACCGCATAGGCCGGGTACAGGAACTCCGGCGCGCCCTTCACGCGGTGCAGCCGGCCGTTGTCGAGGTGCTTGCGCACGACCGCCTGCCGGAAGTAGCCGGACCCGCCGTTGGCCAGCACGAACTCGCGGCCCAGCGGGCCGAGCCCGGCCGACACCGCCGCATGGCCGAGCTGCGGGAAGGCCAGGCTGTGCTGCTGCGCGAACTCCGGGCCCCAGTCGACGTAGACGTAATCGGCCGGGTCGAGCTTGCGCGCCCGCTTGGTCGTGGGTTCGTGCGTGGTGACCAGCACCAGCTTCTCCTCGATCAGCAACTCGATGCGCAGGCCGGGGCGGCGCTGCGGCGCATAGACGACGGCGATGTCGAGCATGCCGGACGCCACGCGGTCCATCAGCTCGCCGGCGACGCCGACCTCGGTGCGCAGCGCGAGGTGCGGCGCCGCGTTGCGCATCCACAGCAGCCAGTCGAGCAGCAGCGGATCCCACAGGCTCATCTCGCAGCCGATCGTCAGCACCGATTCATGGCCGGCCGGCACCGCCACCTGGTGGCGCGCCCGCTCCCACACCTGCACCATCATCGACGCGTGGCGCACGAAGCGCTCGCCGGCCGGCGTCAGCGACGCGCCGGCCTTGCTGCGCACGAACAAGGTGGCGCCGACCGCTTCCTCGAGCGCCTTCACGCGCGCGCTGACCGCCGTCTGCGTGACATGCAGGCGCTCGGCGGCCCGCACGAAGCTGCCGGTGTCGACGATGTCGAGAAACGTGCGTGCCAGCGTGACGTCCACGGGGCCTCCGGTGCCTGCCTTGAATGCAAGATTATTGCTTTTATCGGCCAATAAAGATCGCTTTACCAGCGATCAATCAACGACCACCATCGGAACTGCTTGAACCACAGGAGTCCACGATGAACGAACGCTCTTCAACCGCGACGCCGCGGCCCGCCACGCAACGCCCGCAAGCCGCATCCGCCTCGCGCAGCGATGCCCCACAACGCGCTCCCGGCCTGCAACGCAGCCCGCCCGCGACCGCGAAGAGCCGCAGCGAGGCGCGCCACGCGACCCGCGTGGCGGCCGAGAACGAGGTGCTGATCGTCGGCGTCTGAGCGCCGTCGCCAAGCCCTTCAGCCCGCCACGGCCTGCGGCAGTTTCGCGATCACCTTGATCTCGAACTGGAAGCCGTAAAGCCAGGTGACCCCGACGCCGGTGAGCGTCGGATGGGGCGCGTCGCCCCAGTACTCCGGCACGATCTTCCAGACCGTCTCGAAGGTCGACTCCGGGTCGACGAGGAAGACCGTCACGTCGACCACGTCGTCGAACGTGCAGCCGGCTGCCGCCAGCACCGCATTCAGGTTCTCGAAGGCGAGCCGCGCCTGGGCCTGCAGGTCCGGTTCGGGCGAGCCGTCGGGCCGGCTGCCGACCTGCCCCGACACGAACAGGAAGCCGCCGGAGCGGATCGCCGGCGAATAGCGATTCCTGTCATACAGCGCCTGCCGCCCGGCCGGGAAAGCCACATCACGTTGGCCCATCGTTTCCGTCCTTGAAGGGTCGAAGCCGACCCGTTTGATTGCGATGCAGGGACTCTAGGGAGCCGTGCCGCGCGGATCAACGAGGTCCGTCGACAATCACTGTTTGCGCAAGGCAAACAATCGACTTTCCCGGGAGGCGCCGCGATGGACCGTTTCGACGCAATGCAGGCCTTCGCCCGCGTGGTGGAGGCCGGCAGCTTCACGAAAGCGGCCGAGACGCTGCACCTGAGCAAGACCAGCGTGACGCAACTGGTGCAGCAGTTGGAGGCGCGGCTGCGTGTCAGGCTGCTGAACCGCACGACGCGCAAGGTCAACGTCACCGCCGACGGCGCGGCCTACTACGAGCACGTGCTGCGCCTGCTGGCCGACATGGACGACGCCGAGACCAGCCTGTCTGGCGCCGCGGCGGCGCCGCGCGGCCGCCTGCGGGTCGACGTGCCGAGCCCGCTGGCCCGCTTGATCCTGGTGCCGGCGCTGCCGGCCTTCCACGCGCGCTATCCCGAGATCCAGCTCGACCTGGGCGTCAGCGACCGCATCGTGGACCTGATCGGCGAGAAGGTCGATTGCGTCGTGCGCGGCGGCGAGCTGACCGACCTGTCGCTGGTGGCCCGACGCATCGGCGACCTGCGGCTGGGCGCCTGCGCGGCGCCGGGCTACCTGGCGCGCGCCGGCACGCCGACGCACCCGCGCGAGCTCGAAGACACGCACCACCGCATCGTCGGCTACAAGGGATCGCGCGCCGGCAAGGTCGTGCCGTACGCGATGCAGCGCGATGGCGAGCACATCGTGGTGACCGGCCGCTACGTGGTCGCGGTGGACGACGGCAATGCCTACCTCGCAGCCGGCCTCGCCGGCCTGGGCGTGCTCTGGCTGCCACACTACATGTCGCAGTCCCACCTGGCACGCGGCGAACTGCTGCCGCTGTTCGAGGACTGGCGCTTCGACCCGATGCCGCTCCATATCGCGTTCCCGCCGAACCGCCACGTGAGCGCCAAGCTGCGGGTGTTCATCGACTGGATCGCCGAGCTGATGGCGCAGCACGCCCCGGTGGGGGTGCGGGACGCGTGACGCGTGACGAGACCAGAGCCCCATCGGCAACCTTGGGGATGGTCAACCGGCCGCCGCGCTTCAGAATGGGCCGATCCTGTGAGTCGTCCGGGCTTGAAGACTCAACCGCATGGGCAACCCCTACGACGATGTCGTTTACCGCTGCAGTCCGATCGAGTGGACCGCACCGGAACGCCTGTCGTTGTCCTCGATGCTGCACGGCGGCCCGCGCGCACCGTCGAACCGGTGCGACGTGCTCGAACTCGGCTGCGGCGATGGCGGCAACCTGCTGCCGATGGCCTTCCACCGCCCGCGTTCGACCTTCGTCGGCGTCGACGGCGCCGCGAGCCAGGTCGGCGTGGCGCGCGACACGGCGGCGCGCCTGGGCATTCGCAATGTCCGGTTCATCCATGCCGATTTCAGGCAGGCCAGCGACCGGATCGAAGGCCGGTTCGACTACGTGATCGGCCACGGGGTGTTCTCGTGGATCGACGACGAGGCGCGCGACCGGTTGCTCGATATTGCGCAGCGATGCCTGCGCGAGAACGGGCTCCTCTACCTGAACTACAACACGCTGCCCGGGTGGGCGGTGCGCGGGCTGGTGCGCGAGTTCCTGCTGGCGCAGACGGCGGGGCACGGCGGGTTGCGCGAGCGGGCCGAGCTCGCCCGGCGCGCCGCCGCCTGCATCGCCGCAGCGTCTGGCGTCGCCGACGACGCAGCAGCACCGTATGCCCGCCTGATCGCCGACGAATTCCGCTTCCTGTTGAGCCACGACGTGTCCTACATCGCCCACGAATACCTGAGCGAACACAACCGTGCGTACTGGCGCAGCGAGTTCCTGTCGATGCTGCGTTCGAGGGACTTCCACGCCGTCGGCGATGCCGATTTCAACCATGCATCGGGCCGCGTTCGCCCGGGGTTGGACGACGAGCTCCGCCACGCCGGGCTGGTCGGCCGATCCATCGAGGACACGGTCGACCTGCTGCTCCATCGGCAACTGCATTCGCCCATCCTGTCCTTCGGCGCGTTCGAGCCGGTGCCGCTGACGCTCGCGGAATGCGAAGCGCTCGAGATGGCATCCTGCCTGGCGCCGACCGGGCAGCGAACCGCAGCGGGATCGGCCTTGTTCGAGCATCCGACGACTCGCGTGCAGGTCGAGACGTCGGGGCCGGCGATGGAGCCCGCGCTGCGCCGCCTGCAGGCCGGGTGGCCGGACGGGGCTCCGGTCGCAGACCTGTTCGACGACGTCGCCGGCGCGATGGAGGACCTGCTGCTGCTGCACCGCAACGGACTCGTCGACCTGCGCCTGCCCGCCTTCAATGAAGCGGTCGCCGCATCGCAGCCGCTGGCCTGCTGGGAAGCCGGACGAGGCTACGCCACCACGCGCCATCACCTGCGCATGGATCACGCCACCTGAGATGACGGCATGTGGACCCTTCGCAACCGGACGCCGTACGCCGTGGGCAGGACCTGGGGCCGCGACAGGAACGGCATCCACCAGTGGATCGTCGCCGTGAAGGCCTCGTTCGACTGGGATGCGGCCGGTCGACTGCGACGCTCCGACCGGCAGGTCCCGCCGCTGATCGCGCCCGAATACCACGGCGACCCGGGCGCATCGAGCCTGCGCTACGAAGCCGACCTGACCGAGCCGAAGCCGCTGACCGACGTCCTGATCCAGGGGATCGCACATGCGCCGGGCCACCGGGCGAGCACCGAGTTCCACGTCGCGTTCCGGCTTGGCGCCGTGCGAAAGGCGCTGACCGTTCGCGGCGACCGCACCTGGGCGGACGGGCGATGGGGTGCCAGGGCCTCTGCCGCGATGCCCGTGACGCAGGTGCCGATCGTCTACGAACGCTGCTTCGGCGGACAGGACCTGACGTCCGACGATCCGTCCCGGCATGTCTACGACCCGCGCAATCCGGTCGGCTGCGGACTGGCCGCCCCCGGTGGCGATCGAAGCGGCCACCGCCTGCCCAACTTCGAATACCCCGACGGCGATGTCGAGAAGACCGGACCGGCCTGCTTCGGACCGATCGACGGACACTGGTCGCCGCGCCGCGAAGCCATGGGCACGTACGACGACGCCTGGAGGGCGCACCGCGCGCCGCTGCTCGCCGAGGACTGGCACCCGCGCTCGCTTCAATGCGCGCCGCTCGACCAACAAGCCCGCGAGCCCCTGCGCGGCGGCGAACCGGTCGACCTGCTCAACCTGACACCATCGGGCCGCGTGCAGTTCGACCTGCCGCGTGCCGACTTCGTGTTCTCGACCCGCATCGACGGCCACGGCGTCGAAGAGCATGCGGCACACCTGTCCACGGTGCTGCTGGAGCCGGAGCAGGCGCGCCTGACGATGCTCTGGACGACAGCGCTGACCTACCGCGGTGTGCCCGAGGACCTCGACCGGACCACCGTTCACGAGGCCTTCGCCGCGCCATGAACCGCCCCGTGCACATCGTCGCCTGCGGTGCCCGCACCTCCCTCGGGCTGCGCGCCGCATCGAGCGCGGCGGCCTATCGGGCCGGCCTCAGCGCGGCACGCGAACACCCGCATTTCCGCGATGCCAAGGGCAACGGCTTGATCACGGCGTTCGACCAGGCCCTCGACGTCGACGCCACGGGGGTCGAGCGGTGGCTGGCGCTGGCCGACACGGCGCTGCGCGAGGCCCGCGCGGCGGCCTCGCTGCCGCGCGGACAGGAAGTTCCGCTGATGCTGGCGCTTCCCGAGGTCCGGCCGGGCTGGGACGAGGCCTGGGCCGACGCCGTCCGATCCGCCATCGGGTCGGGCGAGGACCTGCGCCTGTGCCGGCTCGACTCGACGGTGCCCGGCCGGGGGCATGCCGGCGGCCTGGCGCTGATCGATGCGGCCGCGCGGCGCATCGCGTCCGGCGAGTTCCCGCTGTGCCTGGTGGGCGGCGTCGATAGCTACGCCGACGGCGCCACGATGAAGTGGCTCGCCGACAGCCGGCGCCTGTCCGGTGCGTCCACGCGCCTGGGCTTCGTGCCGGGCGAGGCCGCAGCCTTCGTGCTGCTGATGAGCGAATCGGCCATGGACGGCGCGGGCCTGCATTCGCAGGCGTGCCTCGTCGCCAGCGCCGTCGGGCGGGAAATGCGCACGATCACGAGCGACGAGCCGTGCCTCGGCGAAGGCCTCAGTTCGACCATCGGCTCGGTCCTCGACCGGTTGTCGTCACGGCCGGGACGCTTCGATGCGGTCATCTGCGACATCAACGGCGAGCGCCATCGAAGCGAGGAATGGGGCTTCGTCTGCCTGCGGCACGGCGCAGCCTTCGACGATCCGACCGACTACTGGTCTCCTGCTGATGCCTGGGGAGACAGCGGCGCCGCTTCGGGCCCGCTCTTCGCCGCGCTGGCTTGCCAGGCGATGGCGCGCGGGTACGCCCGTGGACCTCGAACGCTCCTCTGGGCTGCCTCGGATGACGGCTCGAGGGCCGCCGCCGTGCTCGATTCCCCCTCACCCGCCGGGACTTGATGACATGAACAGCGTCGCCATCCACCCGCCCAAGACGCCGGTCACCGAAGGCAGCCTCGGCACGGCCAAGGCGACGCTGCCGAACATCTGCAAGATGCCGGCCCCGCCGGCGCCCTTCGTTCCCGCGCCCCTGCCGAACATCGCCAAGTCGAATCTTTCGCCGCAAGGCTATTCGACGAGCGTCACCATCGAGGGGCACGCGGTCGCCATCCGTGGTGCCATGTTCGAAAGCATCGGCGACATGGCCAGCAAGGGCACCGGCGGGGGGCTCATCTCGGCCAACACCCACGGCCCGGCGAAGTTCATCTCGCCGGGTTCGATGACCGTGAAGATCGAAGGCAAGTCGGTGCATCTTCTGGGCGAGCCGATGCTGAACAACTGCGGGCCGAGCGGCAGCCCGTCGAATACCGGCGCGACGATGGCGGGAGTCGATCAGTCCGAGCGGGAGATCGACGACTGCCCCGGCCACGAGATCGAATTCTCCGAACTGACGGACGACGCCGAAAAGAAGCGCCGGGAGGAATTGGAAGCGGCCAGGAAGCAGGATCTCGCCAACAGCGACGAGGCGGCCAAGCTGGCGGCCTTGCATGAGAAGACGGGTCGACCCAAGCTGGCCTACAGGGGCAAGGACAACCTCGACCCTGCAGCGCTGATGAAGATCGCGCTCGATGACGAGGGATATGCCGAAGACAAGGCATTCGAGCAGAAGGTGGCCGAAGACGTGAAAGCCGTCTGGACCAACATCAAGTACAAGTGCAAGCACTGCAAGCTGCACGGCGAGATCGACATCGTGATGCCCAGCGGCGCCATCAAGGAATGCAAGCGACCCGGGACGATCAAGGCCGACCAGGTCAAGAAGTACTCGATTGCGGGCCCGGCCTTGCTCGGCGGCAAGTTCAAGGGAGTGCACCAGGCCATCCCGGGAGACAAGGTGGCGACATTGCGAAAATCTGCCGCCAGCCAGCGCCTGGAGCCGGGCAAGGACTTCCACATCCAACCACATTGACTGCCATGGACACCTGCCTTCTGACCACGGGTATCCCGGCGGCGAACTGCGATGCAGCCTTCGCCCGGTTGCGAACCTACCTGGCGCAATACGGATTCAAGGAGCGGCGCTACGCGTCGGACGAAGAGTTCGACGCCTACCGCCACAGTCTGGCCGAATGCGAGGCGCGATGGCAGGCGTTCCTTGAGTCGGGCATGACCACTGACGTCACGGAATCCATGCAAGAGCCTTATCAATGGCTCCGCGCCGCCGGCGACATCGACATCGAAGGCCGATTGCATCTCGTGGACCTGTTCGTTCACCCGACCGGCCCCCGCGAGGCCGCACTGTCCGTGCTGTTCGACGCATCCATCTGGGACGCGCTGCACAGCGACCGAGACTATGTCGACAAGATCATCGACGATGCCGTCAAGAAGGACTTCGTGGCGTTCCTGCTGCTGGCAGTCGAAAGTTTTGCACCGGCCGCGTTCGGATTGAAGCGGCTCGACGATGTGCCCGACTTGACCCGTCCGCCGACCTCCGCCGACGTCGTCGAGTGGCTGGTTGCGCCGACCTTCGACGTCATCCGGCGTTGGAACTTCCAGTTGGCGGGGGTTCGACACGAGACCGTGCAGCGTCGCGAGGTCGAAGCGAAACGGTGGAGTGGGCGGCTGTTCGAGACAAGCTCGGGGTATCTCGTGCTTGACTTGATCGACGTCGCATGAAGGGGCCGGTCACCGCCATGACGGAGACCGAACGACTGGCGAACGAGGGCGTGCTGCCGCTCATTGTCGAGCAGCATTGGGACGATGCAATCTCCTTGCGCGCGCAGCGCAAGCGCATGGTTCGAGCCCCGCAAATCCGTTTGAAGGACCTGATCCGGCACGACGACCGCCTGCTGGCGCATCTGGACGGCCTGTACCTCGCGGGAGACTACGCCATCAGGCTGGCCCGGCAGGGCCTGGCCGAACCCGATGCCGGATCGATCTTCGTCGCGACGATCCTGGCCGTCCAGCATCGCGATGCCGGGGCGATCGATCGCCTGCTGTCGCTCGTCGAGGTCGTTCCCGACGCGGGCCCGGCCATGGCGTCCGCCTTCGGATGGAGCTCGGCGCCGCTGCTGCGCGGCCTGGTCTCTCGGCTGCTGACCCATCGGGCCGGCGTCGTCCGTGCCCTTGGCATCGCGGTCTGCGCGCAGCATCGCGTGGACCCGGGCGACGCGCTGGTGCAGGCGCTGGCGGACACCGATCCCGGGGTGCGCGCGCAGGGCCTGCGCGCCGTCGGCGATGTCGGTCTCGACGCACGGGCCGCGCAGTGCATGCGCAGCCTGGCCGACGGCGATGCACGGTGCCGATTCGAAGCGGCGCGGACCGCGGTGCTGCTCGGCCAGGGTCAGGCGGTCC
>Ga0065165_1003817_pt1 | contig 10050 bp, 8 predicted proteins | sample AraplaMF_Cvi_mMF_FD_63813 | JGI IMG/M metagenome (GOLD analysis project Ga0065165, IMG submission 63813) | Arabidopsis root microbial communities from the University of North Carolina, USA - plate scrape MF_Cvi_mMF (version 2) (version 3) | ecosystem: Host-associated > Plants > Roots > Endosphere... | reverse complement strand
CGGTCGCCGATCCAATGACTTTTTAGGCGACAGCTATGTCGTACAGGTTATACATTGCAGGCATTGGCGCCGGCTTCGTCGTCCACGACGCCCGCGCCATGCTGCGCCATCCGCGCCTGAGCGAGCGCCAGCGCCGCCGCTTCGCCGCGATCGGCGCGGCCGCGGTGCTGTTGCCTTCTACCCTGGAAATATGGTGGGGCGCGGAAGCGCTGGCCCGAATAGGGAGTCTGACCCCGGTTTGATCTAGCTTGACTGCTGACGTCGGGCCCAGCGCGCGGCCAGCACCGCGCACACCATCAGCTGGATCTGGTGGAACAGCATCAGCGGCAGGATCACCATGCCCAGCGGGCCCTGCGAGAACATGACCTTGGCCATCGGGATACCGCTGGACAGGCTTTTCTTCGAGCCGCAGAACACGATGGTGATCTCGTCTTCGCGCGAGAAGCCGAGACGGCGGCTGGCGAAAGTGGACAAGCCAAGGGCCAGGGCCAGCAGCACGCAGCACAGCACGCCCAGGCTGACCAGCGTCGGCAGCGAGAGTTTGTGCCACAGGCCTTCGTTCACGGACTCGCTGAAGGCCGTGTAGACCACCAGCAGGATCGAGCCCTGGTCGACGATCTTCAGCATCGGCTTGTGGCGGTCGACCCAGGCGCCGATCCACGGCCGCAGGAACTGGCCGGCCAGGAAGGGCAGCAGCAGCTGCTTGACGATGCTGAGGACCGCGTCGAGCGGCGATCCGGCCGCCGGTGCGCCATTCGTGGCGCCATGCACGATCAGCGCGGAGACCAGCAGCGGCGAGATGAAGATGCCGGCAAAGTTCGACGCCGAGGCGCTGCACACGGCCGCGGCCACATTCCCCCGCGCCACCGAAGTGAACGCGATCGACGATTGCACGGTCGAGGGCAGGGTGCACAGGAACAGCATGCCGATGTAGAGATCATAGGGCAGCACGCTGGTGACCAGCGGCTTCATCGCCAGGCCCAGCAGCGGAAACATGACGAAGGTCGCCGTCAGCACCAGCAGGTGCAGGCGCCAGTTGGCCAGTCCGGACAGCATGGCTTCGCGCGACAGCTTGGCGCCGTGCAGGAAGAAGAGCAGGCCGATCGCCAGGGTGGTGATGTTGCCGAACACCTCGGCGGCCTGGCCTTCGCAGGGCAGCAAGCTGGCCACGACGACGGTGCACATCAGCATGAGGGTGTAGGTATCGGGTACGAGGCCGCGCAGGGTGGCGCCGGCGCGCGCGAAGAAGCTGGACATGACGGGCTTTCGGAATACAGCGACAGGACAACCGTCTATTCTAGCGGCTTGGGCCAATTGCCGCTGGTGCCGGCGCGCCGCCGGGGTGTGTAAATACGTGTAAAAACACGGCGTGAGTATTGGTGAGATATGTATTTCCTCCTGTAAGCAAGGGCGATATACTCGCGCTTGCTTTTTATTCATTCTGGGGTCCAAACGTGTTCAAATCCACGCTTCTTAACTTCGCTCTGCCCGCTGTCGCCATCATGGGGGTCATCGCCTCCGCACACGCCGACGAGGGCCAGTGGCAGCCGCACCAGCTGCCGCAGCTGAAGTCCGAACTCAAGCGCATCGGCATCACCATCCCGGCCGAGAAACTGGCCGACCTGTCCAAGCACCCGATGAGCGCCATGGTGTCGCTGGGCGGCTGCTCGGCGTCCTTCGTCTCGCCGGACGGCCTGATCGTGACCAACCACCACTGCGCCTACGGTGCGGTGCAGCGCAACTCGACCCCGGAACACAATTACATCGTCAACGGCTACCTGGCGAAGACCCGCGACGCCGAACTGCCGGGCGGCCCGAACACCCTGGTCTACGTGACCGAGAAGGTCGAGAACGTGACCGACCGCGTGCTGAAAGGCCTGTCGCCGTCGCTGTCCGGTAAAGAACGCCACGAGCAGGTCGAAAGCCGCATCAAGGCCCTCATCGCCGAATGCGAAAGCGACAAAGCCTACCGCTGCTCGGTGCCGGCCTTCCACCGCGGCGGCGAGTACTACCGCATCCGCCAGCTGATGATCCGCGACGTGCGCCTGGTATACGCGCCGGCCGACAGTGTCGGCAACTTCGGCGGCGACATCGACAACTACGAATTCCCGCGCCAGGCCGGCGACTTCTCCTTCCTGCGCGCCTATGTCGGCAAGGACGGCCGCCCGGCCGACCCGTCGCCGGATAACGTGCCCTACAAGTCGAAGGACTTCCTGGTCGTCTCGGCCGAAGGCCTGAAGAACGGCGACCCGATCCTGCTGGCCGGCTATCCGGGCCGCACCAGCCGCTACAAGCTGCCGTCCGAGATCCGCTTCGCGCGCGACGTCGACTACCCCGCCAAGGCCGCATCGATCACCGCCGACCTGTCCGTGATCGCCGCGAGCACCATGGGCAACCCGAGCTACGACGTGCGCTACGCCAGCGTGGCGAAGAGCCTGAACAACGTGCTGAAGAAGACCCAGGGCCTGATGGACGGCTTCGCCCGCACCGACATCGCCGCCATCAAGGACAAGCAGGACGCCGAGTTCCGCGGCTGGTACAAGCAGCACGGTAAAGGTGGCAGCCTGCTGTCCGACCTCGACACCGCGATCGGCAACGACATGGCCGGCTCGCAGCAGGAAGCCGCGTGGGCGGAAGCCACCCACAGCGACCTGCTGAAGAGCGCGCGCACCCTGTACCGCCTGTCGCTTGAGCGCCAGAAGCCGGACGCCCAGCGCGAAGCCGGCTACCAGGAACGCGATCTCTCCTTCATCAAGGCGCGCCTGAGCCGCCTCGAGCAGTCCTTCGTGAGCAGCGTGGACCAGGCCCGCTGGCAGGCGGCCCTGAACCGCTACGCCAAGATCGATGCCAAGAACCACCCGCACGGCCTGGATGCGCTGCTGCCGAAGGTGGACGCCGTGCCGGCCATGTATAAATCCACCGAGCTGGCCGATACCGCCAAGCGCCTGGCCTGGATCGGCAAGGATCCGGAAGCCTTCCGCCAGTCGCACGATCCCTTCATCCAGCTGGCCGTGCGCCTGCAGGACACCGGCATGGCGCTGGAAGACCGCCGCAAGGAAGTGGACGGCAACCTGGAACGCGTGATCCCGCAGTACATGGACGCCGTGATCGCCTGGAAGAAGTCGCAAGGCAAGCCGGTCTACCCGGACGCCAACTCGACCCTGCGCGTGACCTACGGCACCGTGGCGCCGTACACCCCGCGCGACGGCATCATCAAGGGCCCGTTCTCGACCGTCGAAGGCATCGTGCAGAAAGCCACCAACAAGGAGCCGTTCAACGCACCGGCCAACCTGTTGCAGGCGATCCGCGAGAAGCGCTACGGCGTGTTCAAGGATCCGGTGCTGGGCACGGTGCCGGTGAACTTCCTGTCGAGCGCCGACACCACCGGCGGCAACTCGGGTTCCGCGGTGATGAACAAGCGCGGCGAACTGGTCGGCCTGAACTTCGACTCGACCTACGAGTCGATTACCAAGGACTGGTATTTCGACCCGGTGATCACCCGCGCGATCCACGTGGATATCCGCTACATGCTGTGGGTGATGAAGGAAGTCGACCATGCCGACAACCTGTTGAAGGAAATGACGATCAAGTATCCGAAGAAGTAATCGGGACCATCGTAAAAAACGCGCCGGGATCGTACCCGGCGCGTTTTTTTATGGGCTCACGTCCGCGGGAACCAGATATCGAAGCGCGTCTCGCCCGGCCCCGCAGGCGCCAGCGCATACGTGCACCCATGCCGCTGCAGCACCTCCCGCACGAACATCAGCCCAATCCCCTGTCCACCGCGCTTGGTGCTGACGAAGGGCGTGAACAGGCGCGGCGAGGGCATATGTTCGAGCAGGCCGCCGCTATCGAACACCGACAAGCGCACACGCTCGCCCAGCTCTTCCAGCTCGACCCGAATTGCGCCACCGTGCGAACCATCGCGCGCATTGCGTTCGTCGATCGCCTCGATCGCATTCTTCACGATGTTCAGCAAAGCCTGCTCGATCAGCTGCACGTCCAGCAGCATGGCCGGCACGGCGTCATTGCGGCGCCAGTCGAGCTGGATGCCGCGCGCATTGCATTGTTCCCGGTTCAGCCACAGGATATCGTCGACCACGTCCTGCAAACGGGTCGGGCGCAGCTCCGGCGCCGGCATCTTGACCACCCGCGTGAAGCGGTCGATGAACTCGCCCAGGCTGGTATTGCGGCGCTTGACGGCGACGATGGCGGTGGCGAAGTCGCCGGCGTCCTGCTCCGTCAATTGGCTGCGGTAGTTCAGTAGCGAATCCAGCACCGAGCCGGTGGCCGCCACCGTGTTGTTGACCTCGTGCGCCAAGACGCGGATCAGGCGCGCGTAGGTGGCGCGCTCCGAGTCCTCGAGTTCGGCGGTGAGCTCTTCGACGATCAGGAAGTGGCGCGCGAAGCCGCGGTCGTAGAAGCGGCTGCGCTGAGCGCGGTAGCGCCGGCCGTCCAGATCGACGAGGAGCCGGCTGTCGCCGAGGGCGAGGGCGTCCAGCTGGCGCACCAGGTCGCGGCTGCGCGCGACGCCGCGTTCGTCCAGTGACGCATCGAAGCGCGCCGCATCCTCGTCCCATGCCGACAGCGGCTTGCCCAGCGGGGCATCGAGGCCCAGCAGCTTGGCGGCGCTGGCGTTCACCAGGCTAATGGCGTGATCGAAATCGAATACCAGCACCGCACTCGGCGTGGCTTCCAGCAGGCGTTCCAGGAAGCCCTGCTGCTCGCCGATGGCCAGGCGCTCGCGGTGCAGGGCGGTCAGCATGCCGTTGAACATGGCGACCAGGTCGTCGAGTTCCGTCACGCCAGGCAGCGCAAGGCGCGCGGCGTACTGCTGGTCCTGCAGCAGGTCGTGGAAGCGGCGCGTATAGCCGAGCGGCTCCAGCGCACGCTCTACCTGCCACCAGCCCAGCGCCAGGCTGGCCGCCAGCAGCAGCTCGGCGCCGACGAACAGGACCGGCCGGTCGAGCAGCAGCAGGACCGCGCAGGCGGCCAGTGCCAGGTGCAGGACCGCGAGATAGACCCTGAGCCGGGTCTGCAGTGTCAGCGACGGCAGCTTCATTCCTCGCGCAATCCGGCGCCCAGTCCGTGGCGTTCGAGGCGGCGGTACAGCGCTGTGCGCGACAGGCCCAGGGCTTTCGCCATGCGCGAGATATTCCCCGCATGCTGCTGCAGAGCCTGTTCGATCATGTGCCGCTCGACCTGCTCCAGGGTCATGCCGTCCACGCCCAGCCGGCCGCCGGCCGCACCCTCGTCGACCGCGCTGGCGGCCACGAAATCGGCCTGGCCCAGGCGCTGCTTGCCGGCCAGGAGCAGGGCGCGTTCGAGGGTCTGCTTCAGCTGGCGGATATTGCCCGGCCACGCCTGGTTCGATAGCCAGTCCAGCGCATCCGGCGCGAGCACGACCTCGCCCAGGCCATAGCTTTCGGCGACCCGGGACGCGATGTGGCGTGCCAGCAGCGGGATGTCGCTGCGGCGCTCGCGCAGCGGCGGCAGGCGGATCGTGATCAGGTTCAGGCGATAGAACAGGTCTTCGCGGAATTCGCCGCTCGCCACCAGTTCCGCCAGTTCGCGGTTGGTGGCCGAGACCACGCGCAGGTCGGCCTGCAGGGCGGTGCTCGCGCCCACCGGCTGGTAGCGCTGGTCCTGCAGCACGCGCAGCAGCTTGACCTGGTCGCCGCGCTGCAGCTCGCCGATTTCGTCGAGGAACAGGGTGCCGCCGTCGGCACTGGCGATATGCCCCTTGCGGTCGTTTCTCGCATCGGTAAACGCGCCGCGCACGTGGCCGAACATTTCGCTCTCGAACAGGGACGAAGTGATCGCCCCCATATTGATCTTGACGATGGGATGATCGGCGCGCGGGCTGTTGCGGTGGATGGCGTCGGCAATCAGCTCCTTGCCGGTGCCGCTTTCGCCGAGGATCAGCACCGGGGCGCGGGTGCGCGCCACCTGGGCGATCGTCTCCAGCACTTTCAGCAGCTTCGGGTGCTCGCCGACGATGCCGGAGAAATCGCATTGCGCGTCGAGCGTGCGGCGGGTCACGCGTGGAGCGGACATCGGTGTCGCCAGGTCGAGCGTGGCCTCGACCAGCGCAATGAGTTGCGTGTTGTCCCAGGGTTTGGTGAAGAAGTTGGCGGCGCCGGCCTTCACGCCGCGCACCGCCAGCGAGATTGAGCCCCAGGCCGTCATCAAGAGCACGGGAAGGGCCGGATACAGCTGCTTGATGCGGGCCAGCAGATCCAGTCCTTCCTCGCCGCTGGTATGCAGCGAGAAGTTCATGTCCTGCAGGACCAGGTCGACCTGGCCCGCGCCCAACTGCTCGAGCGCCTGCTGCGGGCCGTCGGCGCACAGGGTGTCGAAGCCGGACTGCTTGAGCAGCAGGGCCAGCGAGACCTGGACCGCGCTGTCGTCGTCGACGATCAGGATGCGCCGCTTGCGTGTTGAATCCATAGTGTTTGAACGCGTAATGCTTTTTTATTCGTAGTGCAGCGCTTCGGTCGGGCTGAGGCGGCTGGCGCGCCATCCCGGATACAGCGAGCAAAGCAAGGATAGCAGATAGATCGCCCCCATCGACAGCGCCGCGGCGCCGATGAAGACGCCCCAGTTCAAGGCTTCGCCCATGGCGCCGGTCAGCGGCAGCTGCACCAGCAAGATCAGGCCGACGATCATTGCGGTGGAGCTGAGCAGCAGCTGCTCGGCGACGATCTGGCGGTAGATGTCGGCGGCGCTGGCGCCGATCGCGCGGCGCAGGCCGATCTCCGGAATCCGCCGCGTGGTGTTCTGCCATAGCACCCCGAACAGGCCGAAGGCGACCATCGCCACCATGAAGGCCGCGATCACGGACACCACGATCAGCGGTATCAGGTGCTCCTTCAGCAGGCTGGTACGCATCGCCTGCAGCGGCGCAATCTCGTAGGACCAGTCGTTGCGCACCAGCTTCAGGCGGCGGTTCAGTGCCACCTCGAAGCCGCGCGGGGTGCCCGGCGCCACCTTGACCAGGATGACGCGGGCGCGCGACTTGCCGGTATGCGGCTCGAAGCGCGTCAGCACGAAAGGTGCCGGCGCCATCAGCGGGCCCTGGTTGCGGAAGTCCTCGACCAGGCCGACCACGCGGAAGGTGCGCAGCGAGTCCTTATCCGTGCTCGTGAACTGCTGGCCAAGCGGCGAGCGGCCGGGGAACAAGCTTGCCGCCATACGCTTGTTGAGCACGGCCGGTTGCGCGGCCTGGCCATCGTCTTCGTGGCCGAACCAGCGTCCGCCAACCAGCTGGATGCCGAGCGCCGAGGCGGTGCTGTCGCCGGATTCGAAGATATGGGTCGGCACGTCGGCGCCGGTCTGCGAGGATTTGAACGTGGTGGTCCAGGTCGACATCGTGTACGGCGAATAGGCCGCGAAGCCGACTTCGCGCACTTCCGGCAGCTCGAGCAGGCTGCGGCGCAGCGTGTCGTAGATCTCCGCAGGGATCTCCTTGTCCTGGATTTCGCCCATCTTCATCCGGACCGCCCATGTGTCGCGGCCATCGAAGCCGATCGGTTCGCGGTACAGCTGCCAGTAGCGCAGCCCGAAAGCGGCGATGCCGAACACGATGGCGAAGGCGATCAGGATCTCGAGGCTCAGCATCAGGTTCCTGGACTTGCGCTTCCAGGTCAGTTTCAACAGGTGGCGCAGCATCACGCGGCTCCTTTCAGTGCGTGGACAGGGTCGAGGCGGGACATCTTCCAGGCCGGGATCAGGCCGGACAGGAGGCCGAACACGAAGGCGAGCAGCATGCCGCAGGCGAACACGCTGGGGTTGAGGCCGACTTTCAGATAGGGGATCAGCTGGGCGGTCTCGAGCCACCACAGCACCACGCGGGTGCAGGCCAGGCCGATCAGTCCGCCGGCAAGGCACAGCAGCACGTTCTCGACCACGAGCTGCCCGGCCAGCTGGCGGCTGGTGGCGCCGAAGGCCTTGCGCACGCCGATCTCCGAACTGCGCTCGAGGATGCGGCCGGTGTTCAGGTTCACCAGGTTCAGCGCCGGCAGCAGCATGAACAGCAGCATGGCGATGATGATCCATGCCAGCAGCGTGGTCCCGCCCGAGTCGGCACGCTCCTTGTTGCCCAGCAGTTCGCGCGCAACCAGGTCCAGCTTGCTGTCGGCCCAGAAGGTGGTCGTCGCATATTCGTGGGGATCTTCGGTCACGAAGGTCTTGGCGACGCGTTCCACCTCGCGCTGGATGCGCGGCAGGTCGGACGGCTGCTTCGCCAGCAGCATGGCGGCAAAACTGCCGGTCAATTCGTCGCGCCAGGTCCCGGACGGGAAGGTGTACAGCGGCGCCCAGACGTCTGCATAGGCGTTCATGTGGATGACGTCTTCGACCACGCCGATGACCTCGAACATCTGGCCACTGATGCTGATCTTCTGGCCAACGGCCGCGGCGTCGCCGAACAGTTTGCGCGCGGTAGTCGCGTTGATGACGGCGACGAAGCGGCTCACGCTGTCATCGTCTGCGTCTGGCAGGCGGCCCGCCAGCAGCCGGAAGTCGAGGATGCGCCAGTAGTCGGCGTCGACGCGCCGCATCTGGAGTTCGCTCACGCGGTCACCCTGGTAGACCGACACCGAAGCCGGTGTGGTGAAGGCCGAAACCCGCTCCACGCCCTGCATTGGCTTCAGGTATTTATCGATGGTCTTGAAGCCGAGAAGTTCGGTGCGCACAGTACGGTGGTCGGCGCTTTCGCTGCGCATGCTGTAGACCTGCAGGAAGCGCTCGCTCTTGCCTTCCACGCCGCTCGGCCAGAAAGCCGTTTCGAGCAGGGCCGTGACCACCATCAGCACCACCAGCGTGAGCACGATGCAGACCAGGTTGATCGCCGTGAACAGCTTGCGGCGCATGAAGACCTTCCAGGCGGTCAGCAGGTAGTTACGCAGCATGGACCGGCTCCCGGTTGGCGGACGGATGAACCAGCTGGCCGTCGAACACGCGCACGATGCGGCCGACGCGGCGCGCTTCCTGTTCGTCGTGGGTGACCATTACGATGGTCGTGCCTTCGCTGTTCAGCTTGAGCAGGATGTCCATCACCTCGGCGCTCATCTTGCTGTCGAGGTTACCGGTCGGCTCGTCGGCCAGCAGGACCTGCGGCCTGCCGACGATCGCACGCGCGATCGCGACGCGCTGCTGCTGGCCGCCCGACAGCTGGTTCGGATAGTGCTCCATGCGCGCGCCCAGGCCGACCCGCTCCAGCGCTTCGCGCGCCAGGCGGCGGCGTTCGCCATTGCCCATGCTGCGGTAGAGCAGGGGCAGCTCGACGTTGTCGATCACGCGCAGGTCCGGAATCAGGTGGAAGCTCTGGAAGATGAAGCCGAAGGTGCGGTTGCGCAGCTTTGCCACGTCCTTGTCGCGGTAGGCCGCCATCGGCACGCCGTCGATGTGCACGCGGCCCTGGCCGGGGCGGTCGAGCAGGCCGATGATGTTCAGCAGCGTACTCTTGCCGCAGCCGCTGGGGCCCATCATGGCGACGAATTCGCCGTTGCCGACCTGCAGGTCGATGTCTTTCAGGGCCAGGGTCTCCACCTTGTCGGTGCGGTAGGTCTTGCTGACTTTCTCTAGTTTGATCACGTTCTTCTCCTTGTTTTGTCGATTCAATGCGCGATGCGGATGTTGTCCAGGTCGCGGAAGTTGCTGGTGTCGGACACGATGAAGCGCTCGCCCGGCTGCGCGCCCTTGAGCACTTCGACGACCTTGCCGTCGCTGGCGCCCAGTTCCAGCGTGGTCTTGCGGGCGGTGCCGTCGCGCACGGCGAACACCGGTTGGCGGCCCTTGCCGTTGAAGGCGGCGCCGCTGTCGATGACCAGCACGTTCGCCTTGCGGTCGGTGACGACGTTGACGTCGACCCGCATCTTGTTGCGCAGCTGCGGGTTGTGCGGCTGGTCGAGGTCGACCAGCAGCTTGATGGTGCCGTTCTGGATTTCGGGCAGGATGGTGTGCACGCGCCCCGGCAGCACGTCGCCGTTCTGTTCGACGCGTACCGGCTGGCCGGCCGCCAGGAGGCGCGCGTGGAAGTCGGACAGG
>Ga0065165_1003814_pt1 | contig 10056 bp, 11 predicted proteins | sample AraplaMF_Cvi_mMF_FD_63813 | JGI IMG/M metagenome (GOLD analysis project Ga0065165, IMG submission 63813) | Arabidopsis root microbial communities from the University of North Carolina, USA - plate scrape MF_Cvi_mMF (version 2) (version 3) | ecosystem: Host-associated > Plants > Roots >... | reverse complement strand
GCTTACATCGAGGGCTTCTATAACCAAACGCGGCGCCACTCGGCCATCGGCTACATAAGCCCGGTCGAAATGGAGCTAAAATCGGCTTGATCAATGTCCACTTTATTGGGGGAAGATCAAGTCTGGATTGCTTCGTCGCTTCGCTCCTCGCAATGACGGCGGTTAGAGCGGTGCCGGAAACCGCGCGGCCTTCTCCTCCAGCGGCAGTCGCAGCCCGTTCGCCAGATACGACACCGTGCGATAGAAGCCGCACAGCAGCATAATCTCCACAATCTGGGCCTCGTCGTGGTGCGCCGCCAGCGCGGCGAATTCCTCGTCACTGAGCGTCGCGCTTGTATGCAGCGCGTCGACCGCCGCGATCAGCGCCTGCTCGGCCGGCGACCAGCAGGTTGACGTCGCATCGCCCTCTACGGTCGCGCGTACCTCTTCCTCGGTGAGCTTCGCCGGCCCGGCGAAGATCGCGACATGCACGCCCCATTCATATTCGCATCCGTTGAGCGCGCAGGTGCGGTCGATGACGATCTCGCGCTGGCGCAGCGACAGCGGGCCCGGATCAAGAAGCCCGCCGGCACGGAACTTGTCCCAGGCGCGGGCGTGGCCGGCCATTACCCGGAACAGCAGCAGCGGCGGCGCGCCGCGCATGATGCGGTCGAATTGTTGCTGGATCTCCGGGGGATAAGGCGGGGTGAGCGGGGCGATGCGCGGTGCCGGGGATGACATGGCCGTGCTCCTTGCTACAATTATCGTAGCAGTACGCTACATTATCCGTAGCAAAACGCAAGAAGGCCGCAATGGTGAAACAGGCAGCATCAGGAGAGCGCCGTGTGCGCGGCTCGCGTACCGGTCGGCCGATCATGGCGCTGCTCGACCTGCTGGGACGGCGCTGGGCCTTGCGGATCTTGTGGGAGCTGCGCGACGCCCCCCTCACCTCGCGCGCGTTGCGCACGGCCTGCGACGAGGCCTCGCCGACGGTGCTGCAAACGCGGCTGACGGAGTTGCGCGACGCCGGGTTCGTGGAGCTGGGCGACGGCGGGGGTTATGGGCTGACGGCGCTGGGACGGGAGCTGTGCGAGATGGTCATGCCGCTGCACCGGTTTGCAGAGAGGTGGAAGAGGTAGAGCTCCTGCTTACCCTCCCCTGGAGGGTAAGAGCAGCTACGCCGCGGCGACCGTCAGATTGGCGCCGTCCACCTGCACCACCTTCACCCGCGTCCCCGCCGGCGTATCCGGCCCCGCGACGCGCCAGACCGTGTCGCCGATGCGCACGGTGCCGTTGCCGTCGATGATCGGCTTCTCCAGCGTGAACTCGCGCCCCAGCAATGCCTCGGTGCGCTTGTTGAGGAAGGGGCTTGCGCTCGCGTCCACCTTCGGCCGGGCGAGGCGGCGCCACACCGGCACGGCAGCGGCGGCGAAGATCGCGAACATCACCAGCTGGATCTGCCAAGACACGACAAGCCCGAACGAGATCAGGCCGACGAGCAGCGCGGCAAGTCCAAGCCAGAACAGGAACACGCCCGGCGCCAGCACCTCCAGCGCCATCAGGATGAAGCCGAAGATCAGCCAGTTCCAGGTGCCGAGCGATACGAACATGTCGGTCATGACACGACCTCTTTAAAGTGGCAGATGCCCTCGTCGGAAAACCGGTGTCCGCTTTGCACTAACGTGGTCCGCCGGGTCCGGGGCATGCGCTTTATCCCTGCCGCGGCGGCACTGCCGGCGGCGTGCTGACGGTCGGCGGCACCGAGCCTGTGCGGCGCGCGGCGGCGGCCGCGGACGCAGCGCTTTCGCCGAACGTCGCCTTCGCGATCTCGCCGATGCCGGCCAGCGAGCCGAGCATGCTGGTTGCTTCGATCGGCAGCATGATGATCTTCTGGTTCGGAGCATCCGCGAACTGGCCGAACGCCTTGATATATTTGTCGGCGATGAAATAGTTCAGCGCTGCGACGTCGCCCTTGGAGATCGCTTCGCTGACCATCTGCGTCGCCTTGGCTTCGGCCTCCGCGGACCGCTCGCGCGCTTTGGCGTCGCGGAACGCAGCTTCCTTGCGGCCTTCGGCCTGGAGGATCTGGCCCTGCTTGGCGCCCTCGGCGCGCAGGATCTCGGACTGGCGCTGGCCTTCGGCCGCCAGAATGTCGGCGCGCTTGACGCGCTCGGCCTTCATCTGCCGGCCCATCGCTTCGACGAGATCGGCGGGCGGCACGATGTCCTTGATCTCGATGCGGTTGACCTTCAGGCCCCACGGCGAGACCGCGGCATCGACCACGCGCAGGAGGCGCTCGTTGATCTCGTCGCGATGCGACAGCACCTGGTCGAGATCCATCGCACCCATCACCGAGCGGATATTGGTCATGGTGAGGACGGTGATCGCCTGGGTCAGGTTGGAGACCTCGTAGCTCGCTTTCGCAGCATCGAACACCTGGTAGAACGCGACGCCGTCCACCGTCACGGTGGCGTTGTCCTTGGTGATGACCTCCTGCTCGGGAATGTCGATCACCTGCTCCATCATGTTGATCTTGCGCCCGACGCGATCGAAATAGGGCACGATCAGATTGAGCCCGGGGCTCAGCGTCTGGGTGTATTTGCCGAAACGTTCGATGGTCCAGTCATAGCCCTGCGGCACCGTCTTCACGCCGGCAACCAGCGTGACGATGACGAGCAAAACCAGAACAATCGCGAAAATGTCGAAACCGCTCATATGTCCTCCAAGGCGGAAAAAACCTTCCCCGCGCTGTCATTGGTCGGGAACGCGACCCTACCGGTTCAGCGGTCGCAATTCACGTCGGTATCGGCGAGATTCTGCACAAGATGGAGCGGGACAGAACGGTCACGATATGTATTTGCGGAAGGCTCTTGAAAGCGTGCACGCGCAGACCTAGCGGCGAAAGTTAACGAATCCGGGCAGTCCGTCCGCCACGACGACGTCATTCGATCACGTCGTTCGCGACTGCGAGCAGGCTTGGGGGGAGCGTGACGCCAAGTGCCTTGGCCGTCTTCAGGTTGATCGCGAGCTCGAACTTGGTGGGATTCTGGACCGGAAGGTCGGCCGCTCGCGCGCCCTTCAGAATACGGTCGATATAGAAGGCGGCGCGGCGGATCTGCTCGGCGCTGTCGGTGCTGTAGGACATCAGCCCGCCCTCGTCGACGAAGGTGCGGCTCCAGAACACCGCCGGCACGTGCGCCTCGCCGATCGCCGCCAGCAGATGCGCACGATTGGCCATGGTGAAGAAGTCCGGCAGGATCAGCACGCCGCAATCTTTCCGCGACGCCAGCGCCGCGATCGAGGCGTCGTCGTGGACCGGCGCAGCCTCGACCGTCACATGAAGCGTCCGTGCGGCAGCTTCGATGGTGCGCAGCATCAGGGGCGCGAATGGCGCTGTGGCGGGATTGTAGACCACGAGGACGCGCGACACTTTTGGCGTGACCTGCATCAGCATCTCCAGCCATTTGCCGGCCAGCGGGCCGTCATAATCCGTGAAGCCGGTGATGTTGCCGCCGGGATGCGCGAGGTTTTCGACAAAGCCCTGGCTGACGGGATCGGTGACGACGGCGAACACGATCGGGATCGTCGTGGTGCGGTGGCGCAGCTCCTCCACCGAGGGCGTGCCGACCGCAAGCAGGATGTCGGGCTTGAGCGCGATTAGCTCGTCGGCGAGCCCGGCGATCCGCGCCCGGTCGCCGGCGCCGCTGCGCCAGTCGATCTTGAGATTGCCGTGCTCCTTCCAGCCATGGGCGGCGAGCGCTTCGGCCAGGATCGTGCTGCGGACCTGCCCGATCGCGTCATCGGCGGCGGTGACCGAGAGCACGCCGAGCCGGCGCGTCGCGTCCGGCTGCTGCGCCAGCACGGAGGCCGGCAGTGCGGCGGTGATCCCAAGAAACGCCAGGAGCTCGCGGCGGTTCATGGGAGGCGCCATCAGATCCAGCCCTGAAGCTCGCGCAGCACCAGCGTCCGGATCACGTCCATGCCCGGTTCGCTGTCGTTGAGGCAGGGGATCGCGGAAAACTGCTCGCCGCCATTGTGCTTGAAGATCTCGGCATTCTCCTGCGCGATCTCTTCCAGTGTCTCCAGGCAATCGGCGGAGAAGCCGGGCGTCACCACGGCGATGCGACGCACGCCTTCTTTCGCCAGTCGCTCCATGGTCTTGTCGGTGTAGGGCTGGAGCCACTCGTCATTGCCGAAGCGCGACTGGAAGGTCAGCAGCAGCTTCGTTGCGTCCATGCCGAGCCGGCGGCGCAGTGCTTCCGTCGTGGCGATGCAGTGCGACTGGTAGGGATCGCCCTTGTCGACATAGGATTTCGGCATGCCGTGGAAGGACGCCACGATCAGCTCCGGCGTGAACGGCAGCGTCGCCAGATGCGTCTCGATCGAGACCGCGATCGCCTCGATATAGGCTTCGTCCTCGTAATAAGGCGGCGTCACCCGCAGCGTCGGCTGGTTGCGCAGGCGGGCGAGCACGCGGAACACCTCGTCGCAGACGGTGGCCGAGGTCGAGGCGGAATATTGCGGATAAAGCGGCACGGCGAGGATGCGGTCGCAGCCTTTGGCAATCAGCGCGTCGATGCCCGATTTGATCGAGGGATTGCCGTAGCGCATCGCCCAATCCACCACGACGTGATCGCGGTCCGACAATGCGGCCGCGAGCTTGTCGGCCTGCGAGCGCGTGATGGTCTTCAGCGGCGACTCGTTCTTTTCGGTGTTCCATATCTTGAGGTAGTCGAGCGCCTTGGTGCGGGGACGGCTGCGCAGGATGATGCCGTTCAACACCAGCTGCCAGATCAGGCCCTGGTCCTCGATGACGCGGGCGTCGGACAGGAACTCCTTGAGGTAGACCCGCACGCCGGGCGCGTCGGCCGTATCGGGCGTGCCGAGATTGACGAGGAGCACGCCGACGCGCTTCGGGGCGGACCGGGCGGGCGGTTTGACGGTCTCGATGGGGACGACGTTGGTCATGGCTCTGTGGGTCGCGCGTTGGTCCCAACTTGTCAAGATGACGCCGGAATCGTTAGGGTCGCACCCAAGCGGGAGGGGCTGATGACACTCGCGGAATGGTGCGTTCTTGGAACGCTGCTGCTTTACCTGTCTACGATCGGCGCGATCAAATGGATCAGGTTTCGCGGGTTCGACAATTCACGCCCACGCGATCCGGCCTTTTACGAAGACGCCATCGCACAGCGCGCGCTGGGCGCCCACCAGAACGGCATCGAGACCTTCCCGTTCTTCGCCTTCGCGGTGCTGCTCGCCGAATACAGGGACTCGCCGCAGCGCCTGATCGACGAGCTCGCCGCATTGTTCCTGATCGTGCGGATCGCCTATGTGCTGACCTATCTCGGCAACCGCCCGACGCTGCGTTCGATCCTCTGGAGCATCGGCTTTGCGATCAATCTCGGCATTTTCTTCATGCCGGCACTGATGCGGTTTTTGCCGGTGTGAGCTTTCCCTCGTGTCCCGGACGCGGTGCAGCGCTGTGCGCTGCTCCGCAGAGCCGGGACCCAGAAGGCCACACGTACCGTACAGAGAGATGGGCCCCGGCTCTGCAGCGCACCATCGAAGAGACGCTGCGCTGCGTCCGGGGCACGAGCGTTCAGCTCAAAAACACGTCGTCCGTTCGGCCGCAATATAGCCGAATAATAAGCCGGCACCGAACAGCAGCACCAGGGCGGCGGCGCCGAATTCGATGCCGCGCATGAAGAGCGCGCCGCCGCCGTCGCGGCCGGCGCTGAGGCGGGCCGCGATACCCTTGGCGGAAACGGCGATGACGGCGATGGCCGCGACCGTGATCGCGGTACCCAATCCCATCAGGAAGGTCGCGGCGATGCCGGCCCAGAACAAGCCCTGGGCGAGCGCGAACACCAGCACCAGGATCGCGCCCGAGCAGGGGCGGATGCCGACGGTCAGGATCGCGGCAAAACCGCGCCGCCAGCCGCCGGGGCCGGCGAGCTCGCTGGGGGTGGGTCCGTGGGAATGGCCGCAATGCTCGTCGTGGACGTGGTCGTGTCCGTGATCGTGATGGGCATGATCGTGGTGATCGTGGCCGTGATGATCATGCGCATCATGATGATGGTGATGATCATGGTCATGCGGCACGCCGGCGATCGCCGGCACCGGCTGGGCTGCCTGGAGCGCACGAACAAAAGTGCGGCCCTTGACCCAGACCAGCCGCACGCCGAACAGCGCGATCAGGGCGTAGCTGGCGATCTCGATCGCGCCCTCCGCCTTGCACATGGTCTTGGCGGTGGCATTCAGCACCCAGGCCGAGATGCCGACGATCAGGATAGCGACGAGCGACTGCATCAGCGCCGAGGCGAACGACAGCGCGATGCCGCGCCGGGCGGTCTCGCGGTTGGCGACGAGATAGGAGGCGATCACCGCCTTGCCGTGGCCGGGGCCGGCGGCGTGGAAGATGCCGTAGGCAAACGAGATGAACAGCAGTGTCCACACCGCCGAGCCGTCGGATTTTGCGGCGCGGATGGTCGAGGACATCTGCCGATAGAATTCCGACTGCTTTGCCAGCAGCCAGCCGATCACGCCGCCGGCCTCGGGCTCCGCCGCCTGCGCGGGGCGCGGCGCGCCGAACGGATTTTGCGCGAGGAGATCGTGGAGCGCGGCGTCGGCCACGGCCGCGACAAAGATAACGCCGGCGCAGGCGAACAGTCCGCGCGCGAGCGGGGAGAGTTGCGGCTTCAAGGGCAATCCACCGTGATCTTGTTGGCGAACATCATGCCGAAATTGGCGTTCGGGCCGTCCATGAAGGTCTGTTCGTTGAGCTTCTGCGCGGTCGCGGTGCCGTCGCTGGGCCGATCAAGCTTCATCTGGCAGCCGGCGGGCGCGCCGACCAGCTTGACCGGGTTGTCCTTGGCCATCTGGAAGTCGATGAAGAAGGAGCGATCGAACACTTCGAGCACCAGCTGCTTGGGCTTGACCGGATTCTTCAGCGGCAGTGTGAAGTGCAGGGTCAGCACCGTATCCTTGTAGTCGAGGAAGTAGTCGACCGGCTCGTTAAAACGCTCCTTCTTGCCGTCGGCTCGCGCGAAGGTGAAGTAGGCATATTCCTTCAGCGACTCGACATTGGTCTGCGCCAGCGGCACCAGCTCCTCGCGGGTATAGGCGCCCTTGGTCTTGCTCTCGAGGCCCTGCACCGCATAGGCCGAGAACATGTCGTCGAACGTCCAGGCGTGGCGAACACCGGTGATCGAGCCGTCCTCGGCGTAGAGCAATTCGCTGGTCGCGGTGATCCAGACATGCGGATGCGCGCTCGCCGCGCCCGCCGCGAACGTCATCACAGCGGCGAGCAGCAGACCGAACAGGGCGCGCATGCCCATCAGGCCGCTTTCGCGCTGTCGAGCAGGCCGCGGCGGCGGAGCAGCGCGTCGGGCTCGGGCGGGCGGCCACGGAAGGCTTCGTAGGCGGCTTCCGGATCGACTGAGCCACCCGACGAATAGATGTCGTCGTGCAGGCGTTTGGCGACGGCGGGATCGAAGATGTTGCCGGCCTCCTCGAACGCGCCGAAGGCGTCGGCGTCCATCACTTCGGACCACATGTAGCTGTAATAGCCGGCGGCGTAGTGATCGCCGGAGAAGATGTGGCCGAACTGGGTGGGCCGGTGACGCAGCGAGATCTCCTCGGGCATGCCGATCTTCTCCAATTCGCGTCTCTCGAAGGCGCGGACATCCTGCGCGGCCTCGGCCGGCTGGGTGTGGAATTCGAGGTCGATCAGCGCGGATGAGACGAACTCGACCGTGGCAAAGCCCTGGTTGAATTTGCGCGCCGCCAGGAAGCGCTGCAACAGGTCGTCCGGCAGCGGTTCGCCGGTCTGGTAGTGGCGGGCGAACTGCTGGAGCACCTCGGGCCGCTCCTGCCAGTGCTCGTAGAGCTGCGAGGGCAGCTCGACGAAGTCGGTGAACACGGAAGTGCCCGACAGCGACGGGTAGGTCACGTTGGACAGCATGCCGTGCAGGCCGTGGCCGAACTCGTGGAACAGGGTGCGGGCATCGTCCGGCGACAGCAGCGAGGGCTCGCCGTTCGCCCCCTTGGCAAAGTTGCAGACATTGATGATCAACGGCGCGACCTCGCCATCCAGTTTTTGCTGGTCGCGCAGCGAGGTCATCCAGGCGCCGGAGCGCTTGGACGGCCGGGCGTAGTAATCGCCGTAGAACAGCGCCTTGTGCTGGCCGTCGGGGCCCTTGACCTCCCAGACCCGGACGTCCGGGTGCCAGGTCGGGACGTCCTTGCGTTCGGCGAAGGTGATGCCGAACAGGCGGGTGGCGCAGTCGAAGGCGGCGGCGATCATGTGATCGAGCGTCAGATACGGCTTGATCGCGGCATCGTCGAAATTGGCACGCTGGAGGCGCAGCTTTTCGGCGTAGAAGCGCCAGTCCCAGGGCGCGAGCTTGAAATTGCCGCCCTCTTCCGTGATCAGCGCCTGCATCTCGTCGCGGTCGGCGAGCGCCCGCGCCCGCGCCGGCTTCCAGACCCGCTCGAGCAGGCCGCGGACGGCGTCCGGCGTCTTGGCCATGGAGTCTTCGAGCCGGTAGGCGGCGAAGGTCGGGTAGCCCAACAGCTTGGCGCTCTCCTCGCGCAGCTTCAGGATCTCGACGATGGTTCCGTTGTTGTCGTTGGCGTTGCCGTTGTCGCCGCGCGCGGTGAACGCCTTGTAGACCTTCTCGCGCAGGTCTCTCCTCGCCGAGCTCTTCAGGAACGGCTCGGTCGAGGAGCGCGACAGCGTCACGATGGCCTTGCCTGCCATGCCGCGCTCTTCTGCCGCAGCCTTGGCGGCGGCGACGAAGCTCTCCGGCAGACCCTGCCGATCGGCCTCGCCGAGCTCCATGAACCGCTCCTGCTCGTCACCGAGCAGGTGGTGGCTGAAGCTCGTGCCGAGCTGGGCGAGCTTCTCGTTGATCTCCGCCATGCGCGTCTTGGCCTCCTCGGAGAGGCCGGCGCCGGAGCGGTGGAAGCGGGTGTAGGTGCGCTCGAGCAGGCGAAGCTGCTCGGAGGAGAGACCGAGGTTGGCGCGGTTCTCGTGCAGCTGGGCGATGCGGCCAAACAGCACGGCGTTCATCATGATCGGATTCCAGTGCCGCGCCATCCGAAGCGAGACCTCCTTGTCGATCTCCAGGATGGCGGGGTTGGAATGCGCCGAGACGAGGTCGTAGAACACCGCGGCGACCTTGTTGAGCAGCTTGCCGGAGCGCTCCAGCGCCGTGATGGTGTTGGCGAAGTCGGCCGCGGCGGGATCGTTGGTGATCGCGGCGATCTCGGCGGAGTGATCGGCGAAGGCCTGCTCGAACGCGGGGAGGAAGTGCTCCGGCTTGATCTCGTCGAAGGGCGGGGTCGCGAACGGCGTCACCCAGGCCTTCAGCAGCGGGTTGGTCTCGGAGTCCGTAGTTTGGCGGGGTTCTGACATCGCTGGTCTCGTTTTTCGGCCTGATTTGTCGTGGCCAGCTATAGCACGCGATAGGGCTTTTTTGGGCCATTTGCCCTTGCTCCCGGCCGCCTTTTCGGGGAGATTGCGGCCCCTAGAGACCACGGACCCTTGAACTCATGAACGCGCCCTCCTCATCCTCCCGTCGGATCGTCTGGCCGAGCGTCATCACCGTCATCAGCGCCGCGATCCTGATCGGCGCCGAAGTGTTCGGCGCCGCGTTTGCCGGCGGCTGGGCGCTCGCGATCCTGATCGGGCTCGGCGACCAGGGCACGCACATCCTTCAGGCCGTGCTGTTCGCCCTCGGCGTGCTGGTGATGACCGCGTTCATCCGCGCCGCTCAGCGCGTCGAGCCGTTCACGAAGCGCGGCTGAGGCTTCACGCGCGCGAGAGACACGCGCGCGTGACGAAAAACTTAACGCGCGTTCATCTTCCGCGTCGCTCGCGCAACACTGCGCAAGCAGATGTTAGGCAATTCTGTCCGCAGCCTAAAAAAAATCTTGCGAAGCAGAGTCAAAAGCCTTATGTGCGCTCTTGCCCAATTTCGCACGTGCCTGTGGTCGTGTGTCAGTCGGTAGGTATCCGGACAAGAGGCCGGACAGCCGCCAAGGGGTGAAGAAGCCGAGGGGCTCTTCGGAAGT
>Ga0065165_1003812_pt1 | contig 10059 bp, 8 predicted proteins | sample AraplaMF_Cvi_mMF_FD_63813 | JGI IMG/M metagenome (GOLD analysis project Ga0065165, IMG submission 63813) | Arabidopsis root microbial communities from the University of North Carolina, USA - plate scrape MF_Cvi_mMF (version 2) (version 3) | ecosystem: Host-associated > Plants > Roots > Endosphere... | reverse complement strand
GCGTTCTTCTCGCGCCAGACCCGGCAGTCGCAGAAATGAGCGATCGCGCCGATGCAGTCGTCCAGAGGAATTCGCTTCTTGCGATGGGTCTCGAAGACCCTCCGTTTGCACAGTGACGCCCGCAGTTCGAGGTCGGAGAGCGACAGATCGTGGCGATCCAGCAGCTCGGCGACCTTGGCGGCGGCAGACAGCGCCTCGTCCTCGGTACAGCCATTGGCGATCGTTTTGGCCCGCAACGCCTGAATGCGGAGCTTCAGCTTGTCGAGAGAGGCTGGATTGGACGTTTGGTTCACAGATCATCTGCTCGGGGAAGCCGACCGAAGGTATGGCGGAAGGGGTGGGATTCGAACCCACGGTACCCTTGCGGGCACGCCGGTTTTCAAGACCGGTGCCTTAAACCACTCGGCCACCCTTCCAGACCCGGAACCGCAAGCCCGGAATGGCTGTCGCTTAACGTAGTCGACGGCGCATGGCAACGCGAAGTTGGCGCGCCCTCCCCGAAACCGGTCACCCCACGTCCCGCCCGATCTGTCAGGCGGGCGTCAGGCTGTTCCCGTACCTTGTCCCAGCAGCAATCCCGGACACTGGCGACATCTCCCAGGGCGTCGCCGGTTGCGAGGCCCGGTCTGGATTCGCCTCCGTTCCGGGCCTCGTTTTATTTCCGCAAACGAAAACGGCGCCCCGCGGGGAGCGCCGTCCGGAATTCTGGAGTGCCGCGTCGGCTCAGTAGCCGCAGGACGCGCAGCCGGTCTGCACCGGGGCGTAGTAGGAATAGCCGGGCGAAACCATCTCGACGCGCTGGCGGGTGGCGTATTGCGGCGGGGTGCGCTCGTACTGGACGCTCGGCGGCGCGACCATCACGGTCTGCGGCACCATCACGGTGCGATACTGCGCGGGCGTGCGATGGGCGACGACCGAGCCCGGCGACACCATCACGGTCTCGTCGACGGTGCGGTATTGCGGCTGCACATATTGCTGCTGATAGCAGGTCTGGCACGGCGGCGGCGCGTAGCAATTGTAGCAGCCGGCGGACGCGGCGCCCGTCATCGAAATCGCAGCGACGGCGGTCGAGAAAAGAACAGCAAGAGTACGAGACATTATGTGGTGCCCCAGTTGCCCGAAATGGATTTGCGAAGGTCGCAATACTATACGCCGCAAAATCCGGACGCGCTGAAGATCATCGGGGCATCCTTAATGCAAACGGCCGGCTTTCGCCGGCCGTTCAGAACTTGTTGACCATGCGCGCCGTGCGCGCACGATACCGTGCTCAGTTCGAGCGGCGCTTCACCTCGCGCACCGCGCCGCGCGCGGCGCTGGTCGTGAGCGCGGCGTAGGCCTGCAGCGCGGTCGAGACGTTGCGCTTGCGGCCGATCGCCTGCCAGGCGGTATCGCCCTTCGCGTCTTCCGCGGCGCGGCGGCTCGCAAGCTCCTCGTCGGAGACCTCGAGCGTGATGCTGCGGTTCGGAATGTCGATGGCGATGATATCGCCGGTGCGCACCAGACCGATGTTGCCGCCTTCCGCCGCCTCCGGCGACAGATGGCCGATCGACAGGCCGGAGGAACCACCCGAGAAGCGGCCGTCGGTGACGAGCGCGCAGGCTTTGCCGAGACCCTTCGATTTCAGATAGCTGGTCGGATACAGCATCTCCTGCATGCCGGGACCGCCGCGCGGGCCTTCGTAGATGATGACCACGACTTCGCCCGCGACGACCTTGCCGCCGAGGATGCCTTCGACGGCCGCGTCCTGGCTCTCGAACACGCGCGCCGGGCCGGAGAACTTCAGGATCGAGGCATCGACGCCCGCGGTCTTCACGATGCACCCGTCCTGCGCGAGATTGCCGTAGAGCACGGCGAGACCGCCGTCCTTGCTGAAGGCGTGCTCGAGATTGCGCACGACGCCCTTCTCGCGATCGGCGTCGAGCTCGTCGTAGCGGCGCTCCTGGCTGAAGGCGACCTGGGTCGGGATGCCGCCGGGCGACGCGCGATAGAAGGTACGCACCGCCTCGCTCTTGGAGCGCTTGATGTCCCAGCGCTCCAGCGCGTCGCTCATGGTCGGCGCGTGCACGGTCGAGCACGAAGTGTCGATCAGGCCGGCGCGGTCGAGCTCGCCGAGAATGCCCAGGATGCCGCCGGCGCGATGCACGTCCTCGACATGCACGTCGGCAACGGACGGCGCGACCTTGCACAGCACGGGAACACGGCGCGAGAGACGGTCGATGTCCTGCATGGTGAACTTGACCTCACCCTCGTGGGCGGCGGCCAGCAGATGCAGCACGGTGTTGGTCGAGCCGCCCATCGCGATGTCGAGCGTCATCGCATTCTCGAACGCCTTGAAGTTCGCGATGTTGCGCGGCAGCACGCTCGCATCGTCCTGCTCGTAGTAGCGGCGGACGAGATCGACGATGGTGTGGCCGGCCTCGACGAACAGGCGCTTGCGGTCGGCATGGGTGGCGACCACGGTGCCGTTGCCGGGTAGCGCCAGGCCAAGCGCCTCGGTCAGGCAGTTCATGGAGTTCGCGGTGAACATGCCCGAGCAGGAGCCGCAGGTCGGGCACGCCGAGCGCTCGATCACCTTGACGTCCTCGTCGCTGACCTTGGAGTCGGCCGCCGCGACCATGGCGTCGATGAGGTCGACGGCCTTGGTCTTGCCCTGCAGCTTGACCTTGCCGGCCTCCATCGGGCCGCCCGAGACGAACACCGCGGGAATGTTCAGCCGCAGCGCGGCCATCAGCATGCCGGGCGTGATCTTGTCGCAGTTGGAGATGCAGACGAGGCCGTCGGCGCAGTGCGCGTTGGCCATGTACTCGACGCTGTCGGCGATCAGCTCGCGCGACGGCAGGCTGTAGAGCATGCCGTCATGGCCCATGGCGATGCCGTCGTCGACCGCGATGGTGTTGAACTCCTTGGCGACGCCGCCGGCCTGCTCGATCTCGCGGGCCACCAGCTGGCCAAGGTCCTTGAGGTGGACGTGGCCGGGCACGAACTGCGTGAAGGAGTTGACGACCGCGATGATCGGCTTGCCGAAATCGCCGTCCTTCATGCCCGTCGCGCGCCAGAGGCCGCGGGCGCCCGCCATGTTACGGCCGTGGGTGGTGGTGCGGGAGCGATAGGCTGGCATGGCGGTTCCGTCCTCGGGTTTGACCGGCCGGGCGGGAAAATGTGGTGCCGCCTCAGGCCTTTCCGGCCGGATACCGCACAGGCCGGGCGCGCGCAACGGGAACTTGGGGCGGACAGGGCCGGATCGGCCTATCGCAGGCCTCCCCTGCTCCCGGCGCGTGGGCTGTGGCTACTTTCCCCGGGCGCAGTGCAGCGCCGCTTCGGCGGTGCGCTGCAGAACCGGGGTCCAGAATTCGTGGAGGCATGGGTCCCGGCTCTGCGGAGCGGCACTGCGCGCCGCACCGCGTCCGGGACAAGAGACCAGTGTTACTGCAAAGTCGGATCGAGCTTGTCGCGCAGCCAGTCGCCGATCACGGAGACCGCCAGCGTAGTCACGACGATGGTCGTTGCGGGCGCCAGCATGATCCAGGGCGCCCGGGTCAGATATTCGCGGCCATAGCCGACCATGTTGCCGAGGCTGGTCATCGGCGGCTGCACGCCGAGGCCGAGGAAGGACAGGCCCGATTCCATCAGGATCACCTCGGGGAAGACCAGCGTGGTCGAGACGATCAGCGTCGAGGCGATGTTGGGCAGGATGTGCCGCAGATAGATCCGCGACGGCGTGGCGCCGAGCTGCCGGACCGCGGCGGCATAGCCCTGCGCATTCGCCGAGATGGCGAGACCGCGGGCGATGCGGGCGTAGCGCTCCCAGCCGAACAGGCCCATCAGGCCGATCAGCAGCGGCAGCGAATTGCCGAAGAAGGCGAGCACGGCGAGCGCCATGATCAGGAACGGCATGCTGGCCTGGAAGTCGGTCAGCATCAGCACGAGTTGCTCGACGGCACCGCGAAAATGCGCGGCGAGGAAGCCGAGCGTGGTGCCGACGATGGCGGAGATCGCGGTCGCGCCGAACGCGATCAGCAGCGAGATCCGGATCGAGACCAGCAGCCGCGACAGCACGTCGCGGCCGAGCTCGTCGGTGCCGAGCCAGTGCGCGACGTTGCCGGGCGTCGCCAGACGATTGCGCAGGTCGAGCTGGGTGAAGCCATAGGGCGCGATCTTCTCGGCGAAGGCAGCGATGACCAGCATGGCAACGATCCAGCTGATCGCCAGCGCGACCGAGACCGGAATTGCCGGCAGCCTGATGCGGCGACGGCTGATCGTGTCCTTCAGCGTCACGTCGGTCATGCGTGCGCTCCCTTGGCGCGCAGCCGCGGATCAAGGAAGCCGTACAGGAAATCGACGACGAGGTTCGACGTGACCATGGTCATCGCCACCAGCAGCAGGATGCACTGCACGACCGCGAGATCGCGGTTGGCAACCGCAACGACCAGGAGCCGCCCTACTCCGGGCCAGGCGAACACGCTCTCGACCACGACCGCGCCCGCGATCAGCGTACCCACCATGAAGCCGAGAATGGTGACCGTCGGGATCGCGGCGTTCGGCAGCGCGTGCGACGTCACGACCTTGCGCCACGGCACGCCCTTGGCCGAGGCGGTACGGATATAGGGCTGGCCCAGTACTTCGAGCATGGCACTGCGGGTGAAGCGCGCCAGCACCGCGGCGCCGCCGAGGCTCAGCGTCGTGATCGGGAGAATGGCGTGGCGCCAACTATCCTGTCCGCCCGAGGGCAGCCAGCCGAGCTGCACGGCGAAGATCAGGACCAATAGCAGCGCGAGCACGAAGCTCGGGACCGTGAAGCCGGCGACCGCCGTCATCATCACGGCGCGGTCGATGCCGGAGCCGCGATGCAGCGCGGCGTAGATGCCGGCGGGAACGCCGAGCGCGACCTTGAAGAAGAAGGCCGGCAGCGTCAGCGCCAGCGTTGCCGGTATCCGCTCCAGCACGAGCTGGATCGCGGGCCGTCCGTCCCGCATGGAGCGGCCGAGCTCGCCCTGCGCGATGGCGCTGAAGTAATCGAGGTACTGAAGCCAAATGGGATCATCGAGACCCCAGGCCTTGCGGAACGCCGCGATGACTTCCGGCGGTGCTTCAGGTCCCAGGATCATCAGCGCGGGATCGCCGGAGAGACGCAGCACGACGAAGGCGAAGGTGACGACAAGCACGATCGTCAGGGCCGCGCGTCCGATCCGGATGGCGAAATAACGTCCCATCAGGCCGCGTCCCGCGTCGCAGCCTGCGGGCCGGCCACGAGATGGCAGGCGACCTGCCTGTCGCCGCCAACGCCGGATAGCGTCGGCACCTCGCTCCTGCAGCGGGCGATCGCACGCGGGCAGCGCGGATGGAAGGCGCAGCCCTGGGGGCGCGCCGCCGGGTTCGGCGGATCGCCCGAAAGCACGATCCGGCCGGCGCTGCGGCGGCCGGGTGCGGGCGACGCCGAGACCAGGGCCTGCGTGTAGGGATGCTCGGGCCGTGCAAACAGATCGTCGGCGCTGCCGATCTCGACGATGCGGCCGAGATACATCACGGCGACGACACTGCTGATCTGCCTGACGACACGCAGATCATGGCTGATGAACAGCAGCGTCAGCGACAGCTGCGCCTGGAGATCGCACAGCAGGTTCACGACCTGCGCCTGGATCGAGACGTCGAGCGCGCTGACCGGCTCGTCGCAGACGAGGAAGTCGGGTTTCGTCGCAAGCGCCCGCGCCAGTACGATGCGCTGCCGCTGACCGCCGGAGAGCGCGCCGGGATAGCGCGTGCCATGCGCCGGCGTGAGCTCCACCGCACGCAGCAATTCGCGCACTCGCTCCTCGCGCTCGGCCGGCGTTCCGACACTGTGAATGTCGAGTGGCTCGCGGATCTGGGCGGCGACCGGCAGGCGCCGGTCCAGCGCACCGAGCGGATCCTGGAAGATCATCTGCATGCGCGACCGTTGCGCGCGCCATGCTTGCGTGCCTGGCGCAGCCATTGGCTGGCCGCCGAACCTCACCTCGCCGGTGTCAGGTGGCTCGAGGCCCAGCACGATCCGCCCCGTGGTGGACTTGCCCGAGCCGGACTCGCCGACAAGGCCGAGCGTCTCACCTTTGGGAATGGCGAGCGACACGCCGTCGACGGCATGCACGGCCGTGCTGCGGCCGAACATTCCGGAGCGCATTGCATAGCTGCGCGCGATCGCGGAGACCTCGACGAGCGGCGCGCTCATTCGGCGGCGATCCCGAGCAGCGCGCGGCGCGAGGTCTCGGCGCGGATGCAGGCAACGGCGCGATCGTCCGCGATCGGCGCCAGGGTCGGTGCCGCAAGACCGCATGGGTCGGCCGCCAGTGCGCAGCGCGGCGCGAAGGCGCAGCCGCCGGGCATGTGTGCGGGATCGGGCACCGTACCGGGAATGGCGGTGAGACGGCGGCGCGGCCCGTCGAGCGGCAGCAACGCGCCGATCAGGCCCTGCGCATAGGGATGCACGGGATCGGCGAACAGCTGGTTGGCGGGGGCCTGCTCGACGATGCGGCCGGCATACATCACCGCGACACGGTCGCAGTTTTCCGCGACGACGCCGAGGTCGTGACTGATCAGGACCATCGCCATGTTCATCTCGCGGCGGATGGTGGAGAGCAGCTCCAGGATCTGCGCCTGAATGGTGGCATCGAGCGCCGTGGTCGGCTCGTCCGCGATCAGCAGATCGGGATTCCCGGCCAGCGCCATCGCGATCATGATGCGCTGAACCTGGCCGCCGGAGAATTCGTGCGGATAGGCGGACAGCCGGCGGCCTGCGTCGGGAATGCCGACCAGATTGAGCAGACGCAGCGCCTCGGCCTTGACCGCCTCGCCGGAGAGGTCGCGATGCAGGGCCAATGCCTCGCAGAGCTGCTTGCGGATGGTCAGCACCGGATTGAGCGCGCTTGCCGGATCCTGGAAGATCATCGCGACCCGCCCGCCCCTGATCTGGTCGAGCACGGACGCCGGCGCACCAAGGATTTGGCGCCCGTCCAGCTTGACCGAGCCCGAGACCTGCGCATGCCGCGGCAATAGGCCGAGTGCGGCAAGCCATGTCACCGACTTGCCCGAACCGGACTCGCCGACGAGGCCAAGGGCCTCGCCCTTCCGCAGGGTGAGATCGACGCCGCGCAGGACCGGCACGCCGTGGAAGGCGACGCCGAGGCTTTCGATGCTGATCAGCGCCGTCACGGCCTAGGCCTCGAAATTGCCGGCACGAAAGTCCATCGCGAACGCCGGCGCCGCCTTCCACTTGATCGATTTCGGCTTGGCCGTGAAGGTCGCGTTCTGGTGCAGCACCGTGTAGGCGGGATCCTCGCGCTCGGCGATCTCCAGCATGCGGTGGAACGCCTTCTTGCGCGCGGCGCGGTCGGTCGAGGTTTCCAGGAACTCCGAGAGCGTGTTCAGCTCGGCATTGGTCCATTCGCCGATCTGCTGCTGCTGGCCGTTCGGGCCGTGCTGGGCGACCAGCGACGACACCGGATCGTTGAAGGCGGCCGAGTTCGACCAGTCGCGCACGGCACGCGTCGGCGCACGCTCCATGATCTGCGACCAGTTCTCCTTGGTCTCGATCTGGACGTTGAGGCCGACCGACCTCCACATCTCGACAAGCACCTGCGCGGTCGCGGTCTGGTTGGTGTAGTAATTGTTGAGCAGGCGATACGGGATCGGATCGCCCTTGTAATTGGCCTGCTTCAACAGATCCTGCGCGAGCTTGGGATCGTAGGCCGGCACGCTCCAGTCGGCGTTGAACATGTCGCCGTAGAACTCCCACTGCAGGCCCTTCGGCACGCGGGTGCGGCCGGCCCACAGGCTGTCGACGATCGCCTGGCGGTCGATGGCGTAGGTGAAGGCGCGCCGCACCAGCGGATTGGCGAGCACGGCGTGGTTCTTGTCGAACACGGTCAGGCGGTGATTGAGGATGGTGCCGCCCTGCACTTCGAACGCGGCGTTCTTCTCGATCCCGGCGATCTGGTCCGGCGGGATGTCGCAGGCGAACTGGTACTCGCCCGACAACAGGCCGTTGATGCGGCTCGCGACTTCGGGGACTTCGAGGAAGCGGATGCGCTTGAGGGGCGGACGGCCGCCCCAATATTCGTCGTGGGCTTCGAGCGTCAGCGACACGTCGGGCTTGAGCTCGACGACCTTGTAGGGGCCGGTCGTGACGGGCTTGCGTGCCCAGTCGAGATAGCTTGCGGATTCCTCCCAGGCGCGGCGGTTGGCGATGTCGGAGCCGTAGCGCGACAGGCGGCCCTCGATCGTGACGTCGGGCGTCGCGTTGTAGAAGCGCACCGTGTACTTGTCGACGGCATCGACGCGCACGAGGTCGGGCCAGATGCGGCGGGCGACGGCGGGCACGTCAGGCGGCAGCTCCTTGCCGGGCTTCGGCATCGGAATCTTCTCGAAGGCCTGGATCGTCGAGCGGCTCTTGGCCTCGGTCTCGCCGAACATGCGCTGGCGGCTGAAGGTGAAGACGACGTCTTCGGAGGTGAGTTCGTCACCGTTGTGAAACTTGACGCCCTGGCGCAGCTTCACCTCGACGGTCTGGTCGTCGATGCGGCGCCATTCGGTGGCCAGCCCCGGCACGGCCTCGAGGCTGCCGCGCCAGTTCTTGGAGATCAGGCCTTCCCAGATCGACGAGAAGAACACGCGCTCGCCGACATTGGATTGCTCGCGCAGCACGTCGAGCACGTTCGAGTTGGTGACCTTCTGCACGGCGATCGTCACCGACGGACGGTTGTCGGCCTGACCGATGGCGAAGCGCGGCAGCAGCAGCGTGCCCGCGGCAGCGCCGCCGGATTTCAGGATGGTGCGACGGGTGAGCTTGCTCATGAGTTGCGGACCCCTGCTCTGTGGTGATGTCGGTTATTCAGCGAGACCGAGCGCGGCGAGATGCGCCGCGCCCTTGCGGACGTCGTCGTGGTCGCGGAGTTCGAGGATCAGCCGCGGGTTGGACGTCAGCCGCCCCAGTGCGCGGAACACGGCGACCCACGGGATGTTGCCTTCGCCCGGCGCCCAGTGCCGGTCGGCAAAACCATCGGTGTCCTGGAGGTGCACATGCGTCAGCATGTCGCCGGCAGTTTCCACGTAATAATCGACCGGCGGTGCGCCGGTGGAGATGTGGGCATAGTTGGCGTGACCGGTGTCGAGCGAGACGCGGACCTTGCTGCTTTCGAGGGCCTTGGCGAGACGGACGCGGTCGCGCGGGTCCTTGTCCTCGATGTTCTCGATGACGACCTCGCAGCCGATGGTTTCGGCGCGCGCGATCACTTCGGCGAGCGTCGCCTTGACACGTTCGACGATGTTGGCGCGGTTGTCCGGATAGAGATCGAGATTGTTGTGGTCCCAGGTCGTGAACGGCGAATGGATCACCATCTGCGTCGCACCGAGGAATTCCGCGGCCTCAAGGCCTTGCAGCAGGCGCTTGGTCACGGCCTGGCGGATCATCGGATCGTGGCTGTCGATCTTGAAGCCCCAGAACGGGCCATGAATGCCGAGCCGGCCGGTGTGGCCGGCAAGCATCTGCTTGATCTCGCTCGCGGTGCTGCGCCAGTCGCTGTCGAGCAGGTCGGCGCGGAAGAAGTCCTGGATCTCGAGATCGCGTTGCCGTTCGAGGAGCCAGTCGCGGTGGGCGGGGATCGACTTGAGAGAGAGTGCGGCACCCAACACCGGCTTCGACATGGCTTGCTCCTTGACCGTCAGCGATGACGGGGAGCAGCGCTAGACCAGTTCAATGACAGGCCGGTGAAATGGAGGTTCCGCGGCGCGAACGAGATGTGGACATCGCGCTGGCCGCGTGCGGCGAATTCAGGCAGCAGTGCGCGCAACGTAAGCAGATGGATGCATCAAAGTGCAGGAACGATCTCGCGTGAGTCCGTAGTGATCCGGAATGGAATCCTAACCATACTTCGCGTACATCGCGCTCATCGATCGGCGGCCTTCCAAGGGCATCACCCTCTGATCGCGCACCACCAGATCGTCGATCGGCTCGGGCAGCGGGGTGTCGCAGTCCAGCTGGACCAGCTGGCGCGACAGGCGGATCTGGTCGGCGAATTCGGTCAGGGTCTC
>Ga0065165_1003811_pt1 | contig 10061 bp, 7 predicted proteins | sample AraplaMF_Cvi_mMF_FD_63813 | JGI IMG/M metagenome (GOLD analysis project Ga0065165, IMG submission 63813) | Arabidopsis root microbial communities from the University of North Carolina, USA - plate scrape MF_Cvi_mMF (version 2) (version 3) | ecosystem: Host-associated > Plants > Roots > Endosphere... | reverse complement strand
GCGGCCGGCCGCGGCACGATCAGTTCGTTGGCGTTGCCCTGCATCACGATCGATTGCGTCGCATTCGGCGCGGGCTCGCCGCCGCAGCCGGCAAGCAGGAGAGACAATGCCATCGGGACAAGCGCGCCGCGGCGCCTCGCGGCGCCGAGTGACGCGGGCAAGGCTGCCCCGCAGCCTTGCGGCTTCCGCGTCACTCCCACTCGATCGTGCCCGGCGGCTTCGAGGTATAGTCGTAGGTCACGCGATTGATGCCCTTGACCTCGTTGACGATCCGCGTCGCCACGCGCGGCAGGAAGTCACCCGGATATTGGAAGGCGACCGCCGTCATCCCGTCGGTCGAGGTCACCGCGCGCAGCGCCAGCACATAGTCGTAGGTGCGGTGGTCGCCCATCACCCCGACGGTGCGCACCGGCAGCAGCACCGCAAAGGCCTGCCAGATCGCGTCGTAGAGCCCCGCATTGCGGATCTCCTCGAGATAGATCGCGTCGGCTTTCCGGAGGATGTCGCAGCGCTCCTTGGTCACTTCACCCGGAATGCGGATCGCCAGGCCGGGCCCGGGGAACGGGTGGCGGCCGACAAAGATGTCGGGCAGCCCCAGCTCGCGGCCGAGCGCGCGGACCTCATCCTTGAACAGTTCGCGCAGCGGCTCGACGAGCTTCATGTTCATCCGCTCGGGCAGCCCGCCGACATTGTGGTGGCTCTTGATCGTCACCGACGGCCCGCCGGTAAAGCTGACGCTCTCGATCACGTCGGGATAGAGCGTGCCCTGCGCCAGGAAATCGGCCCCGCCGATCTTCTTCGCCTCTTCCTCGAACACTTCGATGAAGGTCTTGCCGATGAACTTGCGCTTGGCCTCGGGGTCGGTGACCCCCGCCAGCCCGTTCAGGAACAGCGTCTCGGCGTTCACATGGACCAGCGGGATGTTGTAATGCCCGCGGAACAGGCTGACGACCTGGTCGGCCTCGCCGCTGCGCATCAGCCCGTGATCGACGAACACGCAGGTCAGCTGCTCGCCGATCGCCTCGTGGATCAGCACCGCCGCCACCGCGCTGTCGACGCCGCCCGAAAGCCCGCAGATCACCCGGCCGGTGCCGACCTGCTGGCGGATCTCCTCGATCTTGGTCTGGCGGAACTCCGCCATCGTCCAGTCGCCCTTCAGCCCGCAGACGTGGCGGACGAAATTGGCGAGCAGCCTGGCGCCGTCGGGGGTGTGCACCACTTCGGGGTGGAACTGCATCGCATAATAGCGCCGCGCGTCGTTGGCGATCACCGCGAACGGCGCGCCGGGGCTCGACGCCACCACGCGGAAGCCCTCGGCCAGGTCGGTGACCTTATCGCCATGGCTCATCCACACCTGGTGCTTCTCGCCCGGCTTCCACAGCCCGTCGAACAGCTCGCATTCCTCGGCGATGTCGATGAAGGCCAGCCCGAACTCGCCGCTATCGCCCAGCGCGACGTTACCGCCGAGCTGCTGCATCATCGTCTGCTGGCCGTAGCAGATGCCCATCACCGGCAGCCCCGAATCCCAGATTGCCTGCGGCACCTGCGGCGCGTCCTCGTCGAGCACCGATGCGGGCGAGCCCGAGAGGATGACTCCCTTGGGCTGCATCCGCGCAAAGGCCTCGGCGGCGGTGTTGAAGGGGGCGATCTCGCTATAGACCCCGGCTTCGCGCACGCGGCGCGCGATCAGCTGGGTCACCTGGCTCCCGAAATCGACGATCAGGATTGAATCGGCATGATGGTCCATGCCCAGCGCGCATAGCAGATGCGGCCGCCATGGGAAGGGCGCGGCGGCATCGAAAACGCACGGAGCGTCCCGCATTGCGGTCCTCCCCCGGATCGGCTTAGCTCGCCCGACGATCTGGTCTCAAAGGATACGAGCTTGCGCACCACTCCTGCCCGCCGTCTCGCCGCCGCGCTCCTGCTCGCCGGCGCCGCCCTTCCCGGAGCCGCGCAGGCGCAGGCGCCCGCCGCGCCGCACCGGATCAGCGTCCCGCCGATCGCCTTTACCGAGCGCACTTTGCCCAACGGCCTGCGCGTGATCGCCATTCGCGACACCACCACGCCGACGGTCAGCGTGCAGGTCTGGTACGATGTCGGCTCGAAGCACGATCCCGACGGCCGCTCGGGCTTCGCGCATCTCTTCGAGCACATCCTCTCGCGCAAGACGCGCAACATGCCCTACAACATGATCAACCGCCTGACCGAGAATGTCGGCGGGGTCCGCAATGCCTCGACCTGGTTCGACCGCACCAATTATTTCGAGACCGTCCCGGCGCAATATCTCGAGACGATGCTGTGGAGCCATGCCGAGCGCATGGCGCGCCCGGTGATCGACGCCGAAGTGTTCAACACCGAGCGCAACGTGGTGAAGGAGGAATTCCGCCAGCGCATCCTCGCCCCGGCTTACGGCCGGCTGCGGCTGGCGCTCGACGAGAACAGCCATGACAGCGTGCCCGAGCGGCGTTCGGGGATCGGCAGCCTCGAGCAGCTCGATGCCGCCACGCTCGAGGACGCGCTCGCCTTTCACGAAGCCTATTACGGCCCGGACACCGCGACGCTGATCGTCGCGGGCAATTTCGATCCGGCGCGGCTGAACGCGCTGGTCGACCGCTATTTCGCGGCGATCCCGCGGCGCAAGTCGGCGATCCCGCTGGCGATCACCGCGTCCGAGAAGCCGCGCACCGCGCCGCGCGCGGTGACCGTCTACGCCCCCAACGTGCCGCTGCCGATGATCGCGAGCAGCTGGCGCACCCCGGGCACGGCGCATCCCGACCTGCCGGCTTTGGTGGTGCTCGACGCGATCCTCGCCACCGGCGACAATTCGCGGCTCAAGCGCGCTCTGGTGTTCGACCGGCCGATCGCGAGCAGCGCGAGCACCAATCTGAACGATGTCGAGGGCAATGGCTTCCTCGCCCCGATGGTGACGCTCGCCACCGGCGCGACGATCGAGCAGGCCGAAGCGGCGCTGGCGGCGGAAATCGCGCGGCTGCGCGACGCGCCGGTCAGCGCCGCCGAGCTGGCCGAGGCGCGCAACGAGCTGATGGCCGATGCGCTCGCCGCGCGCGAGACCGCTTCCGGCCGCGCCTTCGATCTGGGCGAGGCGCTGGTCCGTACCGGCGATCCCAGGGCATCGGACAAAAGGCTGGCGGCGATCAACCGCGTCACCGCCGCCGACGTCCAGCGCGTGGCGCGCCGGTATCTCCAGCCCCAGGCCCGCGTCGACTTCCGCTATCTCGACGAGAGCAAGCGGCCGGCGGGCGCGAAGGACGCCTGGCAGAACCCGGCGCCGATGCCGCATTGGGCGACCGTTCCGCCCGCCGCGCGCGCGCCGCTGACCCTGGCGTCCGAAGCCGAGCGCGAGCAGCCGCCGGCGCCCTCCGCCGCGGTCGCAGTCACCGATCCGGTGATCGCGGAGGCACGGCTGGCCAACGGCATGCGCTTCGTCGCGGCACGGACGGGCAGCGTGCCGATCGCGACGCTGACCCTGGTGTTCAAGGGCGGCAGCGCGACCGATCCGCAAGGCCAGGCGGGCGTCGCCGAGATGGCGGCGCTGATCGCGACCAAGGGCACCGCGACGCGATCGGCAAAGCAGATCGCCGCCGAGCTCGAGGCGCTGGGCGCGACGATCGACGCCGACGCCGCCCCCGACGGGACGGTGCTGCGGGTTACCGCGCCGGTCGCCGCGCTCGAGGCGGCGGGTGCGATCCTCGCCGATGTCGCGCGCAACGCGGCATTCCCTGCCGACGAGTTCGAGCAGGAGCGTCGCCGGACGATCGACCAGCTCCAGGTGGCGCTCAAGACGCCGGGGCCACTCGCCAACATGGTGATGCAGCGCGCGGTCTATGGCGATGCGCCGTATGGCGGAGTCGGCACGCCGCGCTCGCTCGGCGCGATCGGACGCGCGGCGCTGGTCGCCCAGCGCGACCGCTGGTGGCGGCCGGACAATGCGACGCTGATCGTCACCGGCGGGATCGCCCCGGCCGAGGCGCGGCGGATCGGCGACCGGCTGTTCGCCGATTGGCACGCCAGCGGTACGGCGCCGGCGGCGCCGGCGAACGGCGCGGGCAGCGCCGGCAAGCCGCGCGTCATCGTGGTCGACATGCCCGGCGCCGGACAGGCCGCGGTGGCGGCGGGATTTCGCATTCCGGCCCGGCGCGACGCGGCCTATCCCGATCTGATGATCGCCAATGCGGTGCTCGGCGCCGGATCGAACGGGCGGCTGTTCCAGGAAGTGCGGGTCAAGCGGGCGCTGTCTTATGGCGCGTACAGCGCGCTGTCGCCGCGCGCCGGCGAGGGGCTGATGAGCGCCACCGCGCAGACCAAGAACGAAAGCGCGCCCGACGTCGCCGCGATCTTCGCCGCCGAGCTCAAGCGGCTGGCAAGCGAGCCGCTCGATGCCGAGGCGGTCGCGCAGCGGATCGCATTCGTCCAGGGCGGGATCTCGCGCCAGTCCGAAACCAGCGCGGGCTTCGCCAACACGCTGTCCGGGCTGGTGCTGCAGGGCGTCGAGCCCGGCGAGGCGGCAAGGCTGCGCACCCGCATCGGCACCGTCACCCCCGCCGCCGCCGCGGCCGCGGCGCAACGGGCGGTCCCGGCGGAGGGCGCGACGATCGTCGTGGTCGGCGATGCGAAGCTGTTCGTGGAGAAGCTGCGCGCGACCTATCCGCAGCTAGAGCTGATCCCGGCAGCTGCCCTGGATCTTGATCGGGCCGAGCTGCGGGCGAAGTAACGATTTCCCTCTCCCCTTGTGGGAGAGGGAGGGAGCCGATGCAATCGGCGGAAGGGTGAGGGGGAGTGTGTCTTGAGACACAAGCCCCTCATCCTTCCCACGCCTTCGGCGCAGGCCCCTTCCTTCTCCCACAAGGGGAGAGGGAAGTTGCCACTCTACCGCGCCTTCACCTGCATCCCGGTCCACTTGCCCGCAAACGCGTACAGGTCCGCCGCTTCCTCGATGATCTTGTCGGTCGGCTTGCCCGAGCCGTGGCCCGCGCGCGTCTCGATGCGGGCGAGGTGCGGCTTGTCGCCGATGTCGGCCGCCTGCAGCGCCGCGGTGTATTTGAAGCTGTGCCCCGGCACGACGCGATCGTCGGTGTCGGCGGTCGTCACCAGGATAGCCGGATAGGCGCGCCCGCCCTTGATGTTGTGATAGGGCGAATAGGCGTAGAGCCGCTTGAAATCGGCTTCCTTCGACGGATAGCCGTAATCGTCGACCCAATAGCGCCCTGCGGTCCAGCGGTCGAAGCGCAGCATGTCCATCACGCCCACCGCCGGCAGCGCCGCGGCGAACAGGTCAGGGCGCTGGTTGACCACCGCGCCGATCAGCAGCCCGCCGTTCGATCCGCCCTGGATCGCCAGCTGGTCCTTGCCGGTGATGCCTTCCTTGATCAGATACTCGCCCGCGCCGATGAAATCGTCGAACACGTTCTGCTTGTTGGCGAGCCGGCCGCCGTCGTGCCAGGCTTTGCCATATTCGCCGCCGCCGCGGATGTTGGCGAGGACGAACACGCCGCCCTGCTCCATCCACGCCACCCGCGCCGCCGAGAAGCTCGGCGTATAGGGAACGTTGAACCCGCCATAGCCCCATAGCAAAGTCGGCGCCGGGCCGGTGGTCGTCGCCTTGCGGACGACGAACATCGGCACGCGGGTGCCGTCCTTCGAGGCGAAGAAGCGCTGCTCGACCTTGTACTGGCTCGGGTCGAACGCGACCTTGGGCTGCGCCCAGGGCGTCGCCTTGCCGGTGGCGACGTCGTAGCGGAAGATCGTCGTCGGATAGTTGAAGCTGGTGAAGGCGAAGAAGGTCTCAGGATCGTCGATCTCGCCGCCGAAGCCGCTCGCGGTGCCGATGCCGGGCAGCGTCACCTTGCCGTCGGCGGTCCCGTCGAGCTTGTAGCGGCGCACCTCGGTCTTGGCGTCGACCATATAATTGAGGATCAGCCGGTCGCCGACGATCGAGGCGCCGGCCAGCGTCTCCTTCTGCTCGGCGACGATCTGCTTCGGCGTCAGCTTCGGGTCGGCGATGTCGATCGAGACGATGCGGTCGCGCGGGGCGCCCGCATTGGTCGAGAAATAGAAGACGCTGCCCTTGTTGCCGATCGGGCTCCAGTCGTTCTCGAGCGTGCCGATGATCGTCTTCGCCTGCCACTTCGGGTCGGTCAGGTCGACGACGTGGACGAGGTTCTTGTTGTCGGTCCCCTCGGTGGTGCCGATGAACAGGTAGCGGCCGTCGTCGGTGATCCCGGCATAATGGCTCTGGCTCGGATGGTCCGGGGTCTCATAGACCAGCCGGTCGGCCGATTGCGGCGTGCCAAGCTTGTGGAAATAGACCTTGTGGTTCTCGTTCAGCGCCTGGAACTTGGCGTCGGCGGGCGGCTCGGGATAGCGCGAGTAGAAGAAGCCGCTGCCGTCCTTGGCCCAGCTCAGCCCCATGGTGAACTTGGCCCAGCTGATCTCGTCGCCGGTCTCCTTGCCGGTGGCGGTGTCGATCACCTTGATCGTCCGCCAGTCGGTGCCGCCGTCCTGGATCGAATAGGCCAGCAGCTTGCCGTCCTCGGAAGGCAGCCATTCGGCGAGCGCCGTCGCGCCGTCCTTCGACCAGCCGTTCGGGTCGATCAGCACCCGGCCCTGCCCGTCCAGCGCATCGCGCACCCAAAGCACCGCCTGGTTCTGCAGCCCGGCATTGTGCGCATAGAAATAGCGCCCGCCCTTCTTCACCGGTGCGCCGAAGCGCTCATAGTTGAACAGCTTCTTGATCCGCTCGGCGAACAACTGCCGCCCGGGCAGCGTGGCGAGATAGGCGTCGGTCACCTTGTTCTCCGCCGCGACCCAGTCGGCCACTTCCTTGTCGTTGCGCACGTCGTTCTCGAGCCAGCGATACGGGTCCGCCACCTTCACCCCGAACTGCTCCTCGACGACATCGACGCGACGGGTCTGCGGGTAAGCGGGCTTGGTCACTAGGGTCTCCGAAGCGGTCTGGGCGAAGGCGGGGGTAGCGAGGAGAAGCGGCAATAGCAGTGCGTGGCGCATCAGGGCCTCCAAATGGGGATGCTTCCGTCTTTACCGCTCCGGGGCCACGGCTCAAGCGGCGTTCAGCGTCGGAGGGCGTCGAGCGCAGCGATCTTCGCCCGCACCTCGGCAAGCAGTTCGTCGCGGAGCGCGGCGGCGGGCTCGGCCGAGGGTATGCCGCATTCGACTAGCGTGACCGAGCGCGCATAGGCCGCGTCGGCTTCGGCGATCGCATAATGGCGGGCCCAGGGCGTGTCGCCGAGTTGCGCTCGGAAATTGGCGACGCGATCTCCCGCCGATGCCGTGATCTCCGCGTCCGGGACGGTCGCCGAGAGCGTGCAGAGCGGGTAGATCGCCTGCATCAGCTCGCGTACGCCCTGACGGAACGCCGCGGCCTGCGGCGGCGCCGGGACAGCCTCGACATCCCCAAGCCGCGCTGCGAGCGCATCAAGCTTGGCGATCCCGCTCGCAACGTCCTTGCGGGTCATCTCGACATGGATCTTCGCAAAGGCAGGATCGATATCGCTCCAGCAGCCCGTCCGATACGCCGCATCAGCGCGGGCCAATGCCAATTGCGCGCCGCCGGGCCGCGATGCCATCCGCCGTTCGAACGCGGATAGTGCTTCGCGTTCCGGGCGCAGATGCTCGGCGCGGACGAAACCCTTCGGAGCGCTACAGGAAGGCCGGTCGAGCGAAGCATAGGTCTCGCGGGCGACTGCGCGGAACTCCGCCCCGGCAGCGCGCTGGGCGTCGGTCTCCTTCCCCGAATCGGCCGGAGAGCAACCGACCGGCGCGGCGAAGAGCAAGGCGGCAGCCAGCATCTTCATCGGAACGCCCTTCCCATCGCTTCCCTCTATCCGGCAGCGATCGCGGCATGCCAAACGAAAAGGGCGGCCGCACATGGTGCGACCGCCCTTTGCTGTCGGTTTCGAGCGCCGATCAGGCGGCGTCTTCGAAATCCTCGTCGGAGTAGACCGGGCCCGAATCCTGGCCCTTGGCCGAGACGTCGCGGTCGACGAATTCGATGATCGCCATCGGCGAGGCGTCCGATGCGCGGATGCCGGCCTTGATGATGCGGGTATAGCCGCCGTTGCGGTCGGCATAGCGCGCCGCGAGGACGTCGAACAGCTTGACCAGCTGGGCGTCGTCGAGCAGGCGGGCGTGCGCGAGACGGCGGTTCGAGAGGCCACCCTTCTTGGCGAGGGTGATCAGCTTCTCCACGTACGGACGAAGCTCCTTCGCCTTGGCGACGGTGGTGGTGATCTGCTCGTGCTTGATGAGCGCGGCGCTCATGTTGCGGAACAATGCGATACGGTGGGCCGAGGTGCGCTGAAGCTTACGGCCGCCTACGCGATGGCGCATGATGTCTTTCCTTCGTTCGTTAAGGGGCCGTTCGAGGTACCCCAGACCAGGCAGCGATAAGGGCCGCTGCCAATAGCCCGCGCGAATTTTCGCGAGCGGCGCCCAAAGCGGATTTGGCGCGAAGAGTCAAGCGCCTCGCTGTCGAACCGGCGGGAACGCAGGCCGTCCCCGCCGATCGCGCAGTTACTGCTGCGCCGCTGCCGGAGCCTCGGCACTCGCCACCGCAGGGGCGCCACCGAGCGCAGCCGCGACCTGCTCCGGACGAAGCGCGCCCAGGCCGGGGCCCATATCCTCGGCATCGACCATCTTCAGCCCCTGATGTCCGCGGAACTCGGCTTCGGTCGCGGGGCGGATGTCGGGGCGGCCGACCATCAGGCCCATCTTGATCTTGCAGGAAGCGTATTGCGTTTCATCCGGCTCGACCTCGAGCGCGAGCCGGTCCTTCGCCTCGCTCTTCACGCTGAATTCGTGGCGGCCGGGATCGGCGACCATGATGAAATATTTGCCGGCGCCGAGCGAGCTGACCTTCTGGCCATTCTCGTTGACCGAACAGCCCATCGCGAAACCCATGCCCCCGGGACGATAGAACACGATCTGCCCCTTGCCCGCGGGCGGCGCCGGAATGGCGATCGGTGCGGCGTCCTTCTTGTCGCGGGCAATTGCCGGGCTGGCGATCGCCGAAAGTGCGACTGCGGCCGCGATGATGTGCTTGTGATACATGATATTCTCCCCCTTCTTGGTTATTGCGATTGCGGTTCGCCAGGCGATGCGAGCGTGAAGATCGTCGCGGTCCTGGCCTCTGCCTCCGTGCCCGTCTCGACCGTCACTTCGCCGCCCTTGATCAGAAAGCCGACCAGGGCGATCGGCGGCGCCACCGCCGCGCTGGCCATGTTGATGGTGTCGACGGTCTTCGTCTTCGACCGCCCGTTCGGCGACAGATGCATGCTGCGCAGCCGCAGCCGCTGACCGCAGACGTCGAGATACCGCGCTGCCAGCACGAGTTCCCCGCCAACGCCGCTTCCGCCCGCCTTCTTGGCATGGACGACTTCGCCCCTGCCGGTAGCGCCGGCCGGAAGCAGCGTGACTCCGTCGACGATGACGGGCTCGGCGAGGCGAAGCGGGAAGCTGTCGCCACTCGTGCTGATCTTGCTGCCCAGCGGCGCCATCATCTCGAGCGTGACGGGCGTCAGGGCGGGAATGACGAGAGACGGTGCGCACGGCGCGCCCGGCGCCACGGTCGCCGTTACAGCGCCCTGCTGCTCCGCCGCGACTGGCACTGCCTGCGCAAGGACGCGTGCAGGCGAAAAGACGCAGGCAAGCGCGGTGCTCGCCAGAAAAATCTGCAGATACAAGTGATGCCCCCCGACATGCGTGGGCGGCAAGCTACGAACAAGCGGGTCGGGAGGCAAGCCACCTCGGACCAAAAACACGCGCGTCGCCGAGGCCGAACGGCAACGAAAAAGGCCGCCCCTTCCGGGACGGCCCTTCCGTGTTCCTGAGAAGGATCCGGGTAGTTAGCCCATGATCTCCTGCTCGAGCTTCTTGGCCATTTCCTCGATGTTCTCGGGCGGCCAGCCGGGGATTTCCATGCCCAGGCGGAGCCCCATCGACGAGAGGACTTCCTTGATCTCGTTGAGCGACTTGCGGCCGAAGTTCGGCGTGCGCAGCATCTCGGCTTCGGTCTTCTGGACCAG
>Ga0065165_1003810_pt1 | contig 10061 bp, 6 predicted proteins | sample AraplaMF_Cvi_mMF_FD_63813 | JGI IMG/M metagenome (GOLD analysis project Ga0065165, IMG submission 63813) | Arabidopsis root microbial communities from the University of North Carolina, USA - plate scrape MF_Cvi_mMF (version 2) (version 3) | ecosystem: Host-associated > Plants > Roots > Endosphere... | reverse complement strand
TCCGGCACCGCGCATCCGCGACCGCGGTTACGAGACCTTGCTGCGCACGATCGTCGGCCAGCAGGTCAGCGTCGCCGCGGCCCAGTCGATCTGGAACAAGCTCGCGGCCGGGCTCGGCGACCTCACCGATCCGGCCAACGTCGCCCGGGCCAGCGACGAGCAGCTCCGCGCCGCAGGCCTTTCCCGCCAGAAGGCCGCCTATGCCCGCAGCCTCGCCGACGAAGTGACCAGCGGCCGGCTCGATCTCGCGCACCTGCCGGCAGACGACGAGGAGGCGATCGCGGCGCTCACCCGGATCAAGGGCATCGGCCGCTGGTCCGCCGAGATCTATTTGCTGTTCGCCGAAGGCCGCCAGGACATCTGGCCGGCGGGCGACCTGGCGGTGCAGATCGAAGTTGGCCGCATCCTCGGCCATGCCGAGCGGCCGTCGGAGAAGCAGGTGCGCGAATGGTCCAGGCCCTGGAGCCCCCATCGCGGCGCGGCGGCGATCTTCGCCTGGCATCACTACAAGACCGACATGGATGTGATCTAAGAGCGGAGCGGGCCGAGCGCCTCACCCGCACTTGGCAAAGAGGGGGGACACGCGTGCGCAAGGGCTATTTCTGGACGTCGTGCCTGGCGGCACCGCTGTGGATCGCGTCGGCGCAGGCTTTGCCGCAGACCGAGCCCGGCAATCTGGTGCAGCAAATGGGCCTCAAGCCGGGGCGCTGGCACACGACCGGGCGGATCGTCAGCGGGCAGATCCTGCCGACCGAGCCGGGCGGCACCATTCCGTCCGAACTTCAGGCCGAACTCCGCAAGAAGCTCGGCACCCCGTTCGAGACCGAGGACTGCATCGGCAGGCCCACCACCAACGGCGGCTTGATCCTGCCTGGCATCAAAATCGGATCCGATTGCCCTCCGGTGGAGAGCGAGGCGCTGGGGAATCGCCTGCGGCTGAAGTCGATCTGCGGCGAAGACGGCTTCAAGGCCGAGACCGAGGTGGAGGCCAGCTATCAAACCACGACGATGGCCGCCAAGATACGGGTGTCGGCCTTTTCGGGCGGGACCAGGACGCTGACCAAATTGGAGCTGGCGACCTCGAGCAAGTTCGTCGGGCCCTGCTAGGCCGCGCCCGCTCAACCCAGGCCGACTGCCAGCGCTCCCAGGGGACCGGCCATGTTGCCGAGCCCCGGCGGTCCCAGCCTGTCGTCGAGTTCCTCGGCATAGGAGGCCAGCGAGCCATAGCCGCCCAGGCTCTCCGCCAGCCGCGCCCGCAGCCGCGGAAACAAATGCGAACGCGCCGCGATCACGCCGCCGCCGATCGCGATCCGTTCGGGCGCGGCGACGGTGACGAGGTTGTGGAGCAGGCCGCTCAAATCGTGGACGAACAGATCCCATTCGGGCCCGTCGACGGGGAGTTCGTGCCCCGGTCGACCGAAGCGCGCGGCGAGCGCGGGCCCAGAGACCAGCCCCTCGACGCAGTCGCCATGGAAGCGGCACCACCCTGCGAAGCTGTCGCCGGGCGCGCGGCGCACTCGCATGTGTCCCGCCTCGCCATGCGCGACGCCCTGCACCGGGCGCCCGCCGGCGACCAGCCCGACACCGACCCCGGTGCCGACGGTGATATAGGCATGCGTCGCCAGCCCCTGCGCCGCACCCCAGCGCCCCTCGGCGAGCACTGCGCCGTTGACGTCGGTCTGGAAGCCGATCGGCTTGCCGTAGCGCCGCTCGAGCCGTCGGACGAGATCGGTGCCCGACCAGCCCGGCTTGGTGGTCGCAGTGATCGCGCCATAATCCGGTGCACCGGTGTCAAGCTGGAGCGGGCCGAAGCTCGCCACCCCGATCGCGTCGAAGCTCCAGCCGTCGAGCACTGCCTCGATCGCCGCGAGCGTGGTCGCCGGATCGGTAGTGGGGATGGTCTGTTGCGCGCGCACGTCCGCCGGGCCCGTCCCCAGCAATACGATGCATTTGGTGCCGCCGAGCTCGATCCCGGCAATCGTCGGTGCATTCGAAACCATGATCGTCCCGGTAGCCCAGTCGTCCGCAAGGGGGAACGAAAAAGGCCGCGCGGAGGCGGCCAGTTCGCGGACAGCGATCACGCGAGGACGGCCGGGGGGAATTACCGGCCGCCTGCGCCCCTTTTTCCGCGGCTCAGAAGCGGCCGCGGAGCCCGATCATCACTTGCCGCCCGGGATCGTAGAGCGTGAAGGTCGCATTCTCGAACTGGAAGTAGCTGCGCTGCTTGGTCTTGGTGAGGTTGATCACGTCGAGCGTCAGCTGCGGCGCCCATTTGACGTCGAACAGGTCGGCGAAGTCGACGCTCGCCGACATATCGAACTGCTGATAGTCGTCCGAATAGAGCCGCGCCGCGGAGATGCTGTTCTGGTTCGGATCCGACGACACCGAGCCGCGCTGGAACGTGGTCGACAGCCGCACGCTGAGCCCGTTCTTCTCGTAATAGCCGGTCAGATTGTAGGTGACCGGCGACACCCCCACCGCCACCGCCGGCGCCGCGCCCGATCCGGTCTGGTCGATCAGCGTCAGGTTCGCGTTGAAGCCGAAGCCGTTCAACCCGAGATAGCGGCCGAGCAGGAAGTCGAGCGGCTGCACCCAGGTCGCCTCGAGGCCGTTGACCTTGAGCGTGCCCGAGGCGTTCACCTGCTGCTGCAGCGTGATGTTCGCTGCTGCGGGTCCGCCGCGCGACGTGATCGCCGCCTGCTGGGTCGGCGATAGCGTGTCGAAGGTGATGCCATAAGGCGCGAGCACCGCGAAGGGCACCGTGCTCGTGCTGTTCACCGTGAAGCCGGTGATCGCCTTGCGGAACGCCGTGAAGCCGACATAGCCCTCCTGCCCGGTATAATATTCGAAGCCGAGGTCGAAATTGGTCGACAGATAGGGATCGAGCGCCGGGTTGCCGATCGTCGCGGCATCGGCCGAGGGCGAGCTGAAGCTCAGCCCCGGCAGCATCGTATTGGGATTGGGCCGAGTCATCGTCCGCGAGGCCGAGGCGCGGACCACGGCATTGTCGGTGATGTGGAAGGCCGCGCTCGCCGAGGGGAGCCAATTGTCGTAGTCGGTCTCGGTGTAGATGAAGTTGACGATGTTGGGGAAACAGGCGCCGTCGCGCGGATTGCCGGTGCCCGGGCACGCATTGGGCAGCGGGCCGGCGCCGTCGGGATCGACGCCGTTGCGCGGATCCGGTGCGGTCACGCGCCCGCCGATCGTCTGGTTGGTGCGTACGTAGCGGACGCCGGCATTATATTGGAGCCGGCTGCTGCCCAGCAGCAGATTGCCGTTCACCTCGGCATAGAAGCCAAGCGACTTCTCCCGGACATAGCCGCCGCTCGCACCGGTATTGGCGCCGCCGGCCTCCGGGGCATTGTCGTGGAAGCTGTCGTAATTCGACGCCTGCTTGAAGCGATCCCAGTCGACCGAAACGAAACCGGCGGAGGTCGGGACGAGGAAGCCCGGCACCTGCGCGTTCGAGATCAGCGAGCCGAGATAGCGCACCGGCCCGGTCTGCCCGGTGGTGTAGCCGGTGCCGTATAGCGGGTAGCTCGGATAGCCGGTCGGCGCCGCGCCCGCCTGGACGAGACCGTTGCACGGCGGCTGGGTGTTGGGGCTCGGCAGGAACACGCTGGGCTGATTGCCGCACACCGCATTCTGCCACGCCTGGCTGTTGTCGAAGGCGCGGATCGTTCGCGAGACGTCATCATAGGCCGCGCCGGCCCGGATGTTGAAGTCGTTGTCGCCCCAGCTGAGATTGCCGCGCACGCCCTTGGTCTCGGTGCGGCGGCGCTCGTCCTGGATGTTCACGCGGCCGCCGGGCCAGCCGAAATTGGCGGGGTTGTTCAAGTCGATGTTGGGAACGATCGAGGGAATCTCGCCGCCGGTGTTGTCGTAGGTCACGGTTATGCCCGAACTGGCCGGCGTGATCACCAGCACCGTCGGCGACTCGCGGTGGAAGTCGCTCTTCGTATAATTACCCTGCAGGTCGAACTTGAGCTTGTCGGTGATGTCGAACTCGAGCCCCGGATTCACGCCCCAGAATTTCACCGTCTCGAGATGCGGGCGATATTCGAGGAAGAATTGCGCGTTGGCATAGGTGCCCTTGGTGACGACGCAGCCCGCGGCGCAATCGGTGCGGTCATAGGCCGTGTTGAGCGGGATGATCGCGCCGTTGCGGCCCACCCAGTTCATGTCGACGCGCTCGAGCTGATTGTCCTTCCAGCCGTACATCGCGTCGACATAAGCGTGGAAGTTGTCGCCCTTGTATTCGAGGCTGGCGATCGCGTTGATCCGGTCCTTGGTGCCCGTCTCGAACATCGGACGGCCGAGGCGCGGGATGATGCCGTTGTCGATCTGCTGGATCGTCGCGCCAGGATTGCGCGCGAGCAGGAAGTCCTCGTTGATCGCGGTGCCCGCGACGAGCCCGTTGCCGGCATTCGCAGGAACGCTGCCGGGGATCGTCCAGTTGCCGCCGCCGGTGAGGTTGCAGTTGGTCGCGCCCGCGCGGCACTGCGCCGCCGCGGTCTGCGCCGGCGTGGGGGTGTTGCCCGCCCCGGCGATGCTCTGCGGCGTGCTGAGATTCGGATTGGTCCAGCCGATCGTCTCGAAACCGGTGCTTCGCACCTGATTGTGCACCCCCGCAACGCCGAGCAGCAGGCCGAACTCGCCCATCGTCGTGCTGGCGAGCAGCGAGCCGCGATAGCCCCATTTGTCCGACTGCGTGTTCTTGGTGAGCTGCCCGCCATAAGTGACGTGCGTGCCCTCGCGATCGAACGGGCGCGCGCTGCGCATGTTGACGGTGCCCGCCGCGCCGCCTTCGATCTGGCTCGCCATGCCGCTCTTGTTGACCGTCAGCGACGTGAACAATTCGGTCGGGAACAAGTCGAGATCGACTTCGCGATTGGTGTTCTGCGAATCGGTCCGCCCGGTCGAGGCGACCGCCACCGGCGCGCCGTTGAGCAGCACCTTGGTAAAGTTGGTGCCGAGCCCGCGGATCGCGATGCTCAGGCCTTCGCCGGTGACTTCGCGGCTGATCGTCACGCCGGGGATGCGGTTGAAGCTCTCGGCGATGTTGGTGTCGGGGAACTTGCCGATATCCTCGGCGAAAATCGTGTCGGTGAAGCCGGTCGATTCCTTCTTCGCCTTGGTCGAGCTCTCGAGGCTGGCGCGGTAGCCGCTGACCACGATCTCGTCATTCTCCTCGGATTGTACCGCGGTCTCTGGCGGCGCCTCCTGCGGCCCGGCGGGCGCGGTCTGGGCCAGAACCGGCCATGCGGTTCCGGCGAGCAGGGTAGCAGCGAGCACGGCGGCGCGGCGCGCAGAATGACGGCGTACGGTTAGAGCTTTCATCTTCCCCTCCATCAGGCCTCTTGCGGGCCACCAGCTACATCCGTGCGCGGATGTTAGCGGTCACATAGGGCTATGCCTCGTGTTTGGGACTGTCAACTCATACATTTGCGGCCAAATAGTCTCATTGTCATGCAGATACTTACCGCTTTGCAGCATCCCGATACTGCCGGATCGTTGCGCGATCGCATCGATTATTTCCGAATCATGTCCGGGCGTGAGAAATCCGCCGCCCGCCATTGTCCCGAGGCCGGCGCCACCACATCTGCGGAGCGCAACCCTCGGGAGTTCTCCATGCGCTACAACCAGCTCGGCCGCACCGGCCTGATCGTCTCCGAACTCTGCCTGGGCACGATGACCTTCGGCGGCAGCGGCGGCATGTGGGGCGCGATCGGCCAGCTCCAGCAGGACGAGGCGGGTGCGCTGGTCAAGGCGGCGCTCGATGCCGGGATCAACTTCGTCGACACTGCGAACGTCTATGCCGAGGGCCGATCCGAGACGATCCTCGGCGAGTCGCTCAAGCAGCTCGGGGTCAAGCGCGAGGAAGTCGTGATCGCGACCAAGGTGCTCGGGCGGATGCATCCGGGGCCGAACGGCGCCGGCGCGTCGCGCGGGCATATCCACGATCAGGTCAAGGCCAGCCTCGAACGGCTGCAGACCGACCATATCGACCTCTACCAAATCCACGGCTTCGACGAAGCGACGCCGATCGAGGAGACGCTCTACGCGCTCGACAGCCTCGTCCGGCGCGGGGTGGTGCGCTATATCGGCCTGTCGAACTGGGCGGCCTGGCAAGTGGCCAAGGCCGTCGGCATCGCCGAGGCGAAGCGCTACGCGCCGATCGCCTCGCTCCAGGCCTATTACACGCTCGCCGGGCGCGACCTCGAGCGCGAAGTCATCCCGATGCTCCGCTCCGAAGGCGTCGGGCTGATGGTGTGGAGCCCGCTCGCCGGCGGTTTCCTGTCAGGCAAATATACGCGTGAGGGCGAAGGCGAAGGCCGCCGCGCCAATTTCGACTTCCCGCCGGTCGACAAGGAACGCGGCTATGGCGTGATCGACGTGCTGCGCGAACTGAGCGCAGCCAAGGGCCATTCGGTGGCCCAGCTCGCGCTCGCCTGGCTGCTCCACCAGCCTGCGGTGTCGAGCGTGATCCTCGGTGCCAAGCGCCCCGACCAGCTGGCCGACAATCTCGGCGCGGTCGAGGTGGCATTCACCGCGGACGAGCTGGCCCGTCTCGACGAGGCCAGCAAGCTGCCCGCCGAATATCCCGGCTGGATGCTCGAACGGCAGGGCGGCTATCGCGGCGCGCCGTCGCCGCAGCGATGAACTGTGCTCCTGCGAAAGCAGGAGGACGGAATACCGTGTAAAATCGCTAGCGACCCTGGGTTCCTGCTTTCGCAGGAGCACGGGGCCTCAACCGTACGTTACCACCAGTCGCTCGGCGAAGGGCCCGTTCTTGCTGAGCTTGCCTTCCTTGCCGGCAGCCCGGCGGAGATTGGGCTGCTTGAGCAGCGGCTTGAGCATCAAGTGCAGCGTCGCGTGGTTGATGTGCCGCCCGAAGCATTCGTGCAGCCCGAAGCCGAAATGCATATAGTCGCTGGCCGGCCGGTTCGGATCGAACACGCGCGGATTGGCGACGCGGCGCGGGTCCATCATCGCCGAGGCGAAGGCGGCAAGCACCTGCGCGCCCGCGGGGATCGTCGTCGCGTGCGACGTGCCCGCGCCCAAGGTCCAGTCGACCAGCGCGACGCGCGGCAGCCCCGGCGCGAGCGGATCGAAGCGCATCGCCTCGAGCACGTAGCAGCGCAGCCGGTCGTCATCGTCGGCGCGCGCTGCCGCCTGTGCCTCGGCGAGGACCCTGGGCCGCCGGAGCAATTGCTCCATCGCCTGCGGCACCACCATCGGCGGCTGCGGCGGCCCGCCGACGATGAACCCCATCAGCGAGGTGCGGATGAAGTCGTCGCTATAGGCCGCATCGCCGGCCTTTTGCAGCGCGAGGCAGCGCGACAGCACGTCGTCCTTGCCCGGATCGATCCGCCGCTTCCCGATCTCGTTCTGGATGTGCAGCCGCAGCGCCGGCGCGATCTCGTCGACGTCCTTGCGCAGCGCCGGATCATTGCCCTGATCGACGAACTGGAACTCGAACAGCCGCGTGCCCCACACGCGCAGGTCGCCGCCCTGCGGATCGGGCACGCCGAGATAGTCGCCGAGCATCGTGAAGGTGACGCGCCGCACCAGCGTGTCGACGACGTCGATCCGTCCGTTCGCGTCCGCGACGATCTGCGCCGCCAGCGCCTCGGTCCGCGCGGCGAGCACCGGCAGGTCGTCGGGCCGCACCACCCTGCGCATCGCCGCAGTGTCGTGGCGATACTGATCGGTGTCGGCCATGCCGAGAAAGAAGGGCTGGTCGCCCATGATCACGTCAAGATGCGGCTTGTAGATGACCCCAAACGCCGGATCGGTGCCGAACACCTCGCGGACATCGTCGTAGCGCGAGGTGAGATAGTTGGTCTTGCCCATCTTGAACACGGGCTTGAAGCGACGGAGCATGCTGAAGAAGGTCGGCGCGAACGCCAGCATCGCCCCCTGCAGCCAGCCCTTGAACCCCTTGGGCCGGGGGCGGAGCACCTCGCGGGATGTGAGCGCGTTCATAGCGACGCCAGATAGCGAAGCGCCGGCATGCTCGGCAGGAAGAAATATTCGCCGCCCGCCATCTGGACGAAGGTGTCGACCTCGATGATCCGGCGCAGCGGCTTTTCGGGGATGGTCAGCATTCCCTTGGGCCCGAGCAGGGGATCGACCTCGTCATAGAGGAAGGCGAAGTTCGGGTTGAGCATCCAGGTCTGCTGGACGAACTCGAACTGGCGGGTGATGTCGGTGTTGAGGCAAATGAACAGCAGCCCGCGCTCCTTGCCATCGTCGGTGCGCTTGTTGGGGATGTCGGGGCCGTATTTGCGGCCGCGGCGCAGGATGCGGTGGTTGTTCGCCGCATCGAGCAGGGTCTGCTTGTCGCTCGGCTTGGGCGCGAGGCCGTCGCGCGGATTGCCGCGGCGCACATGGCTGCCGAGCGGACAGCCATGGCCGAGCCGGTCGCGATCGTAGAACAGGAAGTCGTTGTCGGGCTGGTTGTACTTGTCGACCGGCAGCACCCCGCTGGCGCTGTTCGGGCAGAGCAGATTGCCGTCGAGGTCGCGCCCGATCACCCGGCTGGCGATCCATTCGGCGTCGATGTGCCGCGAATGCTCGGGATCGCGCTGGTTGATCCGCGCCGAGGCGGCGTCCATCGAGTTCCAGAACGCGGCGACGTCCTGCTTCAGCTCGCGCACCACCATGTAGCTGCCGTCGAGCCCGAGATCGAGGAACCCCTCGCCGCGCGGGTGCGCCGGCAGACCGGCCTTGCGGCCCTTCTCGCTGTCGGCGACCACCGGTCCGAGCGCGATCTCGTGATGCCCGTTCTCATGCCCCATCAGCACTTCGCCGAGCGGCACGCCGTTCCACGGATCCTTGGGGTAGTTCGCCCCGCTTTTGACCGTGACGACCTTGTCCTCGAACGGCGCGGGCTGCGAGACGCCGTCGGCAAAGCCGAAATGCTCGCGCGCGATGCCGCGCTCGTCGGGGCGCAGGTCGAGCGGCAGATCATGGACGATCTTGACGTCGTGCGGCGCCAGCGCCGCCCCAACCGTGCGGCACCAGGCCTCGGCAGTTTCCTCGTCCTTCTCGTAGAGCAGCACCAGCGCGTGGACGGTGACCGGGGTCTTGATCCAATTTTCCGTCACTTGCTCGAGATCGTCGAAGGCGTGCGCTTCGGTCGCGCCGCGGCTGGCCCGGTCGGGCGGGGTGTTCCCGCTCCATTTGGGGCCGCCTTCGATCACCGTCGACAGCCAGAGATCCTCGCGCCGGTCGCCAAGGCGGCGAAGGCGGTCCTCCTGGAACATCCCTTCCTTGAACGGCCGATCGAACGAGGCGAGCGTGCTCGCGTCGAGCCCCATCTTGCGAAGCCCCAGCCAGGTCAGCCCGATCCCGGCGGCGCGATCGTCCTTGCCGTCGGCATCGGTGATCGGCGCCACCGCCTGGAGCGCGGCGAGCCAGCCGCCGCCTTCGGCCTTGCGCACACCGTCCCAGCAGAATTCGAGGAACAGCGAGCGGCCGGTCGGCAGATTGGCGAAGCCGCTGACCACCATGCCCTGGGTCAGCGTGTCGTGCGGCGGGGCGAGCTTCCAGCTCGGCGGGCCCTTCGGTGCGGCGCTCACAGGTCGTTGATCCACAAAGCGGCGTCCTTGTCCGAGAGTGTTGGCTTGCGCAGCCCGATCGCGATGCGGAAGTTCCGCTCGATCTGTTCGGCGGTGAGGTCCTTATAGGCCGAGTACCAGAAGCGGCTGACCGTCATCGAATGGCGCGCCCACTCCTTGAACTGACGGCCATGGCTGGCGCCGTCCTTGACGAGGAAGCGGGTGGGCGGAAAGCCGACGCCGCAGCACCAGGCCAGCGTGAGCCCGGCATGTGCCTTCTCGATGAAGTCGTCGAGATAGCTCTCCCAGGTCTGGTCGAAGTTCGAGAAGAACATCAGCCGCGACTTGTTGTTGACCATCGCCCAATGCGCGAAGTGGATCGTGCGCATCGAGCCGAGATAGCCCTGCCGCGCGACGATGCGCAGCACCAGGCCGAGCCCGCGATGCCCGGCGCGGATCAGGATCATGCGCAGGATGCCCGGCTTGATCAGCACC
>Ga0065165_1003809_pt1 | contig 10062 bp, 9 predicted proteins | sample AraplaMF_Cvi_mMF_FD_63813 | JGI IMG/M metagenome (GOLD analysis project Ga0065165, IMG submission 63813) | Arabidopsis root microbial communities from the University of North Carolina, USA - plate scrape MF_Cvi_mMF (version 2) (version 3) | ecosystem: Host-associated > Plants > Roots > Endosphere... | reverse complement strand
GCGCGCATGCTGCGCCAGTCGGTGCAGATGCTGGGCACCTCGGGCATGGTCGAGATGGAAGACTCCGACACCTGGCCGCACCAGACCGAAGTGGCGAAGGGCGCGATGAGCAAGACCATCACCATGAAATACCAGGCCCTGTTCGAGAACGGCGCGCCGGAAGGCTGGCCGGGACCGGGCCATGTCGGCGACGGCTTCACGAAGGACGACACCCAGTGGGCGTGGTGGAAGTACTGGCACGAGCTGATGACGAGCGAAAAATGAGCCAGCAACCCGTACACCAACAACATCCCCAGGAGACACCCATGGAAAAGAATCCGCTCGAGCCGACGCCGCTGCCGCCGTCGCTGCGCGCCAACCGGGTCCCGGTCGGCAGCCCGCTGTACAACGACATGGTCGAGTTCTTGTACGACGAAGCGGAACTGTTCGATACGCTGCGCCTGCGCGACTGGATCGCGATGGTCGCCAAGGACATCGAATACACGGTGCCGCTGCGGCATACCCGTGCCACGCGCGACCAGGACAAGTCGGTCGTGCGCACCGTCCAGCACATGTACGACGATTACCGTTCGATCATGCTGCGCGTGATGCGCGTCATGGATACGCGCAGCGCCTGGGGCGAGGACCCGCCGTCGCGCACCAAGCACATGGTCTCGAACATCCGCGTCTATCGGACCGACAAGGAGGACGAGTTCAAGGTGCAAAGCTACCTGCTGATGACCCGGAACCGCTTCGACCACGACAAGTTCGACCTGATCCCGTGCGAGCGCCACGACGTGATCCGCAAGACCGAGTCGGGCTACCAGCTGGCCCGGCGCGAAGTCATCATCGACCAGGCGGTACTGGGTACGCCTAACCTCGGCATCTTCCTGTAAGCGCCGGTACGCCGACCACCCGCCCCCGCCTGCCAGGCGCGGGCGGGTTTTCATTTCGTCCGATGGGCGGGGCGCAGCCCATGGCTCCGGGTTCCGACACCGGTGGAACCGGTCCGCGGTGTCGGCTCCAGGGCGTCGCGTGAGCGATCAGTTCACAGGGAAGTGCGTCTGGAACCAGCGCAGTGCCGCGCCGTACCAGGTCTGCGATTGCAGCGTCAGGTTCAGGTTGTGGCCGGCATTGGGCAGCACGTACGCCTCCAGCGGCGTGGCAGCCGCGAAGAACGGCAGTTCGGCGGTCCGGAACGTGGCGGCGCTGCTGCAGTCGGTGGTGGAGCCACCGCCGCCCTGGCTGCAGAATGCGATGTCGTTCATACCGTTGGCCACCAGCACCGGCACGCGAATGCCGCTGGCATCGACGGCAAGGTAATCGGCGGCGTTCAGAAAGCCCGAGAGCTCGCTGTGCGTGGCCTCATCAGCGGCAATCAACGCCGGGTCGGCATCGCCCGATTGATAGAACACCGCGCGGCCCTGGAGCACGCTCAGATACCCGAGGTCGCCAGCGGGAATGTTGGCCTTCGTGATCGGGTCGTTCAGCGCCGGCACCACGCTGGCCGTCAACTTTCCGAAGCCGGCGCCGCCCAGGGAATGCGAGAAGCCGGAGAGCAGCATGCCGTCGACACCGCCGTACTGCGCCACGCCGCCGAGCACCACCAGCGAACCGATGGAATGCCCGACGACGACGATCTTGCCGTACGAGTCGCCCAGCGCCCCGGCGCGTACGGCGCTCACCACTTGCGCCACCGCCTTCGCCGCCGTGGCATAGGTCACCTGATCGCTCGGCGGGTGCGTGCTCTTGCCGACGCCGAGCTGGTCGATGGCCAAGGTGGCATAGCCCGCACGGTTCATATGGTTCGAGTACGAGTAGCGGCCCTCGAACCCGGGGAAATTCCAGTAGGTGTGCGAGTAGGTCGCGCCATGCACGAGCACTTGCAGCACCTTGGCGCCAGGGCCATCGGCCGGGCGGCACCATTGGCCGTAGATATGGCCGGCATCCACCGCGATCGAGACATCGCTGCAGATGGGCGCATGATCGCTGCCGCCGCCGCAGCCGGCGAGCGCCGTTGCCGCCAGGGCCATCGATGCCAGGGCGCGCAGGGCCCGGGCAGCGCCACCACGCCGTGCCTGCGCCGGGGCAGCCACCGTCGTCTTCATGTCTATCGATTTCATCGTGTTATCTCCGTCTGTTTTCAGGAATGTGTCGGCGAGTGCGCGGCAAGCAGCACGCCGGCGCCGGCGCACAGGAACAGCACGGTCGCGCCGAGCGCGAGCGACAGCAGCGATCCCCACAGCAGCGGCGCGAGGACCGCGGCGATCAGGGCATTGAAACCGGTCTGGACGAACAGCTGAACCGACGACCCCATGCCGCGCCGTTCGGGGACGCAGTCGAGTCCCCGGATCGTCAGCGTCGGCATCGTCAGCGCCATGCCGAGATTGAACACGAACAGGTGCAGCACATACCAGCCGGCGCCCGCCGGGGCCGCCAGGCAGATCGCGAGGTCGAAGGCGATCGCCGCGCCCATCAGCGCGAACCCGGCCTGCAGCGTGAGCCGCACCGGCCAGCGCGCCGCCGCCTTGCCGGCCAGCGCCGAGCCGGCGACCAGGCCCGCCGTCGCCGGTCCGAACAGCCACAGGAAGTCCGCTTCGCCCAGGCCGAGGTGCCGCATCAGGAACACCGGTGCCGACAGCACGTAGATGAAGAAGGCGCCGAACATCGCGGCGTAGGCCAGCGACCAGGTCATGAACGCGCGATTGCCCAGCACCCGCGCGTAGCCTCGCGCGAGCGGCGCGAGGCGGAACGGCTGGCGCGCCTGCGGTGCCAGCGTCTCCGGCAGGCGCAGCGCCACCGCCGCGAACAGGCTCGCTGCCAGCAGCGCCAGGAACAGGAACACGGCGCGCCAGCCGAACGCCCGCTGCAGCGCCCCGCCGACCAGCGGTGCGACCGCCGGCGCCAGCCCGTACATCATGACGACCTGCGACATCATGCGCCGCGCCAGCGGCCCCTCGTGCAGGTCGCGCACCACCGCGCGGCCGATCACGATGCCGGCGCCGGCGGACAGGCCCTGCAGCGCGCGCAACGGCAGCAGCTGCCCGACGCGCGTGGCGAATGCGCAGCCCAGCGAGGCCAGCGCATATGTGGCCAGTCCGGCCAGCACCACCCTGCGCCGCCCGCAGGCATCGGCAATCGCGCCGTGCCACAGCGACATGAACGCGAACGCGGCGAAATACACCGAGATCGTCTGCTGCAGCGCGACCCGGTCCGTGTGCAACGTCCGCTCCATGTCCGGGAACGACGGCAGGTAGGCGTTGATCGAGAACGGTCCCAGCATCGCCAGCCCGGCCAGGATCAAGGTGATGCCGGGCAGGCCGGATGCCCGGACGACGGCGCCGGCCTGCACCTAGGGCCGCATCCCGAGGACGGCGGAAATATCCTGCGCCGGATCGGCATCGGCGCCGTAGCCGAAGTCGCCCGCGCGCTGGCGTTCGGCCAGGCGCGTCATCAGCACGCGGTAGCGGTTCCCCGGCGCGTCGAAGCGCGAACTGAGATCGCGCCGCTGGCCCGGATCGAAGTAGCGCGCGTTCTGCGGCCGCAACACCGAGTTGTCCTGCGGCTGGATGACGTAGGAGATGCGCGGCATCAGCCAGCGGAACGGCGCCGGCGCGTGCACCGTGTAGTTGGTCTGGTCGACGCGCGAGCGGTGCTTCCCGACGGGCACGAACGGCTGCACGTTGGGTATCGCGTAGCCGGGCGTGAAGCTGGGATAGGAAATGCACAGGTTGTTGCGCAGGTGGACGTGCAGCACCGCACGCAGGTCCTGGTACTGCGCGCGCACGCCGCCGATCCAGCGCATGACCGGCGCCACCGACTTGCGGGTGACGATGCGGGTGCGCGTCAGCGTCTCGGACGTCGAGCTGAACTCGACCACGTCGCTTTCCGATTGCCCGTCGCCGATGGTGTTCGCATGCAGGAAGTCGGCATGCGTGAGGTCGATCAGGTTCTCGACCGACAGCGGTGACGCCGCATCGAACCGCACCGAGCGCTGGGTATAGCGCGGGATGCCCGCGCCGTCCGCCGGCAGGAACGGAATGAGCGGGATCAGGTCCGCGTGGGCATTGTCGGGATTGCCGTACCAGACCCACACGTAGCCGTAGCGCTCGTGGACGCGGTAGTAGCAGGACCCGCCGGTGAAGGCGGTGGCGCCGGTGCGCCGGCTCTCCAGCAGGTCCGGCCGGAACTCGGCCGCGCGCACCCGTCCCAGCTCGCGCCACAGGTAGACGTCCTGCGCATGCACGATCCGGCGCAGCGGGCTGTTGCCGACGTCCGCGCTGTACGCCAGCGGGAACCAGGTGTCGCGCAGGTCGATGTTACCGGGTATCCAGTCGCGTTTCGCGTCCGGCGCGGCGAAGCGCGCCGCTTTGTCATCCATGTTCATGCGACATCCTCCAGTAGGTCGCGCCGTTCGCGCGACGGCGCCGCTTCGAGCGCCGCGATGGCGCGTCCATCGATCCCGGCCCGCACCGTGAACGGTGCGGCCCCGGCCAGCCGGCGCAGGCGCCAGCCCGGCGGCCCGGCGTGTGGGCCCGGATGGGCAAAACCGCGCCATACGAGGCTGGTGGTCCCGCGCCGGTTGGCGCTGGCGGCGACCAGCAGCGTCACCAGCGGCTGCTCGGCCGCATCCAGCAATTCCACCACGATGTCGCCGCCGGCCAGCGGCACGCGGGTGCGCACCAGCAGCGGATGGTCGCGCACGAAAGCGGGGCCGGGTCCCCTGCCCTTCCACACGGCGCCGCGATCGAGCACGAGATGCCCGCCGTCGCGGCGCGGATCGCCGATGAAGAAGTCGGTGATCGTCACGCCCGGAAAGTCGAGCAGGCATTCCGGGCCGTCGAGCATGACGTCCAGATAGTCAGGGAACGCGATCGCCGCCACCGCGCTCCCGGTGAACTCGCGCCCCGCCGCCCGGTAGGCCGCGCCGGGGAGCGTACCCCCCATGTCGCCGGCGCCGGTATGCACGTGGATGAAGCCATTCAGTTCGGCGACCGGATACGCGCGCGCCGCGGCCGGCGGGATCTTCTCGTCGCGCCGCAGGTTCGGGATATCGGTGCAATGCCCGCTCGCGCCGTCGAAGGTCCAGCCGTGATAAGGGCATTGCAGGCCGCCCGGCCTGACCTGCCCCGGCGACAGCAGCACGCGCCGGTGCGGGCAGCGGTCTTCCAGCGCGAACGCTTCTCCGGCGGCGCTGCGGAACAGCGCCACCTGCATGCCGTCACAGACCACCGCCAGCGTCTTGCCCGGCGCCAGCTGCTCCGACAGCGCGACGATCCACCATTGTCCTGATGTCATTCGTGTCCCTTCCGCGCCGGGCCGTCAGGCGCGCACGCGCGCGGTGATCTTCGCGTGCGGCCCGGCCACCTGCGCCGCCCAGGCGGCGCCGGCGTCGTCGAACGCGAACTCGCTGTAATCGATCTGGATGTCCTGCTCGCGCGCGATGCGCAGCAGGCGCTCCCAGATCGCGCGGCGGTCGGCCGGGGGCCGCTGGCCGGTGCCGATGCACGACAGCGTGCGGAACAGCAGGTCGGCGATGTCCAGGTTGACCTTGCGCCCGGCCCCGGTGCCGATGGTCATGATGCGCGCGCCCCAGCACGTCGCCTTGAGGGCATCCAGCATCGGCTGGCCGCAGACCAGGTCGAGCACGACGTCGAAGCCCTCGTCCGTGGCCGCCTGCAGTTTCGCGGCGTCGTCGCCGCCGCCCAGCACCACGATCTCGTCGGCGATGCCGCGCGCCTTCAGACGCGCCAGCGCGTCGGCCGAACGGGCCGCGGCCACGACGCGTCCGGCGCCCAGGAAGCGCGCCAGCTGCAGTGCAATCTGGCCCAGCGTGCCCGTCGCCCCCAGCACCAGCACCTGCTCGCCCGGCTGGATCTTCGCCTGCTCCAGCGGCACCAGGGCGCCGGTGGCGGCGATGCCCATCGCGATCGCGGTGCGGTCGTCGACGTCGTCCGGCACATCCCAGACTTCCTCGACCGGCACCAGGGTGCGCTCGGCCCAGGCGCCGTACGGCAGCACGGAGCGCTCGCCGAAATAGACCCGGCGCCCGTCCGGCGCGCGGCCCACGCCCTCGCCGCGGATCACGCACGGGTATTGCACGCCGAGGCGGTACGCGCCCAGCACGTCCCAGCCGCCCAGGCCGGCCGTATCGACGTCGATCAGGACCGCGCCGTCGCGCGGCGCCGGTTCCGGAAACTCGGCGACGACCGGCGCCGCGCCGCGTTCATGAATGATGGCAGCTTTCATTACATCCCCTTCGCGCCGGTCTGCGCAAACAATGCCTTCATCGCCACCAGCGAAGGCGTGTGGCTGCCGAAGCCGCCGTCCGCCACCAGCGTGGTGCCCGTGACGAAGGCCGATTCGTCGGACGCCAGGAACGCCACGACATCGGCGATCTGGCGCGGCGTGCCCAGTTCGGGCGTCAGGTGGTTCTCGCGCAGGATCTCGAGCAGCGGCGCGGGCATGCTGTCGTGCGCATTTTCCGCTGGGGCCAGCCCGATCTGCAGCGCGTTCGAGCGGATGCCCTGCTTGCCGTACTGCGCCGCCACCGAGCGCGCCAGCATCGCCAGCGCCGCCTTCGAGGCCGCATAGGCCGTCAGCGACAGGTCGCCTTGCGCGCCCAGGCCCGAGGTGACGAAGATCACCGAGCCGCGGCCATGCTTGAGCATTTCCCGGATCGCGTACTTGCTGCACAACATGGCGCCGCGCAGGTTGACCGCCATCGCGCGGTCCCAGGCCTCGACGTCCATGTTGACGACGTCGCGGTCGCGCCGGCGCTGTTCCACGTTCAGGACGGCCGCGTTGTTGTGCAGGACGTCGACGCGCCCGAAGCGCGCCACCACCGCCTCGACCATCGCGCCGACCTCGGCCTCGCTCGCGATGTCGCACTGCAGCGCCAGCGCCTGCCCGCCCTGCGCCTCGATGCCGGCCGCGACCTTGCGCGCGCCCTCGCCGTCGATGTCGACGATGGCCACCCGCGCCCCGTGCGCCGCCAGCACGCGCGCCGCCTCGGCGCCCAGGCCGCCGGCGGCACCGGTCACGATCGCGACCCGTCCGTCAAGCTTTCCTTTGTTTTCTTGTTCGTTCATACCCGGTCTCCGTCAGGTTGGGCCGCGTTCAGCGGCCGATGAAATTGGGCGGCCGCTTCTCGCTGAAGGCCAGCGCGGCTTCTCGTGCATCTTCGCTCGGCTTGAGCATGGCGAACAGGTCCAGTTCCAGGTCCAGTCCCTGCTTCAGCTCCAGGTCGAGGGCGCTGCGGGCCGCGCGCTTGACCAGCAGCGTGGCCGCCGGTGCGCGCGCCGCGATGCGCGTGGCGAACGCGCGCACTTCGTCGACCAGCGCGTCCGGTGCGCTCGCGACGCGCGTGACCAGCCCGATGTCCTTCGCCGCGGCCGCGTCGAGGCGCTCGCCGGTCAGCAGCAGGTCCATCGCCCGTCCGGGTCCCACCACGCGCGCCAGGCGCTGGGTGCCGCCGCCGCCGGGAATCAGGCCGAGCGCCGTTTCCGGCAGGCTGAAGACGGCGTCCGGCGTGGCGTAGCGGATGTCGCAGGCCAGCGCCAGTTCCAGGCCGCCGCCCATGCAATAGCCGTGCACCGCGGCGATCACCGGCTTCTGGATGGCGTCGATCGCTTCGATCCAGCGCGCGCCCTGCATCCGGGTGCGCACCTCGATCGCGGTTTCCGGGCCGCGCTTTTCCTTGATGTCGGCGCCGGCGCAAAACCCGCGCGGGCCGGCGCCGCGGATCGCGATCACGCGGATCGCCGGGTCGGCGTCGAGTTCGCGCAGCGCCTGGGGCACGCCGTTGCGGATGTCGTCGTTGATCGCGTTGATCTGGCCGGGGCGCGTCAGCACCACCCAACCGAGGCCGCCTTCGCGCTCGATGGTGACGGCCTCGTTGACTAAGCGCGCCGCGCCGCCGTCGTTGTCCTTCAGGTCGGTGTCGCCCATGTCACGCTTCCTCGAACTCGATGACCTGGCCGCGCAGTTCCGACGGCTCGATGCGGATCAGCGGGCGTCCGCCGGCGGATTCCGATTCCTCCACCCAGGTGAAGCGCGTGCCGCGCGCGCGCAGGTCGTCGGCCTTGGCCTCCAGGCCGTTCACGGCGATGCGGATGTAGTACAGCCCCGGCCCCCAGTTGTTGAGGTAGTGGGCGGCCGGGGTGTTCCAGGCGGTCGGCTGGATCACGTGCAGGGCCGCGCTGTTGGCGACCGCGAACGGCATCACGGCGCGGCGCTGGCCTTCGCGGGCCAGCAGTTCGACGCCGCCGCGCGGTTCCCAGTCGAGGTTCGTCGAGCAGCAGCGCAGCGTGTGGTCGAGGTCGCGCACGATGAAGGCGCGCGCGCTGATTCGCACCATGTCGCCCGGCTTCGGGTCGCGCGGCTGGGCCGGCGGGCTGGCGAAGGTTTCCGGCGGCATTTGCAGCGGCTCGGTCGGCATCACCTCGATGCACAGGCCGCCGTCGACGGCGGGCGTGTAGCGCGGGCGTTCCGGCGTCGCGCCCAGCCACAGGCGGTCGAACGGCATCTCGGGCGTGCGCTGGGCCATGCGGAAGGCGAGGCCGCGGCGCATCAGCTTGTCCACGAAGACGTCGAACTTCGGCCCCTGCAGCGCCAGCACCACCGAGTGCGTCAGCATCGGGCGGTGGCGGCCCTGGTAGTCCTTCAGGCTCTCGAGGAACTCGTGGAACATCGGGTCGCCCGGATTGTCGTAGTCCAGGTGCCACTGCGGCTCCAGGCGCGTGGGCGAGACCACCAGCGATTTGTGCACGCGCAGGAAATGCGCGATGTACGGATGGTTGTCGAAGGCCTGGCGCCAGTTCGGGTGGCTGTGCACCCCCAGCTTGCTCACGAGCAGGTCGGTCATGCCGTCCGGGTCGGGCAGCATCATGTCGGCTGACAGCAGCAGGTCAAACATAGTTTTTCTCCAAGGTAGGGCTGACGCACGCATCGTCCTGTGCGCGGCGGGGATTGAGCAGGAAATACGACAGCGCCGGCGTGAGCACGAGCGCGCCGAGCATATTCCACAGGAACATGAAGGTCAGCAGGATGCCCATGTCGGCCTGAAACTTGATCGGCGACCAGGCCCACGTGACGACGCCGGCGGCCATCGTCATGCCGACCAGGGCCACGACCTTGCCGGTGAAGTCGAGCGAACGGCGATAGGCGGCGCGCAGGCTGTCGCCGCGCCGCTGGCACGCCAGCTGCACCGACAGCAGGTACAGCGCGTAGTCGACCCCGACGCCCACCCCGACCGCGATCACCGGCAGGGTCGCCACTTTCAACCCGATGCCCAGCCAGACCATGAGCGCCTTGCACAGGACGGTCGTGATCACCAGCGGGATCAGCGCGACGATGGTGGCGCGCACGCTGCGGAACGTGATCAGGCACAGCAGTGCGGTCGAACCGTAGACGGCCAGGTACATCATGACGATGCTCTTGCCGACCTCGATGTTGGTCGCGGCCTCGATGCCGGCATTGCCGGCCGCCAGCAGGAAGGTCACGGGCTCCTTGGCGCCGGCCGGGGTGTTGTTGGCCTGGGCGTACTGGCTCGACGTCTTGAGGATGCGCGCCACGGTGTCGGCCTTGTGGTCGCGCAGGTAGACGACGAGCGGCGACACCGAGCAGCTCTGGTTGGTGATGTCGGGCGTGGCGATCGCCGCCGCCGTCATGGCGCCGTCGGTGATCGCCTGGTTGCGGCTGATCGTCATCCACTTGGCGCTGCCTTCCGACATCGCGGCGGTGGTGAAACGCACGGTTTCGGCCAGCGACGTGGTGGTTTGCACCGCCGGGTCCGCGCGCAGCAGCTGCGCCAGGCCGTCCATCTTCGTCAGCGCCGAATACAGGCGGCAGCCTTCGTCGGCGGTCTTCATGATCACCACGAACTGGTCGCTCGACAGGCCGTAGTTGCGCGTGATGTAGGCGTTGTCGCGGTTGTAGCGCGAATCGGGCCGCAGTTCCGGCGCGCCGGCGTCGAGGTCGCCGATGCGCAGGCCCTGCATCACGAGCGCCGACGCCACGGTGACGAGCAGCGCGAGGAGGCTCACGCCGAACGCCCAGCGGCGCCCGGTCAGGGCGTCGAGG
>Ga0065165_1003806_pt1 | contig 10074 bp, 13 predicted proteins | sample AraplaMF_Cvi_mMF_FD_63813 | JGI IMG/M metagenome (GOLD analysis project Ga0065165, IMG submission 63813) | Arabidopsis root microbial communities from the University of North Carolina, USA - plate scrape MF_Cvi_mMF (version 2) (version 3) | ecosystem: Host-associated > Plants > Roots >... | reverse complement strand
TACCGCGAGCACCCGCCCCTCATCTGCCTGCCGGCATCTTCTCCCCGGAGGGGAGAAGAGTTCCCCGCTGCGGCGCTTGTCCTGCGAGTGCCGCGCGGATCTCCCGCAGCTTCGCCTTCACCTTCGCCGCGTTCTCCGGCCCCATCCGCAGCAGCAACTTCTGTCCCGCGGAAAGCCCCTGCAGGGAAGGATCGGCAAAGCGGTAATAGGTATCGCCGCGCACCAATGCGATCGGCACCGCGCTGCCGGGGGTGGCGAGCATGTCGTCGATCGCCGCGACCAGCCGGTCGTTGAAGTAGCCGCGCGGATAGCCCAGCTCGCGGTACGCCTGCTGGAACAGCGGGTAATAGCGCACGTACCACGCCACCGCCTTGCGCGCGTCCACCGCCTCGGCCACGCGCACGTAGGGCGCATAGCGTTCCGCATTGCGCGGCGACAGTTCGATGCTGCCTTCCTGTTCGTCCACCGCGAAGGCGCCGCGCGGCGTGCGCAGCGGCAGGATGCGCGTGGCCACGCCCTGGCGCGGCAGCGCATCCACGGTGGCGACGATGCGCGGGATGATCTGCTCGCGCAGCAGCAGGCCGGTGAGATCGCCGCCGCCCAGCTGCGCGAGTTCGTCGGCGACGGTGCCGTCGCTGCCGTCGAGCGCGGGCAGCGGCGCGGTGGAGGCAGACGCCGGCCCCGCATCGGCGATGGGATGGCGGATCGCCGACGACGGCGGCGCCGGCATCCCGCTGCTCGCCGCGGCGGCCGGCGCGGATGGCGCTTCCTGCGCGCCTTGCAGCCCCTTGCGCCAGAGATAGACACCGCCCGCAATCGCCGCCGCCACCACGACCACCGCCACCAGCCACGCACCGTACGAGTTCTGCTGCTTCTTCACTGCCGCGCACCTCATCTGCTTCATGACCACCACGATGAGACTGGCCCCGTCCCGGATGGTTCATCCCGCGTGGCCGCGGCGCCCCCCATGGCAAGCTCCGCGTGCGCCGCAGTAACCTGCACTCGCCGCGGCATCCCCCATTGGCTGCGGCATCCGCAAGTCCACATCGACGCTTCGCCCAGGAGGAAGAACATGGCTTTCTCTGTCCGTGCCGAAAGCAGTGCCATCTCCAACATCAATGTCACGCCCCTGGTGGACGTGCTGCTGGTGCTGCTGATCATCTTCATGATCACCGCGCCGGTGATCACCCACCGCACCCGCATCGACCTGCCCACCGCCGGCGGCAAGGCGCTGCCGGCGGCCGAGCCGATCCGCCTGGCGATCCAGGCCGACGGTTCGCTGTACTGGAACGACACGCCGATCGACCAGGCGCAGCTCGACACACAATTGGCCGTCGCCGCGCAGCAGGCCGCACCGCCGCGCCTGGTCATCAATGCCGCCGACGGCGCCGCCTACCAGGCGGTGGCCCACGTGCTGGCGCAGGCCAAGGCGCAAGGCCTGGCCGGGATCGATTTCGCGCGCTGAAGCTCGCGGCGCAGGGGGCGGAAATATTTTTCCGTCCCCTTGTCGATTTCGCTTTTCCTGGTTCGTCGCCTGGATGGAACGCCACCGCGGCGCCCTTTGCCATCCACTCAAGAGGATCCAGCCATGACCGCCCGCTTCCAGCGCATCACCCCGTTCCTGTGGTTCAACGACCAGGCCGAGCAGGCCGCCCAGCGGTATGTGTCGCTGTTCGAGAACTCGCGCATCACCCACGTGGCGCGCTACACCAGGGAAGTGGCGCAGGCGGCCGGACGCAAGGAAGGCGACGTGATGACGGTGGCGTTCGAACTGGACGGCCAGTCGTTCACCGCGATCAACGGCGGCCCGATCTTCAAGCTCTCCGAAGCGTTCTCGCTGGTGGTGCATTGCCGCTCGCAGCAGGAGATCGACCATTTCTGGAACGGCCTCATCGCCGACGGCGGCGCCGAAAGCCAGTGCGGCTGGCTGAAGGACCGCTACGGCCTGTCGTGGCAGATCGTGCCGGAAGAACTGATCACGCTGATGACCGGCCCGGAACAGGACAAGGCCGCGCGCGCCATGGGCGCGGTGATGCAGATGCAGAAGATCGACCTGGAGCAGATCCGCAAGGCGGCTGCGTAAGAGCCGGGGGCGCGCCGGCTGCCGCCGGTGCGCCTCGCTTTACTGGGTGTGCACCCAGTGCACGTAGATGTTGTTTTCCTCGTCGTCCGTGCGGGTGCCCTTGCGCCCGTCGGCCACCACGCCCCACACGCTGCGCAGGCCGGTGGCGGTATGGCGGTCGATGCGCAGCTTCTCGTCCTTGGCGATGGGGAACTGCGTTTCCAGCACCAGGGCCTGGCCGCGCTCCCATACCAGCAGGGCCGGCCGGCCGCCGCTGGCGCCCCAGCCGATATGCACTTCCACCCGCTGCGCCTCGAAGCCGCTGCGGTTGTCCAGGGTCCAGCCTTCCGAGCGGTCGAGCAGCGCCTTCAGGTCGGGATCGGACCAGTCGACCTGGTTGGCGTTCCACTTGGACGGGGGCTTCTGGAAGGACATGGGCGCGTCACCTCGCGATCGGGACCGGCATGCGCCCGATTTTGCCGCCTTCGCGCCGGGTTTGGGTGAACAGCGCGGCCGCCCGGTAGCGAAATCAGGCCCTAGCGCACATGCACCCAATGCACCCAGGCGCCGGCCTCGCGGTCCTCGGCGCGGAACCCTTCGCGGCCGTCCACCACCACACCCCAGGCGCTGCGCACTTCCTCGCCGGCATGGCGGTCGATACGCACGTGCTCGCCCACCGGAATGGCGAAGCCGGTGACCAGCACCACGGCCTGATCGCGCTCCCATACGAGGCTGGCGTGGCGCCCCGATGAGGCGCCCCAGCCCACGTGCAGTTGCACGTCGAGCGGCTCGGCGGTGTCGCGGTTGTCCAGGGTCCAGCCTTCGGTCTTCTTCAGCAGGGCCGACAGGCGCTCGTCGTCCCAGTCGACGCGGTTGCCGCTCAGGCGGGCGGGCGTTTTGTGCATGGGGCGGCAGGCTTCCGGACGGTTGGCGATTACCGCGCTATCGGCCGCGCCCGGGGTTTCTTTAGCGCCGGTTCCGTGATGCGGACCGCGGCGCCATGCCGGCTCAGGCCTTGCGCAGGAAGCAGACCTTCAGCACCAGGCCCTTGATCTTGTCCGAATGGCCTTCGATATGTTCCGCATCGCCGTCGACCAGGCGGATGTTGCGGATCACCGTGCCTTGCTTCAGCGGAATCGAAGAACCCTTCACCTTGAGGTCCTTGATCACCACCACCGTGTCGCCGGCGGCAAGCACATTGCCGTTGACGTCGCGCACCACCAGCGTTTCTTCCTGCGCGGCGGCGGCGGCTACGGGCCATTCGTGGGCACAGTCGGCGCAGACGTAGTTGTCGCCGTCCGGGTAGGTGTTCTCCATGCCGCAGCGCGGACAGGCGGGGATGTCGGACATGGCGGGGTTCCTGCGAAGTAGGCGGTCGGCGATTATATCGCCCGCCTCCCTCCTGCCGCCCGCGCCGTGCCCAGCGACGAACGCCCCTGGTTTCTCTACCTGATCGAATGCCGCGATGGGTCGTACTACGCGGGGATCACCAATGACCTCGATGCGAGGTACCGGGCGCATGTCGATGGCAAGGGCGCGCGGTATACGCGGTCGCACCCGCCGCTGCGGTTGCTGGGGTCGAAGAGCTATCCGGACCGGGCAGCGGCGTCGCGCGCGGAATGGGAAATCAAGCAGCTGCCGAAAGCGAAGAAGCCCGGTTTTCTCACCCCAACCTACGCCATCGCGGCTTTGGCTGACCCAGAACCAATAAAAGCGAACGCAACTCAGCGCATGATGCCCGTGTGACCCAGCGAATAGCGGCCCGGCTGCGGCCACACCGCCAGGCCGTGCGGCTCGGCGCCGACCTTGATCTTGCGCACCGCGCCGGTGCTGGTGTCGAAGGCATAGACCAGGTCGTCGTAGCGGCCCGACAGCCACAGCGTCTTGCCGTCGGCGCTCACGTTGCCCATGTCGGGGCTGCCGCCGCCGGGGATCGGCCAGTTGGCCACCACCTGGCGGGTGGCGAAATCGATCACCGACACGCTGCCCTTGTTGACGCCCTTCTTGTTGCCGCGGCGCTCGCCGTGCACGTGGTTGGAACCGCGGTTGGCGACGTACAGCTTGCTGCCGTCGCGGCTGGGATACAGGCCGTGCGTGCCGATGCCGGTCTTGACGAAACCGATCTTGGTGAAGCTGTCGCCGTCCACCAGGTACACGCCGTCGGCCATCATGTCGGCCACGTAGAACACCTTGCCGTCGGGCGAGACGCGGATGTCCTGCGGCATGCCCTTGGCATTCAGGTCGAGATAGCCCAGCACCTTGCGGTTGACCATGTCGATCTTGACCAGCTTGCCGCCGAATTCGCAGGTAAAGATGGCGTAGCGGCCGTCGATGGAGAAGTCGGCGTGGTTGATGCCCTTGCACTCCGGCGCCTCGAGCTTGCTGCGCAGCTGCATGGTGTGCGCATCGCGGAAGTCCAGGCGCGCGTGCGCTTCGGCCACCACGATGGCCTCCTTGCCGTCGGGGGTGAAGTACATGTTGTAAGGATCGTCCACTTCGATCGCCTTGCCGGCCTTGCCGGTCTTCGGATCGATCGGGGTGAGGCTGCCGTCGCTGCGGCCCTCGGCGTTATTGGTGACCCACAGCGTCTGCAGGTCCCATGCCGGCACCACATGCTGCGGGCTGCGGCCCACCGGCAGGGTGTCGATCACCTTGTAAGTGGCCGGGTCGATCACCGACACCGTGTCGGAGCGCAGGTTGGGTACGTAGATGCGCTGCAGCGCGCCCTTCACCGCCGGGCTGAAATTGCCGGCGCGCGCTTCGGTGTACATGTTGGCCGGATTGATCACCGCGGGCATGCCCGCCACGGTCTGCACCGGCGCCGCCGGCGCGGCGAAGGAAAGGCCAAGACCGGCCAGCGCGCCTGCAACGATGGCAAGCCGCGGCGAGCAAAGGGAACGAGACTTCATGGGGGAGTTCCGTATTGTTCTTCGAGGGAGAGAGAAAGCCCGACTGTGCGATCAGCGGCCGGCCGTGGCCTGGCGGATCGCTTCCACGGTCCGCGCAACGATAGCATCGACGCCAGCCTGGCCGAGCGCCGCGCTGGAACGGCGCGGGTCGCCGCCGAACACGCCGTCGGCCGCGCCGAGTCTGGGACCGCGCTTCAACGCATCCATGCGCACCATCTCGGGCGCCACGGCCAGTTGCAGCGAGGTGTCGGCGAGGCCGGCGTGGGTGCCGATCTCGTCGTCGCGATAGCCCTGCTGGCGCAGCATCGCGGCGAAGCCGTCGGAGCTGGCCTGGTAATAAGCGGCGGGCACGAAGGCATGCACCGGCTTCCCAGCCCAGGCTTTGTCGAGCTGCGCAACCACCCGTTTCAGATCGTTCTGATAACCGCCGTGGTCGCCGAGAAACACCACGTTGCGGAAACCGTGCGCCGCGAAACTCTGCGCCGCGGAAACCAGGCTGGCTTCGAACGCCGCATCCGGCACGGTGATGGTGCCCGGGAATTTCATATGCCCTTGCGGCGGCGAGATCGCACCTTCCGGCACATAGGCCACCACGGGCGCCACCAGCGCGTCGCCGAGTCGCTCGGCAATGCGGCGCGCCAGAAAAAGCGCACGTGCGTTGTGCTTGCCCAGTGCAACGCCCGGCCCGCTCTGCTCGGTGCCGCCGATGGGAATGATGATGGTGGTCTTGCCGGCCTGCTGCGCGGCGCGCAGTTCGGTCCAGGTGAGGTCTTCGAGCATCACGCTGCGCGGCGTCTGGGCGGATGCGCACTGCGCGGCGGCGAACAGCAGGATGGCGGCGAAAGCGCGCCGGAGCGGATAAGTCATGCGGGGATTCGTGCAGCGGTTACGACGGCGCGACACGTTAGCACCATGGCCGCGGCGGAACATGACTGGGAGCGGGCAAAAAGCGGCCTCGACGACAGGCAACCGATAGGTTGCATTTCGCGACCGGGATCCCTAACATGCAACCATCAAGTTGCATTTGATCTTCCCCACCCGCACCGGAGGACCGCATGAACATCCCCTCGACCGACCGCATCGAACGCCAGGTCCAGCTCAAGGCCCCGCGCTCGCGCGTATGGCAGGCGCTCGCCGACGCCGAATCCTTCGGCGCCTGGTTCGGCGTGAAACTCCAGGGCCAGCGCTTCGTCGCCGGCGAGTACACGCGCGGCAACCTCACCTATCCCGGCTACGAAGACCTCGTGCTGGAAGCGCTGGTCGAGCGCATCGAGCCGGAGCGCTATTTCTCCTTCCGCTGGCACCCGTATGCCATCGACCGCGAGCACGACTACGCGGACGAACCCACCACGCTGGTCGAGTTCATGCTGGAAGACCACGCTGGCGGCACCTTGCTGCGCGTGGTCGAATCGGGCTTCGACCAGATCCCGGTCGCGCGCCGCCACGAGGCCTACCGCATGAACAGCGGGGGCTGGGAAGAACAGATGCACAACATCCGCCGCTATGTCGACACGCAGTAAACCGATCGCCGCACCCGCGCTGCAGCGTGCCGCGCCCATTTTCGCCGCGCTCGGCGACGCCACCCGCCTGCGCCTGGTCGCCCTGCTCTGCGCCGGCGGCGCCATGTCGATCGCCCAGCTCACCGTAGGCACCGAGATCAGCCGGCAAGCCGTCACCAAGCACCTGCAGGTGCTGGCGGATGCGGGGCTGGTGCGCGATGCAAAGCTGGGGCGCGAGCGGCGCTGGGAACTGGAGCCGTCGCGCCTGGACGAAGCGCGGCGTTCGCTGGATGCGATCGCGGCGCAGTGGGATGCGGCGCTGCTGCGGCTGAAGGATTTCGTCGAGAACTAAAACCCGGCGCAGGTTGGGGTTCGCCACAGGCTCACCCCAACCTGCGCCGGGACGATATCAAGGCTTCATCAGTGGATTTCGTCCAGACCCGGATCGCGGGTCACCTTGAAGATCTTGGTCGGCTGCGGCACCGCATTGAGCTGCAGGCGCGGCCCCGGACGATTGGTGCAGGCATTGCCGCCGCTGACGAACACGCCGCCCTGGTTGCACTTCCAGTCATAGAAGTTCTGCAGGCCACCGGCCAGCTGCAGGCTGTAGTCGGTGCTCAGCGCCTTGCCCGGATCGAACGGCCAGCCGGCCGGCTCGTTCTGGAACCAGCGCATCCATTCCTTCGAACCCACCGGCGGCGGATTGGACTGGAAGGTCGGATTCATCGGCGACACCGCCGGCGCCTCGGCCGTCATGTGGCAGCTCATGCAGGCACTGACCGGATTGTCCACCGGACCGTTGAGGCGGCCATTCCAGCCCAGGTGGGTTGGCGGCAGCTCCTTGGTGTTGGCGTTGATCGCGGTCTCGCGCAGGTTGGGGTTGATCCTGGTCTGCGTCGGCTGCGGGTTGCTGTAGGTGTTGCCGTTGTCCTGCGGATCGTTGCCCCACATGATGCCCACCGGCACCAGGTTGTCCCAGCCGGGCTTGCCGGTCACGGCGCCGTTGTACTGGAAGGTGCCGAACAGCCAGCCCGTACCCGGCACGCGCGTATCGCGCACGGCGAAGTCCATCTGGATCAGCGCGACCTTGCGCATCACGCGGTTGGAGGACTTGAACGCGTCGGTGATGTACGCATCCCACTGCACCGGATTCTGCAGGAACGGCACTTCCGACAGCACCACGTCGGCGAACAGCGCTTTGCACACCACGGTGCCATTGGGGAAGCTGTTGGGCTTGGACGTGTAGCGCGGATCGGGATTCTGCGGATCCTTCCAGACCTGGCCGAAGGTGTAGGCGCCGAGGTCGTTGTAGATGCCCACCGCGTAGGTCTGGCCCGAGGTCTTCTGGCTCGCGGCCAGCTGCTGCGGCTGGATCTGCGCTTCCTTGGTCAGGCCATGGACGCCTTCGCGGCCGTCCGGGCCGTAGTGCTGCCACGGCGCGTGGTACCACTTGCGCACCGGGTTCTTCTGCACCACCCAGTCGGTTTCCACGTTGCCTTCCAGGCAGTATTTCTTCACCGCGTCCACGTACGGCCGCCAGGTCTCGAAGTTGTTGCTGAACTGCTTCGGCAGCAGGTTGAAGAACGCCGGCGGCGTCGAATTCGGCATCTGCTTCGGATAATCCTGGCTCAGCTGGAACAACGGACCGCTGTACAGCTTGGACGGTGGCTGGTAGCCGAAATCCGGAAACGTCCCCGCATTCGCCGCTCCAGCGACGAAGCTGAGCGCGGCCAGCGCCGCCAATACCCCTGATCGATTCATGCGCATTGCATCTGCTCCCTGTTGGATAGATGAACCCCCTGGGCGCGGACCTTGCGTCCGCGCCTGCGTCTGTCCGGAATGCGGCTGGCCCCGGACCGGCCTCATGCCGATCGCTTGCCGGCGACCTGCGTCGCCAGGAACCTGGGCTGGGAGATGTCTTGGTGTTGCCCCCTGATGCGCCCCCCTGGCGCGGCGGCGGTAAGGTCGCGCCAGGGCCGTGCAGACGATGTGACGGTACGCAGTCTCTCCAGAGAGCGGGCATTGCGTTGAAAGCCTGCCCGGACGTCCCAGCATCTGCGAGCGGACGGCGCTAGCCTTGGGGCGCTCGTGCAGTGCGTAACCACCACATCCATGAAAGGGGAAAGGCCATGACCCAGTCCGATCTACATCACGCCAATCCACATCGCTTCGCGCGCCGGCTGTTCCGGCGCGCGCTGCTCGTCCTGTTCGCGCTGGCCCTGGCGCCGCTGGCGGCCCAAGCCGCGCCGCAATCGCCTGGCTCGCAGTCGTCGGGGTTGGGCCAGGCCTGGCCCAATGCACCCGACGTCAGCGCCAGTCCGCACTGGCACGTGTACGTGTTCGAGCGCGACGGCGTGCGCTTCGTCCAGATCAACGACCTCAACGGCCGCGTGATGGGCGCCTTCGCCACCGCCGGCGGCCAGTTCCTGGTGCTGCCGATGGGCAGCGGCGCCGGCCTGAGCGTGGCGCCGGCCGGCAGCGCCGTGCCGGCCGGCGGCGAGCTGGTCTACAACGACGGCACCGTGCAGCTCACTGCCGCTCCGGCGGCGGACGGCTCGCACAACCTGCGCGCCTTCGACCTGCCCTGCACCGACCCGGTGGAGTGCAGCACGCATATCGCACCGCAATAAGCGAACCGCGGAGGCGGCCGTTTTCACGGCCGCCTCACGCCCGGGTCGGCATATCTCCCGCGCCCGGCCGGGAAGCCGGACCAACCTCGTAGCTCGCGCCTCTCCACCCCTGTAGGCGCTGTTTCCCGCGTCCGCCGACACACCCGGCGGACGCGGCTTTTTTTTGGGGCCGCGCTTTTTCGGGAACTAGGCTTTTTCCGCCGCCGCGCGGCTGGCCTCGGTGGCCAGCGACACGCTGAAGCGCAGGCGCCCGCCTTCGACGAACATGCGCAGTTGGCGATAGCGCACCAGATAGCGCAGGCCGACCGCGACCGCCGCCAGCCCCGACAACGCGCCCAGCCCCAGCGACCAGCGCGGCCCCAGCGTGTCGGCCACCCAGCCCACCAGCGGCGCGCCGATCGGCGTGCCGCCCAGGGCGATGGCGAATTGAATGGCGATCACCCGCCCGCGCATGGCCGGCGCGGTCGACAGCTGCACCAGGCTGTTGGTCGAGGTGGTGTAGGTCTGCGCGGCCATGCCCACCAGCATCAGCATCACGCCGAACCACAGATAGGTCGGCATCACCGAAGCCAGCACGCAGCCCACGCCGAAGCACAGCGCCGCGCCGATCAGATAACCCAGCCGCGGCCGCGCCTGCTGCGCGGCGAACAAGGCGCCGGCGACGGAGCCCGCAGCCATCAGCGAAGTGAGCAAACCGTACTGGTCCGCTTCGCCGTGGAACACCTTCACCACCATCGCCGCGATAAAGATCGGAAAGTTCAGGCCGAAGGTGCCGATCAGGAACAGCATCAGCAGCACCGCGCGCAGATCGTGCCGCCCCCACACATAGCGGAAGCCTTCCAGCAGGCCGCCGCGGCTGCGCTGCGCATGCAGCCGCGGATGCAGTTCCGCCGTGCGCAGCAGGCCCAGTGAAGCCAGCACCGCCACGTACGACAAGGCATTGAGCAGGAACACCCAGCCCGCGCTCATCGAGG
>Ga0065165_1003805_pt1 | contig 10077 bp, 8 predicted proteins | sample AraplaMF_Cvi_mMF_FD_63813 | JGI IMG/M metagenome (GOLD analysis project Ga0065165, IMG submission 63813) | Arabidopsis root microbial communities from the University of North Carolina, USA - plate scrape MF_Cvi_mMF (version 2) (version 3) | ecosystem: Host-associated > Plants > Roots > Endosphere... | reverse complement strand
GAGGTACAATGACTCCTGATAACTTTGGTGTGAGCAGTGCCTGGGCTGGTTTACGTACGACCAGTGCAATGGTGAAACTATTCCCTGATGTAACAGGTGCTACTGACAGCCGTGCAATGTTCTATACCAGTGGTCAAAACCTGGAGATCACTGATCTGGCTACGTTTACAGATGGATATGCTGTGACAAAGTGGAGTAACAAAACATCTACCGGTGGTAGTGGTTCCAGTAGATCTTTCGTGGATACAGACTTCCCGCTGTTCCGTTTACCTGAAGCTTACCTGAACTATGCAGAAGCAGTATTAAGAGGCGGTACAGGTGGTAATCTGGCTGAAGCTGTGAACTATATTAATACAATTCGTGAAAGAGCCTATGGTGATGCCAGTGGTAACATCACCAGTGGACAGCTCACCCTGCAATTCATCCTCGATGAAAGAGGCCGTGAATTCTACTGGGAAGGTTATCGCAGAACAGACCTGATCCGTTATGGATTATTCACCGGCAGTACTTATGTATGGCCATGGAAAGGTGGTGTGGCAGCTGGTGCAGCAGTAGGAGATTTCCGTACACTGTATCCGATCCCTGCTACAGAACTGGTGGCTAATCCTAATCTCAAACAGAACAGTGGTTACTAATCAAAATATTCTCTATCATGAAGTTCCGTTTTAATTATATATACATCCTCAGCGTAAGTATGCTGGCCCTGTTTTCCTGTAAGAAGGAAGGCAGCGATACCCGGGTGACGAATGGTACTACACCTGCCTTCAAAGCCACTGATTCCGTATTTGTATTTACCGAAGCAGATGCTTCCAAAGCAGCAGTTACCTATACATGGACTGCTTCTGAGAACTGGGGCTACAAATCTATCGTGACTTATTATTTGCAGATAGATGAAAAAGGCAATGGTTTTAAGCATGCAACAGATGTTACAATCGGCACAGGTACATTGACAAAAGCTTATACTGTAGCTGGTTTGAACCAGGTGATCAACAACCTGGGGCTGGCAGCAGGTCGTGAACATGATCTCGTGATCCGTGTGAAAGCAGCGGTGGATGCAGTAGGAGATGAGGTGTATTCAGATAGCATCTCCCTCACAGTAACTCCTTATTATGTACCTAAAGTATATACCTACCTATACATGCCTGGTGCTTATGAAGGTTGGGCATTTGACAATGCCGGACTGGATAGCATCGCTTCTGTAAAGAATGATGGCACCTACGAAGGCTATATGAATTTAACAGGTGCTACTGAATTTAAGATTACGAAAGGCAAGAGCTGGGATGTGAACTATGGTGATGGTGGTAGTGGCGCTTTATCTTCCGGTGGTGGAAATATCGCAGTAGCAGCTGCAGGTTATTATCGCCTTACAGCAGACCTGAACCAGTTGAAATATACAATGACCAAAACTACCTGGAGTATTTATGGTAGTGCAGTATCCGGTGGCGGGGATGCAGCCATGACTTATAACAATGGTGTATGGTCAGTAACAGCCACCTTAGGCACAGGCACATTCTACTTCAGAGCTAATAATGCAGATGCGATCACCCTGAGTGATGTAAGCAGCAATGGTACACTGGCAGCTGGTACAACAGGTGCTATTACAGTGGATGCCGCGGGTACTTATACTATAAGTATCAACTTAGGTAATCCTGGTAACTATACATATTCTCTCAAAGCCCAATAATAGAATAACAGTATGAAACAGATTCGGTGGATCACGATGTTCCTGCTGATGGCAGGTACATCAATGGCACAAATTCCCAGCCTGGAGCGTATTGAACCTGCTAACTGGTGGGTGAAAATGCACAATCCCTTTTTACAACTGATAGTACATGGTAATAAGATCGCAGAAAGAGACGTCAAACTGGAATATCCCGGGGTCACACTCCTGAAGGTGAATAAAGTGGAAAACCCGAACTACCTGTTTCTTGATCTTAATATTGATCCTTCCGCTGCTCCGGGTACATTCCCGATCAAATTCCAAAAGAAGGGCAGCAAGGATCTGGTTTTTGCATATGAACTGAAAGCCCGCAACACGGGTACCAAAGCACAAGGCCTCACTGCGGGCGATCTGATATATCTTATTATGCCAGATCGCTTCGCAAACGGGGACACTACCAATGATGTGATCAAAGGTATGCAGGATGCTACCCTGAACAGAGACTCTATGTATTACCGCCATGGTGGTGATATACAGGGTATCATCAATCACCTGGGCTATGTACAGGATCTGGGAGTTACTGCTTTGTGGATGACACCCATGATCACCAACGATCAGCCACAGGCATCCTATCACGGTTATGCTGCTACGGAACAGTTCCGTACAGATCCCCGCTATGGTACCAATGAACTGTACAAAACACTGGCTGATAGCTTGCACAAACGGGGTATGAAATTAATCATGGACCTGGTGCACAACCACATTGGCAGCCAGCACTGGACCATGAAAGATATGCCTATGAAGAACTGGGTACACCAGTGGCCTGAGTTCACGCGCTCCAGTTTCAGGGCACAGCCTGATTTTGATCCGTATGCATCTCAGTATGATAAAGACATCATGACCAATGGCTGGTTTGACAACCACATGCCTGATCTGGATCAGCACAATCCATTTGTATACAACTATTTTACACAAAGCCATATCTGGTATATCGAGTATGCAGGAGTGGATGCATTCCGCCTGGATACTTATCCATACAATGATGGAGATTTTATGGCTACCTGGGGTAAGGCAATCAAAGATGCTTATCCCACCTTCACCTTCTTTGGTGAAGTATGGGTGAAAGGTGTAGCAGACCAGGTGTACTTTACCCAGGGTAAAACAGTGAACCAGCAGCTGGATACACAGTTACCGGGCCTCACAGATTTCAATTCACTCTGGGCCATCACCGGTGCCATGAATGATAAAGCTGCCTGGGATGATGGCGCTGTGAAATTATATACTACCCTGGCATCCGATTACCAATACCAGGACCCGATGCGGAATGTGGTATTCCTGGATAACCATGACCTGAGCCGTTTCTATTCTGTAATCGGAGCGCACAAAGGTAAGTACAAAGCTGCCCTGGCATGGCTCCTGACCACCCGCGGTATTCCTCAGTTGTATTATGGTAATGAAATTGGTATGAAGAATTTCAGTGCACCTGATGGACTGGTACGTGAAGATTTCAAAGGTGGCTGGAAGAATGATAAGGTAAATAAATTCACTGCTGCTGGCCGGAATGAAGAAGAGAATGAACTGCATGATTATGTAAAGAAACTGGCCAACTACAGGAAGAACAATCCTGTGGTACAGACAGGTAAGCTGATGCAATACATTCCTCAAAATAATGTATACACCTTCTTTAGATACAATGCTGACAAGACAGTGATGATCGTATTGAATCCAAACACTGATCCTGTTACCATCGATGTAAAGAGATTCAAAGAAAGAACCAACGGATTTTCTAACGCGCATGATATAGTAACTGAAAAAACTTATAGCCTTTCAGACAGTTTGCAGGTACCGGCGACAACAACACTTGTACTGGAACTGGCACACTGAGCAACCAAATAAACGGATGATATGGACAGAATAGACGCATGTATTTTCGACCTTGATGGTGTGATTGTAGACACGGCAAAATATCATTACAAAGCCTGGAAAAGGCTGGCAAATGAGCTGGGTTTTGACTTCACGGAGGAACAAAATGAATTACTCAAAGGCCTTAGCCGTACCCGTTCCCTGGAGATTATTCTCGGGATTGGAGGGGTGGTATTGTCTGCTGAAGAGCAGGCCATACAGGCAGCCCGGAAGAACGACTGGTATGTGGATATGATCCGTCATATGCAACCAGATGAGGTACTGCCGGGAGCAAGGGAATTCCTGGAAAGTCTGCGGGAAGCTGGTGTAAAAACGGCGCTGGGTTCTGCGAGTAAGAATGCGGGCACTATTCTCGAAAAAGTTGGATTAGCGGATTTGTTTGATGTAGTGGTAGATGGGAATTCAGTGACAGCTTCAAAACCAGACCCTGAAGTTTTCCTGAAAGGAGCTGCTGGTTTGCATGCAGATCCTGCCTATTGTGTGGTGTTTGAAGATGCGGTGGCTGGTATACAAGCTGCGAAAGCAGGAGGTATGAAAGCGGTGGGCATTGGAGATGCAGCTATTTTGAATGCAGCAGATATGATTGTCAGTGGTCTTGGAGACATGAGCCTCCAGCGTTTAAAAGATTTATAATTATGAAGCAGTATATAAAAGTCGATGAGTGGAACATCATCGAAGAAGGATTTATACCAGGTTACAACAAAATCTCAGAAAGTATCTTCAGTTTAGGCAATGGTCGTATGGGCCAGCGGGGGAATTTTGAAGAGACGTATTCAGGCGAAAGCTTGCAGGGTAGCTATGTGGCGGGGATCTATTATCCTGACAAGACGCGTGTGGGTTGGTGGAAGAATGGTTACCCTGAATATTTTGCCAAGGTATTGAATGCTGCGAACTGGATTGGATTAGAGATTAGTATTGACGGGGAAGTGTTGGATCTGCATCATGCGACAGTGAGTGAATTCCGTCGTGTGTTGAATATGAAGGAAGGATACCTGGAGCGTACATTCACGGCTACATTATCTTCAGGAAAGAAATTGGCAGTTCGCGCTACGCGCTTTTGTAGTATCGTAGATGATGAGGCAGGCGCATTGCGTTATAGCATTACGCCATTGAATTTTGATGGTGAAATTAGCATTACTTCCTTTATTGATGGGGGGATTAGAAACCAGGACTCCAACTATGATGAAGGCTTCTGGGATCTGGTGTCTGATAAGATACAGGGTAATAGTGCATACCTTACATTACGCACCAGGAAGACTGGTTTTGATGTATGTACAGGCATGCAGTTCCATGTATATCAGGGTGGCAACCAACTGGCATCAGCCGTTTCTCCTGTGCAAAAAGATAAATTTGTAGGAGGTAAAGTGAGTGTAGGTGTGACACGTGACCAGGAAACTGTGATTGTAAAATATGCGGCGAACCTGAGCTCAGAGAATCATTCACGTGCTGATTTGCTGGCTGCGTGTCAGCAGGTAGTGGCTGCGGTTGCAGCAAAAGGATTTGAAAAATTACAGGAAGAACAGGCTGCAGCATGGGCGGCAAAGTGGGAGGAGAGTGATATTGTAATAACAGGAGATGCTGCTGCACAGCAGGGGATCCGTTTCAATATCTTCCAGCTGAACCAAACTTACACGGGTGAAGATGCTCGTTTGAATATCGGGCCCAAAGGATTTACCGGTGAGAAATACGGTGGATCTACTTATTGGGATACAGAAGCTTATTGCATACCTTTTTACCTCGCCACTGCTGATCAGCAGGTAGCCAGGAACCTCTTGATATATCGTTATAACCAATTGGATAAAGCGATAGAGAATGCAGGTAAATTAGGGTTTACTAAGGGTGCTGCATTGTACCCGATGGTGACCATGAATGGTGAAGAATGTCACAATGAGTGGGAAATCACCTTTGAAGAAATTCACAGGAATGCGGCGATTGCCTTTGCGATCTATAATTACATCCGTTATACAGGAGATACTGCTTACCTGGCAGAATATGGTCTGGAAGTATTGATTGGTATTGCGCGCTTCTGGGCACAAAGAGTGAACTGGAGTGAGGCCCGCAGGCAATATGTAATGCTGGGTGTAACAGGGCCGAATGAGTACGAGAACAATATCAACAACAACTGGTATACCAATACGATGGCGACCTGGTGTTTGCAATACACCATTGAGGCACTGACACTCGTCGATGCGAAAGGGGCGATTGCAAAAACAGCTTTTGATGCTGGTACCGAGATCGCTCAATGGCAACATATAATAGACAACATGTATTATCCTGAAGATGCTGAGCGCGGTATCTTCCTGCAGCAGGATAATTACCTGGATAAAGAGCAGATCCTTGTAAAAGACCTGGATCCTGCACAAAGACCTTTGAACCAGAAATGGAGCTGGGATAGAATTCTGAGAAGTTGTTTTATCAAACAGGCAGATGTATTGCAGGGATTTTATTTCCTGGAAGACAGGTTTGATATGGAGACCCTGCGTAGGAACTTTGACTTTTATGAACCGCGTACGGTGCATGAAAGCTCATTGTCACCTTGTATCCATGCGATCCTGGCCGCCAAACTGGGAGATGGTGAAAGGGCATATGAGTTTTACCTGCGTACATCCCGTCTGGACCTGGATGATTACAACAATGATACGGAAGATGGTTTGCACATCACATCCATGGCAGGTACCTGGATGAGTGTGGTCGAAGGGTTTGCAGGTATGCGTGTGCGTGAGGGGCAGTTACGGTTTACACCTTTCCTGCCGGGTAACTGGCAATCGTTTGCTTTCAGTATCCGTTTCAGAAATAATATCCTGAAAGTGGAGATCAACAAAAACCGCATTGTGCTGGAAAATAAAGAAGGGGGCGATATAGCGGTAAAAGTATATGATGAGACATTCATCGTAAAAGCGGGTACTGTTGTACAACTGAACAATAAGAACTTAGTCAGTTAATATAATGAAGAGAGCTTTATAGCAAGCCTCTCTTCACATAAAAAGAAATTCCATGAAAGGCATGACAAAGCCACGCTTATCTGCGGCAAGGATCTGGAACATGAGCATGGGTTTTTTTGGAATACAGTTTGGTTTTGCATTACAAAATGGCAATGCATCCCGTATCCTTCAGACCTATGGCGCAGAGGTAGAACATTTATCCCTTTTCTGGTTAGCCGCTCCGGTGACCGGAATGATCGTACAACCTATCATTGGCCATTATAGTGATCGTACCTGGAACAGGTTAGGGCGTCGCCGTCCTTATTTCCTGGTGGGTGCATTGTTAACAGCCATGGCATTGATCCTGTTACCCAATTCATCGATGCTGGCATACCTGCTACCACCGATGCTGATAGGAGCGGGGATGCTTACACTGATGGATGCAAGTATCAATGTGGCGATGGAACCTTTTCGTGCCCTCGTATCTGATAACTTACCGGATGAGCAGCGGAGTATGGGCTTTTCAGTACAAACCTTTCTGATAGGAGCGGGAGCTGTATTAGGTTCATCCTTACCTTATTTACTGGCAGAGTATTTCAATGTATCAAAGGTAGCAGCACCGGGTGTGGTACCTGATAATGTGATTTATTCTTTTTACATAGGTGCGGTAGTATTGATCGCAACTATACTCTGGTCTATTTTTACGAGTAAGGAATATAGCCCGGAAGAATTTGCGCAGTTCAATCCTGTTGGAGAAGAAGCACCCGCATCATCCGGCCTGGGTACTATTGTAAAAGACTTTGCAGCGATGCCATCAGCTATGCGGCAGTTAGGGCTGGTGCAGTTTTGTAGCTGGTTCGCTTTGTTCTCTATGTGGGTATTTACCACTCCTGCGGTAGCGCAGCATATTTACAAGGTAATGCCTGGTGATACTTCCTCTTCAAGTTATGCAGATGCAGGAAATAAGGTGGGATTTCTATTTAGTATATATAGTGCCGTATCTGCGGTGTATTCACTGATCCTGCCAACCATAGCACGAAAAACAAACCGTCGGGTCACGCATGCCTTTTCCCTGGTAGCGGGAGGGGTATCATTGATCTCTATCTTTTTTATACAATCTCCTGACTTGCTGGTACTGCCTATGATCGGTATTGGTTTTGCCTGGGGGAGCATTTTATCAACGCCTTATGCTATCCTGTCTGGTGTAATACCTGCCCATAAAACGGGGGTATATATGGGTATCTTTAATTTCTTTATCACATTCCCACAGATTGTGAATGGCCTGTTCGGTGGTCTCATCGTCAGGTATTGTTTTCACGATCAGCCTATCTATGCATTGGTAATGGGGGGAGTGTTTATGATAATAGCAGCGGTAGCGGTGTTGAATGTGAAAGAGCAGAGAGCCTAACACTATAACCTACAATTTGACCGGGATTTGCATATGCAGATCCCGGTTTTTTTTATTCAGCATCTATTTATTAAATTCGTATTCATTTAACCCGTAATCAACCCTAAAACTCACCATATTAATTAAAAAACCTGTAGATTATGTCATTCAAGTCTGTATTGCAAATAGATGGCGAAGAAATAAATGTACTTAACTGTCACTTCTCCTTTACACAAAGCATCGATCATAATGGTAAACCTGCTGCGCGCCCGATTGGTGGCCTCGTTACCGTCACCCTTGAATCAGACGGCAGTACTGACCTGTTTGAGTGGATGATCTCAAATACCAAAACGAAGAGTGGAAAGATCATATTCTACCGCCGTGATGCACTTTCCAAGATGAAAGAACTGTCCTTTGAAGATGCTTACTGCATAGAATATCATGAAAGTTTTTCGGCAAGAGGCGAGCTACCCATGGAGATCCAGCTCACCTTATCTGCAAGGCAGCTAAAAATGGGCGCCACTGCATTCGACAACCCATGGCCGGCAACTGCCTAACCAAAACGCTTACGTATGGCTAAATTTCAATTGACAAGAATACTTGAAGTGGACGCGCGTGGGGGACTTTCTCAGGATAATATATCAAAGGATCCAAATCTTTCTGCAAGTGCACACACACCGACCCGTGCAGGCCGCTTTACAATACTGACGGTGGAAAAGCACACCAGTGGAGGACGATGGATCTTTTCTACCATCCCCTGGGGCACTCCCATGAAGATAGAAAAAAATGTAGTATACATTAACCGGGGTGGTGCATGGAAAAAACTGAGCGAGCTGAACCCTCAATGGCTGGCACCTTATAAGAAGAGATATCCCAGAGAGGAATGGGAATTGCAGTTGACGAATTATATACTGAGCTACTACAAGTCAATGTCTAAGTTATTTGGTAGTCCAACGCCCAGCAGCTGGGTCTTCAATGATTTCGGACATATTTCTGTTAAATATTTCAGGGACAATAATAATAACGGCATCTTTGAAAAGAATAAAGACGAACTCATGAGCGACTTTATTCATACTACCCCACCAGATGAAGCCGTTACTGCCTATAATACCCGGAATAAACTCCCGGATAATATTAACCTGGCTTATTCCCACGGATGTATCCATATCAAACCAAATGATATTGACAGGCTAATCAGTTTAGGGTATGTGCGTAAGGGTGTGGTCATTCAGATCCATCCCTATGCGGCAGTCATTAATATGCCCATATCATTTACGAGTGACACCGCAAAGGCACCACATGAAATCCATTTTTTCCCTACAAAAAGTCCGGATATGGGTCGCCTTGATGGTGGCGGTAAACTGGCGGTTTATAGGGTCTCAAAATTAAGTTAATATGAAGCATTTATTGATCAGCATCAGCTGTCTGCTGCTCCTTTCCTGTGGCAACAGCACCAATAACAATAGCCAGGAAAAAGCGAAAGTCGCTCCCGTAAATTTGTCAGAAAAGGTCTTTAAAATAGCAGAAGTGCTTCCATTAAGAAAAGATAGTAGCTTAGCTTTCTTCAGCAGTTTATTCTCACCTGAAGATAGTATGAAGGTCACCGTAGATGGATCTTTTAAATACTTTACAGGAAAAGCATTTGCACTGAACTTCAGCAATGAAGATAGTATTATTGAAAGGGTGGAAATGCTGCCTGTCAATGGCGATAGTCTCAATATACCATTGAAGGAACTCGCCGTGAAAATGGACAGTGCCTGGAAAGAATGGAATTTGGAGTTTGCAGAAATCAAAGAACCCCCTCATGGATTAATGGCATGGTATACAGATAAGCAGCAGAGAAAAAAGAAAATAAGTGTAATGGGTCCTCTCATTTTCGATCTGGAACGATATGATTTGATCAGGAGTATTTCAGTAGAGGCAAATCATTTCTATTATTAATTATACATTTGCCATATAAATCCCCTTGATGAAAAAACAGGAAAGTCCGGTAGGTGTAAAAGAAATTGCCCGCAGGGCAAATGTATCTATAGGCACAGTAGATCGTGTATTGAATAATAGAACGGGTGTATCTGCCAGTACGAAAGAGAAGATCCTGGAGATCATTAAAGAACTGGATTACCAGCCTAATGTCATCGCCCGCCGCCTGGCATCAAAAAAGATATTGCGCATCGCTACCCTGATCC
>Ga0065165_1003804_pt1 | contig 10078 bp, 8 predicted proteins | sample AraplaMF_Cvi_mMF_FD_63813 | JGI IMG/M metagenome (GOLD analysis project Ga0065165, IMG submission 63813) | Arabidopsis root microbial communities from the University of North Carolina, USA - plate scrape MF_Cvi_mMF (version 2) (version 3) | ecosystem: Host-associated > Plants > Roots > Endosphere... | reverse complement strand
CGGGCATTCCGGACGCCTGCCGGCGCCCGGGTCACTTTCTCTTTGCTGGCTCAAAGAGAAAGTAACCAAAGAGAAATAGCCTCAAGTCAAAGGCTCGCGACGCGACTAGAAGGAGCAGTGGGCGTCTGCGGTAGCCTGATTAACCTGGGTCTACACGAAACGGCAGTGCGTTTACGTAGCGGGTGCTTCAACGTGCCGTTGCCGAGAGGATGTTCAAGAACTGAGGCCAGCTTGAGCGGTGCGTTTTGCCTCAGCTTCTCAGGTCGAATCCTTCTCCCTCCGGGAGAAGGTGGCGGCAGCCGGATGAGGGTTCGGGCAGAGCGCAGCGTTACGCCCCGCCACGCCCGCGTAGGTTGGGGTGAGCGTAGCGAACCCCAACGTGGCGAGGCGCGTGAAGGTGCCTGTGTTGGGGTTCGCCTGCGGCTCACCCCAACCTACGTCACGGCAAGATTTGACGTTGCGCTCCGCCCGGCCCCTCACCCTGCCCTCTCCCCGGAGGGGAGAGGGGTGGCATCGTGAGGTAAGCAGGAACGAAGAGCCAAAGCTGGCCTCGGTCATTGAAAGTCCTCTCGGCCACGGCACGTTGAAGAAGCCGCTACGTAAACGCACTGTGGTTTCGTGTAGACCCAGGTTAATCAGGCTACCGCAGCCGTCCATCGCTCCTTCTAGTCGCGTCGCGAGCCTTTGACTTGAGGCCATTTCTCTTTGGTTACTTTCTCTTTGGGCCAGCAAAGAGAAAGTAACTCGGGCGCCGGCAGGCGTCCGAAATGCCCGCTGCATAAGCGGCCAAGTCGCGGCCACGCAAAACCAGGCGACACCGCAAAAAAGATCCCGGCCTAAGCCGACATAATCACGGAGTCCCCGAGATAATCGAGCATCGCCCGATTGAATTCCCCCGGCCGCTGCAGCAACGCAAAATGAGTCCCCCCCGGCAACGCAATCAACTTCGCGCCAGGAATAACCTCCGCCAGGTGCTCCGTATGCCCCCGCGCAACAAACTCATCACGCTCCCCCACCACGATGGCCACCGGCACGCGTATCGCCGCCAGCTCCGCATCGCCATACGTAGGCTGCGTATCCGTCATCCGGCCGACCGCCTGGGCAATCTCCTCGAACCGTTCCGCCTCCGGCGAAAACCGCGCATGGTCGTGCTTCACGCGGTTGAACATCCGCCCCAGCACCGGGTCGTCCATATCCAGCGGCGTCAGGCCGTCCAGATGCATCACCGTGCCGAACGCAAACACCCGGGACACCCGTTGCGGCTGCTGCATCGCCATGGTCAGGCCGATGATGGAACCGTCGCTCCAGCCCACGATGGAAGCTGCCGGCAAGTCCAGCGCATCCATCACCGCAAACACCTCTTCCGCTTCCAGCGCATAGCTCAGCGGCTGCGTACCCAACGTGCTGCGTCCGCGGCCGCGGTTGTCGATGGCGATGGCGCGGTAGCCGGCCTCGGTCAGCGCGGCGATCTGGCGGCTCCAGTCGGCGGACTGGTTGAACGCGCCGTGCAGCAGCAGCACCGGCGCGCCTTCGCCGTAGACACCGCACCAGATCGAGGCGCCGGCATGGTCCACGTGCAGCTCCCGCACAGGCGCCGGCAACGGCGGTGTGCCGTGGGCGGCGTAGTGGCTCAGATCGTCGTCGCGGAAGTCCATCAGGCCACCGCCACGTCGCGGCCGGCCAGCCACAGCGCCACGTTGCGCACGTAGCGGCGCGTGGCGTCGAGCGCATGCGGATGCTGCCGGATCGCATCGCCCGGCGCTTCGCTGACGAAGCTGGGACAGCCCAGGCGCGGGTCCCAGTTGTAATCGGCGAAATGATGGAAGGTGGATTGCGCGATCGCCCTGCCGCCTCCGTCCTTCGATTCGAACGCCACCGCCAGATTGAAGGCCTGCCCCGTCGCCTTGCTGCGCCCCTGCGCAATCACGCGGGCGCTCGCATCGCCGGCGGGCGCGTCGACCGCACCCTCATGCGGATGCGACGGCAGGTAAGCCAGCACACCGTTTGCTTCGTCGGGATCGTGCAGCACGGGATGCGGCTCGCCCACGGCGACGACGTGCTGCCAATCGCCATTGGCACCGGAGTGGAAGTTCGGCCACAGGATGTAGGCGGTGTCGCGGTCGTCGATCTGCCGGCGCGCGGGATCCGGATCGAGATTGTGCGTGTGGAAATAATTCGCCGCACCGATGCCGGCCAGCGAGCAGATCGAGCAGCCCAGATCCATATGGTCGCGCGCCACCAGCACGCCGCCGCCGCGTCCGCGGAAGCGCCCGATGGCTTCGCAGTCCGCGTCGTGCAGGCCGTCGCCGACGTCGACGGCGAACAGCCAGAGCTGGTCGAAGCCGGAGCGGTCCAGCGTGGACAGCACCGGATCGGGCTGACCTACGGGGCCGCGGTCGCGTGCGGTCACCTCGAACAGCGGCGCGCCATCCGCGCCGCTCGCCGCGGCCAGCGTCTGCGCCAGCTGCGAAAAGCGCCCGATATGCCAGTCGTCGGCGGCAGTCGGGATGGTGGTCTGCAGGAGCACCCGGATCGGCTGGCTCATGAAAGCGTCCTCATGTGGTGCGGCACGGAAGGCCAAGCTGACAGCATGAACCGAAGACCGGCGCCTGGGAAGGAAGCGCCGCGCGCATCACCGTGTTGCGCCGGCTGCAACAGCCGCCACCGGGGCAACGGCCTAGAGCGCGAGCTGTCCGTCGACGCGCGTGACGCAGGCGCCGCCGATCCACAGGTCCGCACCGCCGCCGCGCACATGGATGCGGCCCGCGCGCCCGATCGCGGTGCCTTGCGCCATCGCGAAGGGCGCCGCCGCCATGCCCTCCTCCAGCAGCCAGCGCGCGAGGCCGGCGTTGAGGCTGCCGGTGGCCGGGTCTTCGGGCACCGCATCGCCGCCGATAAACGCGCGCACTTCGAACGCGGCATCGCCGCCGGGCCACGGTGCGAACAGGCCGATGGGCACGCCGTGCAATGTGGACAGGTCCGGCGCCAGGCCGAGCAGGCGCTGGCGATCGTCCAGCATCAGGGCCAGCCAGCCGGCGCCGTTGTCGACCCACTGTGCCCGCTGCACTTCATGGCGCTGCAGCCCGAACGCGCCGAGGATGCCTGCCAGCAGCGCTTCTTCCACCGGGCCGGCACGCAGCAGAGGCGGCGCGCGGAAGGCCAGCTGAGCGTGCTCTGCGCGGACATCGACGAGGCCCACGGCGCAGGACTGCACCAGCTGCTGGCCCTTGGGCACACCACCGGCCGCCAGCCAGGCATGCGCGGCGCCGAGCGTGGGATGCCCGGCGAACGGCATTTCGCGCAACGTAGAGAAGATGCGCAGGCGGTAATCGGCGCGCGGATCGTCGGACGGCAGCAGGAAGCAGGTCTCGCTGAGGTTCGTCCAGCGCGCGAGCGCCTGCATGTCCTGCTCCGGCATACCGCCGGCGTCGTGCACCACGGCGACGGGATTGCCGCGAAACGCTTCGGTGGAAAAGACGTCGACCAGGGTGAATCGCTTCGCGCGCATCGGTGTCCCGCCATGGCCGGCGCGCACCGCGCGGCGCCGGAAAGGCGCGACTTTAGCGCAGCGCGCTTATCCCAGCTTGGGCCCCTGCGGCGCGGCCTGTGCTTCCTGCCGCTGATCCAGCGCGGCCGAGCGCTGCAGGCTTTCCTGCAGCGGCGGCGCGGGCCTGGCCAGGTCGACCTGGCCGAGCATGCCGGGAATGCGGCCGGCGATATAGACGGTGTCGTTCTCCACCAGCACGGCGCGCACGTGGCCGGCCTTGATGCCGCCTTCCTTCGCGGCGAGCGTGACCTGGGCAAGGCGGTCTTCCGGCAAGCCGGGGGGCAGCTGCGGCTTCAACTCGTCGTAGAGCGCCGGTGCGATGTCGCGCGCGGCGAGCGTTGCGGCGGCGGGCTCCGCAACCGGCGGTGCGGACGGCGTGCGTTCGGACAGTGCGAACGGGCTGGCGGCAAGTTCGTGGAAGCGGTCCGCCGGATGGATCTCACGCAGCTTCTGCGCGCGCTCCAGGCGCACCTGGCGCGCATCGTCCAGCTCCGCGCGTTCCTTGGGATCGGTCACCGGCCCCGCCACGTCGTGCTGCCACTGCCGGCTGTGCGGATCGAAGGCGTAGCGGTCGTCGCCGCGCTGGATGCGGTCCGGGTCGACCTGCGGCGTGGCGGCCATGGCGCCGGCGTAGGCCACGCCCATGTCCTTGACGTACTCGGCACGGCGCATCTCGTCGTCGCCGTACGCGGCGACCACCGCGGTGAGCGTGTCGTAGCCGCGCCAGGCGCCGAGGCGGCCGCCGTCGAGCATGCTGCGCCAGGCGCCTTCGGTCGCGGTCTCGCCGCCGTGGCGGCGCGCGGCGTCGAGCAGGCGGTTGGGCGTCCAGGCGTCCGCGTCGATGCGCTTGCGCGCGAAGGCTTCGGTGTAGGTCTCCTGCACGTCCTTCACCGGCAGGTTGAGCGCCAGCTCCGGCGCGCCGCCGTTGAAATGCGCGGCGCGGCGCGCGTAGTCCACGCGCACCAGGTCCTGGCCGAATTCCTCCCAGCCGCGTTCGCTCAGGATGGTGTGGTTGCGGCTGTAGGCGTAGTTCTGCGCATAGAGATTGGCGACGGCGCCCGGCGTGCTGTCGTTGCGCACCGCGCCCAGCGCGAGCAGGCCGTAGCCGTCGGCGCCTTCGTGCCTTGCCAGGTAGTTCCAGTAGCGCTCGCGGTTGCCCTGGCGGGCATAGTGGCCGAGCACGTCCATGTCCCTGGGGGTAAGGCCTTCCATCGCTGCGTCTCCCTGCATGCCGATGACGCGCGCCGTGCCGACGGCAACGCGAACACACCTCGCAGCCCACCCTGGGCCGAGGCGAAGCGCAAGATCATAGCGGCTGGCCGGCGAATCGACCACGCGGGCACGGCTTTTACCCGGGCCTCTGGCTGGAAATGTCGTTGCGCGCACATTTCCGGGACCTTCCGGTGGCATGAACCGGCGGGATAAAAAAAGGGGCCGGCCGCGGCAGAGGGGAGATATCCCGCCGTGACCGGCCCGGCGCCTAAAAGTTTGGCGTTACAGCTTGAAGTTGACGCCAACGGCGAAGGTGCGGCCGTTCTTGTACATGCCGATCGGCGCGTACTTCACGTCGTTGTACCAGTAGTAGGTGGAATCGAGCAGGTTGGTCGCGCTCAGGGTCACCGCCATCCACTGGTTCACCTGGTACGAGGCGCTGACGTCCAGCTCCTTGTACTGGTCGGCGAACACGTGCGAATCGAGGCGGCCGATCTGGGTGAAGTACGGCGAACGCCAGCTGTAGTTGACGCGCGCCGACCACGGCCCCTTCTCGAAGTACGGAATGATGTTGAAGGTGTTCTTCGACAGGTACGGCAGGTTCAGGCCCGTGCTGGTGTCGGCATGCGCATAGGTGTAGTTGGTCTGCACGCCGAAGCCGTGGCCCAGGTCCTGCTGGTACAGCAGGGAGATGCCGCGCACCTTGGCGTTGGAGACGTTCACCGGCGAGGTGATGGTATAGACGTTGGTCTGGCCATTGGTCGGGTCGAAGAACGTGCGCTCGTCGGTGGTGCTGACGATGTAGTTGCCGATCTTGCGGTAGAACACCTCGGCGCCGAGCATGCTGGACGGCGCGAAGTACCACTCGCCGGCCAGGTCGTAGTTAGTGGACGAATACGGCTTGAGGTTCGGGTTGCCCGCGCTGCCGGTGCAGTTGCCGCCGGTGCAGCTCAGCGAGACCGAGCCGGCCAGGTCCGCATAGCGCGGACGCGCGATCACCTTGGACACGCCGAAGCGCGCCACCTTGCTGTCGTCGATGTCGTAGGCGATGTTGAAGCTGGGCAGCGGCTTGTAATAGTGCGTCTTGCCCTGCGTCAGGTAGTACGCGCTGCCGCTGGTCGACTGGTAGTAGGTGGACTTGTCGGTGGTGTCCACGTAGCGCACGCCGAAGTTGCCGCGGAAACCGCCGGCGTTGTAGTTGAACTGCGTGTACAGGTCGCGCGTCATTTCGCGCACGTTGTAGATCGACGGATAGTTGATGTTGTACGGACCCTGCGGCTGGCCGTTGAGGTAGGACTTCACCGTGCCCAGGTTCGCGGTCGGCCAGTCGGTCAGGTCGCCGCCGGCGTGCAGGCCGTCGTACAGGTTGCCCGGCGTGGTGCCCGGATCGAAATCGGTCAGCGAGATCGCATCGGTGGTGTTGATGCGGTTGCCCTGCGAGAACTGCGAGTTCACGTGGTTGATGTACTTGAAGCCCATCTGCACCTGGTAGATCGGGCCCCATTCCAGGTCGCGGCTGGCGTCGAACTGGGCGTAGCGCTCGCGGTCCTTGGTGGTCTCGTAGTAGATGCCGCCGGCCTGGTACTTGCCGTTGAGCGTGGAATCGCCCGGCGGCGAACCGGCCGGCGAGGCGGGCAGGCCCCAGTTGGCGGCCGAGCCGTTGTCGTAGTTCACCGCGGTGTTGCGGCCGTCGTAGCTGAAGTTGTAGCCGCCGGAATTCAGCAGGTACTTCATCAGGTATTCGGGGTCCTTGCCGCCGCGCGCGGCGGTGTAGCCGACCTGGCTGGTGAAGATCCACTTGTCGCCGTTGTAGTCGTGGCGCAGGTTGAGGCTCTTGGTGGTCACCTTCGACATGCGGTAGTTGGCGTCGAGCTCGGCATACGGCTGGCCGATGCCGGTATTGCCGGACACCGTGGCATTGGTGATGTAGCCGTTGTTGACCGTGAGGTCGGTGATCTTGTTGGTGTCGCCGCAACCCGGGCAGACGTAGCGCGATTCGCTGAAGTTGTTGTACGAGCCGCGCACGTAGATGCCGGTGAGGTTGAACTCGTTCTTTTCGTCCGGCCGCCACTGCAGCGCGGACTGGATGCCGTCGCGCTTGCGCACCTGCTGGAAGTAGGAGCTGTTGATGCCCACCGGGTACTTGGCGGTGGCCACGTCGCCGCTGCCGTGCACGGTGGCGGTGGACGGAATGCTGGTGCCGGGGGTGGAATAGCCGAAGAACTCGATGCCGGCGCGCGACAGGTTTTCCTTGTCGTGCGTGACCGCGGTGAGGAAGCCGAAGGTGCTGTCGCTGTTCTTCCAGCTCCACAGCACGGAGCCGCGCGGATTGCCTTCCTGCGAGCGATCGTTGTAGCTGTAGCCGAGCGAGCCGCGCAGGGTGTTGGCCGGCAGGTCCAGCGGCTTGCGCGTGTTGACGATAACGGTGCCGCCGATGCTGCCTTCGTCGATATGCGCCTCGGGCGACTTGTACACCTGCATGTTGCCGATGATTTCCGGCGACAGCAGGGTGTAGTTGAAGGTGCGTCCGCTGGTGTCGGTGGGGTTGCCGCCCCAGTCGCCGGAAGCGATGGTCTGGCCGTTGATCAGCACGCGGTTGAGCGCCGGATCGGTGCCGTTGATGCTGACCTTCTCGCCCTCGCCGAACTGGCGGTCCACCGAGATGCCCGGCAGGTGCGACAGCGATTCGGCGGCGTTGGTGTCGGGGAACTTGCCGATGTCCTCGGCGTTGATCGCATCGACGATGGCATTGGCGTTGCGCTTGATCTCGATCGCCTTGGCCAGGCTCTCGCGGTAGCCGGTCACCGTCACCTGCTGGAGGTTCTGCGCCTGCTTTTCCTGCGCGCGCTGCTGCGGGGTCTTGCTCTTGTCGCCGCTGCCGGCGGCGGTGCTGCCGTTCTGCGCCGGCGCGGCGGTGTCGTTCTGCGCATGCGCGGCGCCGGCGAGGCCAAGGCCGCACAGGATGCTGACGCACAGGAGTTTCTTGCCGTTCTTGATCATCAGGTCCCACCCCTTTCGTTGATTGCCGCGGCCCCCCTCCCAGGAGGCGCGCCGGCGACGCTGTGCTGTGGATTCCGCCCGCTCGGACGGTTCGGCCCTTATCCCGGCGCCTGTTTCGCGGTGCGTGTATGCAGATGCCAGCTGGCGGCACCGACGACGCCGAGCTGTCCGTGGTCCACCACGCGAATGGGGACCTTGTGCAGGAACGGGCGCATCACGCCCTTGTCGAGGAAGCGTTCGACCAAGGGGCCGCAGCGCAGCAGGTCGACGATGCGCGAGAGAAAACCGCCGGCCAGGTACACGCCGCCGGTGGTGCCGTAGAGCATGGCCAGGTCGCCCGCGAAGGAACCCATCCAGCCGCCGAACATCTGCAGCGTCTCGTAGGCCACTTCGTCGCCGGCCTCCGCGGCGGCGACCACGTCGGCCGGCTCGGCGTACGAGGGATAGCGGTCGTACACCGCGCACAGCGCGGCATACAGGCGATGCAGGCCGGGGCCGGACAGCACCGCTTCGTAGGGCGTGTGGCAATCGGGCGCGGCGATGCGGTCGAGCACTTCGCGCTCCAGGCCACCGCGCGCGGCCAGCTGGATCTGCCCCGCCTCGGTGGCGATCACGCGCGGCGGCTCGCCGGGGAACCACACCGCGGCGCCCAGGCCGGTGCCCGGGCCGATCACCGCGATGGGGCCTTGCTGCGCATCGGGCGCGAACGCGGTCTTCAGCGCCACCGAGCTGTGCTCGTCGACGTAGGCGATGGCGTGGGCCAGCGCTTCGAAATCGTTGAGGAAGCGCACGCGCTCCAGGCGCAGTTCCTGCGCGAGCGTGGCCGGCACCAGCGGCCAGGCGAGATTGCGGTTCACCACCACGCCGGCATGCAGATAGCCCGCGCTGGCCAGCACCAGTTCGCGCGGACGCGCGTCCAGCTCCGCGCAGAACTGCCGCACGATGCCGTCGAGATGCGGATGGTCCGCGCAGCGGTAGCTGCGGTAGCTCAGCACGCGCGGCGCGCCTTCCAGCTGCGGCGCCACCAGGCCGAGGCGCGCATGGGTGCCGCCGATATCGGCAGCCAGGAACGGACGCTGCGCATCGGCGTCGCGCACCGTGGGCGCGGAGAAGTACGCGAGGTCTTCGCCGGATTCGATGTTTCGCACGCTCGCAACCACTGGATGTGTCATAGCCGCCCAGCCCTCCCGGCCGCCTCCCCGGCGACCCATGTTCACTGGCGAAACAGAATTTCATATTTAATTTAGATCGTGGCAAGCCGCGCTGCAACAACGACTTACGCGAGGCCCGCTTCGTAAAAAAAAGGAAGAAATTGAAAGAAAAAGGAGGGTCTGGCGGGGCCGTGCCATGATCCCGGCACGCCCTGCTCCCCACACCCCCTGTTCCCAAAGGACGCGCCCATGCAGAACAGCGTTTCCACTCGCCGCCTCGCCGATGCGCTGGCCGCGATCGCCCATCACGAAGCCGCCGCGCAGGCGCGCGACGCGCTGCAGGCAGCCGTGGCCGATGGCGCGCTGCTGGCGCAGGCACTGCTCGATCTGCTCGACGAAGGCGAGGCGCGCGCGGCCTACGATCAGCCGGCGGCGTTCGAGGCGTTTATCCGCGGCGGCGACAACGTGCCGCTGTACGAAGCGACCAGCACGGCGCTGGCGCGCCTCTACGACACGCTGCCGGTGACTTCATTGCTGGATATCGGCTGCGGCGACGGCATGGCGCTGATCCCCGCCCTGCAGCGCGCGCGGCACGCGCCGACGCAGCTGGATCTGGTGGAACCGTCGCCGGCCCTGCTCGGCCATGCCAGCGAAGCGCTGCGCACGATCCCGCTCGCACTCGATCATCTGCTCGCCTGGCCGATCGGCGCGCAGGATTTCGCCGCGTCGCTGCGGCCGGAACAGCAATGGGACCTGGCGCAATCCACCTTCGCCCTGCAATCGCTGCCGCCGGCCGAACGCAAGGACACCTTGCGCCGCCTGCGTCCGCATGTGCGGCAGCTGGCCGTGGTGGAATTCGATGTGCCGGTGCTGGAAGCGCGCAGCGCGGAGTATTTCGATTCGCTCGCGCAGCGCTACGAGCGCGCGCTCGCCGGCTATGGCGAAGATGCGCCGCTGGTCGCGGGCGGCTTCCTCGCGCCGATGCTGCTGGGCCAGCTGCGGCAGGCCTCGCGGCCGTCCAACTGGGAGCAGCCGATCCAGGCCTGGCTGGAGGAATTGCGCGAGGCCGGCTATGCCACCGTGCGCACCGAGGCGCTGTACGACTACAGCTGGTCGCCCGCCGTGCTGATGCTGTTCGAGTAGGTTGGGGTGAGCCGCAAGGCGAACC
>Ga0065165_1003803_pt1 | contig 10079 bp, 8 predicted proteins | sample AraplaMF_Cvi_mMF_FD_63813 | JGI IMG/M metagenome (GOLD analysis project Ga0065165, IMG submission 63813) | Arabidopsis root microbial communities from the University of North Carolina, USA - plate scrape MF_Cvi_mMF (version 2) (version 3) | ecosystem: Host-associated > Plants > Roots > Endosphere... | reverse complement strand
CATGCCTGAAGTATTCAGTTGGGTTCCGCAGGTGGAGCCGCAGGGCCAGACCACCTTCCGCGTGCGCAGCGCGCAGTTCGGCGACGGCTACACCCAGACCGTCACCGACGGCATCAACAACCGCGTGGACAGCTGGCCGCTCGCGTTCGACGGCGACGGCAGCTACATGGCGCCGATCAAGGACTTCCTCGATCGCCACGCCGGCGCCGCCTCGTTCCAGTGGACCCCGCCGCTGGGCGCGCCGTCGCTGTTCCGCTGCGCCGGCTACACCCTGGTGCCGCGCGCGGCCGGCAACTACACGTTGTCGGCCACCTTCCAGCAGGTGTTCGCGCCATGAGCGTCTACGCCGATATCCAGAAGCTGGAACCCGGCGCGGAGATCGAGCTGTTCGAGCTGGATGCGCGCTCGATCACCGGCGGCGGCACGGGCGACGTGCTGCGTTTCCACGGCTATACGCAGGTCGGTTCGATCTGGTGGCAGGGGCTGGAATACGCGCCCTGGCCGATCCAGGCCGAAGGCTTCGAGCTCAATCCCGACAAGCCGCCGATGCCGATGCTCAGCGTGGGCAATGTCGACGGCCGCATCACCGCGCTGTGCCTGGCCTACCAGGACCTGGTCGGCGCGCTGCTGGTGCGCCATCGCACCTTCGGCCGCTATCTCGATGCGCGCAACTTCGCCGACGGCAATGCCAGCGCCGATGCCACGCAGGAGTTTCCGCCGGACAAGTGGTTCCTGGAGCGCAAGGCCAGCGAGACCAGCACGCTGGTGCAGTTCGAACTCGCCAGCGCGCTGGACTTCGGCCAGCAGCAGCTGCCCGGGCGCACGATCATCGCCAACAGCTGCAGCTGGCTGCAGCGTGGCGGTTATCGCGGGCCGTATTGCGGCTACACCGGCGGGCCGGTGGCGAAGGCGGACGACACGCCGACCAGCGATCCGGCACAGGATGTGTGCGGTGGGCGGCTGTCGTCGTGCAAGCTGCGCTTCGGCCAGAACAACCCGATTCCGTTCGGCAGCTATCCAGCCGCCGGGTTGCTGCGCACATGAACCCGGCCACCCTGGATGCCTTCCGCGCCCACGCGACGGCCGACTATCCGCGCGAAGCCTGCGGGCTGGTGGTGGTGGCCAAGGGGCGCGAGCGCTATATCGCCTGCCGAAACCTCGCCACCACGCCGAGCGAGCATTTCGTGCTGGCCGCGGAGGACTATGCGGCGGCCGAGGAGCTGGGCGAGATCGTGGCCGTCATGCATTCGCATCCCGATGCGCCGGCGCGTGCGTCGGAGGGTGATCGGGTGGCGTGCGAGGCGTCCGGGTTGCCGTGGTGGATCGTGGCGGTTGTCGTCGGTGCCGATGGCAATCCGCAAGCGGGTGAGCTTTCGTGCATCGAACCCAGCGGTTATGAAGCGCCGCTGGTCGGAAGGCCGTTCCATCACGGCGTGCTGGATTGCTGGAGCTTGTGCCGCGATTGGTATGCGCGGGAAATGGGGCTGGTGCTGCCCGACCCGGTGCGACATGACAACTGGTGGGACGATGGTTGCTCCGATCTTTATACCGACAACCTCGCCGCCGCGGGTTTCGTACCGGTCGATGCCAAGGACATTGAGCGCGGCGATCTGGTGCTGATGCAGATCAGGAGCCGTAACCTGGTGCCGAACCATGCGGGCATATATCTAGGAGATGGCTTGTTGCTGCATCACATGCACGGACGGCTTTCCAGCCGCGATGTGTATGGCGGCTATTGGATAGAAAACACTCGGCTGATCGCTCGCCATACGGAACGCTGATACCCCTGCCGAAGTTTCTTGCGCTACCCTCTCGCCACCTAGAGGAGGAGAGCAGGATGCGCAGGATGTATTTGGTCGTTCCCATGGTCATGGCGCTCGCCGGTTGCGTGACCAAGCCGCCCAGGCCCGATCAGCTTCGAACGCCGACACCGGACCGGTTGCTGGCATTTCAGGATCCGTCCGACGGCGATGCCACGGTGATCGTTACCCGCGACGTGGGTTTCCAGGGCAGCGGCTGCTACGGCGCCGTCTTCGTCGACGGCAAGGTGGTGGCCAAGGTCGCCACCGGTGAACGCATCACGCTGCATATCCCGTCGGGCGACCACGTGCTCGGCACATGGAACACCGGCTCAGGCCTGTGCGGCTACCGCGAAGGCAAGGACCGCCGGGAAACCGCCGTCACGTTGAAGACAGGCGAAACGCGCCGGTTCCGCATCATTATCGACCCCAACGCAGGCCCCTCGCTCGCACCGACCACCATCGAGTGAGCCGCATCCATCGTCATCCACCCGAACCCCGCTACGGCGGGGTTTTTTTATGCCTGGGTTTCCATCTATGAAACAACCAAGAACCGTTCGCCTGTACGGACGCCTCGGCGCTCTGTTCGGGCGTCAATTCCAGCTCCATCTCGATTCCGACACCCCGGCCGAGGCAATCGCCGCGCTGTGTTCGCAGATCCGCGGATTCCGCGCCTACCTGGCGTCGGCGAAGGATCGCGGCACGGGTTTCGCCGTGTTTGTGGGCAAGCGCAACCTCAAGGAGGACGAGCTGTCCGCGCCGTCCGGCACAGATGACATCCGCATCGCGCCGATCCTGCTCGGCAGTAAGAGCGGCGGCCTGTTCAACATCATCGCAGGCGCGGTGCTGTTCGTGGTCGGCGGCTTTATCTCCGGATGGACCATGGGCGCGGGTGCCGGTATCGGCGGCTACATGATGGAGGCCGGCCTCGGAATGATGCTCGGCGGCGTCGTGCAGATGCTTTCGCCCCAGCCCAGGGGATTGAAAGCCGGAGATCGCCCCGACAACCAGCCCAGCTACGTCTTCAACGGCGCCGTCAACACGCAGGCCCAAGGCAACCCTGTCCCCGTGCTCTATGGCCGCATGGTCGTCGGCTCCGCCGTCGTCTCTGCCGGCATCCATGCCGAGGACTACGCACCGGCCACTGCAGGCGTTGGCGGCGGCGTAAATCTCAACGGCCGCGTGCTCAAGAACTTCTACGAGAGGTAGACATGACTTCCACCATTCAAGGCGCCAAGGGCGGCGGCAGCCAGCGCACGCCCGTCGAGTCGCCGGACAGCCTGCGCTCGATCGCCTACTTCCGCATCCTGGACCTGGTCAGCGAGGGCGAGATCGGCGGCCTGGTCAACGGGCTGCAATCGATCTACCTGGACGAGACGCCGCTGGCCAACGCGGACGGCTCGCTCAACTTCCAGAACGTGCACGTGGAAACGCGCACCGGCACGCAGGACCAGGAGGAGGTGCCTGGCTATCCGGCGGTGGAGAACGAGATCAATGTCGGCGTGGAGCTCAAGCAGAGCACGCCGTGGGTCCGTTCGCTGAGCAATACCTCGCTGTCGGCGGTGCGCGTGACCATCGGCGTGCCGGGCCTGTCCAAGGCCAATACGTCCAATGGCGATATCAACGGCTACTCGGTGCAGTACAAGATCGAGGTGCAGACCGACAGTGGCGCGTGGCAGCTGGCCTATACCGGCGCGATCACCGGCAAGACCACCAGCAAGTACCAGCGCAGCCACCGCATCGACCTGCCGGCGGCGCAGAGCGGGTGGAACGTGCGCGTCACGCGCATGACCGCCAATGCCAACAGCTCGTCGATCGCCGACATCACCACCATCGACAGCTATACCGAGGTGATCGACGCCAAGCTGCGCTATCCCAACAGCGCTCTGCTGGGCATTTCCGGCGACGCCGCGCAGTTCAGCAATATCCCCAGCCGTGCGTACGACCTGTGGGGCCGCATTATCCAGGTGCCGAGCAACTACGATCCGCTGGCGCGCACTTACAGCGGTGTATGGGACGGCAGCTTCAAGCCGGCGTGGACGGACAATCCGGCGTGGATCTACTACGACCTGTCGACGCACCCGCGCTACGGCCTGGGCCATCTGATCACCGCGGCCCAGGTGAACAAGTGGGAGCTGTACCGCATCGCGCAGTATTGCGACCAGCCGGTGAGCGACGGCAAGGGCGGCACCGAGCCGCGCTTTACCTGCAACGTGTTCCTGCAGACCGCCAGCGATGCGTACAAGCTGCTGAGCGACCTGGCCAGCGTTTTCCGCGGCATCTCGTTCTGGACGGGCGGCGCCATCACGGCTTCCGCCGATATGCCGGCGGACCCGGTGTATGCGTACAGCGCGGCCAACGTGATCGGCGGCCAGTTCACCTATGCGGCGAGCACGCGCAAGACGCGCTACACAACCGCGCTAGTGACCTGGAACGACCCCAGCGATTTCTATCGCGCCAAGGTCGAGTACGTGGAAGACCGCACGGGCCTGGCACGCTATGGCATCCAGCAGACCACGCTCACCGCGTTCGGCTGCACGTCGCAGGCGCAGGCTCAGCGCGCGGGCCAGTGGGTGCTGCTTACCTCGCGGTTGGAAACCGATACGGTGACGTTCAAGGTCGGCCTGGATGGCACCATCGCGGCGCCGGGGCAGATCGTCCGTATCACGGACCCCGCCCGTGCCGGCAAGCGCCAGGGCGGGCGTATCCATCAGGCCACGCGGACCGTGGTGACGGTGGACCAGGCGCCGGAGCAGGTGACGGTTGGCGATCGGCTGACGGTGATGTTGTCCACCGGCGTATCGGAGACGCAGGCCATTACGGCGATCGATGGTGTGCAGCTCACCGTGGCGGCTCCGGGCTTCTCGGTGCAACCGGAAGCGGAAGCCGTATGGGTGGTGGAGAGCGACACGCTCGCCGCGCAAACCTACCGCGTGCTGTCGGTGATCGAGGACAAGTCCTCCAGCGATATCAGCTACACCATCACCGCTTTGCAGCACGTGCCGGGCAAATTCGCGGCGATCGACAACGGCGCGATCATCCAGATCCCGCCGATCAGCGCGCTGCCCGCCTCGACGCAGGCGCCGCCGGCCAACGTGCAGCTCAATGGTCATGTGGTGATCACGCAGGGCATCGCCACGAACGTCGTGACGATTGCATGGGATACGGCGGCCGGCGCCACCAGCTACCAGGTGGAGTGGCGGCGCAACGATGGCGAGTGGGTGAGCGCGGGGCGCACGTCCGGCTTGTCCGTCGATGTGGAAGGAATCTACACCGGCACTTACATCGCGCGCGTCCGTGCAGTCAGCCCGGGTGGCGTGGTGTCGTTGCCGGCCTTGTCGGAAGCCACCGACGTGCTGGGCAAGACCGGTGCGCCGCCGGTGGTCGCCACGCTGAAAGCCACGTCGAAAGTGTGGGGCATCCATCTGGAATGGAGCTTCCCCGCCGGCACCGACGACACCCAGCGTACCGAGGTATGGCGCTCGAATACGCCGAATCTGCAGGACGCCACCAAGATGGCCGATCTGGCCTATCCGCAGAACTCGCTCGACATCGATGGCCTTGCCGCCGGCGTGTCGTTCTACTTCTGGGTGCGGCTGGTGGACAAGACCGGCAACATCGGTGCGTTCTATCCCAACGGCGCCGGCTTGCCGGCCCAGTCGAGCAGCAGCCAGGCCGATTATGAGCCGGTGATCGCCGGACTGATCGGACAGACGGAGCTGGGGCAGCAGATTCTCGAGGGCGTCGATCTCGCTACGTCGGACATGGCTGGCGACGCGGGGGAATGGGCTGGCGACAGCGGGCATTTCGCCGGCACCTGGACGCTGCTGGATGCCGTGCAGGACGGCGACCGGTCGATGGCCAAGCGGGTGGATCTGGTGCAGGCCACGGTGGACAACACCAGCGCCGCCGTACAGCAGACGTCGCAGGCGGTAGTCGATCTCAACGGGAAGGTCAGTGCCACGTGGACGGTGAAGTGCCAGGTCAGTTCCGATGGGCGCATCTATGGTGCGGGCATGGGCCTGGGTGTGGAGCAGCAGCCGGATGGATCGTATCAGTCGCAGGCGCTGTTTCAGGCGGATCGGTTTGCGGTGATCAATACCGCCAACAATAACGTTACTGCGCCGTTCGTTATCCAGAATGGGCAGACGTATATCCGGCAGGCGTTGATTGGGGATGGGTGGATCAACAACGCGATGATTGGGGATTACATCCAGTCGACGGATTACGTCGCGAATCAGCGGGGCTGGAAGATCAGCAAGAGTGGCAATAGCTTTGAGATGAATGGTAGTGGCGGTGGCCGCCTGCAGATAACCAATCAGCTCATCCAGGTATTTGATGCAGCCGGAACGTTGCGAGTACGACTGGGGATCTGGTGATGGCGAACGGCCTCCAAGTCTTTGATGCAGCCGGCGCCACGATGCTCGATTTGTCCTATACCTCCCCTAGGCTTCTTGGCACTGCAACACTCAATCGATCTCTGGGCTCGGTAGACCTTCCATTTCTGGACATGGGAACGCCTTTCATAATCGTACCCACGATCCCTCCAGTAGGAAGTACACCCTACGGACCTTACGCAACGAGCATTTCATGGAGCATTGCAGGAAAGACTCTTTCCTGGCGATTTGAAGGCCAATACATGCCAAACCAATCAGCCATCATCTGGTATGGAAATTACTAATGGACGCGAGATTCCAAGCAATAGCCGACAACGGTGCGCTACTCGTCGATTCAGAATGGCCAAGCATGGTTCTAGTCCAGAAAGGAACGATCTCCGTCGCTTCGAACACGTCGCCGGCCGGCATGTGGGGAAGCACATCCTGGAACAACCCAAGGCAGGGACAATCCATCGTTTTCCTACGGGGGAATGGTTTTGCGGCTGTCATAAATTGCACCTACGACGGCTTCAGCTGGTACCTCGCGAATGGAGTCACCTCATGCAGTTACTACGCGTTTGTTCCTGTGATACAGCCGCTGGGGAACATAGGTCTTCAGCTCTTCGATTCGCAAGGGGTGATTACCTACGATGCTACACAGCGACCTCTCAGGATCAGGCAAGTAATAACTGCGGGACAAGGCATCGGCTGGCCCGACTCGGGAGGCGTTGGATCTATTTACCCATTCGCTCTCGCCAACCCCGGGTCCGCAGCCATCGCCTTCTCGGACCCTGGCATGTACGGACAGTATCTCACGGGCACCCCAGTCGGATCGCCTATCTGGCGTGCGCCTGCCACAGTTTGCATGCGCATCAATGGGGGAAACGTAGAGATTGCAGCCTGTCAGAGCATCACAAACGCTAACCCCGGATCGGGAGTTTCCATTTCGACAAGGGGAGGAAACCAGCCTCGCCTTTTGTTCGAGTGTGACGTCACCGGACTGTAAGAGCTTGACCTTTCTACGGAGCATCTAATGACACAGCAACATATCGAGCTCGGCATGCAAACCGATGGCAAGGATGGCGACACAAATCGCGCCGCCTGGCAAAAAGCCGAGTCAAATTTCAATGAGCTCTATTCCGGCGCGTTGAGCACCCCGTCCTTCAAGAACCTTCTTGTCAACGGCGATTTCGACATCTGGCAACGCGGCAACAGCGGCTTTCCTACCACCGGTTATGCCTACACGGCCGATCGCTGGAAGATCCTTAGCCCTGGCTCGGCAATCATCGTCAGCCGCCAGCAGTTCGCGCCTGGGCAATCCGATATACCCAACAATCCGAGGTACTTCATCAGGAATGCGGTTACGTCGGTCGCGGGTGCGAACAACTGCTGCATACTTGCTCAGTTCATCGAAGACATCTTTCGATTGAGCGGCCAGACTGTCACCGTGTCCTTCTGGGCCAAGGCGGACGCCGCACGAAGAATTGGAGTCAGCCTGGATCAGAATCCGGGAAGCGGAGGAAGTCCTGGTGCGCAGGTTCAAGGAGCAGGACAGGCCGTGCAGCTATCGACGGCATGGCAAAGGTTTGTCCTGAACTTCACTCTCCCGTCGATCGCAGGCTTATCAATCGGCACGAGCGGAAACGACTCGACGTCGCTGAACTTCTGGCTGGATGCCGGCGGGAACTACAACGCTCGCTCGGGAAGCATCGGCCAGCAGTCCGGCGTATTTGACATAGCGCAAGTACAAGTTGAAGTTGGTCAGTATGCGACAAGCTTTGACAATCGCCCGGCAGGCTTCGAGCTCGACCTCTGCCAGCGCTACACTCGAATCGTCAACGGTGGCGGACTGACCGGCGTCACGCTCAGCCCGACCACCATTCTTTTCGCCGGCCAATGGCCCACCATGCGCGCGAACCCCACGGTCACCCTATTGAAGACCAGCTTCTCCGCAGCAACCTATGAACTCCTGGCCGGAGCGGCCTGGGTTGGGGGCTCCAATTGCGCGCTGTCCCAGCCGGGCGTCACCTCGCAAAGCATCGTCTCGGCAGTCAACGGATTCTCGGGGCTTACCTCCGGCCAACCCGTGCTCATCAATAACGTCGGCGCGAATATTCTCCTGCTTGACGCGGAACTCTGATCCCGCTGCAGAGCAGCCTGTTACCCGATGCGTCTCCAAAGCCGCTGCAAGCGGCTTTTTATTTGGACTACCCCAATGTCACAACAACACATCAACCTCGGCGCACAATCCGATGGCAAGGACGGCGACACCAACCGCCAGGCCTGGGAGAAGACCGAGCACAACTTCAACGACTTGTATGGCGGCGCCATGTCCGTGCAGGCGATGAAGAACAAACTGATCAACGGCAAACTCGACATATGGCAGGCTGGCGCCGCGGCAACGGCCACTTCGGTGAACGCGATCGCCTGGGGTCCGGATCGTTATCTCGGCCAGGCCTATAACGGCTCCGCGGGCACGGGCAGCTCGACGATCACGCTGAATCAGCAGGCCTTTGCCACGGGGCAGGACGTGGTGCCGGGCAATCCGAAGTGGTTCGCGCGCCTGCAAGCGACGGCAGTAGGCCCGCAGGGCGGCACGGGATCGATGATACGGGCGCTGCAGTACATCGAAGACGTGTCGACCCTAGCCGGCGGCATGGCCACTTTCTCCGTCTGGCTCAAGGCCGATTCGGCGCGCAATATCGGCTTCGCGCTTCATCAGTACTTTGGTACGGGCGGTTCCGCCGCAGTGGTCGCTGCCCAGACGACGTTTGCCGTCACGACGACCTGGCAGCGTTTCACCTTCACCTTCCCGGTGCCGTCTCTCGCCGGCAAGACCGTCGGCAACGACAGCAATCTCGCGCTCAGCCTCTATCTCTACAAGCAGGATAACTCGGACAATACGACGTTCGCGCCACTTGGCTCCTGGGCCACCGGCATCTATCTCGACTTCGCCATGATGCAGCTCGAAGCTGGCAGCATCGCCACGGATTTCGATGCTCGGCCGTTCGCCATCGAGGAGCTGCTGTGCAAGCGCTATTGCACGACGAGCCGGTCCCTCCTCATCGGCCGCTGGAGCTCCGCCACCAGCGTCCGCTTCTATAACGACTTTGAAGTGCCCATGCGGCGTGCGCCCAGTTGCTCGCTATTGCTCAGCGCGTTCCAGGCCGAGGCCACGCAGGTTGCGATCTATACGATCAACGGTGCGCAGCTCATTAACCTCCTGAGCGATAACCGGCGTTCTCTCATGGACGTCACTGGCACGATCAGTGGAGGCACGCCTTCGGCTGGCGCCATGGCACAGCTGAACCAGCCGCAGGTGTTTCTTTTTCGAGCCGAGTTCTGAAGCCGTGCGGTCATCTTCCTACGCCAGCTGATTCTCCGTCCGGGCGCTTCAGGCGCCCGATATCTTTTTGCCAGGAGTCGACATGGCCATTCAACTGATCAACCTCGGCACCCCGCCGAAGGGCGAGGACGGCGATACCAATCGCACCGCCCACAACAAGTGCAACGACAATTTCACCAATCTGGACAGCCGCGCCACTACCGCCCAAGCCGGCGCCGACAGTGCCAATCAGCTGGCCGGCACCGCCAAATCAACAGCCGACGCTGCCAAGGCCACCGCCGACCGGGCGCTGCCGAAGGCCAACCCGTTGTTCACCGGAAGCATCAGCAAGATCGGCGTGCCCAACGAATTCTGTTACTGCGTATCCAATACCGGCACCGACCGCGGCATCGGCGGATCGTGGGGAGAGTGGACGCAAGGCCGGACGCCAGCCATCCAGGTGGATGCGATGAGCAACGTGTCCGCCTATATGTTGGCCCGCTTCACTCGCTGGGGTGCGCGCCATCTGGCCGCTATCGACGCCTACGAAGGCGGATCGGGCAGCTCCGCGCCGCAGCT
>Ga0065165_1003801_pt1 | contig 10082 bp, 8 predicted proteins | sample AraplaMF_Cvi_mMF_FD_63813 | JGI IMG/M metagenome (GOLD analysis project Ga0065165, IMG submission 63813) | Arabidopsis root microbial communities from the University of North Carolina, USA - plate scrape MF_Cvi_mMF (version 2) (version 3) | ecosystem: Host-associated > Plants > Roots > Endosphere... | reverse complement strand
GATTGCCGGCAACCCAATCGACTGAAAAGATGTTGAAGACTTCACGTTCAGCATAGAAGAACCCCTGATCCTGAAGAACTTTCTTTTGAACGGTTAAATCAGGATTGATGCTGTTGATCTGCGAGCCGTATTGTGAGTGGTATACGTTTGCAGCGTCCTTCACGGCTTTAAAGTTATCTCTCAGCCGTTCGGAAAATTCGTAGGGTACTCCTGAATGACTGGAGTTATCTGCGCCGGTAAGATGCCGCACTACACGATACGTGGATTGATAGTTCGCATTAAAGCGATCGTAACTCAATTCGTACGATACGATGGCCAACGCCGCCAATAATACGGTGAGTCCGAGCGACACCAATATTATACTTATCGCAGCATATTTTTTATCGCGAAGCATTGCACGAACGATAAAACGGAGGTGTTGCACAATCATAGGATTCCAACGTTTAGGTTACTTACTAAAGCTACAGGAAATAACTACTACACGCAAATAAAAACCGCTGCCCTTGCTCGACACTATACGAAAACATCACATTTCTTAATACGAATTTCTCTTAGGCGATTACATTATGATCCGGCGACTTTCTTACGATCACGTTGATGGATGATGTATTTAAAGAATGCGTCTTCTCCGTGAATGGCGAGGCAGTCGGAATGATACTCGCCTGTTTCGCACGAGAAGAGCTTCGCCGTCTGCTCGGGAGCAAACTGAATGTGATACTTTTCGCGCAGGTATTTACCGATTTTCCTGCAAATATACTCGTCTTCATTTACGGAACCGATCATGGGTAATGGATCGATGGCGGCATCTGTTCCCAGGATCGTCTGCAACTTCCTGCTTCGAATGCTAAAGCCGCCATTGCCAACGTTTTCAGAATCATTGTAAGACCAGGGGGCACCGATATAGTCATAGTCCAGGAAGTCCGCCCGCCATGCATTTGGATTAACGATGAAGCCGTCGTACTGAAACAACATGACGTAGTCTGTTTCAACGTACCGGTAAAGCGATTTGACACAAAAGTAATTATATTTATTCATATCGAATTCCTGCAGGACGGGATGCAGTGTTACTTCGGGCGGGACGCCGGGATAGCGAAGCAGATTCTGAGAGACGAGGAATGTTACCTGACCAAACTGAAAGTGATCGGCGAAATATGCATACGCCTGTAGTAAGAGCTTCAGGTATTTCTCATCACCCCAGGCAAAGCTTAACAATGTAACATCAGGCAGGTGTCTTTTTTGAATCATATTTCTAATATACTCATTCAACCATCCATACCATACGTTCTATGGCGTCATTTTTATTCTGCACGTGTTACTTTGATGTAAACGGTTCCGCAAACGCATCTAACCGGTACACAAAGTGGATTGATTATTATGAAACGCATACCGAACGCTTCGGCACAGACTACCTGTTCCTGATAGACGATGGCAGCGCGGCAATACCATCATCTTCCCGTTACGCCGTACACGATGCACATAACCTTCCGGCAAGGTTGAATAAACGGATAAATTTTTTTCATTTCCCAGACAATCTTGGCCGGTCATCGGTGCACGAGTATCCGGGATGGTGGCGTAGTTTTATTTTTTCGATGGCACTAGCCAATGTGTATGGCATGAGAAAGATCATTCACATTGAGTCTGATTTCTTTATCGTGAGCGACCGGCTGGCGTCATACATCAAATCGGTCGAGACAGGATGGACGGCGCTTTACTCGCAGCACTATAAGTTTGCAGAAACCGGAATACAGATTATTACGAGCGACTCTTTTCCGGCTTTCGAGCGGGTTGCCCTACAGATACAAAACAACGGCTACCAGGCTGCCGGCATTGCCGAAAAAACCCTTCCGTTTACGCAGGTGAACCAGGAGTTTGTGGGTGATCGTTTTGGCGAACTGGACATCCTGGAGGATTGGATTGCTGAACGCAGCCTTCCCGCGCATGTAGATTACGTGGGACAGGTATTGCCACACCACCGCCTCGATCAGTTCAAACCTTTCTTTACGTTCGACTTATCGTAAGCAGACGCTATGAATACAGACCTGTATCGTAATGTTGTTGTATTGTTTGCGAATGGCATTGGCGACCATTTCATTACCTTACCCACAATACGGGCGCTCCAGAAGATATTTGCGGATCGATTAATACTACTTTGCCCGCGCGATTCATATACCCCTGATTTCTTCGACGCCCGTTATTTCAAAAACATTGTAGCGGTGGATTTTTGGGACGATGACGATGGACTGCGGCGCTTCGATGTGGAGCAGGCTGTTTTGATGACGCGGTGTGATTTATTTATCCACTTGTGTCCATGGATGTCGCCGGATGTTACGATGTTTATCGAGCGATCGGGGTGTCAGGCATCTGTGGGTGGTTATGCGGTATTCGATCACTATGTTCCGTTCAACCATCGCGAGCATGTGAGCCGTTTATTTTTCGAAGTACCGCGTTTTTTTGATAGTACGTTAACACTTGAAGCGTTTACTTCACCTCCAGTCTTCACCTATCAGGGGATAAGCCTTGATGCTTATCTGCATACACGGTTTGGAAATTTGTCTCCGAAGCTGGTGATTCATAACGAGACCGCTCCAGAGAAACAATGGCGTACTGATTATCTGCGCACATTCATCGATTTAGCGAGAGCGGCCAATCCGAACCTGACGGTGATGTGCGTGGGAGTGCATCCTATGGCATTACAGGAGGATGTGATCCAGGTAAATGGTGTGCCGCTGCCAGTGGCTTGCGCCATGATTCTGCAGGCGGATTATTATCTTGGCGTGGACTCATCGTTTACGCACCTTGTAGCGTTGACGGATATTCCCGCTATCGGCTTGTTTGGTCCAACGGCTTCGGCAAGTGTAGGACTCAGACATGCTAACCAGATTAACTTGCAAGCCATCAACAACGATGTTTGCCGGATTACACCGCATGTGGTATTTCAGGAGTTTCAGAAGCTCACTTTACTAAGCAGGACATCAAAGAGTCTGTCGAAGAGTGTCTGATCGGCGAGCACGATGACCGCTTTTCCGGTGACACCGCTTGTAAGTTGATGCACCAGGTTCAGATCAGCCACACGCAGTGTTATCGAGACGGTTCCATCAATGGGATCGTGTTTACTGTCTACGCTGGCTACTGTTGCGGGAAGCGATGTACCGGTCCCCGAAGGCTTTCTATTGATAAAGATGTCTGCCGGGTGATTAACGTTGATTCTTGACAGGATTTCGGGCCGGGCACGCGAGACGAATTCGAATTCGGCAGGGTGGTCGTGTGCGGGGCTGCCGACAACGATCAACTCGACGGTTTGTGGGAACGAGAAGTATCGGGAGCTTACGATGACAATGATGAAGAGCAGCAACAATATGACGTTGCCATATTTAAGATACCATTGTACACGAGCATTGAGGAGATCTTCTACTTCTTCGCTTCGGGGATCAAGCTTTTCCATTGTATGAACCCATCCGGGCGTTTATTGTCCTAATTCCAGCTGGTTTTTTATCAGTTTGTAATATTGTCCCTGCTTCTTTATGAGGCATTCATGGCTTCCGGTTTCCACCAGCTGTCCTTTTTCGAGGACAAGGATCTGATCGGCGTGACGCACTGTACTGAGGCGATGTGCTATGATTACGACTGTTTTGCCTTGAAATGATTTTTCGAGGTTGGTCATTACGGCGCGTTCGTTGTTCGCATCGAGCGAACTGGTTGCTTCGTCAAAAAGCAGGAAGTCAGGGTTGCGGTATAATGCCCGCGCTATGAGGATTCGTTGTTTCTGTCCCTGGCTCATTCCGCCACTGCTGCTCGACAGACGGGTATTGTATTTGAGTGGCAATGACTGAATGTATTCGTCTATGTTCGCTACATCTATAACGCTTTCCATACGGGCGGGGTCGATTGAGACGCCTTCCATAGCGATGTTCCGTGCGATGGAATCGGAGAATATGTATCCGTTCTGGATGACTGACCCACAATTTCGTCGCCACGCTTTGGCGGAGATGTCGTTGAGCGATTCACCATTCACCAATATTTTACCTTCTGTAGGCGCGTAGAATTTCAGCAACAATTTCATCAGCGTTGTTTTTCCGCTTCCGCTTGTACCTACGATGGCGGTGACTTTTCCTTTGGGAATGTCGACTGTTATGTCGTCGAGTACAAGCGGCGATTTGGGACCACCATACCGAAAGGAAAGGTTGTGAATAGAAATTGCGGGGGCCGACCGGGTATATTTTCCGGAGGCCTGATAGGCAAGTCCGCCATTATCCTGTTCTTCGCGTTCTTTGTCATGGATTTCACGCAGACGTGCGAGGCTTAACGAGGCGTCCTGTCCCTGTCTGAAAAATTCTATCAATTGCTCAAGCGGGCCATTGGCGAGTCCAATGATGTAGGAGATGCTCAGCATCATGCCGAGGGACATGGAGCCTTCTATTACGACCTGCGCAGCGACAAACGAGGTAAGAATATTTTTTAGCTGGTTGATGAATGAGAATCCGATCCGTTGATATTGTGCTAGCGAAAGGCTTTTGATGTTCCATTTGAACTGCCGTACCTGGATTCGCTCCCACTCCCATCGTTTGGACAGTTCGCCGCCGTTGAGTTTTATATCCTGTATACCGAATATGATTTCATACAGTGCATCCTGCGACATGCTGAGGAGAAGAAACCGCTTATAGTCGAGCAATTTCCTGCGTCTCAAAAAAAACACGATCCATAATACGGATAATGCGCTCATTACAAAAAAGATCGTAAAGATCAATTTGTTATACAGGAGCAGTATGAAGCTGACGACGATGATGTTGGTAACAGAGAAGAGTGTATTCAGGGCAGTACCGGTGAGAAATGCTTCGATCTTTCCGTGATCCTGTATACGCTGCGTTATGTCGCCGGTGGATTTGATTTCGAAGAAATTTGCCGGCAGTTCCATTAGCTTCTTCAGGAAATCGGATATGACTGAGATGCTGATACGTGAGTTTACGTTGAGCAGTATCCATGTACGAACCAGTTGCACGACCATCTCTCCGGCAAATAAGAACAGTTGGGAGAACAGTATGAGAAAGATGAGGTTAAAGTCTTTCCGACCGATGCCGAGATCAACGAGTATCTGTGTGAGAAAAGGAAAGCATAGCGAAATACAACTTCCGAGAAATACGCCGAGTATGAGTTGCGCCATCAATTTACGATGCGGCCGGATGTATTGCCATACGAATTTGAGGTTGGATCCTTTGTGGCTACGGTTTCCGGGGTGATGTTCGGCCGAGAAATCTTCGTGTGGGGTGACAACCAATACTATTCCTTTTTCGGATATACCACCACACCAAGTTTTAACGAATGTTTGCTGATCCAAATCTATGAGACCATGCGCGGGATCTGCGATGTATAGTCTTGATACGGCACCAGTCCCTTTGCCGGATACTGTTCGTTTGTAGAGTACGACGTAGTGTTCCTGATTCCAATGCAGGATGCATGGGAGCGGACATGTGGCAACGAGTTTATCAAATCCTATCTGGACTTTGAGTGTCCGGAATCCAATTTTTTCAGCGGCCTCGCTCAGGTTGAGCAGGTTGACTCCGTCTTTGTTTAGGTAGCATATCTGCCGCAGGTATTCGAGATCAAGTTCTTTCCCATAGTATCGTGCAATCATGCGGAGGCATGTAGGGCCGCAATCCATACGGTCGAATTGATGATAAAAGGGAAATTTCCGTCGAAACATCTCACCTATTTTTAAGCTACCTGAAAATCACCGCGCACGGTGTATGTTATGTCGCATGATTTACTACCCGATGTACTACCGTCGTGGATCAGGTTTTCCGTGGGAGCAATGTACGCTTCAAAGGGTGCTACGCGAACTCTGTTTACCGGGTACGCCGGGAAGTATTTGAAAAACAGTTGTACCAATTGGCCCTGTCGGTATACCTGAGTATTGAAATCGGGATGCTGTGACACACGTTCATACACCTGATCGAGCGTCAGGTTTACGTAAAGAAAGTAGCGGTCTTCCCTTCCGAGGTTAATGCAGATTCTATTTGTTGCTTCGCGCGCGGCATGAAGATTATAATTATCCCAGATATCGACGTGCATGCCGGTTTTCATGTTTACGTCGCGGTTAATGGTTGTTGTTTCCTGGTTAGCCAGGCCGATGTCGAATCCTATTTTGTGGCGTCGGGTGTCGGTGCGTTCATACCGGGTATAGAAGTTGGCAATTCCTGCCATGAAGTCGTTATACGCATAGATGTCGGAACGGATGATTTGTTCGAGCCCACCGAACGAGGTGGCGTACTGGATTCGGATTTTACGGCCAAGTTCTATGGTATCCTGGTCAAGTTTAACAACGGCCAGGTGATCACGAAGATCGGCCGGGTGATCGGTTTGAAGCAGGTCATCCAACTGATCTGTCTCCACTTCGCGCCATGGCCCTTGCGGTACATACGCCAGAGATTCGTATGCCAGCGGGTGGTTGTCTGCCGGCGCTACAGCTACGCCGTTACTGAGCGCGATTCTCCCGGTACGCTCACAGGCTTTGTCCAGGTATACTTTACTTAATGTTTTCATAGAATAAACGTTAGCGTTGGTTACGCCATTGACAGAATTTTTCGTCGCATTCCGGAATAGATCTCCACGAGGTAATCTTCCAGATATACGTCGTGCGCACGGAAGTATTTTTCCGGTTCGAACAGACGGAACCCTTTCACGATGATACCGATCTGTTTATCCGCAAAGGTGTTGTCGTAGGCATCGAGCTTTTTTGCATTATGCCAGAAGAAGAAGAGGCCGTACCATATAAAGATGGCATGGAGCATTGCCTGGAGCAATACGGTGTTGCCCGACCATGGCGATACGGCGCGTGACATTACGCCGGGGAATTCTTTTTCGTCGGGCATCCAATGATTCAGGTCGTCAAGTATGCCGAGTAACGAATGAATAGCCTCGTGAATGAGCGAGTCTGTAATTTCCTCTTTGGGAACGGCTTTCAGATCGAATGTGATGAGGTTGATTTGCCGGAGCAAGTCGGAAATGGTACCGGAGGAGAAGTAAGCTTTACCCGCCGCGCCGTCTTTTATTTGTCTGACTACGATTGCTTCGACAAAACGATCCACGATGGCGAAGGCGCCGGCATTATGGATTGGCGATACACAGTCTTTGATATGCTGAACGATGCCGGCATACGCTTCTACTGAGAAGGGCTGAAGTTCCTGGCCATTCATATTGCGGATGAGCTCGGCAGCGGGACTGAAGCAGTCTATCAATATTCCGTTGGGAAGGGTTTCAAAATTATACTCCGCGAATGCCTGAGTGGTGGCGTTATAACGGATGAGATAATCGCCTTTTGCCGACCAGAGGGCACTCGCATGGTTCGGATCGAATTTCTGTTCCGCGCGGGCTATTTCCGCGCGTTGAAACTGGCCAAAGATTTTTGCTACCTGTAGTACGTTGGCTTCAGTTACTTTCTTGAGTAAGTTGATTGCCCGCGGGGCTTTCAGCAGTGATCGGAAGCCGGTGAATGGCACTCTGGATTCCAGTACGATGAAGTCATTAAAGGCTTCAGGCGACTGCGTACGGATGGATGTTTTAAAGTATTGATACCGGTCGAGTATGTGGTGATGGTACGCTGTGGCTACTTCGTCGGAAATGCCTACATGATCACGATCAAACTCCAGCATTGCCTGTATGGACAATAAGGTTGTAGTCGGCTTCAGATCGATCATGGCAATTAATTTGAAAGTACGTGATTTTTCATGTCGCGGTAAACAGAAAGGAGGTCCTCGGAAATATCTATGTTTACGGACGCAAAACTCTGTTCGGGTTCGAAGTTCTGGAAGCCTTTACGAATCATTGTCAGACGTTTATCGGCATACGCTTCCTGGTATCCGGCACGCACGGCGGTATTGCTCCACAGGTTATATAATCCGTACCATACGAATATGGCTTGTGTATATCCGCCGTCCATATTGATTCTGTTTCCGGTCCAGGGAGAAATTATGGTATGTTCTTCGGATTCGGGAAAGATTGGCGACCACAAGGTTACATAGTCGAGTTGATCCAACAGGGAGTGAATGGCTTCGTGTATTATAGCATCGGCAAGCTGCTCGTTCGAGAGTGTGGCGAAGTCTTTGGCCATTAGATTAATCTGGCGGCATAGCATGTTACTTGTGCAGGAGATGAACGAGAGCTTTTCGTTTTCATCCAATTGACGGACGTGTATAACGTCTTCGAGAGATTCAATGAAATCAAACGGCAGTAAGTTCTTCAACGGGTTGAGTGATTCCTGAATCCGGCTATGGGCGGTCACGGCTTGTTCGGGCGTTACGCTGGTCAGTGTTACGTTCGGCTGTTTGAAGTCGGCACTTATAAAATCCATCGATACGGCACCGGATATCTGAAGAAGATTCTGCGTAACAAACTTTCCGGTGACGTCATCGCGATATACAAAACAGCTGTTTGTGGCGTTGTATAATTTATGGTACTGGTCGGTATCGAAGGTGCCGTACTTCACGGCGACTTCGGCATCGAGACGCCGAATCAACAGGTCGCTCACCTGTAAAACGATATCCTGTCGTACGAGGTTGAGTACGTTGGATACTTTTGGATAGAGTAAGAATCGTTGAAATTCGACATTATCCAATTGCGCTTTTTTGCCGAGGATGTGTTCGTACCGGTTTTGATCTATTTCCTGAAGCCATGTCATCGCATCTTCGAAACGGGATGTTATGTGTTTGGCAAACGATTTTTTTATAACGTCCAGAAAGGTGTTGGTTTCAGAAAAGCGTAGTACCTGGTCTACACCACGAAGCGGGGATTGCATTTGGGTGATCATAGGGTTATAAGTTCAGCTAAATTCAGGCGTTGTTACTTTGAAGTGTGTGAGTTCTTCATCGGCCGGTATGTGTGTTTGCAGGGGCCATTTCAATTCCGCACGTGCGGCCTGGTAGGTTATGGGAACCAATCCCAGTGCTTCACGCTTTTGAGGGGGCAAGAGGTTTACGATTTCATTCTGGATGAAGGTGATCAGTTTCAACAGGTCGAGGCAATAGACGGACGGATTATCGAAGCCATTACGCGCGGCGTAACGATGCGGAATGTATCCTCCTCCGCATACGTTGTAGACGGCACACGATTTACAGGTTGTGCAGACTTTCTTTCCGCTTTGATGAAAGAGGTTGGCAAGGGGCGTGTTCAGCGCGTCATCGATTTCATGGGTATCGACGTGGGCATCGGACTTGGTAAAGCTTTCGCCGCAGATTTTGAGGGAGTCCACAGCTTCTATTCCGCCATCGGTTTCAATGACCAGGAGTTCTTTATCCATGATTCCCAGATCGTCGGCGGAGTTTTCCGCGCCAAGGATTGAGGTTACGATTGTTGAGAACGTTTTGATGGCGGGGCGCTTTTCGGATCGATCATAGAACCATTCGGAAAACAGGCCAATCAGCCAATCGCCGTAGGGCTCATCCGATGTTGGGGTGGCAGGTATGACCGGGGGGTCATCGTAGTTGTTATCGGGGAGCAGGACATCAAAGCTCCGGATTCCGAGTGTGGCGAAATGCCTGTAGAGGGCTTTGGGATCGACGTGTATGTTGATGACGGCGAGTACGCCTATGGCACGGGGCTTGAGATGCGGCGAGCCGAGCAATGTTTTCAACCCGGCAACGGTTCTATCGTATGTTCCTCTGCCCTGATGGTCTAAGCGATACTGGTCGTGTGCTTCCCGTGGTCCGTCGATGCTTACACTGACGGATACGCTGTAGGCACCGAACAAGGCGCACCATTCGTCGTCGATCATCATGCCATTGGTCTGCACGGAGAACCTTGGCGTTACATGGGGCAATAATATGTTACGGGTTTTATCAATGAGGTTTCGGATGTATTCTTTGCTTGCGAGGAGGGGCTCTCCCCCATGCAATACAATGGAAAACATTTTAATACCGTGACGCAGACAATGTGCCTTTACGCGGTCGAGGAAATGGTCGTAGACATTGGGGTCAAGGAACTTCGGTAGTTGCCTGAAGGAAGAGTCTCCTTTGTTATACATGTAGCAGTATGTGCAGTTGATGTTGCACCGGCTGGCAATTTTCAATACCGCCATTCTACATGTTGGCCCG
>Ga0065165_1003800_pt1 | contig 10089 bp, 10 predicted proteins | sample AraplaMF_Cvi_mMF_FD_63813 | JGI IMG/M metagenome (GOLD analysis project Ga0065165, IMG submission 63813) | Arabidopsis root microbial communities from the University of North Carolina, USA - plate scrape MF_Cvi_mMF (version 2) (version 3) | ecosystem: Host-associated > Plants > Roots >... | reverse complement strand
TCGACCACCACTTATCCGAGACCATCCGCAATACGGGCGACCGGCAGAACCACGTCATCGATCCCAATGCACCTTCCGAGGCGCAGGTCGCAATCGAATGGACGCGGGGCCGGCTCGACGCCGCGCAGCGGCGGTTCCTGGCCGAGTTGCCGATGCTGGTGCAGGACAGCGATCGTCTCTTCGTGCACTCGGAAGCCTCTCACCCGCAGCGCTGGCACTATGTTCGCTCCACCGTGGACGCCGCCAAGAGCCTGATTGCGACGCCCGCCCATGTCACGTTCTGCGGTCATATCCATCGCCCAGCGCTCTATTCGATGTCGGTGACGGCGAAGATGACGAGCTTCACACCGAAGACTGACGTCCCGGTGCAGCTGCTGCGCGGGCGGCAATGGCTCGCCGTGCTCGGCTCGGTCGGCCAGCCCCGCGACGGCGATCCGTCGGCAGCCTTCGTCCTGTTCGACACCGAATCGTGTCAGATCACCTATTGCCGCGCGCCCTATGACGTCGCGAGCGCGGCGGGCAGGATCCGCGACAACGGCCTGCCGCACTGGCTCGCCGACCGCCTGTCGCAGGGGCGCTGACGGCAATGCCGAAACCTCTGGTCAAATCCGGCGCGGTGATCGATGGCTACACCATCGGTGAATGCGTTCATGCCGGCGGTATGGCGACGCTGTGGACCGTCACCCATCCCGGCATCGACGTGCCGCTCCTGATGAAGATCCCGCGGGTGGCTGAGGGCGAAGACCCCGCCGCGATCGTCTCCTTCGAGATGGAAATGATGATCCTGCCGCGGCTCGCGGGTCCGCACGTCCCGACCTGCTTCGGCACCGGCGATTTCGCGCACCAGGCCTATGTCGTGATCGAGCGAATCGGCGGCACCACGCTCTACAAGCGGCTGCCCGACCTGCCGCTGCCTTATGACGAAGCGCGGCTGCTCGTGGCCAGGATCGCAACCGCGCTGGCCGATCTGCACCGGCAGAACGTGATCCATCACGACATCAAGCCGAGCAGCATCATGTTCCGCGAGAGCGGCGAGGCGGTGCTGATCGACTACGGCCTGTCGCATCACAACCACCTGCCGGACCTTTTGCAGGAGGAATTCCGCCTGCCTTACGGCACCGCGCCGTACATGGCGCCCGAACGGCTGTCGGGGGTGCGCGACGATCCGCGCAGCGACCTGTTTTCGCTCGGCGTGCTGCTGTATTTCTTCACCACCGGCGAGCGTCCGTTCGGCGAGGGCGAGACGCTGCGTGCGATGCGGCGCCGGCTGTGGCGGGATCCGTATCCGCCGCGGAGCTTGCGCGCCGACTACCCGCCCTGGCTTCAGGAGGTGGTGTTGCGCTGTCTCGAGATCGAGCCGGTGTGGCGCTATCCGACGGCGTCCCAGCTCGCCTTCGATCTCGCCCATCCCGATCAGGTCAAGCTCACCACGCGCTCGGAGCGGATCAAGCGCGATCCGCTCAGCGTCGCCTGGCGTCGCCGCTTCAATCTGGGCGTCATGGCGCCGCGCGCGAAATCGGATGTCGCCGCCCAAATTGCGTCGAGCCCGATCCTCGCCGTCGCGCTCGACACGGTGGAAGGCGCGCCGGAGCTGAACGAGGCGCTGCGCGTGACCACCGAGCGCATCCTCGCCACCTTGCCGTCGGCGCGGCTTGCCTGCGTCAACGTGCTCAAGCTGAACCGGATCGCGATCGACCGGACGCTCGACGAGCAGGGGTCCAACAAGCATATCGACCGTCTGGTGGCGCTCAGGCATTGGGCGACGCCGCTCAAATTGGATGAGAGCCGGCTGTCGGCTCACGTGCTGGAGGCGGTCGATCCCGCCGCCGCGATCCTGGAGTTTGCCGAGGTCAACCAGGTCGACCATGTCATCATCGGCGCGCGGCAGAACTCGTTCAGACGCTCGCTGCTCGGCAGCGTCTCGGCCAAGGTGGCCTCGGAAGCGAGTTGCACAGTCACCGTGGTGCGGCCGCCGCGGATGGCGGGGGATGTCGGTGAGACTGAGGCCGGCGAGGCAGCCGGATAAGGCCGCGCTTTTTCGGGCCGATCAGGCCGCGCGAGCGGTGTGGGCGACGCGCTTGCGGCGGATCGGCCAGGAGAATTGCGGGCCGGGCTCGCCGTGATCCGCGCTGCCGCCGAAATACTGGATGATCTCGCGGCAGGGTTCGCAATTGAACAGGTTACGCGAGGCGGATGCCTTGGTCATTTCCTTCAGGCAATTCGGGCAGTGCGGTTTCATGGGGCGGTCCGGAGAATAAATCTAGTGTCGGCGTTGAGAAGGAAAGGAGTGGTCGAGGTCGGTCGTGTCGAGCCCCGCATCGTCGTCCAGCGTGCCCTCGGTGCGATCGAGGCGGCCGAAGAAGTAATCGAGGCTCGGATGCGGGCGGCGCGGAATGCGGCACCTGCGTTTCGGCTGACGCTTCACGAGGGCGATCTGCATCACACTCAGCCCCGGCGACGATGGAAGTGGATGACGCGGGCAGAAGCCCCGGCCTTCACCGGTCGCGCCACGTAGAGGCTGCGTGCCGCAATCGCCGCATTGAACGCCAACCACAACGCTACGCCGGTCCAGAGCAGAGTCGCCGTCATGATGTCCTCCCGTCAAAAGCAGGCAGGAATCACTTGTGGTGATTTGCGCGAATCAGTGAAGTCCGGATGAGTACGGATCAAGGTTGCAATTTTAGGCATTGCGCGCCGCAACACCCGTAAAAGCCGCGATGTTTTTTCCGTGCTGCCGCATCGCGCCCGTGCGTGCGCGTTCGAGGATCTCCCGTATGCGCGGTGCATCTCGAAGACAGCGAAATCCGTAGCGTCCAGTGTAGTCGGTATCGGGCGAGCGGGTCGATCTTCCCGACGAGAAATTGAGGTGACCGGCGCCACGGCCGATGTCGAGGATTTCGAAATCGGGGTCCATCGCCTGGAATGGTGTTCGGCTCACCGTCCGTCTGCCCCAGGCCGTTCGCAAGATGAGCGCGCGGCGATCGGTAATGAGATAGAGCGTCTGCAGGTCCTGCAGCAGCATCACCAGCGGGGTCGCAACCATCGCAACGCCGAGCATCGCGAGAGGCTGGGCCGCGCCGCCGATCCAATCGAAGCCGATGGCGATGACGGTCAGCAACAGCCAGGGAAATCCGATCCACCAAAGATGCCGCCACATCATCATGTGGGCGACGCCGTCGGGCTGGCCCTGCCAGACCACCCGCTCTCCGTCCTGCAGGGATTCGGCGCGCAGGCGTTGCAAGCCCGCGGAAAACGGAGTGGCGCGAATTCCATTCATTGTCTTTGGTCGCGGCGGCGGTGGCGCCGGTTCGGGACCCGCGAATGGTTCTCAGATGGCTTCGCCGCGGGCTCCCAGTGCCGCGTTGCGGATCGCGGCGATGTTGGTCTTGTAGGCTTCCTGCGTGCCGCCCTTGAACACGGATGTGCCGGCAACGAAAGCGTTGGCACCGGCCGCGGCAAGCGCGGCCGCAACGTCAGGGCCGACGCCGCCGTCGACCTCGATGTCGATCGGGCGTCCCGCGGTCATCGCGCGGATGTCGCGGATCTTGCCGATCGCGGAGGGGATGAAGGCCTGGCCGCCGAAGCCGGGATTGACCGACATCACCAGCACGAGGTCGACGAGATCGAGGACATATTCGAGCGCGCTGATCGGCGTGCCTGGGTTGAGCGAGACGCCGGCCTTCTTGCCGAGCGCGCGGATCGCCTGGAGCGAGCGGTGCAAATGGGGGCCGGCCTCCGCATGCACGGTGATGTGGTCGCAGCCGGCTTTCGCGAAGGCCTCGAGATAGGGGTCGCAGGGCGAGATCATCAGATGCGCGTCGAACACCTTCTTGGTGTGCGGCCGCATCGCCTTGATGACGTCGGGGCCGTACGAGATGTTGGGAACGAAGTGTCCGTCCATCACGTCGAGATGGATCCAGTCGGCGCCGGCGGCGTCGACGCTGCGCACCTCCTCGCCGAGCCTGGAAAAATCCGAAGCCAGGATCGAGGGCGCGATGGCCAGGGGGCGGGGGGCGAAGGCTTGGGTCATGGCGCGGTTTCCCGGAGGCGGGGCGTGAAAGATGGCCTCGCCTAACATGGGCCTCCACGGCGGGCAATGCAGGGCCGGCGTGCTTCCTGTGGGCGGAAATTTCTGCCGCGACCGGCATGAATTGCCGGTGTTTCCGGGTGCTGCGAGGCGCACGAAGGGCGGATTTCATTGAGCTTTTTGCGCTGGCACGACGCTTGCTGACATCACCTGCAGAGCATTGGCCGCGGCATGCCGCATCGGTTGGAGTTGTGCAATGTTGTTCGCCCTTGGCGCCGTCTCGAGCGCACTCGACGCGATCCAGTCGCTGACGAACTCGAAATCGTCCTCCTCGACGCACAAGACGGGGTCCGCGCAGGGCGCGAGCAATCCGTTCTCGATCGACAGCGGCAGCAAGTCCAGCGGCGCGACCTCTTCCGTCAACGCCGGTCAATATCCGCAGATCTCGCCGGAGACGATGAATGCGCTGTTCGCGGCGCAGAGCCAGTCGTCGGACGCCGCCAGCACTGCGACGACCTCGACCTCGTCCTCGTCGAGTTCGACTTCCTCGACGTCGACGCGCCGGGATGCTGCGCTCAAGGATCTGTTCTCGCAGATCGATGCGGACGGCGACGGCAGCATCACCAAGTCCGAGTTCGAGGACGCGCTGGGCGCTGGCGGAACCAACCTCGCGAAGGCCGATGACGTGTTCTCGAAACTCGATGCGAACGCGGACGGCAATGTCAGTCTCGACGAGATGTCGAAGGCCCTGAAGAGCGGACACGGCCATCATCACGCGCAAGGCGCCGGCGGCTCGGGCGATGGAGCGGATTCCTCGTCGAAGTCCGGCGGCGGGTCGACCTCGACGACGACGACCGCAGCCGACGGCTCGACCACCACCACCGTCACCTATGCCGACGGCTTCAAGATGTCGACGACGGTGCCGGGCGCCACCAGCCCGCGGAATTCGGCTTATGATCTGTTCGCGCAGTTGATGCAGCGGCAAGGCGGGCAGGGGCAAAGCGGCCCGGCGGCGGCCGGCTCGTCCATGTCGATGAGCGTGTGAGCGAAGCCGAAATCAGCCGGCATATTCGCGCGTGATGTCACGATAGGCATACCGGTCGCGGATTTCGTGGTTGAAGAACGTCCCCTTGGAGCGCGCGTCCTTGAACGCGGCGACGACCTCGGGCGGAACGTCCTCGTAGACATAGAGGCGTCCGCTGACGAACGTCACCTTCAGCTCGCGCGTGTCGGGCGCATAGCGAAAGAACCGGATCACGGAAGACGGCATGGCGGTACACCTTGGCCCGCCAGGATAACGCCATATCCGCCGTTTCGTTTCTAACCGAACCGGTCCTTCCACGCCGGCAGCGCTCCCGGGAACGGCAGTGCGGTGGCGTTGTACACGCCGCTTGCGATCGCGCGCGCGACGACATTGGCGGCGACCATGCCGAGCTCGGTGAGCTCCACCAGCGGCTCGATCGGCTTCTCGCAGGTGGCCGCGGCGAACAGCACGTCGCCGTCGAGCGGCGCGTGCACCGGGTAGATCGCGCGGGCAAATCCGGTCTGAGCGATCATCGCGAGCCGCTTGGCCTGTGCCTTGCTCAGGATCGCGTCGGTGAGGACGAGGCCGATCGTCGTGTTCTCGCGCTCACTCGCGGCCGGGCCGCCCTTGATCCGCATCGCCAGCATGTCGGGCGTGAAGGTGGGCGGCAGGCCGCGTCCGCCGAACTCGCCGTTCTGCTCGAATGGCGCGGCCCAGAACCAGGGGCCGTTGCCGACGGTGACGCTGCCGACCGCATTCACCACCATGATCGCGCCGACCTTGATGCCGTTGGCGGTCACGGCCGACGCCGAGCCGATGCCGCCCTTGAAGGTGGCGGTGGTGGCACCGAGGCCCGCGCCGACGCTGCCGAGCGCGAAGTCGGGTCCAGCGGAGGCCGCGGCGGCGTAGCCGAGGTCGCGATAGGGCGAAAAGCGGCCCCAGGCCTTGTCGCCGCCATTGAGCAGATCGAACACGATCGCGCCGGGGACGACGGGGATCACGGCCTCCCTCACCCTGAACCCGCGGCCCTGTTCGGCGAGCCAGGCCTGTACGCCGCCACCGGCATCGAGACCGAAGGCGGAGCCGCCGGAGAGGGCGATCGCGTCGATCCGCTCGACCGTATTGGCGACGTCGAGCAGCGAGACCTCACGCGTGCCAGGACCGCCGCCTCGCACATCGATCGCCGCGACTGCTGGCTGGTCGAAGACGATCGCGGTCGTGCCGGAGGCGACTTTGGCATCTTCGGCATGGCCGACGCGGACACCGGCGATATCGGTGAGGAGGTTGTTCAAACTGGCCTCGCGAGCTCGAGGGATTTCGCCTCTGCGATAGCGCAGAGCGGCCGCGGGCTCAACTGGCCAGGGCCGTTCTGAGCATCTTGGCGAGCTCGGACTTGCGGTAGGGTTTCGCCAGCAGCAGCACGCCGGAATCGAGCCGGCCATGATGCACGATGGCATTCTCGGTGTAGCCCGAGGTGAACAGCGTCTTGAGATCGGGGCGCCGGCGCGCCGCTTCGTCGGCAAGCTGGCGGCCGTTCATGTTGCCCGGCATGATGATGTCGGTGAAGAGCAGGTCGATGGCGTTGTCGCTGTCGATGATGGTGAGGGCCTCCGCGCCGTTGGCGGCCTCGAGCGCGGTATAGCCGAGGCTCTTGACCTGCGTCACAACATATTGCCGCACCAGCGCGTCGTCCTCGACGATCAGGATCTTCTCGTTGCCGCCGGTGATGGGCGCGTTCTGCTGCACCTCGAACTCGGTCTCCTGCACCCCCGTCGAGCGCGGCAGGTAGATCTTCACGCTCGTGCCGTGGCCGACCTCGCTGTAGATCTTGATGTGGCCGCCGGACTGCTTGACGAAGCCGAACACCATGCTGAGGCCGAGGCCGGTGCCCTTGCCGACCTCCTTGGTGGTGAAGAACGGGTCGAACACCCGTTCGATCAGGTCCGGCGGAATTCCGCTGCCGGTGTCGCTGACCGCAATCATCACGTAATTGCCGGCGACGACATCGGGGTTCATGCTGGCATAGCCGTCGTCGAGGAAGATGTTGCGGGTCTCCAACACCAAGGTGCCGCCGTCGGGCATGGCATCGCGCGCGTTCAATGCGAGATTGAGGATCGCGGTGGAGAGCTGGCCGGGATCGACCAGCGTCGGCCAGGCGTCCTCGGTGAGCTGCGGCATGATCGTGATCTGCTCGCCCAGCGTCGGGTGCAGCAGCTTGGCGGCTTCGAGCGCCAGCGCGTTGACGTCGATCTCGCGCGGCTGAAGCGGCTGCTTGCGGGCGAAGGCGAGCAGATGCTTGGTCAGCTGCGCGCCGCGCTCGGCGGCGTCGTCGATCAGCTTGGTGATCGCAGCCAGCTCGGGGCGGTCGGCAACCGCGTCGGCGAGGATGCCGATCGTGCCGGTGATGACGGTCAGCACGTTGTTGAAGTCGTGCGCGACGCCGCCGGTCAGCTGGCCGATGGAGTCCATCTTCTGGACCTGCCGGAACTGGGCTTCGGCGGCCTGCTTCTCCGTGAGATCCCGGCCGATGAAGAAATGGCGCTTCACCGGCTCGGACCAGGTGCCCATCCAGTTCAGCGTGACCTCGTGACCGTCGTAATGATAGTAGCGCGCCTCGAAGCTGCGCTTGACCGCGCCGCGCCGCGCCGCGCGCATCTCCTCCCGCGTCTTCTCGAGGTCGTCAGGGTGGATGAACTCGGTCGCGCTGTGCCCGATCATGTCGTCCGGGCTGAAGCCGAGAATGTCCTTCACGCTCGGGCTGACCTGGATGAAATTGCCGAAACCATCGGTGACCAGGATCAGGTCCTGCGAGGTCTCGAAGATGCGCTGGCGCTCCTCGGTCTCGCGGCGCAGCTTCTCGCGCGCCTGTTTCTCCTCCGTGATGTCATGGGCGATTTTGGAGGCCCCGATGATCTCTCCGTTGTCCGATCTCAAGGGTGATACGTTCAGGACGACGTCGAGCGCGCGGCCATCCTTTCGAATCCGCACGGTCTCGTGCTGGGCGATCGACTCATTGCCGGCGATCTGGTTGAGGATGCTCCTGACTTCGCCCTTGCGGTCCGGAGGCACGATGATGTCGATCGACCTGCCGACGGCTTCCGCGGCGGAATAGCCGAACAAGTGCTCTGCCGCCTTGTTCCACCCGGTGATGATACCGTCGAGCGTCTTGGTGATGATGGCGTCGTTAGAGGATTCGACGACGGCGCCGTACAGCGCGAGGCGCTTGCCGTAGAAGTCGCGATCCGATGCCGATTGTTCGCGCAGCCTGCCGACGAGACCCACCGTCCGGGCCTGAAGGCGGACGTTCTCGATCAGCAGCACCGCGAGCACGAAGCTCGACGCGCCGAGGCCATAGAGGCGGCCGGCGTAGAAACCGAGATCGAAGCGCACGACATTGACGATTGCGGACAGCGCGATGTCGAACAGCCATGCGCACATCACGACCATGAGCCAGACGTCGATCACCGAATGCGGGCGGCGGAACCACAGCGATACGAGCGCGGCGAAGCTCAGCGACCACACGAAGGACACGACCCCGATCATGGTCGGCGTGTAACGGGCGTCCCGGAGCAGGACCGGCAACAGATCGTGCTGGGCGGTGACGATCCAGGTGAAGGCACCCATGGTCGCGACGACGCCGAGCACGATGGCGTAGATCGGGCCGCTTGTGGCGCCCCGGATCCTGGGACCGCCGTCCTTTTCCTTCAGCCAGGCATAGCCCAGCACGAACAGCGGGAAACCGCCGTGCCAGATCATGTAGAGCCAGACGGTGGTCTGGCTGCCGGCGCCTAACAGCCCGGTCGGCGCAAACAGGCCGGGGAAGGTGAGGGCATGGACCAGCGCAGCCGCGGCGGTGAACAGGTAGCCAGCTGACAGCCACAGTAGCGCGCGGGTCCGCAGCACCGAAAACTGCGACAGCAGCAGCACTGCCGTGATGATATCGCTCACCGCCAGGGCGGACTGGTAGCTCGCGACGAAGGCGGGGACCGGCGGCAGCTGGATACCTGCGAACGGAACGGCCAGGGCGAACAGGATCGAAGAGACGCCGATGATCCACAAGGCCGCGGTGCGGTCGGCCGATGTTGCCGGCAGCGTTGAAAGAAATGTGCTTCGGTCGATCGCAGGCGCGTTCATCTCGTGCAGACCCGTTTTGAGCATCTCCGCAGTTCCAAGATCCGGCAGACTGACCTTTCGACCTCCACGGTAGCCCGTTCCGGGCGCGTGTCGTGAACTGTTGCCGCGACGACTCAACCGAAGGTTACAGCTTACTTAATTTGAGGGGGAACGCGGAATGGGGATCAGGTAAGATGCGCTTTACTGGGTGGTGTCATAATGCCCTGTCACGGTGTCGGGTTCCAGGTTTGAATCATATCATTTGATCGATCTGCGGGAGTTGTTCCCATGCCTCGCGTTCTCATCATCGACGACCAGAAGGACGTGCGCGCAATGATCGCGATCGTGCTTCGGGTCAACCATTACGAGGTTGCGGAGGCCGATAGCGGTACGGCCGGGCTGAAAACCTTCGCGGAAAGCGCCTTCGACGCGGCAATCGTCGATATCTTCCTTGGCGATATCAGCGGTGTCGACGTCATTGCGTCCCTGCGCGAGCGTGCGCCCGCACTCCCCGTCATCGCGGTGTCCGGAATGACGGCGCTGGATTTCATGGAGCAGTCGCCGCACCTCGCCAACGTGATCTGCCTGCAGAAGCCGTTTCGGCCGAACGATCTCCTGCAGGCGCTTCGGAGGGCCCAGGCGGCGGCCGCCGGCGAGCTGCCCGCAGCCGTTTGATCCTGCTACAAAGAAAACGCCCCGGGGCAAGCCGGGGCGTGGTGATGATCGCATGGCGGGATTTGAGTCCCGGAGCCGCGCTCAGGTGCCGTTGCCCTTGATCTCGGCGTAGCCGCCCTTGGCGTCCCATTTGTAGACGACGTAGTCGATCTGCTTGATGTCGCCCTTGGCGTCATACTCGATCGGGCCGATCACGGTGTCCCACTTGCCGGCCTTCATCGCCTCCATGACCTTCTTGGCGTCGGTGGTG
>Ga0065165_1003799_pt1 | contig 10095 bp, 8 predicted proteins | sample AraplaMF_Cvi_mMF_FD_63813 | JGI IMG/M metagenome (GOLD analysis project Ga0065165, IMG submission 63813) | Arabidopsis root microbial communities from the University of North Carolina, USA - plate scrape MF_Cvi_mMF (version 2) (version 3) | ecosystem: Host-associated > Plants > Roots > Endosphere... | reverse complement strand
GTGGACCTACATGATCCGGCACCCGCATGGCGAGTTCGCGCTGTTCATCGGCGAGCTGCCGCAGGACGGCCGCAGCGCGCCGTTCGAGGTGTGGGTGAACGGCGCCGAGCAGCCGCGCGGCTTGGGTGCGCTCGCGAAGACGCTGTCGATGGACCTGCGGGCGAAGGACCCGGCCTGGGTCCGGCTGAAGCTCGACGCGCTGGCCACGGTGCAGGAGGAGCGCGCCTTCGACATGCCGTTCCCGCCCGAGGGCGCCGCGCGGCGCTTTCCGGGCGTGGTGGCGGCCACCGCCGCGGTGATCCGCTGGCGCTGCGAGCAGCTCGGGCTGTGGTCGGGCGCCGCCGGCGCACCCGTCTCCACCCCGGTGATCGACGCGATGTTCAGCCGCCAGGAGCCGCTGACCGGACCGAACGGCACGCTCGCATGGTCGGTCGACATCCACAACCCGGCCAGCGACGAGGCCTTCACGCTGTCGCTGAAGGAGGTGCAGCTGCCGGAGGGGCTGGGCGGCCAGGGCGCGGCCGTCACGCTGCCGTGCGCGATGGGCTTGTCGGGCAACTACCCGCGGGCGATGGACGGCCTGGCGCGCATCCTGTCGCTGGACATGCGGGTGCTCGACCCGGCCTGGATCGGCATGAAGCTGCGCAAGCTGCTGAGCTATGCCGAGCCGCTCGGCCACTTCATGGCCTTCGTGCCGGGGCTCGCGCCTGGCCAGCAGCGCCAGCAGACCTGGCCGTCGACGGTGGCCTACCTGGCGCGGCTGGTGATCCACCGCTACACGATGCTGGGCGTGCTCGACGACGCCGGCTATCCGCTGCGCGACATGGGCATCCTGCAGCCGCCCGACCCGGGCGAAGCCGCCGCGACCGCGCCGCTGGCCGGCACGGCCTGCCCCGAATGCGGCAACCATGCGGTCATCCACAAGGATGGCTGCGAGTTCTGCACCGCCTGCGGGCACATCGGGAGCTGCGGCTGACCGGACGACATCCATTCGTGTCGCGCATGACACACATGCGCACACCGGCTCATCAAAGTGGGGGCTTGTAGGACAGCTGAGCTCTCCGACAGAATCCGCCGCAGCCGGGCGCGACCGAGATCGCACGCCGGATCACAACGATCCAGAACGTCATGTCACGAGGGAGATCCATGATCACTGCTTCCACGCGCGCCCTGTGGGCGTCCGCCCTGGCCGTTTCGCTGTCCACGCTGGCCGCCTGCGGCGGTGGAGGCGACAGTGGCTCGCCGGCCCCGGTCGCGGGCACGCCGCCGGCACCGGCACCGGCACCGGCACCGGCACCGGCACCGGCACCCGCACCCGCACCCGCACCCGCACCCGCACCGGCACCTGCACCGGCACCGGCACCGGCACCTGCACCTGCGCCTGCACCCGCACCGGCGAGCTACTGGGCCCGCACCTTCACGTACGCCTCGGCCGGCAACCATGTGTTGCGCTACTACTACTCCGACAACGTCGTCGACTCGGCCGGCCGCAGCACCTACTACGACGTGCGTGAGGCCCAGTCGGGCGGCAAGCCGGCGGTGGTGGTGTACGACACCGTCCAGTTCGTCACCGCCGAGGGCTGGCACACGCCGTTGGACGGTGCCACGCCCAACCACAGCGGCCCGAACGGCGCCTACGACTACAACCACGGCTACATCGGCCAATCGACCTCGGTCGACACCGACGTGGCCGGCCAGACGATCGCGAGCGTCGTGGCCAAGGTGCAGGACCTGGGCACCAACACCTCGTCCACCATCGTCGGCGTCACCGCGGCGACCCTGACCGGCGTGATGCCGGCCGGCGCGAAGATCCGCGCGATCTCGAACACCGAGAGCCTCACCCCGGTCGGCTACCGGCTGACGGACGGCTTCGCCGGCAACAACGTGACGACGCTGGCGAACCTGGTCACCAGCTACCCGGCCGTGTCGAACGCCGCGGCGGTGTCGACGGCCAACACCGTGTCGATGGGCAACCTGCACGGCAGCAACGGCTGCGGGGCCCAGGTCTGCCTGCAGGAGCGGATGCGCGGCAGCTTCAATACCAACGGCACCGTGACCCTGCACCTGTGCGACCTCGACACGGTGTCCGGTGTGTTCTCCAACTGCAGCAGCATCGGCACCGCGAACTACCAGTCGACCACCGCGCTGGACGGCGTCACGCCGATCATGACGTTCAGCGGGTTGCCGGCCGCCGTGTCCACCCAGACCTTCACCCGCGTCTTCGTGCAGCGCGGCGGCCACGTCTACCAGGGCTTCCAGGACAAGCCGGCCGTGATGACGAAGCAGACCCGCCTCAACAAGGTCGCGTTCGAGGCGCTTGCCGCGAGCCTGGGCGTCACGCCGCCGGTCATTCCCGACCATCCGGCGGCCACGGCCGGCACCTGGAGCGTCACCTACGCCGGCGGCGACACCGGCAGCTGCACCGCGCTGTCGGTCAACGCCGCGGCCCACGTGATCGGCACCTGCACCTCGTCCGGCGTAGGGGGCAGCTTCATCGTCAGCGGCACGGTCGATGCCGCCGGCGGCCTCTCGGTGGGCAGCACCAGCAGCGACGCCAGCTTCACCGGCACGCTCGGCGCCGCCACCGGCTCGGGCACCTGGTCGCGCCCGAGCGCGTCGGCCACCGGCACCTGGGCGGCCACGAAGCAGTGACGACCCGGCGGGCCACGGCCCGCCGGCGGCATGCGTGTCTGACACCATCGCGGGAAAACCCCGCGTCACGTGGCGACACCATGCCGGTCAAAGCGCCGAAATAGCCTTGAAACTTCCTGCAGCTCTGCCGCTCCAAGCCCGGTCACAGCTCTATACTGGGTTCGCGTGAAGTCTTCATATCAGGCAGGAAGTGGGTCAATGATGGGTGCCAAACTCAAGGTCGCAGGCTGGATCACGCTGGGGGCCGTCGCTGGCGCGCTGACCACCATGCAGTTGCAGGCCACGGCCCGCAACACCGCCGCGCAACTCCCGCTGGAAGAACTCCAGCAGCTCGCCGCCGTCTTCGGGATGGTCAAGAGCGATTACGTCGAGCCGGTCGACGAAAAGAAGCTGATCACCGACGCCATCGGCGGCATGGTGGCCGGCCTCGACCCGCACTCCCAGTATTTCGACAAGAAGACCTTCAAGGAATTCCGTGAAGGCACGACCGGCCGCTTCGTCGGCGTCGGCATCGAGATCGGCATGGAAGACGGCCTCGTCAAGATCGTCTCGCCGATCGAAGGCTCCCCGGCCTTCCGCGCCGGCCTGAAGAGCGGCGACCTGATCACCAAGATCGACGACACCGTCGTCAAGGGCCTGACGATGGACCAGGCCGTCAAGCGCATGCGCGGCGAGCCGAGCACCAAGGTGCTGCTGACCATCTTCCGCAAGTCCGAAAGCCGCACCTTCCCGGTCACGATCACCCGCGAAGAGATCCGCGTGCAGAGCGTGCGCTCGAAGATCGTCGAGCCCGGCTACGCCTGGTTGCGCGTCAGCCAGTTCCAGGACCGCACCGTCGACGATTTCGCGCGCAAGCTCGAAGACATCTACAAGCAGGAGCCCAACCTGAAGGGCCTGGTGCTCGACCTGCGCAACGACCCGGGCGGCCTGCTCGAAGCGTCGGTCGCGGTGTCGGCCGCGTTCCTGCCGACCGATGCGGTGGTCGTCACCACCAACGGCCAGATCGCCGAATCGAAGCAGTCGTTCAAGGCCTCGCCGAGCGACTACCTGCGCCGTGGCGGCGGCGACCCGCTGCGCAAGCTGCCGGACGCGCTGAAGAAGGTGCCGCTGGTCGTGCTGGTCAACGAAGGCTCCGCCTCGGCCAGCGAGATCGTCGCCGGCGCACTGCAAGACCACCAGCGCGCCACCATCATGGGCACGCAGACCTTCGGCAAGGGCTCGGTGCAGACCGTGCGCCAGCTGTCGCCCGAGACCGCGCTGAAGATCACGACCGCGCGCTACTACACGCCGAGCGGTCGATCGATCCAGGCCAAGGGCATCGTGCCCGACGTGATGATCGACGAAACCGCCGACGGCAACCTGTTCTCGGCGCTGCGCGTGCGCGAAGCCGACCTGGAAAAGCACATCGGCAGCGGCCAGGGTGCCGAGCAGAAGGACGAAGCCCGCGAGAAGGCGCGCGAGGAAGCGCGCAAGAAGTTCGAGGAAGAGGCGGCCAAGAAGAACCCGCTGAAGCCGCTGCCGGAGTTCGGCAGCGAAGAAGACTTCCCGCTGACCCAGGCGATCAACCGCCTGAAGGGCAAGCCGGTCATCGTCTCGAAATCGGTCGTCGAACGGCATGCCGAGGCGCCGGCGACGAACTGATCTTCCCGTCACGTCCTGCCGAACGCCCGCCTTGCGCGGGCGTTTTGCTTGGTGCGAGGCTTCGACAGGCTCAGCCCGAACGGGTGCGACTCAACCCGGCCCTTCGACAAGCTCAGGGCGAACGGGGCCACTACCATCCCGCCATGAACGACGACCAGCTGCTGCGCTACTCCCGCCACATCCTGCTCGACGAGCTCGACATCGCCGGCCAGCAGCGGCTGCTCGATTCGCATGCGCTGGTGATCGGCGCCGGCGGGCTGGGCTCGCCGGTGGCGCTGTACCTCGCGACCTCGGGCGTCGGCACGCTGACGATCGTCGACCACGACACCGTCGACCTGACCAACCTGCAGCGCCAGATCGCGCACGACCTGTCGCGCGTCGGCCAGCCGAAGGCGGCTTCGGCCGCGCGCTCCATCGCGGCCATCAACCCCGACGTGCGGGTCCACGCGCTGACCGAGCGTGCCGATGCGCAGCGCCTGGACACGCTGGTCGCCGACGCCGACGTGGTGATCGACTGCAGCGACAACTTCGCGACCCGCCATGCGGTCAATGCCGCGTGCGTCCGGCACGCCCGGCCGCTGGTGTCGGGCGCCGCGATCGGCTTCGACGGCCAGATCTCGGTCTACGACACCCGCAGCGACACCGCGCCGTGCTACGCCTGCCTGTTCCCGCCCGACGTCGCGTTCGAGGAGGTCGCCTGCTCGACGATGGGCGTGCTCGCGCCGCTGGTCGGCATCATCGGGAGCATGCAGGCTGCCGAGGCGCTGAAGCTGCTGGCCGGCATCGGCAGCTCGCTGGCCGGTCGGCTGCAGATGCTGGACGCCCGCACGATGGAATGGACCGAGATCCGCCTCGCCCGCCAGGCCGGCTGCCCGGTGTGTGCGCAGCGCGGCCCCGCCAAGCTCAGTCGGCTTTGATGTTCGCCGCCTGAATCACCTTCGCCCAGCGGGCGACCTCGTCGCGCAGGAAGGCCGCGAAGGCCTCCGGCCCGCGCGCATCGATGCGAAAGCCCTGCGTGCGCGCCCGCTCCTCGAGCTCGGGCGTCTGCATGATGCGCACCACTTCAGCGGCGAGCTTCTTCACCGCGGCGTCGGGCATCGAGGCCGGCGCCATCAGGCCGGTCCAGTTCTCGGTCAGCAGCTCCGGCAGGCCGGCCTCGGCGGTGGTCGGCACGTCGGGCACCAGCGGGTGGCGGGCGGCGCTCGCGATGGCGATCGCGCGCAGCTTGCCGGACTTGACGTGCCCGATGCTCTCGGGAAAGTTGGAGAACACCACGTCGAGCTGGCCGCCGATCAGGTCGGTCATCGCCGGCGAACCGCCCTTGTACGGCACGTGCTGGATGGTGGTCTTGCTCAGCTCGTTGAACAGCGCCAGCGTCAGGTGCGGCGGCGTGCCGTTGCCGCTGGAGCCGGCATTCAGGTTGCGCGCCTTCGCGGCCGCGGTCAGCTCCTTCAGCGTCTGGATCGGGCTGGCCGCCGGCACCACCACCAGGATCGGCGAGCCGGCCAGCAGCGCGACCGGCCGCAGGTCCTTCGCGAAGTTGTAGGCCGCCTTCGGGAACAGCGTGACGTTGGCCGCATGCGTCAGCGTGATCGCGAGCAGCGTGTTGCCGTCGCCGGGCGACTTGGCGACCACGTCGGCGCCGATCTGCCCGCCGCTGCCGGGCTTGTTGTCGATCACGACGCTGACCTTCCAGCGCTCGCCGAGCTGCTGGCCGACCAGGCGGGCCATCACGTCGGTCAGGCCGCCGGGTGGGAACGGCACCACGTAGCGGATGGCCGCGCCGGGCTTCGGGTAGTCGCCCGCCTGCGAAAAACCCAGCGCCGGCCACAGGCCCGCGGCACCGATCAGTACTGCACGTCGCTTCACGCTCGTCTCCTTGGTCAGAAGGCCGGCATGCTGCCCGGGAGCCGGGCTCGCTGCAAACCTATCGTTATGCGCGGAAAGTCGTAGCTTCAGGACAGCTGTTGTGCCAGCACCTCCGACACCGTCAGTCCATCCCGCTCCGCGGCGCGCCGCAGCTGCTCGCGCCGCGCGCCCGGCAGGCGCACGCCGTCGTCGCGCAGCATCTCGCGCACCAGCACCTCCAGCCGGTCGAGGAACATCTCGCGGCCGGCCAGCGCGCCCGGGTCGATCACGATGAAAGTCTGGCCCAGGTGCGGCCGGTTGCCTTCGTCGACGAAGAAGCTCGACGCCTCGAAGCCGAAGTTCGCGCCGATCAGCGCCGTCACCAGCAGCTCGACCACCAGCGCCAGCATCGCGCCCTTCGGGCTGCTGGCCGCTCCGATCGCGAGCATCGAGCCGTCCATGCCGGCCTTCGGGTCGGTGGTCGGCTCGCCGTTCGCATCGAGCGCCCAGCCGAGCGGGATGCTGCGGCCTTCCTTGGCTGCCACCATCAGCTTGCCGCGCGCGACCTCGCTGAGGCTCAGGTCGATCAGCAGCGGATCGGCGCCGCGCCGCGGGAATGCCGCGGCCACCGGGTTGGTGCCGAAGATCGGGTGCTTTCCGCCGGCCGCCGGCATCGCCGACGGCGAGTTCGAGAAACCGAGCCCCGCCATGCCGGCCGCGGTGACCGCGCGCAGGTGGTCCACGACGACGCCGCAGTGGTGGCTGTTGACGACGCCGACGATGCAGATGCCGAACTCGCCGGCCGTGCGGATCGCCTCGGCGATGGCCAGGTCGCAGGCCGGGAACGCGAGCCCTTCCTGCGCATCGACGACCAGCGCGGCGCCCTTGCGCTTACGACCTGCGGCTGCGCCGCGCCGTTGACGCGGTCGCAGCGCAGGTGGCCGCTGTACTGCGCGACGCGGCCCAGGCCGTGCGACGCGAGGCCCTGCGCCTCGGCCAGCACCAGCGCGCGGGCGGTCGATTCGGCCATCGCGGCGTTGGCGCCGGCGCGTTGCAATGCGGCGGCCACCCGGCGGCGCGCGTCGTCCATCGTCAACGTGATCACGCGAGGGCCTCCAGCACCTTGGTGGCGATCAGCGACGACACGCGCTCGTTCGCTTCGGCGGTGACACCGGCGATGTGCGGCGTCAGCAGCAGGTTCGGGCAGCCGGCGAGCGGGCCGCCGGCCGGCAACGGTTCGGCCTCGAACACGTCGAGCGCCGCGCCGGCGAGGTGCCCGGACCTCAGCGCCTCGGCCAGCGCCGCCTCGTCGACGACGCCGCCGCGCGCGGTGTTGATCAGCACCGCGCCCGGCTTCATCGCGGTCAGGCGCCGCGCGTCGATCAGGTGGCGGGTGCTGGCCAGCAAGGGCACATGCAGGCTGACGACGTCGGCCTGCGCCAGCAGCGCATCGAGCGACAGCGACGGCACATCGGCCCCCGGCGCCATTGCCGCATCGTGCGCGACGACCCGCATGCCGACCGCGCGCGCCAGCCGCCCGGTCAGCTGCCCGATGGAGCCGTAGCCGACCAGCCCGAGCGTCTTGCCGCCGATCTCGCGGCCGTTCGTCAGCGCAGCGCGCGGCCAGGCGCCCGCAGCCACCTCGGCCGACGACCCATAGGCTCCGCGCAGCAGCAGCATCGCGGTCGCGACGACGTACTCGGCCACGCTCTGCGCATTGGCGCCGGTGGCCGGGATCACGCGGATGCCGCGCGCCTCGCAGCCGGGCAGATCGAGGTTGTCGAGCCCGACGCCCAGCCGCCCGACGACCTTGCAGCGGGCGAGCGCATCGAGCAGCGCCCCGCGCACCTGCGTGCGGTTGCGCACGATGATCGCGTCGGCGCCGGACGCCAGCGCGATCATGCGCGCCGGGTCGTCGACCAGCGTCGCGTCGTGCACCACCTCGTGCTTCGCGGCCAGCTGCGCCACCGCCGGCGCGTCCATGAATTCGGTGATGAGGATCTTCATCGCCGGATCATGCACTCTCGAACAGGCGGGTCAGCACGAACTCGCGGTGGCCCAGCGCCTCGGCCGACGTGAGCCTGCCGTTCGCGGTGCGCAGCATCGATTCGAGCAACTGGTCGCCGGCCTGGTCGAGCGTGATCTCGCGCTGCAGCAGTCCCGAGGTGTCGACGTCGATGTGCTCGCCCATCAGCCGCACGGTGCGCGGGTTGGCGCAGATCTTGATCACCGGCACGATCGGGTTGCCGATCACGTTGCCCTGCCCGGTCGGGAAGAAGTGCAGCGCAAAGCCCGACGCGGCGCACAGCGTCACCATCTCGGCCGCGGCCGACGACGAATCCATGAACCACAGGCCGGGATGCGTCGGGATCTCGGCCTTGTCGATCACGCCGTCGACGGTGCAGACCTTGCCGATCTTCTGGATGTTGCCGAGCGCCTTCTCCTCGATCGTCGTCAGCCCGCCGGCGATGTTGCCCTTGGTCGGCTGGCTGTCGGAGAGGTCGCTGGTCTTGTGGCGGTTGATCATGTCCTGGTAGCGGTTGAACATGAACATGAAGCGCTCGCGCACCGCGTCGGTCGCGCAGCGCGCCGCGACGATCTGCTCGCCGCCGGTGATCTCGGACGTTTCGCCGAAGCACAGCGTGCTGCCCAGCGGGTGCAGCTTGTCGAAGGCGTTGCCGACCGTCGGGTTCGCGCCGCAGCCGGAGGTGGTGTCGGATTCGCCGCACTTGGTCGACACCCACAGCTCGCTGATGGCGCAGGCCTCGCGCTGTTTCTCGCTCGCCCACTGCACGTACTCGCGCGCGATGCGCGACGCACGCAGGATGGTGTCGTGGTCGCCGTGGCCTTCGATGCCGAAGCCGGTGACCGGCTTGCCGGTGGCGGCGATGCCGTCGACCACCTTCTTGGTCCAGCCGTCCTCGATGCCGATCACGACGACCGCCGCGACGTTCGGGTTGCAGCCGGCACCGATCAGCGTGCGGAAGTGCAGGTCGAGGTCGGCGCCGAACTGCAGCCGGCCGTACGGGTGCGGGATCGCCATCGTGCCCTTGATGTTGTGGGCGACGGCCTCGGCCGCGGCGTTCGACAGGTCGTCCAGCGGCAGGATGATCACGTGGTTGCGCACGCCGACGCGGCCGTTCTCGCGGCGGTAGCCGAGGAAAGTGGTGGTATTTGAGATGACGGACATTCAGGTTTCCCCTGGTTCAACGCTGAGGCGGCTCTTCGAGCCGCGAGACGACTACGGGCTGCGATCCCCACTTCGTGGGGCCCCTCTTTCGCCCTCCGCGTCTCACCACCGTTTGGTCTTGATGTTCTGCACATGGGCATGCTCGCCCGCCTTGATCGGCGCGACGACCTTGCCCATGTCGATGCCGTACTTCAGCACCGTGTCGCCGACCGCCATGTCGCGCAACGCGACCTTGTGGCCGATCGGGATGTCCTGCCGCGCGACCAGCTCGGTCATGCGGTCCTCGTCCATGATCCAGCCGGCCAGCGGCATGCCGGCCTTGACGCCTTCGACCACCACCACCGCGACGCTGTCGTGGGCGTCATGCAACACGAAATGAATCATCCGGAAACTCCTGCCGCGCAACGGCGGCTGCCTGCAACGATGGCGGCCAATATCTGCCCGCTCCCGGCGGCTGTCAAACGAGTCATTCATATGACCTGATTGACCCGTATCACCTGGACGTAGAATGGCCGGATGCCGACCGCGCCCCCGACGTCGCCAGCAACCCTGCACTTCGAGGCCATCGCCCCGGAGTCGGCCGGCATGCCGCTGTACCGCGTCGTCAAGCGCGCGCTGCTGCAGGCGATCGAGGGCGGCACCTGGGCCCCCGGCAGCACGTTGCCGAGCGAGACCGAGCTCGCCGCCGCGTTCGGCGTGTCGATCGGCACGCTGCGCAAGGCGGTCGACGAGCTGTCGGCCGAGCACATCCTGGTGCGGCGCCA
>Ga0065165_1003798_pt1 | contig 10098 bp, 6 predicted proteins | sample AraplaMF_Cvi_mMF_FD_63813 | JGI IMG/M metagenome (GOLD analysis project Ga0065165, IMG submission 63813) | Arabidopsis root microbial communities from the University of North Carolina, USA - plate scrape MF_Cvi_mMF (version 2) (version 3) | ecosystem: Host-associated > Plants > Roots > Endosphere... | reverse complement strand
CGAAGCACAGGAGTCCGTCATGGCCGAGTCCGAAGCCCCAGAAACCGCCACGGTCGGTCCGCCGGTCACCGACGACGAGCGCCGCTGGACCAAGGGCCGCCGCCACAGCCTGCCCACGCCCGAGCAGCGGGTCCTGTCCCAGTTCAGCGAGGCCGAGCTGCGCGACATGCTCGATCTTCCGCCGCAGCCGCCGATCTCGGTGGCGCAGCGCGAGAGCAATGAGGCCGACCCGCCCGCGGCTGCCGAGCCCGCCGCCGCGCCGCCAGAGCCCGCGCCCGAGCCGTTGGCGTTCGATCCCAATGCGGGCTACGATCCGACGTCGGGCTTCGAACCCGCGCCCGATCCCGCGGCGGCCGCCGCGCCCCCCGCCCCGCCGACGCCGCCGGTCCCTGGCGCTCCCGCCGCCCCCGGAACCCCTGCGGCGCCCGCCGATCCCAAGGCGCTGCTCAACCTCGCGGTCAATCCCCAGGTCCCCTCGACCCAGGTCGTCGGCTTCCCCGGCACGCGGCTGGTGGCGCCGCTGATCGCCGGCGACATCATCCTGCGCGGATCGAAGCACCGCCGCGCCAGGATCGTCCGGCGCCCCGGCACGCACCGTGCCAATACGGTCAAGCGCGTCCGCGGCCGCCCGCGCGAAGGCGGCTTCTATGCCGAGGTGATCGGCGAGGATGGCTATGAGCGGATCGCCGGCCCCGATGGGCTGTTGCTACCCGACGTGGTGATCGTGCGCTCGCGCGCGCCGGAGGATTTCGTCGAGAGCGACCCGCCGGTCGTGCCGCGCCCGACGATCCGCCAGGGATCGCGCGGTCCCGCGGTCACCGAGGCGCAGACTCGGCTAAACACCGTCCATGCCGGGCGCGTGGCAGGGGGCGAAAGCGGTCTCGATCGTTGCCCCCTGACGGTCGACGGCGCGTTCGGTCCTAATACCCGCGCGGCAGTCGTCGCCTTCCAGCGCACCGCGTTTCCCGGGCAACCCAATGAGTATGACGGCGTGGTCGGCCCGCGCACCTGGACGGCGCTGATCGCGGCGAGCGGCGCCGGCGTCCGCCAGAACACGCTGCCGACGCGCTGCCCCGGCCTGCCGCTCGAGCAGCAGATCGACAATTTCGATTTCGGCTCCGCCGAGATACTGCCGCGCCACCAGCCGCAGATCATCGGCATCGCCCGCTGCATCATGGAGAGCCAGAACACCGCGACGCCTGTGCGCCATCTGCGCCTTGTCGGCCATACCGACCCGGTCGGCTCGGACGCGGAGAACCTCCAATTGGGCACGCGTCGTGCCGAGGCGGTACGCCGCGAAATCCTCTCCGCGATCGCCCGCATGACCGGGCGTCCCGCCCCGGCCAGCCTGGTGATCGACACCGATACGCGCGGCGAGCGCGAACCGCTCGCCGATGCAGGCCAGAGCCGGCGCGTCCAGGTGTTCAGCGATTTCGTGTTCCCCGCGGTCGTCCCGCCGCGGCCGCGGCCCAGGCCCGCCGCCGCCGCGACGATCGAATTCGTGCTCGACGATGACGGCGATCACCGCGTCGACGGTTCGGCCCCGGTCGCCACAGCACTGATGTTCGGCATCTGGGACAATGCCTATGGTCCCGGCAACGTCGTGCGCAACGACCCTGCCGAGGCCAGCAATTTCGTCGGCAGCGACCGCCGCCGCTTTTACCTCCGCGTCAACGATCGCGGCGCGACCGGATCGACGGTGACCGCGCGCTGGCGGACGCTGACCGCCGGCGGCGCCGACGATGACGCACCCGCCTCGCAGAACGTGACGCTCACCGAGACCGCGGCCGGATCGAAGATCTTCGTGTCGCGCGCGCTGATGCTGGTGAGCGACGATACCGATGCGGCGCAACCCACCGATTCAGGGCTCACCGCCGGCCCCGACACCGGCGTGCGCAATCGCGGGCAGAGCAATCACCGATTGCGCCGCGCCGCGCTCGATGGCTCGGTCCGCGCCGACTATACCGCCGCGGCGGGCGGCGCGGTATCGGTGACTCTGCCGGTGTTCCGCCGCAATCCCGAAAGCCGGCGGCGCGTGACGCTGCGCGTCGTCCATCTCGGGCTGACGATGACGGCCGGGCGGCGCGCGCTGATCGACCAGCAATTTCTCCACGCCAATCGCCGCTGGGCGCAGACCGGCCTTCGCATCGACAAGGGCCCGACCAGCGATCTCGCGCTGCCCGCAGGCGCGACCAACGCGAACGGGGATTATACCGGCGACCTCGACACGCCCGCGGAGCGGCTGGTGCTCGACCTGCTGGTTCCGAACACCCCCGACGACACGATCACCGTCTGCTTCTGCACCATCCCGCGCGACCCGAACGGCGATCCCGTGTTCAATGCCTATGCCGGGATCAATCAGACCCAGGGAGCGGTCACGCTGCTCGGCAATCGCTTCTTCATCTTCCAGCATGTCGATCTCAACGCCGAGTTCGAGACGCTCGCGCACGAGCTCCACCACGTGCTGTTCAACCGCGAGGACAGCCCGCAGGATCTGCGCTTCTTCACCTTCAATACCTTCGCGCCGGGCGGGGCGCTGCCAAACGTGCGCACCTATCGCCGGATCCAGACGCTGTTCACCGCCGATCCCGACAACGATCCCAACAACACCAACACCTTCAACTGGATGCGCCGCGGCCGCACCGGCAGGCTTCCCATGGTGCGCGATCCGGCCGCGATCAATCCGGCCAGCGCGACCACCGGCAACACCTCGGTAGGGACATTTTGACATGACCGATTCCGCAAGCCTCACGCCCCGGCAACGCGTGCTGATGTTCGTCGGCGGCAATTTCAGCCGCGCCGCGCTTGGCCCGCGCTATCAGCAGGTGCTCGACGCGATCGACGCCGATCCGCGCGCGCATCTGGCCGCCTTCGACCAGCTGTTCCTCGCGCACCCCGCGACCCGGCTCGATCTGACCGACCGCCATCTCGACAGCTTCGTGGCGCGGATGGCCCGGCATTTGCCCCAGGAGGCCCGCGAGGTCGCGCGGCGGCTGCTGGCGCGGATGGCATCGCTGGCGCGCGCGCAGGCCCGTGAGATGGCGGAGGCCGCCGACGAGAGTTCGACGGGCGAGATCGACCGGCAGCAACGCCAACTCGTCGCCCGGCGCGACGTGCTCGCCCGCATCGCCCGGCAAGCCCGAGGAGGATAGGATGACCGACACCCGCTCCGACCTTCCCGGCACCGGCTTCGCACCGGCGAGGCTCCAGGATCATCTCGCCGATCCCTTCATGCAGGTCGTGGCCTGGCCCGGGCGGCGGATCGACCGCGGGCTGCTGCCGGGGGATGTCGTGTTCCGTCAGCCGCTGGGCGGCGCCCGTCGTTCGTTCATCCTGACCTCGCCATTCGATCTGGGCGGGCGCGGCGAGGCCGAGGCGATCGACGTCGAGGCGATCGCGGACGGGCGGCCGGGAAGCGTCTCGATCGGCCTGTGCGGCCCGGACCGTCTGCTGCGCGGCGACCTGACGATCGTCCGCCCGCTCGGCGAAGCCGAGCTCGATTACGCGGAAACCCCCGCCACGCCGCCTGTCTCGCGCCCCACGATCCGCACCGGTTCGCGCGGCCCGGCAGTGATCGACGCCCAGCAGCGGCTCAACCAGGTCCACACCGATCGGCTCGCACGCGGCGAGAGCGGGATCGCCGACTGCCCGCTCGCCGTGGACGGCATCTTTGGGGTGCACACTCGCGCCGCGACGGTGTCGTTCCAGCGCATCGCCTTTCCCGGCCAGCCCGGCGAATGGGATGGGATCATCGGCCCGCGCACCTGGACGGCATTGCTCGCGCACACCGCGCGCAGGACGCCGCCGCGGACCGTGCCAGGCGTGCGCCAGCTCAACCCCAGCCGCTGGGACGCGATCCTGCGTCCGCTGGCAGTCGGGCGCACTGCGCTGCGCGCCGGCAACGCCGTCGCCGCGTTGATCGACGGCAACGCCACCTTCAACGCGATGGCCGCCGACATGGGCGCGACCAGCGGCGCAAGCGACTTCATCTATCTGCTCGGCTGGGACAATTTCGATAATTTCCCGCTCGGCGCGGCGAGCAATTTCCACGACATCTACACCGCCGCCGCGGGCCGTGGCGTGGAAGTTGCGGCGATGCTGTGGGACCAGGCGGGGATCGTCACGGCGGCGGATCGCAGCGCCACGCGGGTGGTCAACGCAATCAACGCGCTGACCGGCGGCAAGGCGATCAAGGACGATCTGACCACCAACCATACCACTGCCTCGACTGTCCGCCTCGCCATCGGCGCGGCGCTTGCCGGGCTCAACACCCGGCTGATCCCGGTGATCTTCCGGATCATCGAACCCGATATCGCGCGGCTAACCGGCTCGCATCATCAGAAGGTGCTGGTGGTCAAGCGCGGCGAGACTTTGGTCGGCTATTGCGGCGGCATCGACATGAACCCGAACCGCGTCCGTGTCGTCGACGCCGATACCGGCCAGCCGCATCACGATACCCATTGCCGCATCGTCGGGCCGAGCGCGCACGACTTGCTCACCACCTTCACGTCGCGCTGGCAGCATCATCCGGACAGCCGCCGCTTCGGCGCGCTGCGCGGGGCCGGCCTGACCCCGCCCGCCGCGATCGCCAGCCCGAGCCCCACCGACGCGCCGTTCGGCGGGCCGGTGTCGGTGATGATCGCGCGGACGTTCAATCCGGTGAACGTCGCGCCGCCGCTCGTCGTCGCCGAGCGCGCGATCAAGCCCGCGCTCCTCGCCGCGATCGCCGCTGCCCGGCGCTTCATCTATTGCGAGGACCAGTATCTGATCGACATGGAGACCGCGCAGGCGCTGATCGCCGCGGCGCCGCGACTGCAGCACATCACAATCCTGATTCCCGGAAATCCGATCACCGATGTGCCGTTCGGCAAGGAATATCGTCGCGACTTCGTCGGCCTGATCGATACCCTCCTGCTCGGCACCAACCGCGCCAAGCTCGGGGTGTTTCAGCTCACCACCAGCCAGAGCGCGCCGACCTTCGGCGATCACACCTATGTCCATTCGAAGAGCTGGGTCTTCGACGACGAACTGGCGGTCATCGGCACCGCCAATTGCAACCGGCGCAGCTACACCTTCGACAGCGAAGTCGACGCCTTCATCTTCGAGGACAATCGGCGCGAGGACGACGCTCGCCAGACCTTCGCCCAGCGCTATCGGATGGCGCTGTGGCAGCACCATCTCGGCGTACCGGGCTCAGCGGTTGCCGACGGCGTTGCGAGCGGTCGCCTGTGGCGCGCCGCCGCCCGGCCGGCGAGCGCCCGGGTGATCGAGTTCGACCACCGCCTGCCCACCGGCTTCACGTCGATCGCGGGGCTGCGACAGGCCGTGATGAACCGCGGCGCCGATCGCCTGCGTGACATCATCGATCCAAGGGTGTGACCGCCGAGCTCAGCCCGGGCCGGCGGCGGCGTTTACCGCGGGCCGGGCGAGGAAGCGGCTATAGGCCCAGCTGATCCCGATCAGCACCACGCCGAGCGCAAGGAACGAAAGGATGCGCAGCAGGCCGTCGAGCGCCGCGGCGTCGATCAGGAAAACCTTGAAGGTGACGAGCGTGAGCAGCGCCAGCCCGGCGATCCGCAGATCGTACACGCCTACGGTGATCCCGCGCCACAGCCAGAACAAGGCGACTCCGAGCAGCACTGCGGAATAGCCGCCATTCTCGAGCGTCCCCACCGTGCCGGTCAGCAGATCGCCGTGCGTCGCCTGTCGCACCGCGGCGATCGCGGCGACGATGGTCAGCAAGGCGGCACCGGCGCGATAGGCCGGCCCGCGCGCGAGCGTCCAAAGCCAGAAGGCCGCCAGCGCGGCGTGGATCACGGCGGCGTTGAGCACGGGAATCGACCCGACCGACTGTGCCACGAGGACAGGGTTCAGCAGCAGCAGGTCGAACCAGACGAGGCGCACCAACCCCAGCCCGAACAGGATCATCGCCAGCGAAATCAGCCGGCCGCTGCGCAACAGATACCAGGCGGTGGCGAGGCACGCCTGAGTCAGCAGCGCCCGCTCGACGAAGCCGAGCGCCGTGAAACGTTCCGGCGTCGCGATCGCGAGGACTTGCTTGGCCAGCACATAGACGAGGAGGATCGCCACGCCGATCGCCGCGCTGGCGATCCCGCGCCGCGCCCGGCCGAGCTGTCGCGGGTCGAGCAGGATGGCGAGCAATGCCGCGCTGGGGAAAGCGAGACCGCGGAACAGGTCGGGCAGCGATGGAATCGCCAGATAGGGAAGCCGGTCTCCGGAGAGAGACCCTCCGATCAGTTGCGCCAGCCCGGCCAGCGGCAGCGCCGCGGCGAGCAATGCGGCCGCATACGGAAGCGCCGGCAGGACGAACAATGCCGGCGCGCGCGCGACCCGTGCCCAGCCGGCAAGGCCGAGCAGCACCAGCGTCAGCGGCAGCCCCAGCCAGGCGATCGGCAGGAACTGCGCCATCCCCACGGTCGCAAGCAGCGCCGCAAGCAGGCTCGCGGCGATCAGCGCGGGATCGCCCTCATCCGATTTCAGTCGCCAGGCCAGACGCCCGCAGGCAGCCGCGGCGAGCAGCTCGAGGGCACCCCAGGCTTCTGGCGCGAGCAGCCCTGCCGCGCAGCCATGCGCGACGAGCAGCGGCCCTGCGGTGCCGCCGAGCGCGAGCGCCGCCCAGCCCTTGCCGCGCCCAACCAGCAGATGGCCGGGAATCGCGAACAGCAAGGCCGCGATCGCGGCGGCACTCGGCGTCGCGCTGCGTTCGGGCTGGAGCAACGCCAGTACCTCGAGCACCAGCAGCAGCCCGAGCGCGGCCAGCGCCGCGGGCAAATACACGGCTTGGCGCCATGACAGGAACAAGGCGGCCGCCGCGAGCACGAGGTAGAAGCTCCATGCCAGCGCCCCGAAATCGAGCGACGGCGCGAGCGCGAGCAATTGAATGAAGCCCGCGACCAGCGGCGCGAGCCGCAGCCAGCGGTTATGCGTTCCGGTCGCCGGCAGTGCCGCGCTGGCGCACACCGCGAGCAGCATGGTGAACGCGCCCACCGCCGACAGGTCGCCGCCGCGTCCGGGCAGCGCGACGATCAGGAAGTTGATCCAGCCGAATCCGGCAATGCTCGCCGCCAGCGCGAGCCAGCCCCAGCCGCGATGGATCGCCAGCCCGAACAGCGCCGCGATGAACAGTCCGAGATAGACCAGCAGTGGCCCGATCCCCGCCGCGTCGAACCCCGCGACCAACGGCGCGACGAAGCCGCCGACCAGCGCCATCACCGCCGTGGGCGGGCCGTGGCGCAGCGCGAGCGCCATCGCTGCAGCGGTCACCAGCACCACCGCGACGAATGCAGGAAGCGGCGCGATCAGATGATAGAGCGCCGCCGCCATGTAGAGCGTGCCATACAGGCTGGCGATGCCGGCGCCTGCCAGCACCTGGGCAACGCGCGGATCCTCGGCGGTCGCGGGCAGCCGGCGCGCCGCCTCGCTCGCGGCGACCAGCGTGATGCCGAACAGCGCGGCGAGCGCAGTGCGCACCGCGGGACCTAGCAGGCCGCTCTCGATCGAATACCGCACCAGGAAAAAGCCGGCCAGCACCAGCGCCGCGCCGCCGATCCAGATCGGCAGCCGACCGCCGATCAGCGATTCGAGGCTGAGCGGCCGCGTCTCCGGCTCGGCTTGGGCAAGGGATGGCGCAACGCGTGACGGCGGCGAGGGTGCACGCTCCGCCGCGGCGACCACGCGCGCGGGTGCACGAACGGCTTCCGCGGGCGGCGCGGCTTCTGCGGGCTCGGACGTTACGGGGGCGACCGAAGGCGGCGGCGCTGCGATAAAACGGGACGCGCGGTCCTCCAGCACTGCGATCAGTGACTCGACGCGACGCAACTCCTGTTCCACAATCGCGAGGCGACGCAGGACCACGTAGAAGGCCGCGCCGACACCAAGGGCGAGCAGGAGCGTGAAGGCGTTCACTTGCTTCTCCTTGGCACAGCGGATTCGCGCTGTCGTGGCAAACTAGGTGTTCCCCGGGTCCGGAGTGCCAGGTTTTGCGGCATGATGGAGGGGAATGTCCGATGATCGTATTTGGTTCGACGCTGTCGCCTTATGTGCGCAAATGCATGGTGTTCGGGGCAGAAAAAGGGCTGGAGCTCGAGCTGCAGCCTGCCGGTCTCGGCCGCGGCGGGCCCGATTTCCAGGCCGCGAGTCCGTTCGGCAAGATACCCGGCTTCAAGGACGAAGACTTCCTGATCTCGGATTCATCCGCGATCGTGACCTATCTCGAAGCGAAATATCCCGACCCCAATCTCATCCCGCTCGAGCCGCGCGCCCGGGCGCGGACGATCTGGTATGACGAGATGGCCGACACCGTGATGATGGCCGCCGGCACAGCGATCTTCGGCAACCGTTTCGTCCTGCCGCGGGTGCTCAAGCTGGATTGCGACCATGAGGCCGCGGACAGTGCCGAGCGCGACCTGCTGCCCCCGCTGTGCGACTATCTCGAGAATGTCATCCCGGCGAGCGGCTTTCTTGTCGAGGACCGACTGACGCTCGCCGACATCGCCGTGACCAGCCCGTTCGCGACACTCGGTTGCATCGGGGTGAAGGCCGATCCCGGCCGCCACCCACGCACGGCGGCCTATATCGAGGCGATTCTGGCGCGGCCGAGCTTCGCCACGATCCTCGCCAAGGATCAGGCGATGGTGTCCGCGATGGGCGGCCCGGTGACCGCGCAGCAGGCGGCCTAGGCCATAGCCAAGCCGTGTACCGCGCCCTAGAGGGACGGCATGCGGCTCGCCTTCATCAAGTGCCACGGCTCGGGGAATGATTTCCCGCTGATCGACGCGCGCGCGATCGCGCTCGACGATGCCGATTGGGCCCGAGTGGCGCGCGCGCTCGCCGATCGCGCGGGTCCCGTCGGCGGCGACGGGCTGTTGCTGCTCGTCGATGGCGACGATTCGCACGCCTTCGGCATGCGGATGTTCAATTCGGACGGGTCGGAAGCCGAGACCTGCCTCAACGGGCTGCGCTGCGTGGCGCGGGCCGGTTTCGAGGCGCTCGGCATCGACGCGGCGCGGGTGAAGCTCAAGACGAGCAGCGCGGATGTCGCGCGCGAGGCCGAGCTCGCCCCGGGCGTCGTCACCGTCCGCACCACCGTCGGCCCGGCCTCGACCGATCTCACCGCAGTCGGCGTGCGAGGATCGCTCGACGCGCTTCCCAGCGAGCGCGATTTCACCGCGATCGCGATGCCGAACCCGCATCTCGTGACGTTCGTGGAGGCAGTCGACGAAGCCGAGCTCGTCGCATTGGGCGAATATTGCGAAGGCGCGCCGCCGTTGCTCCCCGGCCGCGCCAATGTCTCGTTCGTCGAGCAACGCGGGCCGGACCTGTTCGTGCGGACCTTCGAGCGCGGCGTGGGGCTGACCGACAGCTGTGGCAGCGCCATGGCTGCCTCTGTGCTCGCCGCGATGCTCACCGGGCGTGTGCCCGTCGGCGCCGAGGTGCGGGTGTTCAACAAGGGCGGATTGGTGCGCGGGCGCGCGGACGCCGATCGCGTGGTGACGATCCACGGCAACGCCACCTTCCTCTACGATGCCAGCATCGAGATCGATCCGGCGAGCGGCGCGCTCGCGCCTCCGGTGATCCACGCCCGACGTGCCGACGAGGCCAACGCCTGGAGCACCGCCGTCGCCGCGCTCCGCTGAGCTTGCCACGCCCGGGACGCCTGGCTAGCCTGGTCTGATAAATAGGCCGGACCCACCGGCACCGGGAGAGACTGCCGATGCCGTGGATCCGTTCGCTCGCCGTCGCTGCCGCGCTGGCGTTGCCGCTCTCGCTTGCCGCGCAGGACGTTCCCCGGGCCGGCCTGCCGCCGATCGATAAGCCGCTGCCGCCCGCGCCGGATCGCACGCCCCGCGCCAGCGTGATGCTCGCCGATTACCGCTATGACGATCTGCTGTGGGAGAATGACCGCACCGCGCACCGCATCTACGGGCGCGCGCTCGAAGCGTATGAACCGCCCTCCGGATCCGGGATCGACAGCTGGGGCAAGAACGTCGCCTGGCCGTTCATGGACCGCCAGTTGAAGAGCGGCGACCAGCACGGCTTCCACGGCGAGGGGCTCGATTATTACAATGTCGGCAGCAC
>Ga0065165_1003797_pt1 | contig 10099 bp, 11 predicted proteins | sample AraplaMF_Cvi_mMF_FD_63813 | JGI IMG/M metagenome (GOLD analysis project Ga0065165, IMG submission 63813) | Arabidopsis root microbial communities from the University of North Carolina, USA - plate scrape MF_Cvi_mMF (version 2) (version 3) | ecosystem: Host-associated > Plants > Roots >... | reverse complement strand
TTCGTGCCCTTCGACATGCCGCGGCCGCGGCGGCCGGAGGCGGTGTCCGACGAGCGCTTCGTGCGGGTGAAGGCGCACACGTTGGACGTGTTTCGCAGGGAGATGAAGGCATGACGGTGCCGATGGATCCGCTGCCGCGGCCGACCGGTGCGCTGGCGCTCGACACCTATCAACTCACCAAGCGTTTCGGCGCCTTCACCGCGCTCGACGGCGTGTCGCTCGCGGTGCGGCCCGGCACGGTGCATGCGCTGCTCGGCGAGAACGGCGCCGGCAAGAGCACGCTGGTGAAGTGCGTCGTCGGCTGGCAGCGCGCCGAAGAAGGCAGCGTGCTGATCGACGGCCGCGAGCGCGACATCGCGTCGCCGGTCGTCGCGCGCGAGCTCGGCATCGGCATGGTCTACCAGCACTTCACCGTCGTGCCCGGCATGACGGTGGCCGAGAACCTGCTGCTCGCGCGCGGCCGGCTGCCCGCCGTCATCCACTGGCCGACGGTGCGTGCCGAGCTGGCCGCCTTCCTGGAGACGACGCCGTTCAGGCTCGACCTCGACGCGACACCGCAGCAGCTGTCGGCCGGGCAGAAGCAGAAGCTCGAGATCCTGAAGCAGCTGCTGCTGAAGCCGCGGCTGTTGATCCTCGACGAGCCGACCTCGGTGCTGACGCCGCAGGAGGCCGACGAGGTGCTGGGCCTGCTGCGCGAGCGCGCGCAGGCGGGCGATTGCAGCATCGTGCTGATCACGCACAAGTTCCGCGAGGTCATGGCGTATGCGGACGACGTCAGCGTGCTGCGGCGCGGCCGGCTGGTGGCGGCGCACCGGGTGGCCGAGACCGATCCGCAGCAGCTGGCGGCCGAAATGATCGGCGCGACCGGCGGGCCCGCCGACGGGCCGGCGGAAGCGAAGCGCGAGTTCGCGCCGCCGCAGCGGGCGGTGCGCGAGCGGGGCGCCGCGCGGCTGGCGATCGAGTCGCTGACGGTCGATGGCGACCGCGGGCAGGTCGCCGTCGACGGCTTGAGCCTGAGCGTGCATGCCGGCGAGATCGTCGGCGTGGCCGGCGTGTCGGGCAACGGCCAGCGCGAGTTTGCCGAGGCGCTGGTCGGCCAGCGCCGCCGGGTGTCGGGCCAGGTGTGGGTCGGCGACGGCGAGCAGCGCGAGCGCTTCGCCGCGACGCGTGCGCAGAACCGGCGCCTGAAGGTGCGCAGCCTGCCGGAAGAGCCGCTGCGCAATGCCTGCGTCGGCGAGCTCAGCGTGTCGGACAACATCGGCCTGCGGGCCTTCGACCGGGCGCCGGCGACGCGCAGCGGCTGGTTGCGCGCGTCGGCACTGCGCGAGCGGGCGCGCCGGCTGATCGCCGAGTTCGGCGTCAGGACGCGCGGCGAGCTGGCGCCGATCCGCACGCTGAGCGGCGGCAACGTGCAGCGCGCGGTGCTGGCGCGCGAGCTGAGCGACGAGGCCGAGGTGCTGATCGTCTCGAACCCGGTGTTCGGGCTCGATTTCGCGGCGGTTGCCGAGATCCACCAGCGGCTGATGGACGTGCGCAACCGCGGCGGCGCGGTGCTGCTGATCAGCGAGGACCTCGACGAACTGCTGGCGCTGTCGGACCGCATCGCGGTGATGAGCGAGGGGCGGATCGTGCACGAGGCCGATGCATTGCAGGCCGACCGCCACGTGCTGGGCGGGTTCATGGGCGGGAGCCATCGATGATCCAGGTCGACGCGTTGCCGGGTCCGTTCGAGTTCGAGCCGGCGCACACCGCGCTGGTGATGATCGACATGCAGCGCGATTTCATCGAGCCGGGCGGCTTCGGCGCGGCGCTCGGCAACGACGTCTCGCTGCTGGCGCCGGTGGTGCCGGCGGCGGCCGAGCTGGTGGCGCTGTGCCGCGCGATGGGCGTGCTGGTGGTGCACACGCAGGAGTGCCACCGGCCGGACCTGTCCGACTGCCCGCCGGCCAAGCGGCTGCGCGGCAAGCCGAGCCTGCGCATCGGCGACCCGGGGCCGATGGGGCGCATCCTGATCGACGGCGAGCCGGGCGCGGGCTTCGTGCCCGAGCTGATGCCCGAGCCCGGCGACGTGGTGATCGCGAAGCCGGGCAAGGGCGCGTTCCATGCGACGCGGCTGGCCCAGGTGCTGCAGGAGCAGCAGATCACGCGGCTGATCTTCGGCGGCGTGACGACCGAGGTGTGCGTGCAGACAACGATGCGCGAGGCCAACGACCGCGGCTACGAATGCCTGCTGGTCGAGGAGGCGACCGGTTCGTACTTTCCGCAGTTCAAGGCGGCGACGCTCGCGATGATCCGCGCACAGGGCGGGATCGTCGGGTGGACGGCGTCGCTGCGGGCTGTTCGAGCGGCCTTTCAAAGGCAGATCGCAAATTGAAGAAGTCTTTTGTATGGTGGCCCGCCATTCAAGGCGGCTTTCATACGATGCGCAGCACCGGCACCTACGTCAGGAGCACCGCCGCGGGTGAGGCGGTGCGCGCCTTCATGCCGCGTCCGCTGCCGCCGGTGCGTCCGGTGCTGGCGCCGGAGTCCCATGTCGACGGTGCACGGGATGCCGGGCTGGCGCTGGCCCGGCTGTCGGAGCTGACCGGGCAGAAGAAGAACCGGAGCTTCAGCTACCGGGCTTGCATCGAACTGCGGCGGCCTCACCCGCGCTTCAACGCCTCGATCAACTTCTCGCGCTCTTTCCCCGCCGCCGCGTTCTCCGCCAGCAGCGCGATGAACTGCTCCTGCGACTGCGCCTTCGCCAGCGCCTTCTTCACCAGCACCCCGGCGATCGGCCCGAGGTGCGACGTCAGCACCTTGCGCGACTGCGTGACCATCTCGTCGGTCAGCGCATGGTGCCCGGTCGGCAGCGACGGGTTCGCCGGGTGCTGCAACGCCTGCGTGCCGGTCGCGCCGAGCTTCGCGGTGAAGCGCGCCCGGTCGGCATCGCTGCCCAGGTGCTCGCAGACCTTGGCCGCCAGGCTCGGCAGGTCGGTGCTGAAACGCGCCGCGTTGCGCACCAGCACCTTCGCGACCGGCCCGACGAACGAGGCCAGCGCCAGCTCGACACGCGCCAGCGTCTGCGGATCCCAGCCGGTCAGCGGCGTGGTGGTGCGCGCCGATCCGGCCGACATCACGACCGTCGGCGCATGCGGGTCGGCCGATGGCGGCGCGGCCGCACGCGGCGGCGCCATGATGATGGTCGTTTCGGACTCGTCGTCGGTGACCGGCAGCACGCGCTTCGCGAGCGCCTGGCGGAACAGCGCCGCGCTCGCGAAGCGGTCCTGCGGCTTCTTCGCCATCGCGCGGGCGACGATGCCGTCGTAGAACGCCGGCCGCGGCGCGATGTCGATCCGGCTCGGCGCGACCGGCTCGTCGTTCATCACCTTGTACATCACCGCCTCGGGCGAACCGCGGAACGGCGACTGGCCGACCAGCATGCCGTACAGCAGCACGCCGGCCGCGAACACGTCGACACGGTGGTCGACGCTCTCGCCGACGTACTGCTCCGGCGCCATGTAGCCGGGCGTGCCGATCGTCGAGGTCATCTGCGTCAGCACCTGCGACTCGATGCGCGCGATGCCGAAGTCGGTCACCTTCAGCTGGCCGGCCGTGGTGACCATCAGGTTGGCCGGCTTGATGTCGCGGTGCCACACGCCATGGCGGTGCGCGCAGTCCAGTGCATCGAGCAGCTGGTCCATCAGCTTCAGGATGTCGACCTCGGGCAGCCGGGGCGTGGCAGCGAGGATCTTCGACAGCGTGCGGCCCTCGACATACTCCATCGCGATGAACGCGGTGTCGTCGTCTTCGCCGTACTCGTAGATCGGCACGATGTTCGGGTGCGACATGCGCCCGACCGCCTGCGCCTCGTTGCGGAAGCGATCCGCGGTGGACGAGCCCGACAGGTCTTCGCCGACCAGGTGCTTGCGGATCGTCTTGATCGCCACCGGCCGCTGGATGACCGGGTCGAACGCCTTGTACACCACGCCCATGGCGCCTTCGCCGATCACGCCGGTGATCGGGTACTTGCCGAGTTGCTCAGGGTGTTTCATGGGCGGGGCGCGCGCGTGATTTCACTCAAGGAGTTTGAGCGCGTGCACCAGGCTCTTGCGCATGCGCGCGAAGGATTCGGCCAGAACGCCGATTTCGTCACGCGATTTCGTGTTGAACTCCGGCGCGTCGAGCTCTCCCAGGCTGACCCGGTCCGACAGCGTCGACAGCCGGCTCACCGGCCGGATCACCAGCTGCCACAGCATCAGGTTCAGCGCCAGCACGATCAGCAGGAACACCCCTGCCAGCAGCGCCATCACGATGCGGAACGCCCGGTCGGCACGCTCCAGCGGCACCGACATCGGCACCGACACGACCTGCGCGCCCAGCACCTCGGTCATCGTCCAGCCGAAGCCATTGGCCGGGCCGTACTTGTCGACCATCGGCTTGGGTGCCGCGTCGACCGTGCTGTGGCAGCGCAGGCACACCGGGTTCGACAGCTTGATCGGCCGCGCGATGTAGGTGACCGGGCCCGACGGCGTCGCGCGCTGTCCGACGAATTCGCTGCGATCCGGGTTCTGCCTGAACTGCTGGATCACGTCTTCTTCCCAGTCCTGCGCGCGGTCGCGCGGGTTGGTCGGGTTCAGCATCGCCGGCTTGTAGGCATATTCCGGGTGGTTCTTGCGCAGCGTGTTCAGCACCTCGGTCGACGAGTAGGCCGGCACCGACTGCGGCAGGAAGGTGTACTTCATCTGCGTCTCCAGCAGCGGCGCGATCTGCGTCGCGGTGTAGGAGCTCACCGCCAGCGCGTTCTCCATCAGCAGCCGCGCACGGTCCAGCACTTCGTCGTGGGCGTTCTGCTGCAGCAGCCCGCGGGCGATGGTGCCGGCGGCCCCCAGGCCGAGCGCGAACACGATCAGGAACACCAGGTTGAATTTGAGCAGCAGCTTCATGGGGCCTCTTGGGGATGGTGCCGGGACTTACGAGGGTGATGGCCAAACGGACGCACGTGCCGGCGTCAGGGTCGGGTTTCGACCTTCCTGGGCAGGTATTTCTCGGGGAACAGCGTGCGGTCCCATTCCGGGTGGGAACGCAGCGTGCCGACCAGGCCGCGCCTGAAATCGGCACTGCGCGCCTCGCCCTTCCAGCGCGGCACGAAGCCGGCGCGCAGCCCGGCCTCGGCGTCGATCCAGGCCGACACGTCGTCATAGGCGATGCCCGACAGCCGGGCCGGTTCGACCTCGCGGGTCTTGAAGCGCTCCAGCCGCGACGGCAGCGTGTCGAGAAAATCCTTCGGCACGCGCTGGACGAAGGCGGCGCTCGGCCGGGCCGCGACGCTGGCCTTCGGGGCGCCTGCGCGGGTCAGGAACTGCTCGCCCTTCAGCGTCACGTTGCCCAGCGGCCGGCCGTCGAGCAGTTCGACCAGCGCGACCTCGCCGGCCTCGGCGAACACGTTGGCGTCCTGCGCCTGCACCGAGACGACGGCACGTTGCGCGACGAGGTTCGCATCGAACAGCGGGCTGTTGAAGACCGGGCCGGCCACCGCGGCGGGCGCCGTCACCTTGACCCAGCCCTGCAGCAGGTAGAAGCGGCCCGGCGGGCGGCCGGCCAGCTTCGGTGCGATCTGCACCCGGGTGGCCGGACCGAGGTCGGCGATCAGGCCGTCGGGGAACTCGATGCGCAGCAGGCGGCCCTGGGTGCCGGTCTCGACGATGTCCTCGCGCAGCAGCCGCACGCCTTCGGCCGGTGCGTAGCGGGCCGCCTCACGGATCAGCACGGCCTCGCCGTCGACGATGGTCAACGTCGCCAGCGGGGCGGCCGGCGGCGCGGCCGCTGCGATCAGAGGAACAGTGAACAGCAGGCTCCGCAACGTTTTCAGCCACATGGGCATATCTTCGCTTCGTGGGCGTGGGTTTGGGGGCCGACAAGCATAACGGCAGTGCGTGACGGGCCCTTCGACGGGCTCAGGGGAGGGGCTTCGACAGGCTCAGCCCGAACGGGAATTTCCGTTCCAGCCCGCCCGCGAACCCGTTCGCCCTGAGCCTGTCGAAGGGCCCGATCATCCTGAGCTTGCCGAAGGACCTGAGCCTGTCGAAGGGCCCGATCATCCTGAGCTTGCCGAAGGACCTGAGCCTGTCGAAGGGCCGGGCTGAGCCTGTCGAAGCCCTCGTCTCACAACTCCCCCGCCGCCGGCCGCGCGCTGTGCAGCTTGTGCAGCGTGATCTTGCGCACCTCGGCCTTGCTCGCCTCGATGTGCGTGCGCAGCATCAGCTTGGCCGCGTCGGCGCGGCGCGCGAGGATCGCCTTCAGGATCTTCGCGTGTTCGTCGTAAGTCGCGCTGATGCGCGGCGGCTGCGTGAAGTCGAGCCGGCGCACGATCCGGATGCCGTCGGTCACGTCGGCATGCACCCGCGCCATCTCCAGGTTGCCGGCCGCCGACACCAGCGTCGCATGGAAGGCCTCGTCGAGCGCCGCCACTTCGGCGGTGTCGGCCTTGCGCTCCTTCTCGGGCACCAGCCAGGTCGCCTTCAGCAGCCCCAGGTCGGGCATCGGCTCGGCCGCGCACAGCCGGTCGACCGCGGTGGCCTCGAGCACCACCCGCAGGTCGTACAGCTCCTCCAGCTTGCGGAAATCGAACGGCGACACGCTCCAGCCGCTGCGGAACGCCACCTGCACATAGCCTTCGAGCTCAAGGCGGAACAGCGCCTCGCGCACCGGCGTGCGCGACATCTCGAGCCGCTCGGCCATGTCGCTCTCGGTGAAGCCGTCGCCGGGCAGCAGCACGAAGTCGAAGATGGCCGCCTTGATGCGCCGGTAGGCGCCTTCGGCGCGGGTCAGTTCGCGGGGATTGGCGCGCGGGGCGGTCTTCGTGGCCAGCGGTTTCATCCCAGCAAGCTTACATGGGCCGATACGACGCGCCAGCCCGCGGGGGTGCGCATCCAGGTCTGCGTCTGCCGGCCGGGCCGCGTGCCGCCGTCGCGCTGGAACTCGATGTGCGCGGTCGCGAAATCCTCGCCATAGGTCGTCAGCTGGGTGCGCAGCACGCTGCGGGCCAGCCCGGTCGCCGGCCGCGCCGCGCGGAACGCGCGGATCGCCTCGATGCCGTACAGGTTCTCGCCGACGCCGTAGCGCAGCGTGTGCGGGCTGTCCCAGAACAGTTCGTCGAGCACCGCGACGTCGTTGCCGACCAGCGCCCGCTCGTAGCGCTCGAACGCCGCCGTGAGCGCGGCCAGCACGTCGGGCCGGTTGATCTCCATGGCTCAGATCCCGGCCACCGGCGACACCGCCGCGCCGCTCGCCTCCAGCGCGCGGGCGACGCGCAGCGCGAGGTCTTCGCGCCATGGCGCGGCGATCACCTGCACGCCGATCGGCAGCCTCAGCTGGCCGTCCGGCCACAGCGGCGCGGCGACCACCGGGCAGCCGGCGTACGACACCGGCTGCGTCAGCAGGCCCATCGACGGGCGCGTCGGCATCGGCACGCCGTTCAGCTCGAAACGCTCGGCGCCGAGCGGCGTGGCCTGCACCGGCGTGGCCGGCGCGAGCAGCACGTCCCAGTCGACGAACAGCGCATTGACGCGCTCGCGGTAAAGGCGCCGGAAGCGCTGCGCCCGCACATACCACTCGGCCGGCTGCAGCGCGCCGGCCATGAAGCGGTCGACCGACAGCGGCTCGTACTCGGCGGCGCGTTCGCGCAGCGCCGGCAGGTGCAGCGCGCCGCCCTCGGCCGCGCTGGTGACGAAGGCGGCGGCCCGCGCCAGCGCGGCATCGGGCCAGAGCACGCCGCGCGTCGCATGCAGCACCTCGGCCGCGATCGCGACCGCCCGCTGCGCCGCCGGCCCGGCGTGGTCGTCGAAGTAGCCGCCCAGCACGCCGATGCGCAGGCCGGTCAGCGGGTGGCCGATCTGTTGCAGCACCGGCTGCACGCGGGTGGCGTGGCAGCCGGGATCGAGCGCATCGGGGCCTTGCAGCGCGTCGTAGGTGGCGGCCAGGTCCTCGACGCTGCGCGCGAACGGCCCCAGGTGGTCGAGGCTCGCGACGAACGGGAAGCTGCCGCGCCGCGACAGCCGCCCGAAGGTCGGCTTCAGCCCCCACACGCCGCACAGCGAGGACGGCACGCGGATCGAGCCGTTGGTGTCGGAGCCGAGCGTCACCGGCACCTGGCCGGCCGCCACCGCGGCCCCGCAGCCGCCCGACGACCCACCGGCCGTGCGCTCCAGGTCGCGCGGGTTGCGGCTCGGGCCGTAGTGGCTGTTCTCGGTGGTGAAGCCGTAGGCGAACTCGTCCATGTTCAGCGCGCCGACCAGCACCGCGCCGGCCGCGCGCATCCGCTCGACCAGCACCGCGTCGGCGGCGGCCGGCGGCTCGCCCTGGCGCACCTTGCTGCCGGCGCGCGTCGTCAGGCCTTCGATGTCGAACAGGTTCTTCACCGCATACGGCAGCCCGGCCAGGGCCGGCAGCACCTCGCCGCGGGCGCGCTGCGCATCGATCGCGCGCGCCTCGCGCCCCGCCCGCTCGAAGGTGCCGTCGGTGAAGGCGTTGACGCGCGCGTCGCAGACCTCGATGCGGGCGATGCAATGCTCGAGCGCCTCTTCGGCCAGCATCTCGCCGCTGCGCACCGCGCGCACCACCGACATGCCGGTGGTCATCCCACCGGCGTGCGTCGCATGCCGCGCGGTCATGACAACCCCTCGTCCGACGGGTACGTCGGCCGGTCCCCCGAGGGGACGCGGGCCGGCTCGGGAGCGGCCCGGCGCTCGGCCCGCCTCATGCCGGATCCTCGGCTGGAAACGGTGCAGGGCAGTAGACCTCCGCCGGCTCCAGCTCGGGACCCAGCGGCAGCAGCCGCAGCGGCGCCACCATCGTGCGCGTGCGGGCCAGGTGCGTCGCAACGCGCGCGACCTGCGCATCGTCGAGCGGCAGCTCGAGCAGCCGGGCGCTGGCGCGCACGAAGTCCACGATGTCGGATGGCGTGGTGTCGGTCATGGCAGGAGACCTCCTTGCGCGGGAGTGCTGCAAGGACCGTGCTCAGCTCAACGAGGCGAGGAAGCCGCGCCAGCCGCCGTACGCGGTGATGTCGAGCGCGCTGCCGCCTTCGGCCACGCCGCGCGGCTCGCAGACGAAGCCGCGCTCCCGCGTGCCGTCCGCCAGTTCCACCGTGCCGAGCGCGAGCGGCGGGCCGACCATCTGCAGGAAGCTGCCGCCGTGCGCCGCGTCGATCTCCCACACCTCCACGTCGACCGCGCGACCCGCGTCGGGGCCGACATGCACCAACGCGGGTCGCGTCGGTGCGTGGCCGGTCAGCGAGTACAGGCGATATGCCGGCGCGGTGCGGGTGCGTTGCAGCAGTCGGCCGGCGCGTTCGGTCAGCTGCCAGTTCAGCGCCAGGCCGCTCATGTGCGCGCCGACGACGACCAGCCGCAGCGGCTCGGCCGGCGCGCTCGCCGCCAGCACCGGCGCGGCGCCGATCGGCTGGCGCATCGCGCCGGCGGTCGGCTCGAACACGCGCGCCAGCGTCGACGCCAGCCCGGCCAGCGCGAAATCGCTGAACGCCGGCCCGATCAGCGTCACGCCGGCCGGCAGGCCGTCGCGGCGCATCGGGCCGGGCAGCGCATGGGCCGCCATGTCGAGCAGGTTGACGAAGTTCGTGTAGTGGCCAAGCCGCCGGTTCGGCTCGAACGGATCGGCCTGCAAGTCGGCCTGCGTCGGGTGCGTCGGTGCGCTCGGCACCACCAGCACCGCCACCTGCGACCACAGCGCGAGCGCCTGCCGCTGCGCCGCGGCCAGCGCGTACTGCGCGTCGAACAGCTCGTGCGCGGCCGGCGCGCGGCCGCTGCGCACGATCGCCGAGACGGTCGGGTCGGCACCGGCCGGGTGGGTGTCGAGGAAAGCGCCGACCGCGGCGTAGCGCTCGGCCACCCACGGCCCCTGGTACAGCAGCGCGGCCACCCGGGCGAGCGGCTCGAACCGCACCGGCACCAGCCGGCACCCGCGCGCGCGCAAGTGCTGCAGCGCGGCGTCGAAGGCCTCGCGGGCCTGCTCGTCGCCGAAGAACTCCAGCGGGTCGGGCACGCCGACCGCCAGGTCCTGCAGCGCATCCAGCCGCAGCCGCGGCGGCAGCGCGGTGCGG
>Ga0065165_1003796_pt1 | contig 10099 bp, 14 predicted proteins | sample AraplaMF_Cvi_mMF_FD_63813 | JGI IMG/M metagenome (GOLD analysis project Ga0065165, IMG submission 63813) | Arabidopsis root microbial communities from the University of North Carolina, USA - plate scrape MF_Cvi_mMF (version 2) (version 3) | ecosystem: Host-associated > Plants > Roots >... | reverse complement strand
CCCCCTGAAGTTTCCGAAGATCGACAAGGTCGACTACGGCACGAAGGAATACCCGAAGCCGAACGGCGAGTACTCTACCAAGCAGGTACTCGAAGCTGACGCACCCGCAACCAAGGCCTTCATCGCCGCCCTGATGCCGCATTATCAGGCCGCAATGGAGGAGGCTGCGGCCAAGTTCAAGGAACTGAAGATCGAGACTCGTAAGAAGCTCGGCAAGGTCACCGAGAACGACCTCTTCACCACCCTCTACGACCAGGAAACCGAGCAGCCGACCGGCTACATCGAGTTCAAGTTCGCGATGGCGGCGAGCGGCGAGCGCAAGGACAAGACGAAGTGGTCGGCAAAGCCGGCGATCTTCGACGCCAAGGGCAAGCCGATGACCAAGGTCCCCGAGATCTGGTCAGGCACCGAGGCGAAGGTCTCGTTCGAGTGCCAGCCGTACTTCATCCCGGGCACTGGCGCAGCCGGCCTCAAGCTGAAGCTGAAGGCTATCCAGATCATCGAGCTGGTCTCGGGTGGTCAGCGCTCCGCATCGAGCTACGGCTTCGGCGCCGAAGATGGCTACGAATACGAAGAGCCGGCGACCGAAGAGAACGAAAGCGGTTTCGGTGATGAGAGCGGCGAGGACAACTCCTCGAAGACCATCGACGACGACATCCCGTTCTAAGGATCACATGACCTACCGCACATCCGCAGCAGGACTGCGCGCGGTGGGTATTCGAGAAGGCTTCCGCTCCGGTCTTGAGGACAAGGTGGGCGACCAACTAAGGGCGCAGGGCATTGACCCGCGTTACGAGGAGGTTGTCATCCCTTACGTCAAGCCCGAGCGGAAGGCGAAATACACCCCAGACTTCCAGCTCCCGAACGGTATCTTCATTGAGACCAAGGGGCGCTTCGTCACCGAGGACCGGCAGAAGCATCTGTTGGTCAAGACGCAGCACCCTGAGCTGGACATCCGGTTCGTCTTCTCGAACCCCAAAGCCCGCATCTCCAAGAGCTCACAAACAACCTACGCCGACTGGTGCCTGAAACATGGCTTCAAGTTCGCGGCGAAGATCATCCCCCAGGAATGGATCGATGAGTAGCATGTTCACACCTCGAAAGGTGACCTCCTACCTCGTCGTGCATTGCTCGGCCACGCAGCCCAAGATGGACATCGGCGCGAAGGAAATCCGCCAATGGCATCGCGAGAAGGGCTGGATCGATATCGGCTACCACTTCGTCATCCGCCGTGATGGCACGGTGGAACTCGGTCGACCCGAGAATGTGGTCGGCGCTCACGTCGAGAACCACAACTCCAATTCAATCGGCATCTGCCTCGTGGGCGGTGTTGATGCCAAAGGCAAGGCCGAGAACAACTTCACCCCGGCCCAGTTTGCCACGCTCGCTATCAAGCTCCGCGAACTCCGCTCCAAATATCCAGGCGTCACCGTGCAGGGACACCGGGATTTCCCAGGCGTGAAGAAGGACTGCCCCTCGTTCGATACCCGCAAATGGATCAACGAAACTGGTGTCTTCGAGACCTCACATGTGCCGGCTGAACCGGACGCCCGAGCAGTCGAGATCACCAGCGCCACCCCCACGATTTTCAGTCTGGCGAAGAAGTACGGCACGACCGTCGAGGCGATCCTCAAGGTCAACCCGCACGTCGACCCGGCGAAGCTGAAGCTCGGTCAGGTCATCCGCCTCCCAGGCTGAATACCACCCACTTAAGCTGACCTCCAACTGGCCCTCACGGTTCCCTCCGTGGGGGTCTTTTCGTTTTTACGACCTCAACATCCGAGAGATCACATGAACACTTTCGTTGCTGGCGCACACGTCCGCCACAAAGACCACCCCGAATACGGCAATGGCCGCATCGTTTACGTCCACACCAATGGCAAGTCGCTGGCCGTCGAGTTCGAGAACAGCACGGGCCTGCGGCACGATTGCGCCGGCCACGCCAAGTACGACTTCTGCCGCTGGTCGCGTGCCGCCAGCCTGGAGCTGGTCAACCCCTTCAAGTTTGGCGACACGGTCCAGATGTGCGCCTTCGATGCGCGCAGCAATCCAGCCTTCTACTATGACCACGGCTTTGCCAACCAGCAGGGTACAATCGACCACGCCGGCAGAGACGGCTATGTCACGGTCTTGGTGGCCAGCCTTGGGCACACCCAGTTCGTACCGATCGCTGACCTCACGCTGGTCAAGGTCGACCCCGTCGAGGCTGTCAAGAAGGCAACCCCGAAGGTCAAGACCATCGTCTTCCAGTCGGGCAGCCAGTGCGACCGCCTCGTCAAGTACCTCCTGGCCGGCAATTCGATTACCCCGCTTGTGGCCCGTCAGTTGTTCGGCGTCGAGCGCCTCGCGGCCCGCATCCTCGAAATCAAGAAGGCTGGCCACAAGGTCACCTCGACGATCAAGACCGATGTCAACGGCAAGGTCTACGCCGAGTACGCCCTCCGCAAGGCAGGAAGGGTCGGCGCATGAAGCACTTGGGATACACAATCCTCAGCGCGATCTACATCGCCACTGTTGTGGCCATCGCGATCATCGTTGCGGGATCGACCGGCGCTGCGTTCGTAGCCTTCGGCCCGCTGATCGGCGTCGTCGTGGCGCTATTTTGGATCGCAATAGGAGTCGCTCTCGATAAGTCGGAGCGGCTCTAACCCCCAATGTCAGAAAGCTCCTTCGTTCGTAAGGAGCCATGCCCCGCGTGCGGCTCAAGGGACAATCTTGGCCGCTACTCGGACGGCCACGGTCATTGCTTCGGCTGTGACTACTACGAGCCGGGAGATGGCTCCGTTCCCCAAACCCCAAGGAAATCAAAGATGTCGCGAGAACTTATCTCGGGCGGGGAATACCGTGCCCTTTTGAAGCGCGGCATTACCGAAGAAACCTGCCGCAAGTTCGGCTACCAGATCGGTCATTTCAAGGACCAGCTCGTCCACATTGCCCCTTACTACGACGACGAGGGAAACCTCACGGCGCAGAAGGTACGCTTCGCTGACAAGACCTTCACGGTCACCGGCAACATGAAGCCGGCGCTGCTCTTCGGACAGAACCTCTGGAGTGGTGGTGGCCGCAAGGTCGTCATCACCGAAGGCGAGATCGACGCTCTGTCGGTCAGCCAAGTGCAGGGTAACAAGTGGCCTGTCGTGTCCATCCAGAATGGCGCTCAGTCGGCAAAGAAAGCCCTGTCTGCAGCACTCGAATGGCTCACCACCTTCGAGGAGGTCGTCCTGATGTTCGATATGGACGAGCCAGGGCGCGAAGCTGCAGCCGCGTGTGCTGCGCTCTTTCCCCCAGGTAAGTGCAAGATCGCCCGACTACCGGACAAAGACCCCAACGCTCTGCTCATGGCAGGGAAGGGGGACGAGATCATCACGGCGATTTGGCAGGCTCAGGTCTATCGGCCCGATGGCGTGGTCGCATTCAAGGACATCAAGGAAGCCGCTCGTCAGCCTATCGAGATGGGCCTTCGGTGGTTCTGTGATCGCCTGACCAAGCTTACCTATGGTCGCCGTTGGGGCGAGGTCTATGCCTTCGGCGCGGGTACCGGTATCGGCAAGACCGACTTCCTCACCCAGCAGATCACCTTCGATGTCACCGAGTTGGGACAGAAGGTGGGCGTGTTCTTCCTCGAACAGATGCCGACCGAGACAGCAAAGCGGTTGGCAGGCAAGTTCGCCAAGCGTCGGTTCCATATCCCAGATGATGGATGGACTGATGCTGAGCTGGACGAAGCGCTCGATAAGCTCGATCAAGACATGCTGTTCTTCTACGACAGCTTTGGTGCGACCGAGTGGAGCGTTATCCGCGAAACCATCCGCTACCTTGCCCACAGCGAGGACGTGAAGGTCTTCTACATCGACCACCTCACAGCCCTTGCGGCTGCCGAGGATGACGAACGTAAAGCCCTTGAGCAGATCATGGCCGAGATGGCTGCCCTGGCCAAGGAGCTGGGCATCATCATCCACCTCGTTTCGCACCTCGCCACCCCCGAAGGCAAACCTCACGAAGAGGGTGGCCGCGTCATGATCAGGCACTTCAAGGGAAGCCGAGCCATCGGCTTCTGGTGCCACTATATGTTCGGTCTCGAACGCGATCAGCAGCACGAGGACGAGCGTCTCCGTGCGGTGACAACCTTCCGTGTACTGAAGGATCGCTACACCGGCCAAGCCACAGGCGAGGTGATCTACCTCGGCTACGAGCGCGAAACCGGCATGCTCTACGAAACCAGCATCGAGTTTGGGGACGAGACCGGCTCTGACTTCAAGGACGAGAGCACCCCCTTTTAACCAAAACAATCCACCCGTGAATAGTTACTCCGGCGAGAGGACAACATGGACTTCACTTGGCATTGGCCAGACGGGTCGACAATCGACGCGCCTGCGCCTTCAACCTATATCTTCGACTGCGAAACCAACGGGCTGCTGGACACTCTTGATGAGGTCCACTCGTTGGTCATGCGTGACCCCAGCAGTGGCTTCACGATCTCCGCGACCTCGAACGAGCACAGCTCGGATGATCCCACGATCATCACCGACTGGTCCGTCGAGGAAGCGTTACATGCCCTGATGGACGCCGATGTCATCATCGGTCACAACATCATCAAGTTCGACATCCCGGCATTGCAGAAGGTGTTCCCTTGGTTTCAGCCGAAAGGCTTGATCATCGACACCTTGGTCTGCTCCCGCCTGATCTGGTCTGACATCGCCGAGCACGATCTGAAGCAGGTGCGCAAGGGCTACCCCGGCAAGCTGGTTGGCTCCCACTCCCTGAAGGCCTGGGGCTACCGCCTCGGGGTGCTGAAGGGTGACTTCGGTGAGACCTCCGACTGGCGCTACTGGTCGCCTGAAATGCAGACTTACTGCGAGCAGGACGTTGAAGTCACTGCCCAGTTCTACGCCCGCATCAAGAAGAAGGAGCCTTCCCCGAAGTCCCTTTGGATCGAGCATGAGTTCTGCAAGATCATCGCCATGCAAGAGCGCCACGGCTTCGCCTTCAACGAGGAGGAAGCCATCAAGCTCTACAGCCAGCTCGTCACGCGACGGCTGGAAATAGCTCGTGAGCTGCAGGTTGCCTTCCCCCCGGTCGAGAAGACCGAGGTGTTCATTCCGAAGGTCAACAACAAGCAGCGCGGCTATGTGAAGGGCGAGCCGTTCACGAAGAAGTGGATGGTCGAGTTCAACCCATCCTCCCGGCAAATGATTGCAGACCGCCTGCAAGCCATGGGCTGGGTACCGCAGGAGTTCACTCCTTCCGGTCAACCGAAGATCGATGAAACGATCCTCCAGGCGTTGCCCTACGCTCAAGCAAAGGTGCTAGCCGAACACTTCCTCGTCGAGAAACGCATCGGTCAATTGGCCGAGGGCGATCAGGCCTGGCTGAAGCTGGTCAAGAAAGGACGCATCCATGGCTCCGTCAACACCAACGGAGCAGTCACCGGCCGTTGCACCCATAGCAATCCGAACGTCGCTCAGGTGCCGCGTGTGGGCAGCCCTTTCGGCGCAGAGTGCCGGGCGCTATTCACAACTACCTCGCGGTGGGTTCTGGTGGGGGCCGACCTATCTGGCCTTGAGCTTCGGTGCCTCGCCCATTTCATGGCCCTCTTTGATGGAGGGGAATACGGGCGCATCGTCCTCGAAGGGGACATCCATACCGTAAACCAGAACGCTGCCGGTCTGCCGACCCGCAACGATGCCAAGACGTTTATCTACGCCTTCCTCTATGGGGCAGGTGACCAGAAGATCGGAAGCATCGTAGCGCCTGACGCACCCCCTGAGGAGCAGAAGCGCATCGGTAAGAAGCTCAAGCGGCAGTTCCTCGCGAAGACCCCGGCACTGCGCCGCCTCCGCGAAGTCGTCGAGCTGAAGGTTCTCGGGTTCGTCCCGAAGGCCCGCCCGCTCAACGTCAACCCCGCCTACGAGCATATGTGGCGACAGGACAGCGCCAAGCAGTGGTGGTTCAAGTCGGGTGCAGGCGGCGTGCTCGTCGGCCTCGACGGTCGCAAGCTCAACGTTCGCTCAGCTCACTCTGCCCTCAACACGCTCCTGCAATCTGCCGGCGCGCTGATCTCGAAGGCCGCGATGATCTTCGCTTATCGAGAACTATCCACCCGTGGTTACGTCTTTGGGCGCGACTACGCCTTCGTGGCGCACATCCACGACGAAATCCAAACCGAGTGCCGCCCTGAGTTGGCGGAAGAGGTGGGTCAGATCGTCGTCGAGGGGATGCGTGCTGCGGGGACATTCTTCGCCTTCGGTTGTCCGATCGATGGCGAGTTCAAGATCGGCAACAACTGGAAGGAAACCCACTAACGCCATGATTGAAATCCTCAAGCAGGCCTTGGAGAACCCCTTCAAGACCAAATCAAACTTCGCCCGTGAGAATGCCGATCTGATTGCCATGGCAGCCAGCGACGGGTTCCTCACGACCCGCATCGCCACCGGCCTTTACTCCCGCAAGTGGATGATCACGCCGGTCGGCCTCTCCCACTACTACGCGCTGACGGGGCTGCACCATGACTGAGCGCACTGCCAAAATCCTGTCGGTAATCCTGATCGCGGCGATCCTCGTCGACATCGTGAGTTTAGTCTCCTGATGTTCGACCGCACGTTCGTCGGTGGGCGCACGACCCACCACCATCACATGACCATCAATCAACAGCCGAATGATGCTGCCGATGCGGCCCGCCTCTATGGCGAGCTGCAAGACAAGGCCAACGACTCCATCACGGAAATCGTTGGTCACCAGATCGCGGACACCAAGGTCGAGTTCGTGACGCTCGATACCGCCCGCGATGTCCTGCACTTAAAGGACCACGTCCGCGTGATCTTCAAGATCAACGGCAAGACCTTCGACACGAGGGTTGAGATCGACGACCCGATCAAACTCAGCGAACCCCGCGAGCGTGTGGCCTACCGCGCAGTTGCCGAGGGCATCGCCAACACCCTGATGGATCGAGCGATCCTTCAAATTTATCAAACCTTTGCGAGGAAACGCTGATGTCAACCAAACGCTGGGTCACCTTCGGCCGCACCGAAAGTGGCGACGATCTGGTCCCGATCATCTGGGACGAACGCCCGCCGCACCATGTGGTCGACGACGCGTACCGGGAACTGTACCCGGATGAATACCGCTATGTCGGCCACGTCAACTGGACGGCAAGTGAAGCGGAGGAGGGCGTCATCATCCATGACTAGAACCCTCCTCATCGACGCGGACGTGGTGGCCTACGTGGCCGCTTCGTCCCTTGAGGTGGCCACTGACTGGGGCGACGGCTACTGGACTTGGCACGTCGACGAGTTCGAGGTGCAGAAGAAGGTCAAGCAGATCATCGACGATACGATGGAAGATCTGAAGGGTGATAGCTGCAAGCTTTGCCTGACCGACAGCCTCGGCAATTTCCGCAAGTCCGTCCTGGCGACCTACAAGGGCAACCGCTCGAACATCAAGAAGCCTCTGGTCCTCATGAAGACCAAGCAGTGGATGATCGATGAGCTAGGCGCTTACTTCCGTCCCGGTCTTGAGGGCGATGACTGCATGGGCATTCTCGCCACCATGAAGGGGACCGATGAGCGCATCATCGTTTCCATCGACAAGGACATGAAGACGGTTCCCGGCAAGTTCTGCCGGTACACTGACAGCAAAGCCAAGATCGTCGAGTACTCCGAGCAGGAGGCCGACTATTGGCACCTCTACCAGACCCTCATGGGTGACGCCACCGACGGCTACCCAGGCTGCCCTGGCATTGGCCCCAAGAAGGCTGAGACGATCCTCGGCCCGATTGACGAGTTCGATCTGACCGAAGGCTGGGCGAGGGTGCTTGCCGCCTTCGAGAAAGCCAAGCTCACCGAAACCGATGCACTGACGCAGGCCCGCGTGGCCCGCATTCTTCGTGCGTCTGATTACGACTTCAAGAAGAAGGAGCCAATCCTGTGGCAACCAAAGGCAAACTGATCGCCCTCTACAGCGATGCTGCCGGCAGCGGGAAGTCCGAGGTCGCCGGTACCTTGGTCAGGCATGGCTACCAATCGGTGAAGTTCGCCGGCCCCCTGAAGAACATGGCCCGTGGTCTGCTCAGCTCGATGGGTTTCGATGACGTGACCGTCGAGCGCATGATCGAGGGTGACCTGAAAGAAGTCGTGATCCCCGGCTTCAAGACGGTGACACCTCGCCAGATCATGCAGACCCTGGGCACCGACTGGGGCAGGGAGGCCATCGATCAAGACCTCTGGACCAAGGTGGCTGCCGCCAAGATCGAAGGGCTTCGTGACAAGGGGCTGGACGTGGTGGTCGACGATCTCCGCTTCCCCAACGAGTACGACCTTATCGCTTCCCTTGGTGGGACGCTCGTGCAGGTCGTCCGCGCTGACCCCTCACGGGAGGTCGGTGGTGCATATGAGGGCAAGCTATCGGGCCACCTCTTCCACCACATGGTCCACAATAACGGAACGCTTCGCGAGCTTTACAGCAAGACCCTTCTTCTCGCGCAGTCCATTTAACCAATTGAATCCACAGGTGAATATGATGAAGTTCCTCTCCGGCCTCGTGGCCTTCGCTCTTGTTGCCATTCTCGCGCTGGCCCCTGCAATCGCTGAAGCCCGCTCCTCGTTTGGCGGCTTCCGTGGTGGCAGCAGCTTCCGCTCTTCCTCCTCGTTCTCATCCCGGTCGACGACCACCTACAGCCGCCCCTCGACGAGTTATAGCCGACCGTCCACGACCTATCGTCCTGCTCCGGTCTACAGCAGCCCGAGCTACCGTTCGTACTCCTCGACCACGATCAACCAGTCGAGCGGCGGCGGCGGTTTCTTCTCCAGCATGGTCGGCTCGATTGCCGGCTACGGCATTGCCCAATGGCTCTTCGGTGAAGACGAGAAGCCGGCCGAGCAGGCTCCTGCTGCAGCACCGGCACCAGCCGCCCAGGCGCCGGTAACGGGAGCTGTTCCGACGACCACGGTGCAGGAAGCTCCGAAGGCACAGTGAGCAACCTCCAAGACCACACGAACGAGAACCTGCCCAGCAACCTGAAGGTCTCCCGAAAGGGGGGCCACCTCGTTCTGCAGACACGAACCGCCACGATCTACCTCGATTTCAACCGTCGAGACGAGCTGGTCGAAGCAATCAAATCCTTGGGGTGAAGACCGCCCCGAGGGCTATTTTCGATTACCCCCCACTTAAGGATAACTCGATGGTCGACGACCAAGATCGATTTCCACACATCCCCAAAGACCTCGTCGAGGCTCTCGATAAGAGGTTCCCTGAGAGGACTCCCTCCTTAAACACCTCCTTAGATGAGATCAGATGGAAGGGTGGAGAGAGAGCTGTCGTGAGGTTTCTCCTCGAACAGTACAACCGTCAGAATGAGACGGTGATCAACAAAAAGGTTCTCTCTTAATGTGCCCACCGAAAGTGAAGACGCAGAAGGTCGAGCCTGTCGCTCAAGCAGCGCCGCCCGCCCAACCTGCCGCCACTGTCAATCAGTCAGCACCCCAGACACCCGACGAGCTGTCTCCCGAGCAGGCAGCCATCAAGGCCAAGCGCAAGGGTCGCTCCAGTCTCCGCATCCCGCTCGACGCAGGCGTCGGTAGCGGCGCAACCGGGATCAACGTCCCTCAGGCATAAGGTTCCAGAATGACCGGGCAAACTGCTTCCGGTCGTTATCAGCAGCTCAGTCAAGCAAGATCGGCCGTCCTCGAACGTGGCCGCGCATCCGCCAAGCTGACAATCCCATCGCTCCTTCCTCCCGCTGGCCATTCCGAATCATCGTCTCTCCCGACCCCGTTCCAGGGCATCGGCGCACGAGGCGTGAACAACTTGGCTTCCAAGCTCCTGCTGGCCCTTCTCCCTCCGAACTCCCCTTTCTTCCGTCTGATGATCGACGACTTCACGCTCGAAAATCTGACGAAGCGAAAGGGCATGAGAGCCGAGGTCGAGAAGGGCCTGAACAAGATCGAACGCGCTCTGATGACAGAGATCGAGACCACGGCAATCCGTGTGTCCGCGTTCGAAGCGCTGAAGCAGCTCCTCGTTGCTGGTAACGTCCTCATCTACCTCCCGACTGAGGGAGGCATGCGGGTCTTCCGTCTCGACCGCTATGTGGTCAAGCGCGACC
>Ga0065165_1003795_pt1 | contig 10101 bp, 6 predicted proteins | sample AraplaMF_Cvi_mMF_FD_63813 | JGI IMG/M metagenome (GOLD analysis project Ga0065165, IMG submission 63813) | Arabidopsis root microbial communities from the University of North Carolina, USA - plate scrape MF_Cvi_mMF (version 2) (version 3) | ecosystem: Host-associated > Plants > Roots > Endosphere... | reverse complement strand
TGACATGCCAGGGCGAGCCGATGGTGTGATAGGCGACCACGGAACCGACGGCGCTTGCCACCACCGTCGGGACGAAGCCCGGCTTGCGGCGAAAGCCGATCACCAGGCCGAGGAAGTAGATCGGCAGAAGGACGTCGATGGCGAGCACTTTCGGATCGCCCATCATCTGGCCGAAGAAGGCCCCGGCTGCGCTGAACAAGACCCAGAGGCAATAGATCGCCCCGCCAAACGCAAGATACCAGGCGAACGTCACGCCGCCTCGGCTCTCCGCGCGCTTTACGGTTTCGGCAAACTGCGGGTCGGTGAGGAGGAAGAAGGTGAAGAACTTCTGCAGCGGCGTGAAATGGGCGATGTAGCGCGCCAGGGCTGCGGAATAGAGAATGTGCCGGAAGTTGACCGCCAGCACCGACAGGATGACGAGCCAGGGCGCCACGTGATGTCCAAAGAGTTCTATGCCGACGAGCTGGCTTGCGCCGGCGTAGACGGTCGCGCTCATCAGCGTCGCCTCTGCAACGCTGAGGCCATTGTCGCTGGCAACCGCCCCGAACAGGATGGCAAAAGGCGCGGACGAGATGGCGATAATCAGACCGCCTCTTGCGCCCGAGCGAATATCGTCGCGAAACATCGGCAACTCCTCCAGATGGCCGGGCTTAATGGGCCAAGCCTCCAGGAGCAAACGAATTAGGCTGATGGACCGATGGATTTCGCTGATGGAACAGACATGTGAGCGATCGAGCGGTCACCTCAGTCGGCAAGAATAGCCTGGCTCGATACGATGCCGATGCCAGCCGCGCGCATCTCCCTGATTGCCGCCTTGACACCTTCTGGGTCGATGCCGCGGCTGGCATCCTCGATGAAGCGCACCCGGACGTCAGGCAGCATGTCGACGGCGTCGAGGGCCGAGAACTTGACGCAGAAGTCGGTCGCCAGTCCGCAAATGTCGAGCTCGGACACCTGCTGGGCTCTGAGATAGCCGGCAAGCCCGGTGAGGGCGGCCTGGTCGTTATCGCGGAAGGCGGAGTAGCTGTCGACGGCGGGATTGTCGCCCTTCTGCTGGATATAGTCGACCGCATCAAGGTTGAGGTCCGGATGGAATTCCGAGTCAGCCGTTTCCTGCACGCAGTGGTCCGGCCACAGGACCTGGGGTTGGCCGGATAGTTCGCCCATGTCGAAGGGCTTGGCGCCTGGATGCTGCGAGGCAAAGCTTCCGTGGTCGGCAGGGTGCCAGTCCTGGGAGGCGACGATGACGTCGTAGCCGCCGTCCTCGATCAGCCGGTTGGCAATGGGAACGATGTCGTCGCCGTGCGGAACCGGTAGGTTTCCACCCGGGCAGAAGCCGTTCTGGATATCGACCAGCAGTAGAGCCTTCATCACGATCTCCTCTTGCAGTCGTTTCAGGATGCCAAGAGCCGGCCCCCGGGGCAAGGTAGAAAGCGCCGGCGAAGCTCGCCCGTGGCAAAGTTCGCCGAGGGAATGGCCATTGGAGGAATGCCGTTCTGCCATTTTGTCCAACCTTGGAATGAGGTTGCTCGAAGCCAGTGGTGGTGGGCCCTATATCGGCAACAACTGACCGGAGTAATCCCCATGACCCTCTCTTCTTCCATCGACACGCGCGGGGCGGCGCTGCCACCGCTCGGCGCACCGGGGTTGACCGCACTTGCCGTACTGGTCCTCGGCACGATCGCGCTCGCCCTCATCTTTGGTCCGGCGCAAGGCGCGCTATTTCTGATTGGCGGCGCGCTTGGCATGTCGCTCTACCACGCCTCATTCGGCTTTACCTCCGCCTGGCGCGTGTTCATCGCTGAGGGCAGGGGGCGTGGGCTGCGGGTACAGATGATCCTGCTTGCGCTTGCCGTCATCCTTTTCTTCCCGGTCCTGTCGGGCGGCATGCTGTTCGGTCATGAGGTCAAGGGCTCCGTCTCGCCGGCCGGCACCGGTGTGGTGGTGGGCGCATTCATGTTCGGGATTGGCATGCAGCTGGGCGGCGGCTGCGCCTCCGGCACGCTGTTTACTGCCGGCGGCGGCAATGCCCGCATGCTGGTGACGCTGTTCTTTTTCATCGTCGGCTCGCTACTCGGCACGATGAACTTTACCTGGTGGACAAGCCTGCCATCGCTACCGCCGATCTCCTTCGTCGAGAGCTTCGGTGCGGTCGGCGGCATTGCCGTTTCGCTGGCGATCTTTGCGATCATTGCCGGCATCACCGTGCTCGTCGAAAAGCGCCGGCATGGCGCGCTCGAAACCGAACCGGCATCGCCGCGACAGGGCCTGTCGCGCTTCCTGCGCGGTCCCTGGCCGATGGTGTTCGGCGCCGTCGCGCTGGTCCTCCTAAACTTCGCCACGCTCGCGATCGCCGGCCGCCCCTGGGGAATCACCTCGGCATTCGCGCTGTGGGGTGCCAAGGGCGCGCAGCTTATCGGAATCGATCCCTCTGCCTGGCCCTACTGGCAACAGCCCGGCAATGCCAAGGCGCTGGCGCAGAGCGTGTTCGCGGACGTCACATCGGTCATGGACTTCGGGATCGTCGCCGGCGCCATGCTGGCGGCAGCGCTTGCGGGCCGGTTCGCGCCGAGCATGGATATTCCGTTGCGCTCGATCCTCGCCGCAGTGGTCGGCGGCCTGCTGCTCGGTTACGGTGCCCGCATCGCCTATGGCTGCAATATCGGCGCCTACTTCTCCGGTATCGCGTCCGGAAGCCTGCACGGCTACCTGTGGGCCGCCGCAGCGTTTGCCGGCAATATACTCGGCGTTGCGCTGCGACCCTGGTTCTTCCTGGAACGCAGGGCCGTGCGCCGCATCGACGGATAAGCGCCAGATGCGGCGAATCACCCTCTCGCCGATCTTCTGCAATCGATGATAAGGACCGGCGCACCGCCCGCGCCGGTCTTTTTTTTGGCCGGCCGCCTCTAGAAAACCACTGACCAGCTTGCGGCGGGGCTTCCTGCGGGCGCCGGAGCGGAAAACCCTAAATTAGAAAATCCTGCGAATAACGGCCTTGGGAATGGGTTTCGGGGGCATTAAAATTCCGGGTTAACCTTGAAAGAAGGAGATTTTGTCGCTAAAGAGCAACAGTCGTTGGGTTGACCTGCCTAAATCGCTGCACCGCGTGGACACACCGCCGCCGCATTTAGGCTAAAGTTCCGACGGCATGGGCTCTTACATGCACCACCGAAATTCAATCGGGGCGACGTAAAGACATTGGTTACCATAATCGTTCATTCTCATCGTCAGTCGGATATCGGCAGGGAGCAGATTTCTGCTCTGGCAATGGTCCGAGGTGATCTCGACGGTGTCGCCTGTCCGGCGGCGCTGGCTTGTGTGAATAACGGTTTGGGTAGCAAGTGATGGCGCGTTCAGCAAAAATTTCAGGCCAGGCAAATCAGCCGCGTAGCAAGGCCCAACCCCGCCGCAAGAAATCCCGCTCTCTCTTCGCCAACGTGACGCTCGGCGTCGGCCTGACGGTCGCGACACTGGTCGGCGCTTCGATGGTCACCATGGCGACTGCCGTGAAGTCGGCCTCGAACGTCAAGTTCGAGACGGCTCTGGTGCAGCCCAAGCTTTCCGGTCCGCTGCCAGTCGCCATCGCCGCCGATCGCAGCCTCGACGTTTCGAAATTCTCTCGCCTGCCCGGCAGCGCGCCGGCCACTCCGAAGGGCAAGCGCCTCGAAGGGGCCGACGTTGCCGCGCTCGCCGCGCTTCGTCCCGATCCGTCGAGCCTACGCGATGCCGTGCATGTGGCGATGGCCAAGGCATCCCGCCATTCCGAAACCGACCAGCAGTTCGCGGCACTCTCGAAAATGCGGCCGGAATCGTCGGCCATCAAGGCGGCTCTCGGCACCGCGATGGCCAGTCTGGTCGTCGTTGCCCCGCGTGGCGAAACAGCCATTCCGGACATGATCCAGGACGCACAGTCGACCACGCAGGTGGCCGAACTCAAGAACATGAAGCCGGTCGAAATGGCCGCGCTTGAGCAGACTGCTCTCGAGGAGACGGGTGACGAGGCTGACGACAGCGTCTCCATCGTCGAGGAAACGGTTCCCGTTCCTGCGCCGTCGCCGGCCGCCCAGCAGCTGCAGGCTGCGGTGTCCGGCTCTGCGCTGCCCAAGGATGGCCCGTTGCCTGTCATTCGCCCATCCTTCGGAACCGACAAGCCTTCCAAGCCGAGCGCGCTTGCCGCGATCGCCGCCGTCGCCCCGCAGAAGCAGGACAAGGACACGGACGAGAAGCCGACGGTGCTGGCCTTCGCCAAGCCCGACAACCCGCTTCGTGACGATTCGAGCCGTCCGTCGCCCTCCGTCCCGGCGCCCAACTGGCCAGGTATCGGGACCAAGGTTGCCGTCTACGACATCGCCGGCGGGATGGTCTACATGCCCAACGGAACGAAGCTCGAGGCTCATTCCGGCATCGGCAAGATGCGCGACAACCCCGATTTCACGCATGTCAGCATGCGTGGCCCGACACCTCCCGGCACGTACAAGCTGTCGATGCGCGAATCGCTTTTCCACGGCGTCGCCGCGATCCGCCTGACGCCTGTGGACGGCAAGGCGCCGCAGGGCCGCACCGGCCTTCTCGCCCACAGCTTCCTGCTGCGGGTTCGTGGAGACAGCCACGGCTGCGTCGCGTTCGCCGAGTACGATCGGTTCCTGAAGGCCTTCCAGCGCGGCGAGATCACCCACATGGTGATCGTGCCCAAGTATGACGGCAAGCGTCCGGGTCGTGGCACCAATGGCGGCTTCCTCGCCAAGCTGTTCGGCGGCAAGACGCCTGAGGCGGCTCGCTGCTCGAGGCCAGCCTTGTGGGCTAGTCGCGACAGCCAAGAAGATCCCGGGCGGTGCGGATAAAAATCCGTGCGCCGATCGGGATCAGATCATCGGGAAAGTCGTAGTTCGGATTGTGAAGGGCAGGGGTGGTCTCACCTGCGCCCAGGAAGAACATGGCCGACTGCGACACGGCGCCGAAGCGGCCGAAATCTTCCGACGCCCGCAGCGCCTCGCCGGCCTCGTGAACAATCCCCTCCGCATCCATTGCTGCCTTTAAGGCCGCGACCGCCTGTGCATCATTGCGCGAATGCTGGAACACGTCGTGGTACTCGAACGCGTGGCGCAGGTTGCACTCACCGGCCAGCCGCTCGACCATTCCTTCCGCTGTCTCGACCAAAGCCTGCATGGTGTCGTCCGTCATGGTGCGCAGCGTCACCCAGAGTTCCGCGTGGCCCGGCGCGATGCCGAAGGCGGGCTCGCCGATCACCGCATGGGTCACGGTCAGGAGCACAAGGTCGTCACCGGCGATGCTACCGCGGCTGAGCGCCGTCAGCGTAGGCATCAGCATCGCCATCGCCGGCATGGGCGAGATGCCGGTCTCCGGCATCGAGGCATGCGCCGTGCGCCCGGTCAGCGTGATCTTCAGACCGCGGGAGGCACAGTTGGCGGTACCCTGCTTCAGCCAGACGTGGCCGAGCGGCAGGCTCGGGAAATTGTGCAGCGAGAAACTGTAGTCGGGCGCGATCTCTCTAAAGCGCCGGTCGGCGATCACTGCTGCAGCACCGGCGCCAGTTTCCTCTGCCGGCTGGAACAAAAGCACGACCTTGCCCCGGCCCGGTCGCTCGCGGCCGAAATGCCCGGCCAGCACGGTCAGGATCGCCATGTGCCCGTCATGGCCGCACATATGCCCCTTGCCCGAGATGGTGGAGCGGTAGGCTGGCATCCCCGTTTCCTCGATCGGCAGGGCGTCAAGTTCGGCGCGGAATAAAACGACCGGACCCGGCAAACCGCTGTCGTAGACGGCGGCTACGCCATTGCCCCCAAGGCCGGTGATCAGTCGATCCGGCTGAGTGGCACCGACGCAGGCGGCGATGACGGCTGCCGTTTCGCGTTCCTCGCCGGAGACCTCGGGCATGGCGTGCAGACAATGCCTGAGGTCAGTCGCGTCGGCGATATCGCGATCGGTCAGGGACATCGGCAGGCTCTCCGGTTAGATGCTCCGATCAGCGGTATCTTCGTCGGCCGGGGCTGGCAAGGCCGCCGGCGAACCGCGGCAGATCAGGGCGTCCTACCACTCGACGCCGATCTTGCCGAAATGGCTGCCGCTCTTTTCGTGGCGAAACGCGTCGGCCAGATCTTCCAGACGGAAGACGCGGTCGATTACCGGCTTGAACAACCCGCCATCCAGCGCGCGGACGAAATCCTGCTGGTGCCGGCGGCTGCCGACGATCAGGCCTGAGAGAACGATCTGCTTGCGCATGAGGAGAGCAGTCGGCACATCGCCCTGAATGCCCGTCAGCACCCCGATCAGCGTGATGCTGCCCGCCATGCGGGTCGCCTCGATCGACTGGCCGAGCGTGCCGGGCCCGCCGACTTCGAGCGTATGATCGACACCGACCCCGTCGGTCCACTCGAGGATCTTCTTCGCCCATTCCGGATGCGTCTTGTAGTTGACCGTGCAATCGGCTCCGAGGTCCCTGGCGCGTTCGAGCTTCTCGTCGGAGGAGGAGGTTATGGCGACCCGTGCGCCCATCGCCTTGGCAAGCTGCAGGGCATAGATCGAAACCCCGCCGGTGCCGAGCAGAAGGACGGTTTCGCCGGGACGCAAGCCGCCGATCTCCACCAGTGCCCGCCAGGCGGTGAGGCCGGCCGTGGTGATGGTTGCTGCCTCGACATGGCTGAAGCCTTTCGGCGCATGTGTGAAAGCTGTGGCCGGCCGCACCGTGTATTCGCAGGCAAAGCCGTCGATACCGTCGCCGGGCGTACGGGAAAAGCCGCCCGGAAGCGGCCGGCCGTCGTGCCAGTCGGGGAAGAAGCAGGAGACGACATGGTCGCCGACCTTGAACTCGCTGACGCCTTCGCCGATGTCCTCGACCACGCCGGCGCCATCGGCCATCAGCACGCGGCCGTCGGTCGGCGGCTTTCCGAGTGCGACGCCGAGATCGTGGTAGTTGAGCGAGCTGCCGTGCAGCGCGACCCGGATTTCCCCGGGGCCGGGTTTTCCGGGGTCGGGCAGGTCGACCAGCTTCAGGGCATCCAGCCCGCCCGGGGCCGTGACAATCGCTTTCATGGGAACCTCATGCAACACGGAAAGGTGTTCGCGTGAGGTAGAGGCGACGGTGGCCGGGACAAGGGGCGGGATCAGGGGCGGGCCCGCCACCATGACACTGGGTGGTTGCGGCGAGCCGCCTGCCGGGGTCGGCTGGTACCAGCCTAAGCTCGCCTCAAGCCTTATCCACAAACCCGTCCAGCACGCGCTTCTGGCCAGCGCGGTCGAAGTCGATGGTGAGTTTGTTGCCCTCGATCCCGGCGATGTTGCCATTGCCGAACTTGATGTGGAAGACGCGGTCGCCGACGGTGAATTTGGAGGGCGTGTCGGTCGTCGACTTGGCGACCAGTTCGCCTTCGATGGTGCGTCCGCGCGGGCCGCTCTCGCCATAGCCGATGCGCTCGACCGCGTGGCCGGAGCGGCTGCCCCAGTTGTCGCGGGTGGCATCGGTCTTGTTGGCCTGTGCGCGTTTCCAGCCGGGGGTCGCATAGGTATTGGCGAAAGGCTCGGCCTTGTCGAACCGCGACTGGCCGTAGCCGCCGCGGCCGCCATAGCCCCCGAAATTGCTGTCGGAGGCTGCGACATCGACATGGTTGGCCGGCAGTTCGTCCAGGAAGCGCGACGGCATGGTGGACTGCCACAGGCCGTGGATGCGCCGGTTGGACACGAACCAGATGTGGCAGCGGCGCTTGGCGCGGGTGAGGCCCACATAGGCGAGGCGGCGTTCCTCCTCGAGCCCCGAGCGGCCGCCCTCGTCGAGTGCCCGCTGATGCGGAAACAGCCCTTCCTCCCAGCCGGGCAGGAACACGGTGTCGAATTCCAGGCCCTTGGCGGAGTGCAGCGTCATGATCGACACGGCGTCCAGGTTCTCGTTCTTGTCGGCGTCCATCACCAGCGCGACGTGTTCGAGGAAGCCGCGCAGGCTCTCGAACGACTCCATCGAGCGGATCAGTTCCTTCAGGTTGTCCAGCCGACCCGGGCCTTCCGCCGACTTGTCGGCCTTCCACATGTCGGTGTAGCCGCTTTCCTCGAGGATCTGTTCGGCAAGCTCCAGATGCGACGTGGTTTCAAGCCGTTCGCTCCAATTCCTGAAGTTTTGAATCACGTCGAACAGGGCCTTGCGGGCCTTCGGCTTCAGTTCATCCGTCTCGATGATGTCGGAGGCAGCCGACAGCATCGGAATGTCGCGGGCGCGGGCATAGTCGTGCAGGTTGCGGATTGTTGTGTCGCCGAGGCCACGCTTGGGGGTGTTGACGATGCGCTCGAAGGCGAGGTCGTCGGCCGGCTGGCAGACGAGGCGGAAATAGGCCATTGCGTCGCGGATCTCGAGCCGCTCGTAAAACCTCGGGCCACCGATGACGCGGTAGTTGAGGCCGAGCGTCACGAAGCGGTCTTCGAATTCGCGCATCTGGAAGGAGGCGCGCACCAGGATCGCCATGTCGTTGAGGTTGTGCTTCTTGCCGTCGCCATCGCCGCGCTGCAGCCGCTCGATCTCCTCGCCGACGGCCCGCGCTTCCTCCTCTGAATCCCAGGCCGCATGCACCTGGACCTTTTCGTCGTCCGGATCGACGCGATCGGTAAACAGCGTCTTGCCGAGCCGCCCCTCATTGTGGGCGATGAGATGGCCGGCCGCACCAAGAATATGTTCCGTGGAGCGATAGTTGCGCTCCAGCTTGATGACCTTGGCGCCGGAGAAATCCTTTTCGAAACGCAGGATATTGTCCACCTCGGCGCCACGCCAGCCATAGATGGACTGGTCGTCGTCACCGACGCAGCAGACGTTCTGGGGCACATCCTTCGGGCGCTGTGCCAGGAGACGCAGCCACATGTACTGGGCGGTGTTGGTGTCCTGGTACTCGTCGACAAGGATATAGCGGAACCGCTGGTGGTATTCTTTCAGGAGATCCGGGTTGTTGCGGAAGATAGCGATCGGGTGAAGCAGAAGGTCGCCGAAATCGCAGGCGTTGAGGGTGCGCAGCCGCGCCTGGTAGGCGGCGTAAAGCTCGCGGCCCTTGCCGTTGGCAAAGGCGCGCGCGTCACCTTCGGCAATATCGGGCGGGGTCAGTCCCTTGTTCTTCCAGCCGTCGATCATGCCGGCGAACTGCTTGGCCGGCCAGCGCTTGTCGTCCAGGCCCTCGGCCTGGATCAGTTGCTTGATCAGCCGCACCACGTCGTCCGTATCGAGGATGCTGAAGTCGGAGCGCAGGCCCGCCAGTTCCGCATGCCGACGCAGCAGCTTGACGCCGATCGAGTGGAAGGTGCCGAGCCAGGGCATGCCCTCGACGGCGCCGCCGACGAGGATGCCGACGCGTTCCTTCATCTCGCGGGCCGCCTTGTTGGTAAAGGTGACGGCGAGGATCTGGCTTGGATAGGCGCGGGCGGTGGCGAGGATATGGGCGATGCGGGTGGTGAGCACGCGGGTCTTGCCGGTACCGGCGCCAGCCAGCACGAGCACGGGCCCGTCCACCGTTTCCACCGCCTCGCGCTGTTCCGGGTTGAGGCCCGAAAGGTAATCGGACATCGGGCGGCCGGCGTCGCGCGCCGCCATGGCGCGGGCGGCAATGCCGAGACCCGGCTGGGGCGCGGGGGCAGGGCTGCGACCCGGTTCCTCGGCCGCGTCATCGAAAAACGGTATGTCGTCGAAGCTGTTCGTCATGGGGCCAATGTAGTGATTCGGACCCGAAAGGCCAGAACATGTTCTGCTTTCATTCACAGTCATGCAGACAGAGGATGACCATCGGCGAGGCTCAAAGGGTGCACAGACGCCATGCGGGCGTGCTTCGACTGACATATTCGTGATGCCTGGTAACATTACAAAGCAGTAAGGCCGGGGCGGTTCCTATTGATCGCCCGTCGCCAAACACGGATACTTGCGGTTGTCGTTGATTGTCGCGGAGAAGACCCGGTGCGGATTTGGAAACAGCTTCTGGCAAGCATGGTCGTCATGCTGGTCATGCTTGGATTGTGGGTTTATCTGGTGCCGAGCGCCGGTGACAGCCTGATCCGCATGGGCATGCCCGGCCAGGCGGTGGCACTGCTGCGAGGCGCGCCGGCCTCCACCGAGGCTGCCTC
>Ga0065165_1003791_pt1 | contig 10112 bp, 11 predicted proteins | sample AraplaMF_Cvi_mMF_FD_63813 | JGI IMG/M metagenome (GOLD analysis project Ga0065165, IMG submission 63813) | Arabidopsis root microbial communities from the University of North Carolina, USA - plate scrape MF_Cvi_mMF (version 2) (version 3) | ecosystem: Host-associated > Plants > Roots >... | reverse complement strand
CATCGACTGCATGATCGGCTGCATGCTGGAAACCAGCATCAGTGTGGCTGCCGCGGTGCACGTGGCGGTGGCCAAGGCCGACGTGATCACCAAGGTGGACCTGGACGGCCCCTCGCTGTGCCAGTACGACCCGGTGGACGGCGGGGTGAACTTCAACGAGTCGGAGATCTCGATCAGCGCCGCGCCTGGATTGGGCATCCGCCAGATCCGCGGCCTGGAGCCGATCGATGGCTAGGAGTCCGATTATGGCCGCATCGCTGCCCGCACCGCCCATGTCACCACTGGTGAAGATCCGCTCCGAGCGCGACCAGATGTCGGCAGTGGAGCGGCGCATCGCCGACTTCATCCTGGAGAACGCGCAGCTGCTGCGCGACTACTCCTCGCAGCAGTTAGCGAACGCGCTGGGGATCAGCCAGTCCAGCGTGGTGAAGTTCACCCAGAAGCTGGGTTTCAAGGGCTATCCGGACCTGAAGTACTCGGTCGGCGAGGCGATCGCGCGCGCCGACAACGGCGAGGCCGCGGTGGCGGCGCACCCGGTGGCCGGCGGCGAGCGCGAGTCGCTGGCCACCAGCCTGTGGCGGCGCAAGTCGGAGGCGGAAGAGGCGACGCGGCTGATCAATCCGCCGGAAACCCTGCGCGGCGCGGTGGAGGCGCTGGGCAAGGCCGGCAAGGTGTTCGTGATCGGCGTGGGCGAGGACGACGTCTACTCGCGCGGCTTCGCGCTGAAGCTGTCGATGCTGGGCATCGCCACCGTGCAGAGCTTCGACGTGGCGCGGATGATGGCGAGCATTTCTTCCGGCGGCGCGGGCGACGTGCTGCTGATCTTCTCCGAGCATGGCCACCATCCGGCGCTGTGCAAGATGGGGCGGCTGTTCCGCGAGCAGCGCGGCCGTTTGCTGACGGTGACGCGCCATACGTCCAATCCGCTGCGCGCGCTGGCCGACCTGGCGCTGCTGGTGTCGGCGCACGACGAGCAGCCGTACGTGCAGTCGATCGTCTATCAATCCGCCCTGCAGCATCTGCTGGACGGGTTGTTCATCGAGCTGTGCGAGGGCGACGAACGCCGCCACGCGCAGCTGCTCACCAATCTGGAACGGCTCCAGCTGCTGCTGGAACCCTGACCGCCTGACGATTCCGGGGCCGCATGATCCACGCTTTCCGTCTGTCCACACTGCGTTCGATCGTCGGCCTGGCGCTGCTTGCCTTGGCCGGTTGCGCTGCTTCGCCGCCGCCGCGCACCGATGCCCTCGCATGGAAGGATGCGCGCCAGCTGGTGCTGGTCGTTACCGACGACTGGAATGTCGACCACGGCCGGATGCGTGCGTACGAGCGCCATGGCGATGCGTGGCAGCCGGTGGCGGATGCGGTGCCGGTCACCATCGGCCGCTCGGGCGCCGCCTGGGGCGTGGGCCTGCATGCGCCGCGCACGGATGGCCCGGTAAAGCATGAAGGCGACGGCCGCAGTGCCGCGGGCGTGTTCCGTATCGGCGAGGCCTTCGGCTATGCCGGGCATGCGGATACGGCGCTGGCGTACCGCGCGCTGACCGTGTCGGACTACTGCGTCGACGTGGACGGCTCGCCGCTCTACAACCGCATCGTCGACGCCAACCACGAAGACGCCAAGGCGGTGGCCGGTTCGACCGAGGCGATGCGGCTGGACCTGCACGCGCACGGCGACCAGCGCTACAAGCTGGGCTTCGTGATCGAGCACAACCCGGACGGGCAGCGCGGCGCCGGTTCCTGCATCTTCGCCCACCTGTGGCGCTCGCCCACCGACAGCACCGCCGGCTGCACCGCGATGGACGAAGCGGCGATGCGCCAGCTGCTGGGCTGGCTGAAGCCGGAAGAACACCCGGTGTTCGCGCTGCTGCCGCGCCAGGCCTATACCAAGCTGCAGCGCGACTGGGCGCTGCCGGCGGCGGACGCCGCGCCATGAGTCCCACCGCGCGGGTACTGGCCGGTCTCGCCGCCGGCGCGGCGCTGGGGCTGGCGCTGGACGCGATGAGCCCCGCGCTTGCGGTGCGCGTCGCCGACGTCGCGCAACCGCTGGGCCGGCTATGGCTGAATGCCTTGCAGATGACCGTGGTGCCGCTGGTGCTGGCGCTGATCGTGGTGGGCGTGAACACCGCCACCGACGCGGCCGCGTCCGGGCGCGTGGCGCGGCGCGCGATCGGGGTGTTCATCGTGATCCTGGCCGGTGGCGCATTGCTGGCGGCGTTCGCCGCGCCCTCGGTCTTCGCGCTGTTTCCGCGCAGCCCGGCGCTGGCCGCGGCGCTGGGCAAGACGGTGGCGGGGCCGGCGTCGACGGTGGCGCCGATGGGCTGGGCGGACTGGTTCAACGGCATCGTGCCGAGCAACGCGATCATGGCCGCCGCGCAGAGCGCGATGTTGCCGACGGTGGTGTTCGCGCTGTTCTTCGGCTTTGCGCTGACGCGGATCGAGGCGGCGCGCCGCACCTTGGTGGTGAATTTCTTCCAGGCCATCGCCGACACCATGATCGTGGTGGTGCGCTGGGTGCTGTGGGCGGCGCCGGCGGGCGTGTTCGCGCTGATCCTGGCCGTATGCGCGCGGGCCGGGCTGCATATGCTCGGTGCGCTGGGCATCTATGTGCTGGTCGAATGCCTGCTGTACCTGGCGGTGACCCTGCTGATGCTGCCGGTGGCGGTGCTGTGGGGTGGCGAGCGCATACGCCGCTTCGTCGCCGCGCTGGCGCCGCCGCAGGTGGTGGCGCTGAGCACGCAGTCCTCGCTGGCCTCGATGCCGGCCATGCTGGAAAGCGCCGGCACGCGATTGGGCTATCCGCAGCACGTCAATGCGCTGGTGCTGCCGATGGCGGTGAGCCTGTTCCGCCTGACCAGTCCGGTGCAGTACGTCACCTCGGCCTGTTTTATCGCCTGGGCCTTCGGCATCGAACTGGGCGCGGCGCAGCTGGTGCTCGGCGCGCTGCTGGCGGTGGTGATCAGCCTGGGTTCGGTGGGCCTGCCGGGGCAGGTGAGCTTTATGGCGACCAACCTGCCGGTGGCGCAGGCGATGGGCGTGCCGGTGGGGCCGCTGGGCCTGATGCTGGCGGTGGACACGCTGCCGGATGCGCTGGCCACGCTGGGCAATGTCACGGCCGATCTCACCGCCACCAGTGTCGTGGCGAAGCAATCGGCGGCGGATGCCGCCGCGGTGGAGAGCGCATGAGCCGGATCGTGGAGGTCGATGCGGTGGTGATCGGCGCCGGCATGGCCGGCGCCTCGGTGGCGTACTTCCTGGCGCCGCATGCGCGGGTGGTGGTGCTGGAGCGCGAGACGCATCCGGGCGTGCATGCCACCGGGCGCTCGGCGGCGTTGTTTTCCGAAACCTACGGCTCGCCGCAGGTGCGCGCGCTGACGCGGGCGACGCGGCCGTTCCTCGAGCATCCGCCGGAAGGTTTCGCGGCGCATCCCATCCTCACGCCGCGCGGCACCGTGATCATCGGCGACGCGGACAGGGTCGATGCGGTGGTGGCGATGCACGATGCGATGTCGTCGCATACCTCCGATCTGAAACTGCTGTCGCCGGACGAGTTGCTGGCGATGGTACCGGTGCTGCGCCCGGAAGCGGCACGCATCGGCCTGCACGAGCCCGGCGCCGCGGACATCGACGTCAACGAACTGCACCAGGGCTTTCTGCGCGGCCTGCGCGCACGCGGCGGACAGCTGCGCACCGGCGTGGAGATCGGCGCGATCGAACGCGGCCCCGGGCATTGGTATGTGGATGCGGGCGACACGGTGTATCGCGCGCCGCTGGTGCTCAACGCGGCGGGCGCCTGGGTCGACCAGGTGGCGAACCTGGCCGGCGTCCATCCGCTGGGCATCGAGCCGCGCCGCCGCTCGGCCTTCCTGTTCGCAGCGCCGGATGGCCTGGCCACCGCGCGCTGGCCGTTCGTGATCGATGCCGACGAAAGCTTCTACTTCAAACCCGACGCCGGATTGCTGCTCGGTTCTTGCGCAAACGCCGACCCGGTACTGCCGCACGACGTGCAACCCGAAGAACTCGACGTGGCCCTGGGCATCTACCGCATCGAGGAAGCCACCACGCTGAGCATCCGCCGGCCAGTGCGTACCTGGGCGGGATTGCGTTCCTTCGTTGCCGACGGCGACCTGGTGGGCGGCTTCGCCACGGATGCGCCGGGGTTCTTCTGGGTGGCGGCGCAAGGCGGCTACGGCATCCAGACCAGCGCGGCGATGGGCGAAGCCTGCGCGAGCCTGGCGCTGGGCAGGGCGCTGCCGGGCTATCTGCAGGATGCAGGGCTTAGCGCGGCGATGCTGGCGCCGCGCGATCAATAAGGTCCACCGGAAACTACCGCGGTCGAAAAGGCGGCCTGACGTAAATGGTGCCGCCGCCAACCGTAACCGTCGGATTGATCAGTCCCGAATCGGGCCTCAGCGGAGCGATGCTTGGTCCCGTGCTGGGCCTGCCGCCGCTGCCTCCTCCATGTCCTGTATGGGAACCACCGGTGGCTGGGTGATCCTGCCGCCGCTCGGTCTTGCCGTTGATGTAGTCGAGACCGTTGAGACCATTGATGATGTCGTAGGTCGTGCAGAACTGTGCATTGCAGATGGTCAGTGTGTCGCCCGGCTTGAAGTTGTCCCATGCCAGGAAATGGTCAAAGTTTCTTATGACTCTCAGTGTCAGAACGTCCGGGATGGGCGACGACACCTTGCAGGAGTTCTGGCATATGCCGAGGTAATGAGGGGTGCCGGCCAGGGCGGGCGCCGTGGCGAGAAGGGAAAGCAGGCCAAATAGCTTCATCGGCTGCCCTCCTACTTGCAGTGTTCGGCGACGAAGGCTGTCGCCGCGGATTGCAGGGCAAATATGCGTTGAGGCGGCAGCCTTGCTTCCAGCCGCATCTGCTCGGTTGGATCGTACGTAGCCAGCAGCTTGTTGGTGATGACTTCGTACTTGTAGGCAGTCTCCGGATCGTCCCCATACAGAAGGCCATCCGCCTTGCCGGCATTGAAGGCAATCATGCCGATCGCGTCGACATTGCACTCGTCGGCAAGCGCTTCAAGATAATGCCGGGACGTCGAAAGGTAGCTCTGTACGGCCGCGGGATGTTCGAGTGCGTATTCGGTGCTGCCTAGCGCTTCCGTGGTGCCGGAGGAAGCGTAGATGTACCTGGCCGGGCCATATCCATGCTCCGCGGCGAGCCTTAGCCACGTTGCCCTGCCATCGAGTTGCTCGTGGCTGATGTCCTTGCACGTGGCGAGATAGGCGCTGTTGTCATCGGCGAGTTTTGCTGTCGAGCAGGCGGCAAGACTCGCGTACAGCAAGGTGGCGGCGTGATCGTCGCCGGCCTTGGCCTGGTCGATAAGAGTGTCCAGATGATCCTTCAGCTGCCCGGTGGGCGGCTTGAGGGAATCGATATGCTTGATGCGATGAAAGGCCGGGTTGTCGCCCGGATCGGTGGCCGCCATCGCACAGGCGGATACGCAGGTGGTCACCAGCGCGGCGATCAGGTTTGCAAGGGGCTTGCGCATTTCGTTCCCGGTCTCGATTCGAATGAGGAGGCCGGGTGAGATTCCTCGATCCTGCCGGGATCGCTAAGCATGAGCGCTGCATTTTCAGACAGTGCCTAAGCTGGCAGGGCGGACTGCCTCAATGGTGGTGCCCGGTTTCGTCATCCGCAGGCAAACCGCCGCCAAGACCTGGTCCCGCGCCCGCGGCCATGCCGCCGCCAGCTTTTCCGCCGCCGCTAGCTCCACCCTTGTTGCCCTCACCTTTGCCGCGTTGCGCAGCCACGCGCGCCGGTCCCTGCTTCGGAATGCCGACGGAGGAGGGAATCGGGTCGAGGTCCAGCACTTCGCGGATGAAATCGCGCAAGGAGACCACCAGCTCGTCGATATGCACGGGCCTTCCCGCCACCAGTTCGTTGGCGGCATGTGCGGCGAGTTCCACCTGCCGTTCGGTGCCCAGCAGGATGATGTCCGACAGCGCCGCTTCCACCGCATCGCGCGTACGGCGCGCTCGTTCGCCCGCCGCCATCGCCGCTTCCGCTTCGCCGCGTTCGCGCAGCTGGCGCAGGTGGGTGGGATCGACGGCGAGGTTGCCGGTGAAGGAGCCGCCCAGGGTCTTGTAGGCGGCGATCAGGGTGCGCAGGCGTTCGTTGATCTGGCGGTTGGCGCGCTCGCGCCGCTGCTGCACCGTCTGCATCGCCAGCAGGCGGATGCCGACGCCGATCAGGGTGATCACCGCCAGGCCGATCAGGGTGGAGAGCAGGCCTTGCCAGGAGGTGAAGTCGAGATTGCGCATGGCGCTAGGCTTCCTTGGTGCTGACGCGGCCTTCTGCGGGTGCGGGCGTGGCGAAGATGCGCGCATGCAGCGCCAGCAGGCGGTCGCGCACGCGCACCGCCAGGCCGTCCTCGACGTAGCGCTTGGAAAGCGCGGCCACGGCCAGCGGTACCGGCACGATCAGGATGGCGTAGGGCCAGGTCGCGGTGAGCTTTTCCTGTCCGGCCAGGACGAAAAGCTGGGTGATCGCGCAGAACACGATGTAGTGCAGCAGGTACAGCGAATAGGAGATGCCGCCCAGCCAGACCAGGACGCGCGGCACGCGCGGCTCGGCGTTCTTGTAGGTGAGCGCCATCACCGCGAACATCAGCATCAGCGGCGCGCCCCAGCGGATCGGACCGTGGACCCACACCGGCGCGGTGCGCCAGGCGGTGGCGACGATCAGCAGGACGCAGGCGGCGATCAGGGCATCGGTCAGCTTCGAACGCGGCAGGCTCAGCTTCGACCGGTACAGCAGGCCGATCAGCACGCCTGCCGCGAACTCCCACACCATGGGATTGGTGAGCTGCCCGGCCAGCGCGCTGCCGAAGTGGTAGTCGTTATTGGCCAGCAGCGACACGTAGCCGGCCGCCAGCCACGGCGCCAGCACCAGGGTCAGCACCAGCCAGGCAGCGAACGCGATCCATCGCGCCGAGCCGAACAGGATGGCCAGGCCGAATACCACATAGAAATAGAACTCGTAGTTGAGCGTCCAGCCGATCGCATACGGCAGGCCCAGATAGGGCGGCTGGTGGGTGGACACCGGCAGGAAGCACAGGCTCTTAAGAATGTTCGCCAGCGGCGCGATCGGCTGCGCCGTCGCGGCCAGGAAGGCTATCCACAGCAGCACCGCCACCGCATACACGGGCCACACGCGGGCGAAGCGCTTGATCAGGAAGCCGCTGGCATAGCGCAGCGAGCCGTCGGCGCCGCGCGTGGTGTAGACCATGATGAAGCCGCTGACCAGGAAGAACAGGTCCACGCCCTGCGCCGCGGGCATGATGTAGTGCTCCACGAACGGGCGCCATTCGGTCTCCAGCAGATAGCGGCGCGCATGCGTCAGCACCACCAGCAGGGCGGCGACGCCGCGCAGCGCCTGGATCCAGTCAAGCTTGTGTCGTTCCGCCATGGGGCGTCCGCGGTGGCATCGTTCGCGGATTTTAGACTTAAGGCTGTCTGAATCCGCAATCAATTTGGGCGTATTCCGATGCTCGCGCCGGATCTATTCCTCCGGATCGAAGTTCAGCGCCATGCGCAGCAGGATGGCCAGCGCGATGCCCGCGGCCACGCCGACCAGGATCGCTCCCGCCACGGGCTTGCTGGCGCCGCTGACGATGCTCAGCAGCATCAGCACCAGTGCGCTCAGCAGCAGCGTGATCTGTTTCGGGCCGCGCCCATGCTTTTTTGCGGATGGGCGGTTGCGCTGCGCTTTCATCGTCGATGCTCCGACTGCCGCGGATGCGGCGGACCACCGCTGCATCTTGGCGCGGGGGTGTAGAGGCGTCTCTTAGGCGCAGGCTGAAATGGCGCCCGGGGCACTGCATTCGGGACAGACGACGGGTGTTAGATGCTTTCCGCGGTCACGAAGGGGCGAAATGGACGTCCAAGCGCCATGGCGGGGACTACATGCCGATCCGTTCCGTCATGCCCCGGCAGGCGCGCTATCCTGTGCGCTCCCCACGGCCCGCCCAGGCGGGCGCGAAGTCCGGGCCATGGCCCGTAACACGGTTAAATTCATAGGGTTGCAGCGCTCATGTTGCTGATGATCGACAACTACGACAGCTTCACCTTCAACCTCGTCCAGTACCTGGGCGAGCTGGGACAGGAAGTGAAGGTGGTGCGTAACGACGCGCTCGACGTGGCCGGCATCCGCGCGCTGCGGCCCTCGCACATCATGATCTCGCCCGGCCCGGGCACGCCGGACGACGCGGGCGTGTCGCTGGACGTGCTGCGGCAGCTGGCGGGGGAAGTGCCGGTGTTCGGTGTATGCCTTGGGCACCAGGCCATCGGCCAGGCCTTCGGCGGCAAGGTGATCCGCGCCAAGCAGATCATGCACGGCAAGACCTCACCGGTGCGCCATCGCGGCCGCGGCGTGTTCGCCGGGCTGCCGGACCCGTTCGAGGCCACGCGCTACCACTCGCTGGTGGTGGAACAGGGCTCGCTGCCGGACTGCCTGGAAGTCACCGCCTGGACCGAGCATGCCGACGGTTCGATCGACGAGATCATGGGCCTGCGCCACAAGACCCTGCCGATCGAGGGCGTGCAGTTCCACCCCGAATCCATCCTTACCCAGCACGGCCACGACCTGCTGCGCAACTTCCTCGGCCTGCCGCTGAAGCTCGCCGCATGAACGGTGCCGGGCGCAGCATCACCATCACCCCGCAGGAAGCGCTGCAGCGAACCATCGAGCACCGCGAGATCTTCCACGACGAGATGATCGAGCTGATGCGCCAGATCATGCGCGGCGAAGTCAGCCCGCTGATGACCGCGGCGATCATCACCGGCCTGCGCGTGAAGAAGGAAACCATCGGCGAGATCACTGGCGCCGCGCGCGTGATGCGCGAGCTGGCGGCGAAGGTGGACGCCGCGCCGCATCCGCATTTCGTCGACATCGTCGGCACCGGCGGCGACGGCGCCTCCAGTTTCAATATCTCCACCGCGTCGATGTTCGTCGCGGCGGCGGCGGGTGCGCGCGTGGCCAAGCATGGCGGGCGCAGCGTGTCGTCCAAATCGGGCAGCGCGGACGTGCTCGAGGCGCTGGGCGCGGCGATCGACCTGCCGCCGGCCCGGGTGGCGCAGTGCATGGGCGAGACCGACATCGGCTTCATGTTCGCGCCCAACCATCATCCGGCCATGAAGGTGGTGGCGCCGGTGCGCAAGGAAATGGGCGTGCGCACCCTGTTCAATATCCTGGGGCCGCTGACCAATCCGGCCGGTGCGCAGAATATTCTGATGGGGGTGTTCCACCCCGACCTGGTCGGCATCCAGGTGCGCGTGCTGCAGCAGCTGGGCGCCAGGCACGCGCTGGTGGTGTGGGGCCGCGACGGCATGGACGAGATCTCGCTGGGCGCCGCCACCCTGGTCGGCGAGCTGCGCGACGGCGAAGTGCGCGAGTACGAGGTGGAGCCGGAGGACTTCGGCCTGGCCATGGCCTCCAGCCGCAACCTGCGCGTGGAGAACGCGGCCGAGTCGCGCGCCATGCTGCTGGAGGCGCTGGAAGGGCGCCGCGGCGTGCCGCACGACATCGTCTGCCTCAACGCCGGCGCGGCGCTGTATGCGGCCGACGTCGCGCCTTCGATCGCCGCGGGTATCGAATTGGCGCGCGCGACCATTGCCAGCGGCGCGGCTCGTGCAAAAATGGACGCTTTCGTGGCTACCACCCGAAGGCTTGCGGCAGCGTCGTAAGCCCAAGGTAGGCCAATCGCCCTAGGCATTCGGTCCGCGCGCGGCGCGGCCGAAGCTTGTGTAACCTTGGGCCGCGCACCGCGCGTTTCCCCGACCCACGCTGACGCATCCAGGCCGACCCATGACCGACATCCTGCAACGCATCCTGACGCGCAAGACGGAGGAGATCGCCGAGCGCAGCGCACGGCTGCCGCTGGCCGAGCTCAAGGCGCGCCTGGCCGACGCCACCGAGACGCGTCCGTTCGCCGATGCCGTCGAGGCCAAGATCGAAGCCGACCTGCCGGCGGTGATCGCCGAGGTGAAGAAGGCCAGCCCCAGCAAGGGCGTGATCCGCGCCGACTTCGACCCGGCCTCGATCGCGCGCAGCTACGAGCTCGCCGGCGCGGCCTGCCTGTCGGTGCTGACCGACA
>Ga0065165_1003790_pt1 | contig 10113 bp, 12 predicted proteins | sample AraplaMF_Cvi_mMF_FD_63813 | JGI IMG/M metagenome (GOLD analysis project Ga0065165, IMG submission 63813) | Arabidopsis root microbial communities from the University of North Carolina, USA - plate scrape MF_Cvi_mMF (version 2) (version 3) | ecosystem: Host-associated > Plants > Roots >... | reverse complement strand
AAATCCCGCTCATTGGTGATCGTCTGAAATTTCTCCTGTTGGCCATTCCTGTTCTGTCGCACGAGTATCACATCCATTCCGCCAATAATTGTGCGCTTTGCTCTATCCAGGATTATTTCCAGTTCAGCCCTATCCTGCGTTAACTGCAGTTCTTCAATACGATTCACGATAATAACATAATCTTCCATACTGCAAATGTATATAATTGCCCGTAGCCGTACATCGACTGTTCCGAATCGGACAGTTTCCTGAAATTTACGTCTTTTAATGTATTAAAAATCACCTGCTTGCATTTTGGCATACCCATTGACGTGCCCAACTATTCATAATTGCCTATGTTCAGGAACTATTTTAAAATTGCCCTTCGCAATCTGGCGAACAACAAAGTATATTCCCTGATCAATATCGCGGGGCTTACCATTGGCCTTACCTGCGCGATGCTGATCCTGCTGTATGTGAAGGATGAAGTGAGTTTTGACCGCTTCCATGAGAAAAATCCGCTTATCTACAGGCTGGTATATAAATACAATAACCAGGGTGGGGAACAACGAATGACCTCTACGAGCCTTTTACAGGGTCCAAAATTCGCACAACATATTCCAGGCATCCAATCGTTCACGCGTGTACAAAGTGGTCATGTTGACTTTAAAAACGGTGTTAGCGTCGAGGGGAAGGATATTCTCTTTGTAGATTCCAATTTCCTATCCACATTCACTTTTCCTGTTTTATATGGCGATGTGAATACCTGTTTAAAGGTCAGGCAGTCTGTGATCCTGACAAAGGATGAGGCAAAGAAGCAATTTGGTACAGCGGATGCCCTTGGCAGGACCCTGATGGTGAGTGATAAAAATGTGTTTGTGCCTTACCAGGTGACTGCTATAACGGAGAACTGTCCGGAAAACTCAACCATTCAATATAAGATGCTCCTGCCTATGCGGGAGGATCCGGCTGCTGAAAAAGATAATAATAACTGGTTTTCTTTTTATCTCAACACTTTCTTTGTGCTGGATAAGCATGCTGATCCCGGGGTGGTCACCATGCAGATGCAGCGGTTCTATGAGCAGGATGCCGGGGCTACCTATGCGGAAATGATGGCGAAGTATGGGAATGGAACGGGGAGTACTATTGGGAGGTATTTACTGCAACCCTTTCTGGATATTCATCTGAGTACGGAATTTACAGCGAGCAATGGACTTTTGAATCCCAGCAGACCTGTATATGGTTATATCCTCTCTGGTATTGCAGGGTTTATCCTGCTGATAGCAAGTATCAATTTTGTGAATTTGACGGTTGCCCGCTCTGTCAGACGAGCAAAGGAGATCGGGATCCGGAAGGCGATTGGCAGTGACCGCAAGCAATTGATCGTACAGTTTATGGGCGAGTCATTTGTATTATGTGGCATTGCATTTTTGCTGGCGATTATGGTTACGCAGCTGATATTGCCTGTTTTTAATGAACTGGCGAATAAGAAACTGGCGATCTCTTATTTGTTTGATGCCCGCCTGATATTGGGATATATGGGCTTATTCCTGGCCACAGGTTTGCTGGCTGGTTTTTATCCTGCTTTGGTGTTATCGGGGTATAGTCCTATCGATACTTTGTATAGCCGGTTTATGCTGAAGGGGAAGGGTTGGTTGCAAAAATCGCTGGTCGTGTTACAGTTTACACTGGCTTCTTTTCTGATCATTGCCACGTTTACAGCGTATGCTCAGTTCAATTATCTTACGAAAACAGATCTGGGGTATAATGATCAGGATATTGTGATGGTGGGGAAAGCGAATCTTTCACATGCAGAAGCGGCAACGTTTAAGGCGGAGTTGTTGAAGTCACCGGATATTGTTGCGGTTGCACCTAAGAATGGCGGGCGCTGGGGTACACTGGGGAAGGTGTCCGGTGATTCCACGATCCGGTTTGAGTGGGAGACGGTGGATGAATCATATTTATCTACGTTGAAGATCCCTTTGGTAAGAGGCCGGAATTTCTCTGCCGCTTTTCCAGGTGATTCTGCGCATGCGGTGTTAGTGAATGAGGCATTTGTGAAGGAAGCGGGATGGAAGGATCCGATTGGGCAAACGGTTGTTTTTACATTCAAGGATAATAAGACGTATGAGGTAGTGGGGGTCGTGAAGGACCATCATTATGCGACGATGAGTGAAAAAATTGGACCGCAATTATTTACGATGGAGAATTCGAACCCTTATGGCACTTTTTATATAAAGATCAGGCCGGGAACTGCTACGCGTAGTTTGCAGTTTATAGAAGAGCGGTTTAAGGCGTTTTATCCGCTTACGCCGTATAGTTATGTATTTAAGAATGAGCAGAACCTGAAGAATTATGAGTCGGAGACGAGGTGGAAGCAGATTATTTTATTTAGTGCGATCCTGACGATCTTTATTTCCTGTATTGGGTTATTTGGATTGTCGGTGCTTTCGGCGGAGAAGCGGACGAAGGAGATTGGGATCAGGAAGGTATTGGGGGCTTCTGTGCAGAGTATTGCGACGGTGTTGTCGGTGGAGTTTGTGAAGCTGGTGCTGATTGCGTTGGTGATTGCGGTACCGCTGGCATGGATGGCAGCGAATAAGTGGCTGGAGAATTATCCTTACAGGATAAGTCCTGGCTGGATGATGTTTGCAGCTGCGGGGGGACTGGTGTTGATGATAGCGGTGTGTACAGTGAGTTTTCAGGCAGTGAAGGCGGCGTATGCGAATCCGGTGAAGAGTTTGAAGAGCGAGTGATGTTTTTTATTATGGATAACACAAGAGGTTGTATCAAAAGTAATTTGAAGGCATTGAGAATTTGATAAATAAAAATTCTCTCCATCTGGTATCCGAATTAAATCCCGGAAATTTTACTTTTGATACAACCTCTTGTCCTTTATATCTCAGTAGCCACTATCACCTCCCTATTCTCCAGCATCGGCACGATCTGCCCTATTACCAGTTGCTGAAAATACCCGGAATTACGATGTACCTCTACCGCTGCTTCATCCACATATCCTTCGTACAGCAATAACGTATTCGCATCCTGCGTACTCTGATGTATCTTATAAAACAAATTACCCTCCTCTTCCCTACTCTTTTCCGCCACCTGTTTCATCAATTCCAGCACTGCATTCAATTGTCCTTCTTTGACCTGCCATTTGGCAAACACATTAATACTCATCTTACCATCTTTTTATTTACCTAAAATAGATACAATTTTCTCACCTACACCTTTTGCAGAAGCAGGGTTCTGACCAGTCACTAATCTACCATCTGCAATACTATTTGCAGACCATGGCGCTGCTGCATGAAATATCGCACCCTGGCTGGTCAATGCAGTCTGCAGATCAAAAGGTACATCTGCTCTTGCATAATTATCTTCTTCTTCCGTCGTGAATGAAGTGATCTGTTTACCATTCACCAGGTAAGATCCATCACTCAGTTTTACATTTAACAAAGATACGGGTCCATGACATACGGCTCCTACTACCGCACCTCTTTCATAAGTCTCCGCAATTACTTTTTTCAGCAAAGGAGCTTCCGGCATATCAACCATTGGCGCAAGACCACCAGGTACGAATACCGCATCATAGGCACTTACATCTACTGTTGACAGTTCTTTTGCATGCTGCATATCCGCCCAGCCTTTGCCTGTGAGGAATTTTAAATTATCCGGATCACCGGCTTCATTCAGTGCATCCAGGTAAGGTGTTTCACCGGTTAAACTTGCAAAATCCACCTGGTATCCGGCTTTGTCAAATTCAGCATAAGGGTGCGCTACTTCAGGAAGGAAGGTACCAGTTCTTCTATGATGAGCACCGATTGCGTTGGCGTTGGAAACGATGATTAAGATTTTCATGATGTAATTGTTTTTGTTTGATAAGTCAAAATTACATCAGGGAGGAGGGGCGGGAGAAGGAGTGAGATCACAAAAAAAGTGTGATTTGGATCACACGATAGGCTATATAAAAAAGAAGTTGTATCAAAAGTAAAATTACCGGGATTGAATTCGGATACCTGATGGAGAGAATTTTTTGTTATGGCATTCTCAATGCCTTCAAATTACTTTCGATACAACCTCTCTTCGTTATTGTTCGCTTGTTTCCAGGTCGATCAAGGTCCAGTTTGTTTTATCGGCCCAATCACCTCCATTATATCTTAACTTAGCGAGGTAATTTAATCTCAGCTTGGCGCCAAAGGAGTTTTGGGCATCGACATAGCTCTTCACAGAAAAGGTACTATCCCCCAGGTATACTGCAGAAAAATCAAGCGTAGGAAAATCTGCGGATCCGGGTGCTTTGAGCCTTGGCGTTACAAATTGTTTTGAAATGATAAATGCTTCACTTGTCATTTTAGAAAGATCCTGCTTTTCTGGTTTGTCGTCGTCAGATCCAAAGGCAAGGAATGTAAAGATGCTACAGATAAGTAGTGTCAACAGGTGTTTTTTGAACATTTGCTTGAGGTTTAGTGATAATAATTATAGACAATAAAAATCCGGTACTATAGCAGATGAGGTCATTGGCATCGTAGGTGCCACGAACGAGGTGAAAGTATTGTCCTATTTCAGAACCTGCACCTAAGAGGAAAGGGATGAACAGGTAGATGGAGAGCTGGCGCTTCCATAGCAAAAGGACGGCGGATGTAAAGGAGTACATCCATAATGCATCGGGCAGGGAGTAGCGCATCCATTGTGGTAAGGTGGATGTGATGGAGGTTTGATATGCTGAACGGAGGTAGTAGATATACGTGTCAAGGTTGATAAGCTGAAACCAGTGGAACATCTTTAAAGTTTCATGTCTTCCAAGGATGTATATTAGTCCGCCGATAGATACAGGAATAATGCAATTGGTAATTGCAGTTCTCATACAGGGGTATTAAGTGGTTGATATTCACATGACCGGCGACGAAGGTAATCAAAAACAACGAATGGAAAAAAGGGTGGATAAATGGTATCGATTGCAGATTAAAATAAATTTCAAATTCTTCCTATCTTACTTACACCTAAACTCATGATATGAACATTTTCCAGGTCCTTGCCCGCAATATCATCCGGAAATCCTTTCATTTATCCGTATGGACCATTGAACAATTCTACGACATTGCCTTGTACGAAGAAAAAACAAGGGCACTCAACACCCTCCCGGAAGGTAGCCTGGGTAAAGAGATTGCCAATTGCCTGATCCGGCATCAACTAAGACTCGTACCCGGGTATGAAAGCCATGATCTGAAGCATGTGTTACTGGGTTTTGAAATGACACCTGTACATGAGATTCGCCTGCAGGCATTTATGCTGGGCAATGGTAACAGGACTATTCCCAGTTTCATGATCTTCCTGTTTGGAGCACTGTTACTACCTGATATGTGGAGTACTTTTTACCAGGATTTCAGGAACGGGGCAAAGGCCAAACCGATCAGCAGCTGGAGTATAGAAGACTATGCCCATTGCCAGATCAGTACTTTGCGGGAGGCTGTATTTAATTATGCGCCTAAGAGCAACCCAATGCCAGTCAGTTCCCGGATCACTATTTTCGGTGCCTATACGGCTATTATTCTGGGCGCGGCAGGGATGCTGTTTTGTCTACCTTTCCTGTTTTCTTCCAGGATGGAAGATCTGATAGGTGCTGGATTTCCTTTTGTAGGTGGTGCCATCATTGCGGGTGCGGGATTGATTGCGCTTTCAAATATTACCAAACCACAGCCTATCCCTGTTAAAATATAAAAGTCTTTTTCTCAAAAGCAAATTGGCTGGCAGGGATTGTTCAGAGGCCACTGTAATTACCGTATTTCTTACAAGTTCTGATAAATAGGTCTCCCGGTTAAAAACAAACCGGGAGACCAATATAAAAATAAATTTATATTTGTGGTCTCAAACTATACCTATAATGAAACCACAGTTCTGTGCACTCCCCTTGTTACTGAGCCTTTTATATGCCTGCGCTGACCCAAAGGACATCACCATTACTTACAACGCCCAATTTTGTGATGAGCACATCGTAAAACTTGACGATACCCTCATCTTAAGATCTACAAATGAGGACGCCTTTGATACACTTCGGATTAAATCAGGCAGCCATACACTGGTTGTAAACGGAGGCAAAGCACAGCACTTCAACATTGAAGATGATGGCATTCTGAATATAGCGCATGACGAATTCGTGATCTTCCCGATAAAGTATATCTATGGGGATGAAGGTGTGTATCAAAGCAACCTGGGTGTTCCAAACAGAATCAGGATCGACTCCTTTATCGTTGGTTCAAAAACACACATCAATCACCTGAACACACCGCCTACAAAGCTTGACCTTCAAAATATAGACAATGGGGATGAGATGTCTGCATTGTATAAGATAGACAGTAATCAGCTGGTGATCAAAAAGATCTGGGAACTAGGTATTACGGATGAGATTCCCTCCTCTATGACGAAAGGCGTACCGAGAGACGCCAGATCCTCTGTTGTTTACAAAAAGAAGGTAATGGAAGCCAGTCAGTTTTTAAGATTTGCAGCAATAACAGGTGATTATAATATTACCGCTATATCAGCAATTACTAAATAAATCCCCAATGATCCACGCCTTTTTTTTATGATTTTATTATCAATTAGGATAGTTACCTTCATAGAATGAAACGGACCACTCTTTTTATCGCGATCCTGGTGTCTGCCTTTGCAACGAAAGCGCAGCAGGGCCCTTCCCTGTTCAATCATGCAAATGACACGACCAATCGCTATAATAAGTGGTTTGTGACTAAATACACCGGCATTTCCACTGGTTTTATGGCCTGGAAAGGTGGTGGCGGCAGTTTCCTGGCTGCCCCGATGGCACTGCAGCTGAACCGCCAGTTGACCAACAATCTTTTTGCTTTTGGAAATATATCTGCGACGCCCACCATTTTCCACTCAAACAGCCTGTTTTTAGCCCAGCCTGCCAGCGGTAAGAGCTTTGGTCCAATGCGTGCCAATAATACCAATTTTGGTATCAATCCGGCCGCTCAGATTGGTGTTATGTACATCAGCAATGACCGCACCTTCTCCATATCAGGTAGCGTCAGTGTAAGCAGAAGCAACTACTACGGCTACTCTCCCTTAAATACATTTGTACAATAAAATTATATTGCATATATTTGCAATGTAATTAAACCCCCTATTTCTGGTTTTACCCACCAGAAGCACCTATGTTTAAGTACAAAATACCTGTAACTCAGACAATTTATAATATACTATGCTAAGGGACGAGCATAGCCGGACAATCATATTCTTTAACACACTTAATTTAAAAATCCTATAACACGCACAACACTTTTGTTTTTATAATCTCCAAAATATCTATGAAAAAATCAATTCTAACTGTAGGACTGTTAATCCTCGGACTGGCTACTTTTGCCCAGGACACTGACAATGACAACGAAGAGTACGAACTCAAAGGGACAGAAAAACAAGGTTACATCATTACAAAAGATGACAAGAAGATCGAAGGTATTGTGAAACTTGTTGGTGGTTCAACTGCACCCTGGAGAAATCAGAAAAAGGTAAAGTTCATTGCGAAAGAAAACATCGATCTGACTAAAAAGAAACAGAAATTTAGCAAGATGGATGCTGATGACATGAAGGAATATGTGGCTATCGAAGATAGCGTAGAAAGACATTTCCGTCTCATCAAATTCACCAACAAAAGAGAAGCTATCAGCAGCGGTGGTGGCCTGGGTGCACAGATCAAGACCATCAAGAACCTGTCTCACACCACACACATGGCAGAAGTGATCGTAGATGGTCCTATCACTATGTATCGCTTGTATGGTTATCCTGCTCCGGTAGCTGTGGGTAACAGCGATGTAGCTGAGATGGAAGCTGCGAACCAGAACCTGATAGACAACCCGGATATCCTGGTACAGAAAGGTGATGATAAGCCAAAAGAACTGGCAGCTTCTGATATCAAGAAACTGGTGAGCGATTGTCCTGCGATAGCGGAAAAGCTGGCTAACAGCGGCTTTAGCACTTATGATCCGGCTAAGGAAGAGAAGAAGAAAAGTGCAATGGGTAAGCTGATCAAAGGTGAATTAGACAGAGGCGGTACCAAACTGCTGGACATGGGTACACAGATTTTCCCTGAATATAATGCGACCTGTAATACGACAGCAAGCAAATAATTAAAATTCTTAAATTACTTTTGATTCAAACTAAAAAGGAATTGAGCGATGGCTCAATTCCTTTTTAACATTGGTAAGACTTCTTTGATCGACGTCAGTGTTTTTAAATTCGGATGCGTGACATCTCCCTCCACACGCTCAAACTCCCAGGTCACATAATAAGGTATATGTATTGCATGCGCTCCTAATGCCAATACAGGTATTATATCAGATTTCAGTGAATTGCCCAGCATCAGGAATTCATCCGGCGCTACGCCTAATCTTTTTATCATCCTGCTATAATCATCTTCATGTTTCTCACTCATTATTTCAATGTGATGAAAATAATGTTCTATACCCGAGTTCTTCAGTTTCCTTTCCTGATCCAGCAGGTCACCTTTTGTAGCAACAGCAATGCGATAATCGGATCGTAAAGACTGCAGCACCAATTCTACATCATCCAGCAATTCAATCGGCTTGGCCAGCATGTCCTGTGCCAGTTCAATCACCTTTTTTACATACTTACCGGAGCGCTCCTCCCCTGTTATCCTAATGACCGTCTCTATCATCGACAAGGAATAGGGCTTGATCCCATAACCATACAAGGCAATGTTTTCACCTACCGTTTTATGCAACTCCTGCGCCGCTAGTTGCGGAGGAATAAAATCAGCCATCATATTTAAAAACTGCGCATTCAGTTCCTGGAAATACGGCTCACAGATCCATAAAGTATCATCCGCATCAAACGCAATTACTTTGACTTTATTTATCATAATCCTTAGCTCTTGAACGCACAAAATACTAAAAAGAGCGCGCCTTACAAACGAATACAGGCGAAGGATTCAATTTCTTGTCAAAGATCAATTATTCCACTACTTCTTACAACCGTTGATAGAGTCTTCAATACCATCCCAGATCTGGTTATCAGATACGATAAATGGCTTCTTTTCAATTTTATAAGCCACTGATGCCTGACCAGGATCAAAGTTGAAACTGAGCACAATATCACCAATAGGCGTACTCGTAGTGGCAGTACCCTGATTAGCATCTGGTGGATTATACACTGTTCCATGCTCTTTATTGCTGGTGGTTTTCACACATTCCCAGATCGAAGCAGATACATTGTAGAAAGTTCTTGAACTACCCATAATAATTTGAATTTTTTAAATGAACACGATTACATAATTGATATAAGCATTTTTGGGCCGGGTCTCTACACCGCCGGCAGCAGAGGAATTTGCTGATCCCAGTTCATCTTTTTCGAATACACCGGGCGATGTTCTGCCACCAAGATTATTGGTCCAGTAATCGCCCCCATTTGATGCGAAAGTATGTGAATGGGATAAGATGCCACCCGCTTCCAGGGAGCCGACATTATCGCCTGAATTGCCCGGATATTTCAATGCGGTAGGGGATGTTCGGGTACTTGCATCCTTATCTCTGCCTAACCCGTAATCCGTAGCCCGCATAAAACGACCACGATAATCAGGTACACAGAAATTATCATCATCTCCACCATAGAATACATCTATCTGTTTGAACAACTCGACGTACAATGGATTTGCCTTTGACAAAGGCCTGCCATCGCATGGCATATAACCCGCACTGATAAGGTTATTTTCAGACTCTGCAGAAATAGCTCCGCTATACGGAAGCACCATTCCGATTGGATATAATTTAGACATGGATTGATTGTGTTTAAGAATTAGAATTTGATCAGATAGTTGACATTGATATTATCTGGCCTTGTTTCTTTGAGGGCATTGGAGTTCGCACCCGAGGTCCAGGTTTCGCCGTTCAGGGCTTCCGCTTTCCAGCCAATAGCAGTAGCAGCGGTGCTCCAGTAATCGTTGTTGTAAGTATAGGCGTGGGTGTGAGAGGTATACATAGAATCCTGAACAGAACCCGGTTTATTGCCTGTGTTACCAGGGAATGCAATGCCAGGTTGTGGTGCCTGCCGCAGGAGGTAATCAGGGTCCATGATCTTTCTGTTGGAAGGTACTTCGCCTTG
>Ga0065165_1003788_pt1 | contig 10119 bp, 11 predicted proteins | sample AraplaMF_Cvi_mMF_FD_63813 | JGI IMG/M metagenome (GOLD analysis project Ga0065165, IMG submission 63813) | Arabidopsis root microbial communities from the University of North Carolina, USA - plate scrape MF_Cvi_mMF (version 2) (version 3) | ecosystem: Host-associated > Plants > Roots >... | reverse complement strand
TCAGGCCCTCCCCCGACCCCTCCCGCAAGCGGGAGGGGAGCGCAGATGGCGAGCGCCGAACGCTACTTCTTGGAAGCCAGCGCGATCAGCGAAAGCCCCGGCGGTAGCGGCATGCGACCGACCAGATGGCGCTCCACTCGGAAGATGCCCTCGAACAGCGCGTTGAGCGGCTTGGGCGGCGGCGAATCGTCGCTGTCGTCCTTTCCCATCAGCTTGCCGGCGAAGCGCGCGGCGACCGCGACCGGGAAGAGCAGCGAATTGAAATAACCGAGCTTGCGGCCCTGCAGCCCGGCCTTGCCGAGCAGCGCCTCGAAGCCGCCCTTCGAATAGCGGCGCTTGTGGTGATTCACCACGTCGTGCGCGCTCCACATCCACTGGTGCGCCGGAACGGTGATCAGGATCTTGCCGCCAGGCTTGAGCGCCGTTGCAATCGCCTTCAGCGCCGCGACGTCATCCTCGACATGTTCGATCACGTCGAGCACCGCGACCAGGTCGTAGCTGCCCGGCTGCACGCCGTGGAGCTCGGGAAGCGGCGAGGTGCCGACCGGCTTGCCCAGCCGCTCGCTCGCCTTGGCGCCGGCGGTTTCGTCGATCTCGATCGCGTCGATCTCGCCGAACCGGGCCAGCATCGGCAGATTGTGCCCGGTGCCGCAGCCGATCTCGAGGATGCGCGCATCCTTGGGAAGATCGCCCCAGCGCGTGAGGTAATCGGCGAGGATGTCGCGGCGGGCGCGGTACCACCAATGGGTGGTGTCGTGCGCGGCCATGCGTTCGTAGACGATGCGGTCCATTATTTGAAAACCCAGATGCGGTTGAGCGCGAAGGTGAGCAAGGGCGTGACGAACAGGATCGGGATCAGCGGCCACCACCATGGGCCCGCAAGCATCGCATCGTCGGTCAGCAGCCACACGAAGACGCTGTTGGTGAAGTAGCTCACCAGCGACACGACGAAAAAGCGCCAGCTGGTGTTCCTGGCCTCGCCGCCATGGCCGCGAAAGCTCCATTTGCCATGCAGGATATAGCCCGAGATCACCGCGACGAGATAGCCGCAGACGTTGGCGACCTGCTCGGAGGTGATCTTGAACCCGGCCAGCGGCGAATAAACGAGCGTGTACAGGCCGGTGGTGATTCCGCCGGCGATGCCGAAGCGGATCAGCTGGCCGAGCACGCCGCTGGCCATCAGGGAATTCAGTCGATGCCGGATTGCGGTCACTAGTCTAGCTTGCCCTCGCGTAAGGCGCCGCCCTAATGCGGGGCACGGAGCGAGGGAAGCCATTTTGAAGCTGAGCGATTTGCGCATCGACCGGGAACTCGACCGGCGCTGGCTGGCGGGGACGCTGCTGTTCTGGCTGGGTGTCGTCGCCTGGTATGTCTGGCAGCGGCACGGCAACATTTACTGGCTCGCGCTCGGCGACACCGACGACAATATGCGGCTGATGCAGGTCCGCGCGCTGCTCGCCGGGCAGGGCTGGTACGATCTGCGCCAGTATCGGCTCGATCCGGCGATGGGTGGCTTCGATATCCATTGGTCGCGCATCGTCGACTTGCCGATTGCCGGGCTGATCCTGCTGCTCAAGCCGTTTCTCGGCACCGCGGCGGCCGAGAAATGGGCATGCGGGCTCGCGCCGTTGCTGCCGCTCGGCGTCGCGATGACCGGGTTGGGCCTCACCGTCCGCCGGCTGATCGCACCGCACGCCTGGCCGCTCGCGATGATCATCCTGATGGGCTGCACCTCGACCATGCTGATGTATGCGCCGATGCGGATCGACCATCATGGCTGGCAGCTCGCCTGCCTCGCGCTGACCGTCGCGGGCCTCGCCGACACCGCACGCGCACGTGGCGGCGCGGTGGTGGGCCTCTCTAGCGCATTGTCGCTCTCGATCGGGCTCGAGCTGCTGCCTTATTGCGCGATGGCGGGGGCGATCATCGCATTGCGCTGGGTGTGGGACGCGGGCGATGCGCGGCGCATGCAGGTCTACGGGCTCAGCCTCGCCGGCGGATCGGCGCTGGGTTTCGCCCTGTTCGCCTCGAACGCCAACCAGGCGCTGCGGTGCGACGCGCTGACGCCGGTCTGGCTGACGGTGATGGTCGCGGCGGGGACGCTGCTCTTCGCGCTGACGCTGGTCAATCCGGGCAATCGCTGGCTGCGGCTTTCGCTGGCGGCGGCGGCGGGCGGGATCATCGTCGCGGGCTTCGTCCTGCTTTTCCCGCAATGCCTCGGCCGGCCCGAGCAGGTGTCGGACGAGCTGGCGCGGACCTGGCTCAACAATGTCCGCGAGGCGCGGCCGATCTATCGGCACAGTTTCAATACCGGCTTCCCGATCGCAGTGCTGCCGGTGATCGGCATCCTCGGCGCGCTGGTCGCGACGTGGCGCGCGCGGCGCAGCGAGGCCGCAGTCGCCTGGGCGGCGATCGCCTTGTTCACGGCCTTCGCCGCGGCGATGCTGTTCTGGCAGATTCGCGCCGGACCCGCGGCGCAGATGCTGAGCGTCCCCGGGGCGACGGCATTGGCCTGGCTGGTGGTGCCGTGGTTCCTCGGCCGATCGTGGATGCTCGTCCGGGTGTTCGGGTCGGTGATCGCGTTCCTGCTCATCTCCGGGCTGTTCGCCGGGCTGGTGCTTCCCTATCTGCCCGCCGACAAGGGCAAGGCCAAAGCGGGACCCGACCGGGTGGCGCAGGCCAACGCCGCCTGCGCGCGGGTCAGCACATTGCGGGCGGTCGACAGTGCAATCCCGAGGGCGATCCTGTTCACCCATGTCGACATGGGGCCGCGGCTGATCACGATCACCCGACATGACGGCGTCGCCGGCCCCTATCATCGCAACGGCGCCGCGATCCTCGACGTGCACCACGCCTTTACCGGCCCGGCGCGCGGCTTCCGCGCGATCGCGACGCGGCACAAGGCGCAGTATCTGCTGATCTGCCCGAACATGGCCGAGACGACGGTGTACCGCGCCCGCAACCCCAACGGCTTCTACGGGCAGCTCCATCGCGGCCAAGTGCCGAACTGGCTCGAGCCGGTGGCGCTGCCGGCAAAGTCGCCGTTCCGCCTGTGGCGGATCCGCTACGACCTGCCCGATGTGCCCGAGCCGGTCAGTGCCCCGAAAGCGCCGCCCCGGCGTTAAGGGTCTGAACGCATTGCGTTTAGACGCTGAAGCTGGCGCGGATCCCGTCGATCACGAACTGCGCGGCGAGTGCGGCGAGCAGCACGCCGAGCAGCCGCGACACCACCGCCTCGATCTTGGCGCCGACGATCCGCATGATCGGCCCGGCGATCAGCAAGGCGAGCAGGGTGAGCGCCAGGATCGATGCCATCGCGGCGAGCACCACCGCCGAGCGATCGAGCCCGTTATTCTGCGACATCAGCAGCATCACCGAGGCGATCGACCCCGGCCCGGCGATCATCGGCATCGCCATCGGAAACACCGAGATGTCGACCGCTTCCTCGGCGCGGATCTTCTCGGCGCGGTCCTCGCGGCGCTCGGTGCGCTTCTCGAACACCATTTCGAGCGCGATCAGGAACAGCATGATCCCGCCGGCGATGCGGAAGGCATTGAGGCTGATGCCGAGCGCGCGCAGCAGCGCCTCGCCGAACAATGCGAAGCCGAACAGGATCGCAGAGGCGACGAGCACCGCGCGCATCGCCATCGCGCGGCGATGCACCGCGCTCGCGCCGGTGGTGAGCCCCGCGAAGATCGGCGCGCAGCCCGGCGGATCGATCACCACGAAGAAGGTGATGAAGGACGAGACGAAGAGTTCGATCATTTGGGCGCCGCCACCTGGTTGGACACCACCGATACGAACGTCGTGCCGTTCCAGATCCACGCATCGAAGCGGCGCGCGCCCGCCGCGGTCACTTCCCAATACCAGCGCAGCGTCCCGTCGGCCGAGCTGCCGGCGCCGCTCTTGTCACCGGGCGTGGCGATCTGGTCGACGGTCGGCTCGCTGATCGGCCTGCACGACGCCTTGCGCACGCTGGCCTTTTCGGGAAGCGCGCGCGGCGTGGCCAGATCGTCGCCCTGGTCGAGCGACCATTTCCAGCCGCCGTCCGGCTGCCGCCGCCACACCGTGGTGAAATAGCCCGTGCCCCTGGGCCGGATCCACGGCCCGGTATTGACCGCGGCGGTGCCGTCGCAGGCGACATAGCTCTCGGCTGGCCACCATTGCACTGCGATCGGCGGGTTCTTGGTCGGCAGCACCTCCTCAGCCTTTTCGGGCTGGGGCGTGAAGACGATCGCGTCCTCGGCTGCGAATTTGCGGAAGGCGGTCCACTGCCCCTCGGCCTGCGCCGCGCGGCGAAAGGCGTTCTCGGCGTCGACGGCGGTCATCTCGGGATCCGCGGCGAGCAGGAGCAGTGCCAGCATCAGATCTCCCCTTCGTCGAGCGCGACTCCCTCGCGACGATGCGCGGCGACCAGCGTGTTGCGCAGCAGCACCGCGATCGTCATCGGCCCTACGCCGCCCGGCACCGGCGTGATCGCACCCGCCACGCTCGCGGCGCTGTCGAAATCCACGTCGCCGGTGAGGCCGTTCTCGGTGCGGTTGATGCCGACGTCGATCACGCAGGCGCCGGGCTTTAGCCACTCGCCCTTGACGAAATGCGGGCGCCCCACCGCGGCGACGACGATGTCGGCGTGGCGGAGATAATGCGGCAGGTTCTTCGTGCGCGAATGCGCGACGGTGACGGTGCAGCTCTTCGCCGTCAGCAGCGCCGCCATCGGCTTGCCGACGATGTTCGAGCGCCCGATCACCACTGCGTCGAGCCCGGAAAGGTCGCCGAGCCGGTCCTCGAGCAGCATCAGGCAGCCGAGCGGCGTGCACGGTACGAAGCCGGGCAGGCCGGTGGCGAGCCGGCCGGCATTGACCGGGTGGAAGCCGTCGACATCCTTGTCCGGATCGATCCGCAGCAGCACTTCGTCGGCATCAATATGCGCCGGCAGCGGCAATTGGACGAGGATACCGTCCACCGCCGGATCGGCATTGAGCCGGTCGACCAGCGCGATCAGCGTCGCCTGGTCGGTATCGGCCGGGAGCTTGTGCTCGAAGCTCTCCATCCCCGCCTCACGAGTCTGCTTGCCCTTCGAGCGGACATAAACGGCGGAGGCGGGGTCTTCGCCGACCAATACCACCGCCAGTCCCGGCGCGCGGCCGGTCGCCTCGCGGAATGCGGGAACCCGTTCGGCGATCCGGGCGCGGAGGCCCGCTGCGAATGCCTTGCCGTCGATCAGTGCTGCGCTCATGGCTCGCGTCCATAGAGGCTGGCGGCGATCTTCGCCAGCGCGTCCGGATCGCCGGCGACCGCGAGCCGCTTGAGCCGGGCGGTATCCCCCGAGAGCAAGGTCACGGCGCGCTTCGGGACCCCGAAGGTCGCGGCGGCGAGCGCGACCATCGCCGCATTGGCCGCCCCGTCGACGGGCGGCGCTGCCAGCCGTGCGGCGAAATGTTCGTCGGTGCCCGCGGCGAACGCATCGCGCGACGCGCGCGGAGTCACCCGGACGGCGATCTCGATCCCGTCGCGGCGCAGCGTCCAGGCTGCGCCCGCGCGGTTCAGAGCGGTGCGCCGTATGCGATGCGATAGAGCGCCGGCATCACTGCCTGCTGGAGGATCAGCAGGATCACCAGCACCACCATCGGCGACAGGTCGAGCCCGCCGAAATCGGGAAGCACCCGGCGGATCGGGCGATAGATCGGATCGGTCATCCTCTGCAGCGCGCGCCAGATCGCGCCGACATATTCGTTGTGCGTGTTGATCACGTTGAACGCGATCAGCCACGACAGGATGGCCTGGACGATGATGATCCACCAGATGACGGTCAGGATGATCTGGAGGATGTCGAGGATCAGGATCAAACCCGGTTCTCCGCAGGAGGTGTGTTGCCGTTAGATAGCGCGTGGTTCACGCATGCACCAGCGTGCCCGCGCCGCGCCGGGTGAAGATCTCGAGCAGCATCGCGTGCGGCACCCGCCCGTCAAGGATGACGGCGGCGTCGACTCCGGCCTCGACCGCGGCGACGCAAGTCTCTACCTTGGGGATCATGCCGCCGGAGATCGTGCCGTCGGCCTTGAGCGCGGCGATGCCCGCGGGATCGAGGTCGGTCATCAGCTCGCCGGCTTTGTCGAGCACGCCCGCCACGTCGGTGAGCAGGAAGAAGCGCTTGGCGCCGCACGCCCCGGCGATCGCCCCGGCCATCGTGTCGGCGTTGATATTGTAGGTATGCCCGTCGGCGCCGAGCGCGATCGGTGCGACGACCGGGATGAAGCCCTGTGCGGCGAGCGAGCGCAGGATCGACGGGTCGACCGCGACCGGCTCGCCGACGAAACCGAGGTCGACATGGCGCTCGATCCCGCTCAGCGGGTTGGCGTCGCGGCCATTGACCTTCTCGGCAGTGACGAGCGCGGCGTCCTTGCCCGAGATGCCGACCGCCTTGCCGCCGGCCTGGCCGATCCAGCCGACGATTTCCTTGTTGATCGATCCGGCGAGGACCATCTCGGCGATCCGCGCGGTCTCGGCATCGGTGACTCGCAGGCCGCCGACGAACTGCGATTCGACCCCGAGCCGCTTGAGCATCGCGCCGATCTGCGGGCCGCCGCCATGGACGACGATCGGATTGATCCCGACTGCCTGGAGCAGCACCATGTCCTCGGCGAAGTCGCGCTGGAGTTCGGGATCGCCCATCGCATGGCCGCCATATTTCACGACGAAGGTCGCGCCGGCATAACGCTGGAGATAGGGCAGCGCCTCGGTGAGGGTCTCGGCCTTGGCGAGCAGCGCGGGATCGGGAGCGTGATCGGTCATCGCGCGCCCCTTAGGGCAAAGCGCGGCCGAGCCCAAGTCCGGACGATGCGGCGGCTCTCGCCTCACGGGACGCGCATGCTATGTTGCCCGATCCGTCGGCGTCGGGGAGTGCGATACGATGAAGCCCTGTGTTTTCGCCTTGCTGGCATTGCTCCTTGGCTGCGCCGCCCCGCCCGCCGCCGCGCAGGAGGCGCCGGCCAGGGCGCGTGCGGTATTCACGATCACGAACGAAGACTGCGTAAGCGTCGATACCGACGGCGATCCGTGGCTCGAATGCGGCGTGCAGGCATTCGACGTGACCGAGGACGCGTCACGCATCCTGACGGTGAGCGCGGGCGGCCTGTTGCAGCTTTGGGACGCCGAAGGCCGGGAGCTGCAGCGGCTCGACTGGGCAGACCAGCCCGGCGGCGCGTCGGGCTATCCCGATGCGCGCGTGCGGATCGCGGGCCGCTACGGCGTCGCCATCGTGCACCAGAACCAGGTCGTCGTGCTCGATCTCGCCACGGGCGCGGTTCTGACCAAGCGGGTCTCCGACGCGATGTGGATCAACGAGATCGCGGCGTTCGGCGAGCGGGTGTTCATCGGCTATCGCGAAAAGGACTGGGCCAGCGCGTGGGGCGAGTTGCTGCTGCCCGGCGGCGATATCCGCAAGGTGGCGGACCTCGACAATCTGCTTCGGGTCGCGCCGGGCTATTGGATCCAGGGCGCGAAGGCGCCGTTCAAATTGCACCGTGCGGGGATGCCGGATGTGGCGATCGAGCGCTCGTGCGTGCCGGTCGATGCGCGCTTCTGCATGTGGCGCGACTTTCCCGGATCACGCATTCACGTCCTGGAGATCGCCACGGCCAAGTGGCGCAGCTTCGACGCGGGGCGCAGGCTCGACGGCCATGACAGCGTCGACGTGATTCCGGCAGGGCCTGCGCTGTTCGCAGTCATCTGCGGCCGCGCGCCCGACAAGGGGGCGCTCGTCGGACCGCGTCCTTGCGCGGTTCGCGATCTCGAACAAGGCCGCGACCTCCACCGCTTCGACGCCGACGAGGTCCGGGCGGCGGGCGGCATCGGGCCAATGGGCACGGCCGAGCTACGATTGTCCGTGCGCAACGGCAAGCAGCGCGCGCTGGACATCGTGGCGCGCAACGGCGTGGTGACTCCGCGCAACACATCCCGTGAGGCGATGCCGGTGACATCGGAAGACGGCATGCTGGTGCCGGCCGATGCGCCGGATGCGAGCTTCCTGCTGGATCGCGGCGGCCGCAAGCGGGCGCTGCTGCCATTCACGCCGCGCGGCTGCGGTTTCGCCTGGAGCCCGGGCTGCCGCGTTTCGGTCGACGGGCGCCGCTGGCTGGTCGCCAGCCCGGTCCCGACCGACACTACGGACCAGCGGCTCCAGCTGACGCTGTACGCGCTGCCCTAGAGGCTCCGCCGGCGATCGAGATAGCGGCCGAGCCCGACAAAGAAGTAGATCAACGGCGGCACCAGCACGAGGCTGAGCACGACCTTGGTCAGCATCTGGCCGACGAGCAGCTCGCGGATCGGGAAGACGCCGTAAAAGGCGATGCTGATGAAGATCAGCGTGTCGGCGATCTGGCTGAGCATGCTCGCGATCGCCGCGCGCAGCCACAGCATCCGGCCGCCGCCGCTCTTGAGCGCGCTGAAGATCGTGACGTTTAGGATCTGCGAGATGCCATAGGCGACGATCCCGCCGAGCCAGATCCGCGGCGTTCCCGACATCATCAGCTCGAACGCGTGCAGTCGGTCGCGCTCCATGCTGGGCGAGGCGGGCAGCGCGAGCACGAGCAGCGAGAGCAGCACCGACGTCACCAGCGGCACGAAGCCCCATAGCACCAGCCGGCGCGCGGTATCGGGGCCGTTGAGCTCCGCCACTGCGCTCGACACCGAGACGAGCAGCAGGAACGCGAAGATCCCGGCCTCGACGGCCAGCGGCCCGACGCCGACCCAGTTTCCGATCTGCGAGACAGGGCCCAGCGACACCTGCTTGTTGCCGAGCACCCCGGCGATGCAGACCATGCCGCCGTAGAAGATCGAAAGAAAAAAGAGCGAGCGCGTGATGTTGGGCCGGATTTCCATCGGGGGACGCTAGCGGGAAAGAAGCGGCGGCGAAAGATGCTGCGCTGCCCACTGGCCTGATCGCGCACAGCGTGTATGGTCCCGGTTTTGCTGGCCAAATCAGAGAGCCGGCGTGGGGGCGCGGACCAGCGGGATGACTCAGTTTCCGATCGGCATTTTCGGGGTTTTGGCGATTCTCGCCATCGCCTGGCTGCTTTCGAGCAACCGGCGCGGAATCCGCCTGCGCGTCGTAGGTTCGGCGTTCGCGCTGCAGGCCGGGATCGCGGTGCTCGTGTTGCGCACGAGTTGGGGGCAGGCGGCGCTGCATGGGTTGTCGAACGGCGTGTCGGCCTTGCTCGGCTATGCCGGTGCGGGGACCAGCTTCCTGTTCGGGCCGCTCGCCAGGCCCGAACTGGGCGGGCAGAGCTTCGCGATCGCGGCATTGCCGGTGATCATCTTCTTCGCCGCCTTGGTGTCGATCCTCTACCATCTCGGCGTGATGCAGTTCGTCATCCGCTGGATCGGCGGCGCGATCGAGAAGGTGGTGGGGACGACCAAGGTCGAATCGCTGTGCGCCGCGGCGAACATCTTCGTCGGCCAGAGCGAATCGCCGCTGGTGATCCGGCCCTATCTCGCCCGGCTGACGCCGTCGCAGCTGTTCGCGGTGATGACCGTGGGCATGGCCGGCGTCGCGGGGACGATCCTCGCGGCCTATGCCAGCCTGCTCGGACCGCAGGCGCTTCCCTATCTGCTCGCCGCCTCGTTCATGGCGGCGCCCGGCGGCCTGTTGATGGCCAAGATCATCATGCCCGACGATCCCGTGGCCAAGGACGGCGAACTGCCGCTCGGCGACGCGACCGAGGACGAGGCGATCAAGGTCGCCGAGCATGACATGGAGGAGGAGCGCGCCGCCAACCTGATCATGGCGGCGGCGACCGGCGCCTCGACCGGCGTGAAGATCGCCGTCGCGGTCGGCGCGATGGTGCTCGCCTTCGTCGCGCTCGTGGCGCTCGCCAACGGGCTGCTCGCCGGCGCGGGCAATTGGGTGGTCCATGCCAGCGGCAACGCGCCCTGGGCCCAGGCCTGGTTCGCCGATCTCAGCTTCCAGAAGATCATCGGCTCGGTATTCGCGCCGGTGATGTATCTGCTCGGCATCTCGTGGCACGAGGCGGTGCAGGCCGGCGGACTGTTCGGCACCAAATTGGTGCTCAACGAATTCGTCGCGTTCATCGATCTCGGCCAGATGAAGGACCTCGC
>Ga0065165_1003786_pt1 | contig 10124 bp, 9 predicted proteins | sample AraplaMF_Cvi_mMF_FD_63813 | JGI IMG/M metagenome (GOLD analysis project Ga0065165, IMG submission 63813) | Arabidopsis root microbial communities from the University of North Carolina, USA - plate scrape MF_Cvi_mMF (version 2) (version 3) | ecosystem: Host-associated > Plants > Roots > Endosphere... | reverse complement strand
TGAAGGTCTTCCTGCAGGAGACGATCATCCCGTCGAGCGCGAACAAGACCCTGTTCCTGATCGCGCCGATCATCACCTTCACCGTCGCGCTGATCGTGTGGGCGGTGGTGCCGTTCCAGGCGGGCGTGGCGCTCTCGAACATCAATGTCGGGCTGCTCTACGTGCTCGCGGCCTCGTCGCTCGGCGTCTACGGCATCATCCTCGCCGGCTGGGCGTCGAACTCGAAATATCCCTTCTACTCGGCAATCCGCGCCGCGGCGCAGATGGTGTCGTACGAAGTCTCGATCGGCTTCGTGTTGATCTCGGTCGTACTGTGGGCCGGCACCTTCAACCTCGGCGGCATCGTCGAGGGGCAGAAGGCGCATGTCTTCGGCCTGCTCAACGGCTTCGGGTTCAACCCGCTGCTCTTCCCGATGGCGGTGGTGTTCTTCATCTCGTCGCTCGCGGAGACGCAGCGCGCGCCGTTCGATTTGACCGAGGCGGAGTCCGAGCTCGTCGCGGGCTATCAGACCGAATATTCGTCGATGGCCTTCGCGCTCTACTGGCTGGGCGAGTATGCCAACGTGCTCCTGATGTGCGCGCTCAACGCGACGCTCTTCTGGGGCGGCTATCTCCCGCCGATCGACTGGGCGCCGCTCTACTACGTCCCGGGCATCATCTGGCTGTTCGCCAAGATCCTGTTCTTCTTCTTCGTGTTCAGCTGGGTGAAGGCGACCGTTCCGAGGTACCGCTACGACCAGCTGATGCGGCTGGGCTGGAAGATCTTCCTGCCGCTGTCGCTGTTCTTCGTGTTCCTGGTCTCGGGCTACCTGATGATCCAGCGCGTGGGATTGCCGGCGTGATCCCGCTCGCTGCTCTCTTGCTGCAATCTACTCCTGCAGCGCCGGTTGTGTCGCCTCCTTATCCACCGAGTGTGGGCATAAAGCTCGATTGTACGCTGCGCGACAAGGACGCCGGGCAACCAACGGTGCTTTCCGCGACGATCCTTGCTGAGGATCCAGCGTCTGCGCCCACTTCGAACGAGCGATCGCGTACGATCATTATCACCAAAGGGCCACAGGCCTTGTTGGGTAGGCACGCGTATGGGTGGAAAGCTTGGCAGGGCACCTATCATACTGTTCAAATACAAGATTATGATCATCACACAGATTATCTGCTGACTCTTCAGATACCGAAGTCTCCTCAACCGGCAGCCGCCATGCTCTATCGCTGGCGCGGGTCCGATGCAGTCAGCGTCGGCTACTGCACGCACAATCAGGATATTTGAAGATGAGCGTCGCCCAGATCATCCGATCCTTTACCCTGTGGGAGTTCATCAAGGCCCATTGGCTGACCTTGAAGTATTTCTTCAAGCCCAAGGCCACGATCAACTATCCCTACGAGAAGAACCCGATCTCGCCCCGCTTCCGCGGCGAGCATGCGCTGCGTCGCTATCCCAACGGCGAGGAACGCTGCATCGCGTGCAAGCTCTGCGAGGCGATCTGCCCGGCGCTGGCGATCACGATCGAGGCCGAGCCGCGCGAGGACGGCAGCCGCCGTACCACGCGCTACGACATCGACATGACCAAGTGCATCTATTGCGGCCTGTGCCAGGAAGCCTGCCCGGTCGATGCCATCGTCGAGGGGCCGAACTTCGAATTCGCGACCGAAAGCCGCGAAGAGCTGATCTACGACAAGGCCAAGCTGCTCGAGAACGGTGACCGTTGGGAGCGTGCGATTGCGGCGAACCTTGCCGCCGACGCGCCCTACCGTTAAGCGCGCCGCAACAGTGGGAACGATCATGATTCACACGTCCGCCGTCCCGGCGAAAGCCGGGGCCTCCATCAGCAAGGCGCGCAATTTGCCGCACGGGACTTCGGCCTCGGTCGGAGTGACGGAGTGTGCCCGGTGATTCAGCTCATTGCCTTCTATCTCTTCGCCGCCGTGGTAATCGTGTCGGGTGCGATGACGATCGTGTCGCGCAATCCGGTGCATTCGGTGCTGTGGCTGATCCTCGCCTTCTTCAACGCCGCCGGGCTGATGGTGCTCGCGGGCGCCGAGTTCATCGCGATGCTGCTGATCATCGTCTATGTCGGCGCGGTCGCGGTGCTGTTCCTGTTCGTCGTGATGATGCTCAACATCGACTTCGCCGAGCTGCGCGCGGGCTTCGTGCGCTACGCGTTCATCGGGTTGGCGCTCGCCGTGGCGCTGGTTGTCGAGATCATCGTCGCGATCAAGGCGTATGACGCGGGCGGTGTCCAGCTTGGCCGCCGCATCGCCCCGGTCGATCATCACCTCTACAATATCGAGGCGCTCGGGCAGCTGCTCTACACGCGCTACCTGTATGTCTTCGAAGGCGCCGGCTTCGTGCTGCTCGTCGCGATGATCGGCGCGATCGTGCTGACGCATCGCCAGCGCGGCGGGGTGCGTCCGCAGAACATCAACCGCCAGGTGAGCCGCCGTTCGAGGGACGCGGTGCGCAACACCCAGCCGGCCGTGGGCCAGGGAGTCGAGCTGTGATCGGCCTCGTCCATTATCTGATCGTCTCGGCGATCCTGTTCACGCTGGGTGTGCTCGGCATCTTCCTCAACCGGAAGAATCTGATCGTCATCCTGATGGCGATCGAGCTCATTCTGCTCGCGGTGAACATCAATTTCGTCGCATTCTCGGCGGCGCTGAACGATCTCGTGGGCCAGGTGTTCGCGATGTTCGTGCTCACCGTGGCAGCCGGCGAAGCCGCGATCGGCCTCGCCATTCTCGTCATCTATTTCCGTAGCCGGGGCACCATCTCGGTCGACGACGTCAACCGGATGAAGGGCTGATGGCCGCGATCTATTTCATCGTATTCCTGCCGCTGCTGGCAGCCGCGGTCGCGGGGCTCTCGAACAAGGCGTTCGGAGCCACGCTGCCCAAGGTCGTCACCACCGGTGCGCTGTTCATCGCCTGCATCCTGAGCTGGCCGATCTTCCTCCACTTCCTGCAGGGCGGGGCGGAGCCGATGGTCGCGCCGGTGTTCAGCTGGATGGCGTCGGACAAGTTCCAGGTCGCCTGGGCGCTGCGCGTCGACGCGCTGACCGCGGTCATGCTCGTGGTCGTCACCAGCGTCTCGGCGCTCGTCCATCTCTATAGCTGGGGCTATATGAGCGAGGACGCGGACCAGCCGCGCTTCTTCGCCTATCTGTCGCTGTTCACCTTCGCGATGCTGATGCTCGTGACCGCGAACAACCTCGTGCAGATGTTCTTCGGCTGGGAAGGCGTGGGCCTCGCGTCCTACCTTCTGATCGGCTTCTGGTTCCGCAAGCCCTCGGCCAACGCCGCGGCGATCAAGGCCTTTGTGGTCAACCGCGTCGGCGATTTCGGTTTCATGCTCGGCATCTTCGGCGTGTTCCTCGTGTTCGGCACGATCGATATCCCGACGATCCTGGCTGACGCGCCGAACCATGCCGGCTCGACCATCGGTTTCCTCGGCCACCGCGTCGACACGCTGACCCTGCTGTGCATCCTGCTGTTCATCGGCGCGTGCGGCAAATCGGCGCAGCTCGGGCTCCACACCTGGTTGCCCGACGCGATGGAGGGCCCGACCCCGGTGTCGGCGCTGATCCACGCCGCGACGATGGTCACCGCCGGCGTGTTCATGGTCTGCCGCATGTCGCCGCTGTTCGTGTTGAGCCCGACCGCGATGGGCGTGGTAACGTTCATCGGTGCCGCGACCTGCCTGTTCGCCGCGACGGTCGGCCTCGTGCAGAACGACATCAAGCGCGTGATCGCCTATTCGACCTGCTCGCAGCTCGGCTACATGTTCTTCGCCGCGGGCGTCGGTGCCTTCGGCGGCGCGATGTTCCACCTGTTCACGCACGCGTTCTTCAAGGCGCTGCTGTTCCTCGGCGCCGGCTCGGTGATCCATGCGATGCACCACGAGCAGGACATGCGCTATTATGGCGGCCTGCGTAAGCACATCCCGTTCACCTTCTGGGCGATGATGGCGGGCACGCTCGCGATCACCGGCGTCGGCATCCCCGGCGTGTGGGGCATGCCCGCGATCGGTTTCGCCGGCTTCCACTCGAAGGACGTGATCCTCGAGGCGAGCTGGGCCGCGCACGTGCCGCATGCCGTCTATTATGTCGGCACCTTCGTCGCGATGCTGACCAGCTTCTATTCGTGGCGTCTGATGTTCCTGACCTTCTGGGGCAAGCCGCGCTGGGCGGGTTCGGAGCATATCCAGCACGCGGTGCACGATGCGCATCACGGCGATCATCACGACGATCCCTCGGCAGAGAGCGGGCATGACGACCATGACCTGCATCACAGCCAGGTTTCGACCGGAACTGCAGGCTATCATCCGCACGAGAGCCCGCTCCCGATGCTGATCCCGCTGCTCCTGCTGTCGATCGGCGCGGTCACCGCCGGCTATCTGATCTATCACGCGCTGATCGATCCGGGCGCCGGTGCGGGCTTCTGGAAGGGCAGCCTCGCGTTCAACGAGCATCTCGCACACGAGACGCACGAAGTGCCGGTGCTGGTGAAGCTCGGCGCGACCATCGCGTGGTCGAGCGGCCTGGTGATCGCGTGGCTGGCCTATATCCGCAATCCGGAATTCCCGGCCAAGTGCGCCGAGACCTTCCGCGTCCTGTACCTGTTCCTGCTGAACAAGTGGTACTTCGACGAGCTGTACAACGTCATCTTCGTCCGTCCCGCCTTCTGGCTCGGCCGCCTCTTCTGGAAGGCCGGCGACGAGGGCACGATCGACCGCTTCGGTCCCAACGGGCTCGCCCGTCTGGTGGTCCTGGGCAGCGGCATCGCGGGTCGGATCCAGTCGGGATATGTCTATACCTATGCCTTCGTCATGCTGATCGGGCTCACCGCCGCGCTCACCTGGGCCATTGCGGGGTGATGGCGCGATGAACGGACTTCCCATCCTCTCGATCATGCTCGCGATCCCTGCGGTCGCGATGGTCCTCTGCCTCTTCGCCGGCAAGGAAGCCGCGCGCTGGATCGCGCTCGGCGCGACCCTGCTCGACTTCGCGCTGGGGATCGTGCTCTGGAGCCAGTTCCAGACCGGCCCGGGCGCGCCGCAATGGCAGTTCACCGAGCATCACCTGCTGTTCGGCCAAAAGGACGGCATCAGCTTCTCCTGGGCGCTGGGCATCGACGGCTTCGCGCTGATGCTCATCGAGCTCAGCGTGTTCCTGATGCCGATCTGCATCCTCGCCAGCTGGCGGGCGATCGAGGACCGCGTGCCTGAGTACATGGCCGCGTTCCTTGGCACCGAGCTGCTGATGATCGGCACCTTCGCCGCGCAGGATCTGTTCCTGTTCTACGTCTTCTTCGAAGGCGGCCTGATCCCGATGTACCTGATCATCGGCATCTGGGGCGGCGCGAACCGCATCTACGCGTCGTACAAGTTCTTCCTCTACACCCTGCTCGGCTCGGTGCTGATGCTGATCGCCATGTTCTACATGGCGTTGACGGCCCACACGAGCAGCATCCCGGACCTCATGGCGTTCGATTTCCCGCCGCACATCCAGACATGGTTGTGGCTGGCCTTCTTCGCCTCGTTCGCGGTCAAGATGCCGATGTGGCCGGTCCACACCTGGCTTCCCGACGCCCACGTGCAAGCGCCGACCGCGGGTTCGGTGATCCTGGCAGGCGTGCTGCTCAAGCTCGGCGGGTACGGCTTCCTGCGCTTCTCGCTGCCGATGTTCCCGGAGGCCTCGGCGCAGCTGGTGTGGCTGGTCTTCGGCCTGTCGGCGGTGGCGGTGGTCTACACCTCGCTGGTGGCGCTGGTGCAGTCCGACATGAAGAAGCTGATCGCCTATTCGTCGGTCGCGCACATGGCGATCGTCACGATCGGCCTGTTCGCCTTCAATCGGCAGGGCATCGAGGGCGCGATGATCGTCATGCTCTCGCACGGTCTGGTCTCGGGCGCGCTCTTCCTCTGCGTCGGCGTGATCTATGACCGGCTGCATACCCGCGAGATCGACCGCTACGGCGGTCTGGCGATCAACATGCCGCGCTATGCGCTGCTGTTCATGCTGTTCACCATGGCCTCGGTCGGCTTGCCCGGCACCAGCGGGTTCGTGGGCGAGTTCCTGAGCCTGATGGGCACCTATCAGATCTCGACCTGGTTCGCGGCGCTCTGCACCACCGGCATCATCCTCGGCGCGGCGTACATGCTGTACCTGTACCGCCGGGTCGTGTTCGGCGACCTGACCAAGGACGACGTCCGCGCGATGCCCGACCTCGAGCTGCGCGAGATCCTCTGCCTCGCGCCGATCGCGGCCGTGGTGCTGTGGATGGGCGTCTACCCCGAGAGCTTCATGAAACCGATGCGCGAGGATGTCGGCCGTCTGCTCGCCCGTATCGAGCGCGCCACCCCGGCGAGCGATTCGCAGCCGACGCCCGGTCACCCTGTCGCACCCGCGCTGGAAGGCGCCGCGCAAGCGCACGGAGAGGCGCACTGATGGATTACGCTACGCAACTCGCCATGGCGCTGCCCGAGGTGCTCCTCGGAACCGGCGCGCTGTTCCTGATGCTCGTCGCCGCGTGGGGCGGGCAGGGCTCGACCCGCGCGATCTCGTGGGTGTCGGTGCTACTGCTGATCGGCGCGACCATCGCGCTCGCCGGACCGGCTTCGGCCGGGGGCGTCGCGTTCGGCGGCCTCTATCATGCCGACATGTTCGCGGCGGTGTCGAAGGCGCTGATCTTCATCTCGGCGGCGATCGCGATCCTGATCGCGCCGCGCTTCTTCGAACAGACCTCGGGTGACGATCTGCGTCCGGAATATCCGGTGCTGATCCTGCTCGCGGCCGCGGGCATGGGCATGATGGTGTCGGCGGGCGATCTGCTCACCCTCTATGTCGGGCTCGAGCTCAACAGCCTCGCTTCCTACGTGCTCGCCAGCTCGATGCGCCGCGATACGCGTTCGGCTGAGGCCGGCCTGAAGTACTTCGTGCTCGGCGCTTTGGCCTCGGGCATCCTGCTCTACGGCATCAGCCTGGTGTACGGCTTCACGGGCACCACGCTGTTCGGCGGTATCTCGGATGCCTATGCTGCGGCCGTCGGTCAGCCGCGCAACCTTGGGCTGATGTTTGGACTGGTGTTCGTGTTCGCGGGCCTCGCGTTCAAGATCAGCGCCGTGCCGTTCCACATGTGGACGCCCGACGTCTATGAGGGCGCCCCGACCCCGGTGACCGCCTTCTTTGCCTCGGCCCCCAAGGTCGCGGCAGTGGCGCTCTCGGTCCGCGTCGCGATCGAAGCGATGGGACCGGCGATCCACGACTGGCGCCAGATCGTGATCTTCGCCAGCCTTGCTTCGATCTTCTTCGGCGCGGTGGCGGCAGCACGCCAGACCAGCATCAAGCGGCTGCTCGCTTATTCGTCGATCAACAATGTCGGCTTCGCGCTGGTCGGTCTTGGTGCCGGCACCGAGGCGGGCGTCGCGAGCGTGCTCTATTACATGGCGATCTACATCGTCATGACGCTAGGCAGTTTCCTCGTCGTGTTGCAGATGCGCGACGAGAATGGCGAGCCGGTCGAAACCATCGCCAGCCTCGCCGGCATGTCGCGCACGCGGCCGGGTCTCGCGGTGGCGTTGGCGATCTTCATGTTCAGCCTTGCCGGTATCCCGCCGCTGCTGGGCTTCTTCGCCAAGCTGAGTGTGTTCGTCGCGGCCGTCAATGCGGGGCTGTATCCGTTCGCAGTGGCGGCGGTCGTCGGTTCGGTGGTCGGCGCCTATTATTATCTGAAGGTGATCAAGACGATGTACTTCGACGCCCCGGCGCCGAAGTTCCCCGGCCGTATCACCTTCGTCGAAGGCGCATTGCTCACGCTCACCGCCGCGGCGATCTCGCCGCTCGGCTGGGTGTTGCTGCCGGCGCTCGGCTTCTGGACCGAGGCCGCGGCCAGGTCGCTGTTCTGACCGCGACCCTCCGCGTCGTCGCGCAGACCGGCTCGACCAACGCCGACGTGCTGGAATTGGCACGCGGCGGGATCGCCGAGGGTCTGTGGCTCGCCGCGCTCCGCCAGACCGCGGGGCGCGGCCGCGAAGGCCGGACCTGGGTCTCCCCGGTCGGCAATCTCTACATAAGCACGCTCGTGCGCATCCGCCCGAGCGATCCCGCGGCGCCCACGCTCGCTTTGGTCGCCGCGGTCGCGCTCGAGGAGACGGTCCGCGTGTTCGCGCCCGCGCTCGCCGGCCTCGCGATCAAATGGCCCAACGATCTGTTGATCGACGGCGCCAAGCTCTCGGGGATCCTGCTCGAGCGTGAGGGCGATGCGGTGGTGATCGGCTTCGGCGTCAACATCGCCGAGCGTCCCGATAACCTCGACCGGGCGGTGACCAGCCTCGCCGACCATGGCATCGCCGTGGAGCGCCGTGTGTTCGCCGAGACGCTGGCCGAGGTGTTCGGCCGCTGGCTCGAGCGCTGGCGTGGCGAGGGGCTGGGCGTGGTGCGCGACCGCTGGGTCGAGCGCGCGCTGGCCAAGGATACCGCGCTCACCGCACGCCTGCCCGATGGCAGCAGCTTCGACGGCCTGTTTCAGGGCCTCGATCAGCACGGCGCGCTCATCCTGCGCTTGGCCGACGGCCGCACCCATGTCATGCACGCGGGCGATGTTTTCCTGATCTAGAGGAGGGGCGGGCGATGCTGCTCGCGGTCGACGCCGGAAACACCAATATCGTCTTCGCCGTGCTCGAGGGCGAGAATATCCGTGCCCGCTGGCGGATCGCCACCGATCCGCGGCGTACGGCCGACGAATATGCGGTGTGGCTCAATCAGTTGCTCCAGCTCGAGGGACTCGATCGCTCGGTGATCGACGGCGTGATCATCGGCACTGTCGTGCCCCGCGCGCTGCACAATCTGCAGGTACTGAGCAGCAAATATTTCGGCACCGAGGCCGTGATCGCGGGGCAAGGGAGCGCCGGCTGGGGCTTCGCGCTCGACGTCGAGGAGCCGCAGAATCTCGGTGCCGACCGTGCGCTCAACATGATCGCCGGCCATGCGCGCCATCCCGGCGATCTGATTATCATCGATTTCGGCACCGCTACCACCTTCGAGGTGGTCGACTATCAGGGGGCCTATAAGGGCGGGATCATCACCCCGGGCATCAACCTGTCGCTCGACGCGCTGGTAACCGCCGCAGCCAAGCTGCCGCGCATCGCGATCGAGGCGCCCGAGAGCAGCAGTGTGATCGGCCGCAATACCGTCGATCAGATGCTGATCGGCGTCTATTGGGGCTATGTCGCGATGATCGAGGGGCTGGTCGCGCGCCTGAAGGCCGAGATCGGCCGCCCGGCCAAGGTGATCGCCACCGGCGGGCTAGCGCTCCTGTTCGAGAAGCACACGCGGGTGTTCGATGCGATCGAGCCCGACCTCACCATCCAGGGACTGGCGATGCTGTGGGAGCGTAGCCATATCAAACATTGACCGTCACCCCGGCGCAGGCCGGGGCCGCTGCCGCAGGCGCGGGATGACGGAAACAGAAGAATAGGAAAATAGTGACTCCAGGAAACGAACTGCTTTTCGTCGCTCTCGGCGGCTCGGGCGAGATTGGCATGAACGTCAATCTCTACGGCACGCAGGGCAAATGGGTGATGGTCGATTGCGGCATCACCTTCGGCGACGCCAATTATCCCGGCATCGACGTGATCCTTCCCGATCTCCAGTTCATCGAGGAACATCTCGACGATCTGCTCGGCATCGTGCTGACGCACGGCCATGAGGACCATATCGGCGCGCTGCCCTATCTCGCGGCCGATCTCGGCGTACCGCTCTACGCCACGCCCTTCACCGCCGGCCTGATCCTCGGCAAGCTCGAGGAAGAGGGCATCGTCGACCAGGTCGAGCTCAACATCATCGACAATGAGGGCAGCTTCCAGCTCGGCCCGTTCGGTTTCCGTTACGTGCCGCTGGCGCACTCGATCCCCGAGGGCAATGCGGTGCTGATCGACACGCCGCGCGGGCGGATCTTCCACACCGGCGACTGGAAGCTCGACGAGCAGCCCCTGCTCGGCTCGCCGACCACCGCCGAGGAGTTGACCGCAATCGGCGACGAGGGCGTGCTCGCGCTCGTTTGCGATTCGACCAATGTGTTCAATCCCGAAGCATCGGGCTCCGAGGCCGAGGTCCGCAAGGGGCTCGACGAGG
>Ga0065165_1003785_pt1 | contig 10124 bp, 12 predicted proteins | sample AraplaMF_Cvi_mMF_FD_63813 | JGI IMG/M metagenome (GOLD analysis project Ga0065165, IMG submission 63813) | Arabidopsis root microbial communities from the University of North Carolina, USA - plate scrape MF_Cvi_mMF (version 2) (version 3) | ecosystem: Host-associated > Plants > Roots >... | reverse complement strand
GCAATGATCCCGCCGCCGCACTGGCCCTGGCGCAACGCGGCATGTCGCCCGCCGAGGCCGCACGCGCCAAAGCCGAACTGGCCGCCATGCCCACCGCCCAGGACACGGCGTCGGCCATGGCCCCCGTCTATGCGCAGATCGAGGAAACCATTCGCAAGGGCCCGCCGCAGGAAGCCGCCGCGGCACGCGAACAACTGGCCGCGCTGAAGGCGGCCCAGGGCGGCGGTGGCGCCATGTCAACGACCACGCGCCTGACCGAGCGCTGGACGCGCATCGCCGGCGCCTGCGGGGCCCGCCCATGATCACGTTCACCCGATTCGCCGGCATCGCCGTACTGGCGGCCGCATTGGCATCGGCACCCATCGCGCAGGCGCAGAAGGCCCCGACCGAGTGGCGCGGCGCAAGCGACCACCCTCTGGTGTCGCGCTATGCCGGCGCCGTGCTGCAGAACGCGGCCCAGGAGGGCTTCGCCGCCGTCAAGGTGCCCACGGCGCAGCAAGCACCCGACAAGTCGCCCGTAATCGAAGGCCGCGTCAACGCCTACTTCTACATCGCCCCAAGGGAGCGCAGCGCGCTCGAAGTTTTTCGCAACTACCAGGCCGCGCTGGCCAAGCCCGGCTTCACCGTGCTGTACAGCTGCGAGATGAGCGCCTGCGACAAATCCGGCATCAAGGAGCGCTTTGCCAACGAGGTCGTCTCGCCGCGCAAATGGCAGGCCAAGGGGGTGGACCCGGCGGGCTCCATAGACCGCGACGTGCGCTTCCTCAGCGCCAAGGCCAGCCGCAACGGGCAAGATACATACATCATGCTCTTCGTAGCCGAGCCCAATTCCATCTGGGGCGCACCGGCCGTCGTGCAGCTCGTCGTCGAACCTGCCGCCATGGAAAGCGACAAGGTCGTCGTCAACGGCGACGCGCTGCAGAAGGCACTGGGCGCCGACGGCAAGGTGGCGCTGTACGGCATCTACTTCGACACCGGCAAGGCAATCCTCAAGCCCGAGTCCAGGCCGCAACTGGCCGAGATGGCCAAGCTGCTGAAGGCACACCCCGCACTGAAGGTGCACATCGTCGGCCACACCGACAACCAGGGCGGCGTACCCGCCAACCTGGCCCTGTCCCAGCAGCGCGCCGACGCTGTCCTCGCCGCACTGGTGCAGGAGCACCAGGTGGACCCCAAGCGCATGACCGCGCGCGGCTTGGGCAGCTTCGCGCCGGTGGCCAGCAACAGCGCCGAAGCCGGCCGTGCGAAAAATCGGCGGGTGGAGCTGGTAGAGCAATAGACCCGGACGGACCGGCGGTGATAGTCTTGGACCTATGACTGAAGACCTGACATTCACCGAACTGGGCAGTGACATCTACGAGGACTTTGAAGGCTGCGCGGAGCCCGTGTGCGTTGCGCACGGCGACATCTACAGGGCCGGCGCTCCACTGGCCACCTACCTCGCCCGCTGGTTTGAGGGCGACCGGCAGCGCGGGCTTGACCTGCAAATCACCCTGGGTGAATGGGGTGCGGGAACCACATGGCAGAGCCGGCACATCATTGCATTTCATGCCTCTTTTTCCCAGCCGGTCCCCGAGTTCGTCCTGGTGGATTCCGACGCCGTCTGGGGTGCCGAACTCGGCAACACATACTCCGCTGCCGAGGCACAACAATATGCCGTCAGCACCCTGGCGCGCGAGTTGGCCGAGGCCATTCTTCGGCGTGATCCGACGCTTGCGGAGTTTGCATCGCGTCGTGTTGGGTCGTGAGATGGAAAATATTTACCTCTGACAACTCTCGCGGCGAAGCGGCAACGCCATGCTGCGCTTTGATCCCGGCGGCAAGAAGTTTGAAACCATCCCCCTGCCCCGCGCCAATGCCGCGGTGCGGCAGATTCTGGGCCGGCTCAGGGAGGTCTGGTTGCCTGAGAGTGGGACGGAGTTTGTGACGGTGATTCGGACGGGGTGAGGAATATTACAAATGCGCTATTTAACAAAACCAACCGCACTTTTGCTGCAGCATATCTATGAGTAATTCGTTAAAACCACCTCAGACGGGAGAAGGTCTAAATTCCGCTTGGTCGCGCGTGGTGGAGTTCCACACCTCACTTGATCTCCCGGTTGTTAGCACTCCAGTCGAACTACCTAAAGAGCGAATCCTCATTCGAAGCAAATGGATGAGAGAGGAACTTGCAGAGTTTGAAATCTCCAACTCTCTTACTGATCAGGTAGACGCTCTAATCGATTTGATTTATCTAACACTGGGAACACTCGTTGAAATGGGTGTGCCGCCGGAAGAAGCTTTTGAAATCGTGCATCAAGCAAATCTCGCAAAACGAGAAAGTACTGGAAAAATTCGCAAGACGGATGAAGGCAAGGTCGTCAAACCCCCCGGCTGGGAAGGACCAGAAGAGAAGCTCTCTGCATACCTGCAACGCCTAAAAACGTAATCGCCCAGAGCAATCTGGGTAATATTCACAAGACTTTTTCTTACGCTCTGTTACCTTCCGTCGAGGTGCTACTTCTTAGTACGCCCGCGTAAAGGAGATGGGGTGAAGAAAATTATTCTCATAAGTGGACCTCTAGCGGTTGGCAAAACGTCGCTAGCTCAAGAGCTCATTACGAGGCACTTGTTTGGCGGCATCAGAACTGGCCCCCACCTCCTAGCACTTGCGGCACAAAAGGGGGTTGATCAATCCAGACGCGGACTACAAGAACTGGGAGATCAACTTGACTCCGAATCAAACTTTCGATGGGTAGTTGAGGTTGCTCAAAAGTCGATGAAAGAGAAGCCCAACATCTCCAATTGGCTTTTTGATTCCGTAAGAAAGCAACGACAAGTTGAGCACTTTCGAAATCTATTTGGTGCTGCTGTCGTCCATATTCATCTGACAGCGCCAGAAGATGTTCTCGTGAAACGGTACCAGAGCAGGCTGGGTAATGGTAGTCAGTACTTTAATGCGACCCCCTACGCAGAAGCAATAAAGCATCCCAACGAGAGCGCATCGCGCGCACTTATTGCCATTTCAGACAGGCAGTTGGATCTATCAGTGTTGTCGGCAAATGAAGCCGCTTTAATCATCACCCAACTTAGCGGGGTACCGAATGAAAAAAGTCGTACTGATTAGTGGCCGCCTCACTACGGGAAAATCAGAACTAGCTGCTCTCTTAAAAAAGGAGTTTGGATACAGCTGGATGAAGACAAGCGACATCTTGCGTGAGGAAGCATTACGCCGTGGACTCTCTAATGACCGGATATCACTCCAGAAATTAGGGGATGCGATGGATACAGAAACAGATGGCAGATGGGTATTTGATGCTGTCACGAGAATGCAGGCCTACGAAATTGTGCCAATAGTTGTGGACAACATCCGAAATTTGACCCAACTTGAACACTTCAGAAAAAATCATGAGAACTTCATAACTCACGTTCACCTTTACGCTTCAACCAAGGAGTTGCAGCGTAGATATGAAGACCGAGCAGGGATAGATTCGCCAGATGGAAACTACGCATCTGCTGATCTTTTAAAAAATCAAGAAGACATTGAATTCTTTAAGACCGATGCAGATGTCCGTATAAATACAGCCAGAACAGATCATCGAGACACTCTTGTTCGAGTGGCCGCTCGGCTCGGCCTCTATTCTCCGCCTGATGTACGTTGCGTAGATGTCTTAGTCGGCGGTCAATACGGAAGCGAAGGAAAAGGCCATGTAGCGGCCTATTTGGCAAAAGACTATGACGTCTTAGTGCGCGTTGGAGGACCTAATGCGGGCCACACAGTAGCTAGCGCTTCTGGCCTTTATACCTATCACCAGTTGCCCTCCGGCGCGAAAGATACAACGGCAAAGCTATTGCTAGGCCCCGGAATGACGATAAATGTCGACAGCCTACTTCGAGAGATCAGCGAGTGCAACGTGACGGCTGATCGCCTCTTCATAGATCCGCAAGCTATGGTCATCGAGGCTTCCGACATCGTCGCCGAAACCGAAATAGTGGGGAAAATTGCCTCAACAGGACGCGGCGGCGGAGCCGCGGCCGCGCGCAGAATAACAGCGAGAGGGGCGTCGTCCACACGCCTTGCGCGTGACGTACCAGAGTTAAAAGAGTTTGTCGGAGAGCAATATCCCTATCGCGGGTCAACTACAGCTCACCTTGAGGTAGCGTATCGCGAAAACCTTAGCATTCTGCTGGAAGGAACACAAGGTAGCGGCTTAAGCATATTTCACGGCCCCTATCCACATGTCACCTCGCGAGACACCAATGTTGCCGGATGCTTGGCCGAGGCAGGCATTTCACCTAGCAGAGTAAGACGAATTCTCATGGTAATAAGGCCTACTCCGATTAGAGTCGGAAATCCTGATGGCAACGCAGGATACTCGTCAGGCGGCATTAAGCATGAGACCACGTGGGACGAGATCGCTGAATCAGCTTCTCTAGACGCGGAGGAGGTCAAAGCACATGAAAAGACATCGACGACGAGGCGAGACCGGCGCGTCGGGTGGTTCGAATGGGAACAATTTAGAAATGCCTGTGCTCTTAACGCACCGACAGATGTGGTTTTGACGTTTGCAGACTACATCGACGCAAAAAATCAGAGTGCTCGGAGATTTGAGCAGCTAACGCAAGACACCATTAAATTTATTGAGGAGTTGGAAAGAATCGCTCAAGCTCCAGTCTCTCTAATTAATACAAGATTCCCACGGGAACTTCACTCCAAAATCGACCTGCGAACAATCATTGACCGGAGGAATTGGAGTTGCAACAAAAAAGAGCCATGAAAATTCTTCCAACAGAGATTACGAATGCAATCTAGTCAACTCATAGCGCAATATCCACAGATTTACCACATGGCCGAAGTCAATAGCTGGCCCACCATTCAATCATGGGGACTGCTCTCTACTTCAGCAGCTCTAGATCGGTTCAATATTAGAGGTCCGGAGAGAGTGCAACTGGAGATGAAGCACCGACCGGATCGCGTGGAACTAAAAGATCCGGAAAAACATACTTTGGTACTGCGAGATCAAAAACCAATGTTTCCAACGCGCCTCCAAGATGCACTTCCGCCAGATATAACACCCAGTGACTGGTATAGCTTGATCAACGGAAAAGTATTTTTCTGGGCTGAGGAACACCGACTAGAGCGCCTTCTCAACGCTAGGCAGTACCGCAATTTCGAACATGATGTTCTTACGATCTGTACGCGGTCGCTAATTGAGGAATATGAGCAACAAATATGGCTGTGCCATATGAATTCAGGAAACACGTTCCCAATGCCCCACGCGCGCGACAGAACCATATTTTCTAGATTGGCAGACTATCCAACCAAGAGAGACGGACGGCCTAAGAAAGAAGTAGTCGAGGTGACGGTGGACTATGCCGTACCAAATGTATTGCGTCACACTTTGCAAGTTCGACGTATGCACGGACGCGAAGTTAAGGCCATCTTGTGGCAGCGATAAAGCTAAAAAGTTATGCGCCTACGCTTGCCTATCGCCGCAGCTATCTATGTCGGCTCATATCTGCCGCTTAGTTTGATCTTGCTGTCGCAAGATATTACGTATAAATGGAAGGAGCCTTTCTGCAGAGATTGGTTGAATTTTTCAGAAAGATGCTATCTACCACTAAAGAATCCCGCACTTGCAACTGGAATGGTCATTGCATGTTTTTTCTGCTTCTTGGTAACTCTTGTCGCGCTACGGTTGGCAAAACCAAAGCATCAAATTCAGATCAATGAATCGAAGCACATACCAGCTGACTTAATGAATTACGTGGTGCCCTATGTCGTCTCATTCATCAGCCTTGACTATCAGGAAACCAGCAAATTTGTCGGGTTTCTCATATTCCTCGGATGGCTTTTCTGGATCACTTATGAATCGGGCCAAATAATATTGAATCCGATACTCACCGTTTTTGGCTGGAAGCTGTACGAAATCAAGTACACATTTATCGGCAGCAGAAATATTCTGACGGGCCGTAGCCTCGCATCCACCGAAATATCACCAAACACAACATATCACCACGCACAGGTGCAAGACGTTCTGATCATCAAATAGGGAGAACTAAATGCCACTCGCTACGCTCAAAGCTTTTGATATTCAGAACGCCACTGTGTCTCTTTGGGTGTTTAAAAGAGCAAGCTTTAAACCACTTAAATTCTCAGCAAGATGGGTCCAGACTTCCGAAGGTCTCGACAATTCACTTAAACAATCGATAGTCACGGTGCTAGGTGGGATCACTGAAACGCACGACTACAGTCTCTTAGCTCAAAACAATGAAGCAAGTGCGTTGACTATGGGAAGTAACGAGACAAATGTGAATCTGATTACAGAAAAAAGCCAGGATGAAACTCAAGGCAAGAAGCTCACACGACTGAAGGACTTGGAAAATAGTACGTTCTATGCCATTAAATTGGTGGCAAACGACTCGGTGATTTACGCAGTAAAAAAGACCGATGATTCTTGGAAAACAAAAAATACCAGAAGCATAGTTACCGCATTTTTCGCAGATGAAGAGCTCACGTTAGATGAAACCCCTGGCTTCAATCTCTCCAGATATGTCGACTTTTTTATTGTTGAAGATCACGTTGTTATAGCTAGCAAATCGTCCTTTGAGTCGATACTGAGCTACAAAGAAGCACATAAAGAGGACTTTCTTGCTCTTCAACAAGAGGAGGAGTTCTCTACTGCGTTTACAGATATGAATCCACTAATACAGCACATAGGAGATAACAAAATACAGCTTAGGCGCGCGTGCGCGATTAAAGCTAAAGGGCATTACAAAGATGCAGCCTTCATGGCCAGTCTTCGAAACAACCTAGCTGAGTTTGGATTTGCCATTCAGTTCGATGCAGAGGGAAGAATTATTCCCACACCAGAAACCTGTCACGACATCATTCGAGCCCTACTCGACCATAGACTCATTTCTCACACTCACCGGCTATACGACGTTGAAAATGCGGCAGTGGTCAATTGAGAATTACGAGGCTTATGAGACGATCAACAGGATTTCCGATCATTTGTCATTTGATTAGTCCGCCGCCTCAATACCCACCCAAAATAAGCCCCCTCCACCGCCATCACCCCGCCCCCCAGCGCCACCACGGCGCTGCTGCCGATGCGGCCAATCAAGGCCGCGGCCAGCACCACGCCCAGGGACTGGCCCAGGAACAGGAAAGACGCAAACAGCGAGACCGCCGTGCCGCGCGCCTCGGGCACCATTTGGGTGGCGTTGGCCTGCATGACGTTGTGGAACATGAAAAAGCCAAAACCACCCACCAGGCTGGCCGGGATGGCCGGGCCCCAGTGCGGGATGTAGGCGATGGCCAGCGCGCTGATGCCGAGCAGCCCGCCGCCCAATAACACCAGGCCGTGCTGACCCAGGCGCGGAATCAGCGCGCGGCCGGCGGCCATATAGCCCACGCCGCCCAGGCCGAAGAGCGCGACGATGGCGCCTGCGGCCGAGAGTGACAAGCCCAAAGCATGGTGCAAGTGCGATGCCCACATGGCCAGCACCCCAAAACCCATGGCGCCTTCAATCACGGCCAGCAGCAGGATGGTGCGCGGCCAGGGGCGGCTGGCGATGAGCAACGCTTGCTTCAGGAAATGCGGGTGCACCACGGGCGCTGGCGATGTGGGGGCCGGCTCGGCCTCTGCCTCTGCTTTGGGCAGCGCCTGCTGCCGACGCAAATCGCCCCACAGCAGCGAGCCGACAGTGCCAAACAGCAGCACCAGAAACGCAAACGCCCAGCGCCAGCCCAGCGCATCGGTCAGCAGCCCGCCCAGCAGCTGGCCGCAGACAATGCCCAGGGTGCTGCCCAGGCCGGTGCGTGTGAGCATTTCCTGCAGCTCATGGGCCGGCACGGTGTCGCCTATCCAGGCCATGGCCAGCGGGATCAGCGCGGCGGCGCCCAGGGCCATCATGATGCGGGCCAGCAGCAGCACATCCAGGCTGTTGGCGAACACGGCGACCAGGCTGCCCACGCTGCAGCCCAGCGCGGCAAAGGTCACGATGCGAAACTTGCCCAGCCTGTCGCCCAGCGGACCGTAAAACAATTGCGAGATGCCGTAGGTGATGGCAAACACCGACACCACTTGCGCCGCCTGCGCGAGGCTGACAGCGAAGACGCGTGACAGCTCGGGCAGCATGGCATCGCAAATGCGCTGGGCCACCATGCTGGAGAAGGTGGCGCACGACAGCAGCAGGATAGAGCGGCGGGTGGCGGGGGAAATCGGCGAAGAAGTGGCGCGAATGGCGCTGTGCGCGGCGGCGGAAGTCATGAAGGTGAACAGGCCCGAGTCAAGGTAGCGGGCGACACACCCACGCTGTATCGGATTGTAGGCAAACACCCGCGAAACGTATGGGCAAGGGGCATGGTGCCCTGCCCCTGTGCAAAATGGCAGGTCGATTGAGAACCACCCCAGGAGACGCCATGGACAGCGCACTACGCGCACCCCAAGCCGCTGCGGCCGTGAATATTAGCTTCAGGCCCTTGCAGGCGGCCGACCTGCCCATGCTGCACGGCTGGCTGGCCCGCCCGCACTGGACCGAATGGTGGGGCGAGGCGCCCACGCCGGCGGAGGTTGAGGCTGAATACGGCGCATGGATCGATGACCCCAGCCAGGTGCAGCCGCATATCGCGCTGCTGGACGGTGTTCCCTTTGCCTACATCCAGTCCTATGTGGCCATGGGCTCGGGCGATGGCTGGTGGGAGGGCGAAACCGACCCCGGCGTGCGCGGCATAGACCAGTCGATTGCCGACGCTGCGCAGCTGGGCCGCGGCCTGGGCACGGCGATGGTAAAGGCCTTTGTGGCCCGGCTGTTGGCTGACCCGCAGGTCACGCACATCCAGACCGACCCCGACCCGCGCAATGCGCGCGCGATACGCTGTTATGAAAAGGCCGGGTTTCGCGCGGTGGGCGAAGTGCAAACGCCGGATGGGACGGCGCTGTTGATGGTGTGCAAGCGCACCGTATAAAAAATATTACAAATTTGCCCAAAAACCATGTCGATCCCGCCGTGGCCCGCTCGTCGTACAGGTAGAGGGCGGCCCCCGCCTTCTCTCTTTTGTCTCTGTCATTAACCAAGGAAACACGCCATGACTACCAACACCGTCAAGCTTCACCGGGTTCTGCAATCCACCCCTGACCGGGTGTACCGCGCCTTCCTGAGCCCCGCCGCCATGAGCAAATGGCTGCCGCCCAACGGCTTTACCGGCACCGTTCACGAAATGGACGCCAAGGTCGGCGGCAAATACAAAATGTCATTCACCAACCACACAAACGGCCACAGCCACTCCTTCGGCGGCACCTATCTGGAACTCAAGCCCGGCGAGCGCATCCGCTACACCGCCAGCTTCGACGACCCCAACCTGCCGGGCGAGATGACCACCACCATCACGCTGGCCAAAGTCTCCGCCGGCGTGGAAATGCACGTGGTGCAGGAAGGTATTCCGTCAGTGATCCCCGCGGACCAGTGTTATGTGGGCTGGCAGCAGTCGCTGGTGCTGCTGGGCAAGCTGGTGGAGGTGGAGATCAACGAGTAAGGACCCCGGGCCAGCTTCAGGGCGTGGCGGCAGGTGCGCGCTGCGCAGGCCGCTGGCTGCGGACGTAATTGAGTTCGTTCTGCGCACGCCTGTCGTTGCGGTCGAGTTCCAGGCACTGGAGGTAGATTTTTTCGGCATCGTCCCAGCGGCCTTGTTCGACATACACATAACCGAAGCCGCGCCAGGCGCGGGACAGTTCCGTGTTCTTCACGTCGGGCGGGGAAAACTCTTTGGCGGCGGCTTCGGCCTGTTCAAAAATCTTTAAGGCCTGTGGCCAGTTGCGCTGGCCCAGGTACCAGTTGCCCAGCTCGCCCAGGTACTGCGCATTGCGCGGCGCCAGGGCCAGCGCGGCTTCCAGGGCACTGCGCGCTTCGATCGGTCGCCTGAGTTCAATCAGCGCATAGCCCTTGAGGTACCAGGCGTCGGACCAGATCTGCGGAACGATGATGGCGCCCCGCTTGGGCTCTTGCTTGGACGCCGCCGCTTCCACAAGGTACATCAGGCTTTCCACCTGCCAGCGGCCGGTGTAGGGCCTGGATGCCTGGCCCTGGTAGCGCAGCTCATAGGCGGCGATGATTTTGTCGAGGTGCTCGGTGATGGCGCG